>Ga0187784_10003931_pt1 | contig 12023 bp, 9 predicted proteins | sample 1015_SJ02_MP15_2_FD_132964 | JGI IMG/M metagenome (GOLD analysis project Ga0187784, IMG submission 132964) | Tropical peat soil microbial communities from peatlands in Department of Meta, Colombia - 1015_SJ02_MP15_20_MG | ecosystem: Environmental > Terrestrial > Soil > Wetlands > Peat | place... | reverse complement strand
CATCCCGCAGCTTCCCATTGAAGCTCTCGCAGTAGCCGTTCTCCCACGGGCTGCCGCGCTCGATGTACAACGTTCGCGTGCCAACATTCGCCAGCCACTTCTGCAGCTCGCGGGCGATGAACTCCGGTCCGTTATCCGATCGTATGTGCTCCGGGATTCCTCGCCGCAGCATCACGTCCGCCAAGGTGTCGATCACATCCAAACTGTTCAGCCGCCTCTCTACTCGTAAGGCCAGGCATTCCCGCGTGTACTCATCAATGAGCACCAGAATGCGCAGCGTCCTGCCGTCATGCGTTACCGCGCTCACGAAATCGTAACTCCAAACGTGATTCGCTCGCTCCGGCCTCAGCCGCACGCACGAGCCGTCATCCAACCACAATCTTGCCCTCGGCCTTTGTTTGGCGGGTACTTTCAGCCCTTCGCGCCGCCAGATGCATTGCACCCGATCCTTGCCCACTCGCCAGCCCGCTCTCTTCAGCAGCGCCGTGATTCGTCGGTAGCCGTAGCGTCCGTACTGGCTGGCCAGAGTGATGATGGCTCGGGTCAATGCATCTTCGTCGTTGCTCTAGGCCGATGATCGGTGCCCACTTTCTGTTGTAGCCGTTGAGATATGGAGCAAAGCAATTGGCGTCGGGTGAGCTGGGCGTACCAGAGCAAGACTGCGGCTCTGGTACCTTGGAGATCGACTGGTCCTTCAGAGTACTGAACGCAAATGCGGCGATCACGTTCGCGTGGAATACGTCGTGTACTTCGAAAGATCCTTGCGCAACCACGATTCCTTGATTCGAGTTTGCCGCAGGCCCACTTCCATTCGGGGGTGGGGAAGGGTTTGGATTCCCTGCATTTGTCGACGCCGGCGATGTTTGGGCTGGGGGCAGCGGCGAACCCACCGCATTAGCTTGCGGGCTGCCTGGTTCCGTGACTTGGGCAACCGTATAGCGCTGGAAAGTCTCGATCCTGCGGATAGTGTAATAAACAACCAGGTTGCCTGAGTGCCCGCTGAGGTTAATCTGTTTGGGTAAAGGCGCGGGCACCTCGGAGTGGTCATAGAGCTCATTGACCCTGTTCAGCAGCCTGGCTTGACTGGCGTTCAAATCGCTGATGGCATCGGGAAGTTGGTTCATCTCGGCACGAGAACTCTGCAAAGAAGCGATGAATTCCCCGTCTCTTCTTCCGAAGTCGGTTGCCCTGCGGTTAAACCTGGGTAACTCCTCTCGCAGCTCTCGAACATTTGAATCTGCGACCTCTTTCCCAACGGCGTAGGACCTGTCGAATAAATCGAGCAATGCGTTCATCTGTGGCTCGTCGAGCGTGGGTTTTCCGTCGGGACCCTTGAGCTTATCGAGCAGGAGAACTCTGGTTTCCTCGCGGCGCAGCCTGCCGCGAAAGCTGTCGTTGTCATTCACACCGGAGGCTAAATTAACAGCATCGCCGGCCGCCCTGAGGTTACTCTCAAGTGTATGAACGTCATTATCGAACGTCGCAACTGCTGTCTCGGTCGCTCTCAACTTGCCGGGAAGATCAGTGCTCGCCAACTTGTCACCTAGCTTCATCACCGATTGAACCAGGTCGTGAACCCGAGTGTTTACATTGCGGAATTCCTGTTCGTCGGTGTACGGGTAAGGGATATTCCAAGGACTCTCGCTTTCTCTGAACAGCTCGTCGTCAAGGCACTCCCAAAGGGGACCAACGCTGGGAGAACCGATCACAGCCTGACAGTCTTGTTGCGCCGGAGGGACGGCCAGGCCCCCCACCAGCAACTCGTAATGCTGGTTGAAATCGTCGATCTGTGCGTTCAGTCGGGCGCGTTCACGCTCGACTACATCTAGGTCTGAAAGCAGATCCATTCGCGGTTTGGTTGATGTTGTCTCGTCGACCAGCTCCAGCAGTATCTGGGTGGCTGTCCTCGTGCTTAGCCCTTCCGCGCCCCCCTTCGAGGGGGGAACGGAGGCTAAGGTCGCCGCCCCAAGCGTAAGGTTTTCCGCCTCGTTCAAATTGCGGATGTTGGGGCCGGTTTGAATCTGGGTAAGGGCATTGATCGAGATGTTGTAGTCCGTGAGGAACTTGCGGTTGAAAACCTGTAGCTCGGCACGCTTGCCCTGGACTAGAAAGTGGTAACCCGGAACCGGACACGGCAGGTCAACCATATACGTGCAAGCGGGAAAAAAGACCGCGGCGCAGGACTGCATGAGAAGAGCATCCAGGAATAGCCCCGGCGGCGTTCTACCCGACTTGGGATCAGCAGTTGAGCTCTATGCAGAGTTGGGAGATTCTGATCGCGCTTTCAAAGTGATGGAAGCCGAATATAAGCGCCGCGACGGCGGACTGATTCTCTTAAACATCACACCAACTGCAGCCGGCATTCGATCCGATCCCCGCTTCCAGCAATTGTTGCAGCACATTGGTTTGCCGAACTAGAAGAGGCCTCATCTCGACGCCCGGTACGTTGACCTGGTGCAGCGGATTGAATCGGCGTCTAGCGATGGCAAACTTGTGAGTCAATCGCGGTAGTTCCGAATTGGATCACGGGGCAGTCAGTGTTGTAATCAGGCGTTTGCGCTCAAAATAACTGGTTGCGAGTCAATAAGCGCTATCGCGATTTATCGTCAACCATGCCGACGATGGCAGTCTGGGCAGTTCAAATAGCGCGGTGCTGGCGTTCTGAATCTAGGTGTGTTGGGCAAAGCTAGCACCTCTGGCCCCCAGGCCACGCTGTGCCCACAGCCTGCCCGGAATGAGTCTCTTCACTCAAGTCCCTCCCTATCCAGCAATAGGCCTCAACAGTGCATCAGCCTCTTCATAATGGCCGAAATGTCGCACCATCCCGTTGCGCGCGAACGCGCGGATCCTGTTATCAGAGGATTCGCATAGGTTTCCTCCTGGTGATTGAAAGGAAGGAAGGAACCGTCTATACCGTTTTGCCCTGGTCAAGACAGCAGATTGTGCTCACGTAGCTTGCGGTAGAGGTTCCGCTCACTAATTCCGAGAATCTTGGCAGCATTTCCGCGATGGCCCTTGCTGGCCTCAAGCGCCGACCGGATATGCTTTCGCTCAGCTTCTTCTAAAGTTGGCAGGGGTAGGTCCGCCGCTGAAGAGTTCGTCGGTGCAGCCAGCTTCGAACTACGCAACGCGGCGGGCAGGTGCTCCGGCTGAACGCACGATCCTTCGCACAGCACCAGCGCTGCTTCAACCACGTGCAGAAGTTCGCGCACATTTCCCGGCCAGCTGTGACGGCGCAGGATCTGAAGGGCTGCCTCGCTGATCTGTTTGTTGAAACCGAATCGCTCGTTAAGCACCGCCACGAAGTGCCGCGCCAGCAGATCCACATCGCTCCCTCGTGCACGCAGGGGCGGGACCTCCACCGTGATCGTACTAAGGCGATAGAACAAGTCTTCGCGGAACAACCCTTGGCGCACCATTGCTGGCACATCGCGATTGGTCGCGGTCAGAATCCGGACATCGACTCGAATTTCGCGGGTGCTGCCGACATGGCGGAAGGTTGAGGTATCGAGCACGCGCAATAACTTTGTTTGGGTTGCAGGGCTCACTTCCCCGATCTCGTCGAGGAAAATCGTTCCACCGTTGGCGACTTCAAACAACCCGGGTTTGGCGCGGTCCGCTCCAGTGAAGGCACCACGCTCGTGGCCGAACAATTCGCTCTGAAGCAGGCTCTCCTGCAGCGCGGCGCACTCAACCACCACGAACGGCCGCGAGCGGCGGGGGCTGCGTGCGTGAATCAGCTTGGCAACCCTCTCCTTGCCCGCGCCTGTCTCGCCAGTAATGAGCACGGTGGAATCGCTGGGGGCCACGCGGTCGACCAAGTTGAGCAGGCGGCAGAACTCTGGGCTGTCGCCGATGAAGGAATTGCCGAGGTCAGGCGGGGTCAGCCCTCGCTCAAGAATGGTCGCTCGCTGACGCAGGGATCGTCGTTCGATTGCCCTTTGGATGCGAATCTGAAGTTCGTCCAGCGGGCAAGGTTTCACCACGTAGTCGCAGGCACCGATGCGGACCGATTCGATAGCGGTATCGATGGAACCATGTCCGGTCAACATGATGACCTCGGTTCCCGGTGTAGCGGCCTGAATGGCCTTTAGCGTCTCGATCCCGCCCATGCCGGGCAAACGCAGGTCAAGCAAGACAACCTCGGGTTCCACGGACGCTACACGCGCAACTGCCTCCTCACCAGTGCCCACCGAATCGACATCGTAGCCGAGACGGCCGAGTTCGCCCGCCATCACGTGGCGGAATGCCACATCGTCGTCGACCAAAAGGAGGGAGGGTGGTTTCATAATCCGTCCTTCGGCTGGGGGTTGGAAGGGACTGCCGGGATCACGACCTCGAAGACAGCCCCCTTGCCAAGCTCACTCGCAACGGTAATGTTTCCTCCCCAACTCCGGACAGCATTCAGTGACAAAAACAGTCCGAGTCCCGTGCCACCCTGTCGCAAGCTGAAAAATGGCTCAAATATCTTTTGCAGGTATTCGGGAGCAATCCCGCACCCCTCGTCGGCAACACGAATGCGGATGTCATCACTACATTGAGTGGCCACGACAACATTGCCGCCCGGCTTCGATGCCTGGATCGCGTTAAGCAAAAGATTGACCAACAGGTTTTGCAGCTCGGCTTCGTCTGCCCGGACATGAAGCGTGGCGAACGGTCGAACCACGATGTTCACGGAACCGGCGCGGGCGGTCGGTTCGACGAGCTTTTGGGCGGTTGCTATGGCCGCATGCAGATCGACGATATCGGTCGTGGTCCGTTGCCCGCGCGACAGGCGTAAGAAGTGCTGTGTAATACCACGGCAGCGCAGAATTTGCTCCCGTGCGATGGCCGCATTCTCGCGGATTCTGGCCTGATCGATCGATCCTTCCTGCCCGGCGGGAGTCTCGCGAAGGATTCCCTCCACGCACATCAGGGTCGTCGCCAGCGGCGTGTTCATCTCATGCGAAAAGCCAGAGGCTAGGGTTCCAACTGACGCCAAGCGATACGATTCGGCCAGCTTCGCCTCGGCCGCACGCCGTTCGGAAATGTCGCGCCAAACTTCCACGACCTGGGCCAGCCGCCCCGAGGCGTCCATAATCGGCGAAGCGTGGATTTCTTCCCAAGCTACAGTGTTGTTGTCTATTTTGCGCTCGCAGATCCGGACCTGGCGCGCACCTGACCGAAGGCATGCAAGAGTGGGGCAATCAGACAGGTTACACGGCCCCGGTTCAAGCTGGTAGCAGCAACAACCCAGAACCTGTTCGCGGGAACTGCAGGCGCGCTGCAGAAAGGCGTCATTGGCGGCCATGATCTTTCGTTCCGCGTCGAGCACCACGATGCCGTCATCAATGCTGTTGATCACCGTTTCCAACCGCTCCCGCTGTGTGCGGACCTCGCCGATTAAGCCTGATACCGAATCGGCCATCTCATTGAACTCCTTGGCCAGCCACGCCAGCGTATCCGAGCCTTCGGCCGGTACCCGGCGTTCGAGGTCGCCTTGGGAGATCAGGCGTGCGGTGTTTTCAAAGCGCTGCAAGCGGCGCAAAACCGACAGTCGGATCACCAAAGCGATGGCCCCCACAATGACGAAGGTGAGAGCACCGGTCCCGGCCACCATCCAGCGCAGGTCGCGTGTCATCGCGGCCCGGACTTCCCCGGCGTTGTAGTCCAGAATCAGGATTCCATTGATCTTTTGGTTAGCATCGTGGCACCGGTGGCACTCTTCGTGGTTACGAATCGGCACGACGGTTCGCAAAATCGTTCCGCCCTGCGTCTCGATCACGCGGGCCGACCCGCGGCGTTCCGGTGGATCTCGATGGCAGGCCTGACAGGTGGGAGAGCCGATCCGGAAATCATTCCCGCCAGTTACTGGCTTGCTCGAATAGCGTTCCACGCCATTGCGGTCGAGCAGGACAAGTTGCTCGACACGCGCCTGTTTGCCAAAGCTTTCAACCATCTGCGCGATCAGGGTACGGTCATTGCCCATCATCTGGTGTTCGAGCGCAGTTCGGATCAATTCGCCGTCGGCGAGCGCGCTGGTATGTGCAGTTTCAAGAAGGCTCTGAAAATGACGGACGGAAAAGACGTAGGCGAAAACCGTACAGGCAAGGACCACCGCCGCAGTAACCCCGAGTGCTAGCCCAAACGTCATGCTGGCAAAGCGCAGCTTCATGGCCACGGCACCACGATGCGGGATGATGGCACAGGCACGGACTGCCGTCAACGACTGACAAATGGTCAGGCCCGACCTGACATAGTGGCAGTCCAGGCTGTCCGTCCGTTCTCAAATCGTCTGAAAGAACAGGATTTGAGCCCAGTCCAATGCTGGCATAGCACGTGCGATGCAAAACGCTATAAGGAGGGTATTGCAATGGAAATGTTCCTGATGGCTTTGTGCATGAGCGTATTTGCACTGGGAGTCGCGGTGGCGGCCTTTCGAGCAGCGACGATTTCGGAGTCATCGAAACCAGCTACCCAGCCCCAGCTTCCCTTAGTCAAGGCCGTTGCGCCAACTCGCTTCTTTTCCGACAGTGTTGCTATACCACCAGCTGTCCCGTCCGGACCGGTTCCCATCGAGGTTCTGTTGCTGCAAATTGAAAACCACGTACGCATGGAGCAAGCAGCTGCCGAATCGTTCCTCGCGTTTCCGACGCACGCCCAGTTGCATCGCAAAACGACTTCGCCCTTTGTGAACTGAAGGAGGGGGTCATGGCACATGAACTGTTAAGCGGTCTCTCGCTCGCTGAAGCGGAGCAGGTCTTGGGACTGGGGACGAGAATCACCGTTTCCAATGGGACCTCGCTGTTTCGCCTGGGAGATCCAGCGGACTGTCTTTTCCTGATCGAACGCGGTCGAATCAAGTTGACCTTGCCCATGCGGGTCCGGGACCGGGAAGAAGATATTTTCGTGGAAGAGAAGTCTCCGGGTCAGGCCGTGGGCTGGTCCGCGCTGATTCCTCCCTATCGCTTTACACTCAGCGCCAGCGCAGCGTTGTTGGATTGCGAAGTGATCGCGCTGCCCCGGGAAGCATTGCTGGACTATTTCAAGGCAAATCCGGCGGCAGGATACAAGATCGTCCTCAATTTGGCGCTCATGATTGGACATCGCCTGGAACTGTCCCAGACGATGTGGCTCCGCGAGATGCAGCGAACCGTGGAATTGCGTTCCGCCTAGGTCAAGAAAATCGACTGTAAGTAAGTCCGGACCAGACTGTTTGGGCGGCAGGAGGCGCAGTGAATGGCGGCTAAACAACTTTCCGAACCCAACGCTACTCGCCGCCACATGATTGAAGCCTTTCTGGGCGGCGGCCTCCTCGCTTCTTTTGCTTCTTTTGTCTACCCCGTGTTGCGCTATCTTATCCCTCCGCCAGTGGTCGATCTTGGTGGGGACGAAATCGTTGCCGCCCAGCTCTCGGAGCTGAAGCCAAATTCTGCCAAGATTTTTCGTTTCGGTAGCCGTCCCGGCCTGTTGATCAGGAACAGCGACGGCACCTATCGGGCGCTTTCCGCCACGTGTACCCACCTCGGCTGTACAGTGCAGTATCGCAGCGATCTGCGCCAGATCTGGTGTGCGTGCCATAACGGAATTTACGATCTCAATGGCCGCAACGTTTCCGGTCCTCCGCCACGGCCGCTTGAGGTGTTTGACGTGCACTCGCGCGGCGACGAAATTGTCGTAAGCCGGAAACGGGAGGCGTGACCTTGTTTGCTGCCTTCCGCCGCTGGTTTGATGAACGCCTAAACTGGGATGACCTGATCGCTCCGCTGCGCCACAAGACTGTCCCCACGCATCGTTTGTCCTATTGGTATTTCCTCGGCGGCATTACTCTGTTCCTTTTCGGGATCCAGGTAGCAACCGGGATTCTGCTGCTTCTGTACTACCGGCCGGGAGCGAACGAGGCCTTTGAGAGCGTGCAGTACATCATGACCCAGGTACGATTTGGCTGGCTTATTCGGTCCATCCATTCATGGTCGGCCAATTTGATGATCTTTACCGCCTTTGCGCACATGTTCAGCGTGCTGTTCCTGAAGGCATACCGCAAGCCGCGGGAGCTGACATGGCTCAGCGGGATGATCCTGCTGTTTCTCGTTATGGGATTTGGTTTTAGCGGCTACTTACTACCGTGGAACACCCTGGCCTTCTTTGCTACGAAGGTTGGCACAGAGATTACCGGACAGGTCCCCATCATGGGCAAGCCCATGATGATTTTTCTCCGCGGTGGTGAAGAGGTAACGGGGGCCACACTCACCAGGTTCTTCGGATTTCACGTTGCCGTCCTACCAGGAATTGCCACCGTCCTTCTGTTGGTCCACCTCTTGCTGGTGCAGCGGCTTGGCATGAGCGTCCCCCCGAAACTGGAAGCGGAGTGGACGGCGAATCCGTCCGCAAAACGGGAAATGAAGTTCTTCCCCAACTTCTTACTACGGGAAATGATGGCTTGGTACGTAGGGTTGGGAGTACTGGGCGTGCTGGCAGCTGTGTTCCCATGGAACCTCGGGGTCAAGGCGGATCCTTTTGTGCCGGCGCCAGCGGGAATCAAGCCGGAATGGTACTTCCTTTTTATGTTCCAGACGTTAAAACTCATTCCCTCCAAGGTCTGGTTCATTGATGGCGAAGTTCTGGGTGTGCTTGCCTTCGGCTTGGTCGGCTTCATGTGGATCCTGTTGCCCTTTTTCGAAAGCGACCAGCCCTCACGCACAAAGGGATGGATCACCGGGCTGGCGGTCTTTGCTCTTGCGTACGTTGCAGGTATGAGTGTTTATGGCCATCTTGCAAAGTAATCTTCGAAGATTCAGCGCAGCCCGCACTCTGGGGACGGCCGGCTTTGTCGTTCTCATTGCGTGCCTGGGTTTTGGGCAAACGGCGAACTCTTGTCTGGATTGTCACGCCGCCTTGCCGGACCCTCTGGGGGTGACCCCGGAAAAGTTCAGCCAGGATATACATGCACAAAAGGGATTGAGTTGCGTCAGTTGTCATGGCGGCGACCCAGCCAGCGACGATCCCGACAAAGCCATGAGTAAGAACTCCGGCTGGAAGGGCAAGATCGAGCGAAAGCAAGTCCCGCGGTTGTGCGGAAGCTGCCATTCCGATCCAGCTTATATGCGCCAATTCAATCCTAGCTTGCGAACGGACCAATTAAGCCAGTATCCCACCAGCGTGCACGGCAAGCGCCTTGCCGCTGGTGACGCGAAAGTGGCAGTATGCACGGACTGCCATAGTGTCCATGACTTAAGGGCGCCCAGCGATCCTCGCTCTACGGTAAACCCAGTCAACGTAGCGAACACGTGTGCGCGCTGCCACGCCGACGCAGACTACATGAAGGGATATCCCATCCCAACAGACCAGTTCGCAAAGTACCGCACGAGCGTGCACCACCAGGCGTTGGCAGTGCGGGGAGACTTGAGTGCGCCAACCTGCCCAACCTGTCACGGAAATCATGGCGCGGCGCCTCCGGGAGTGGACAGAGTTCAGAGTGTGTGTTCCAACTGCCACGCGTTTCAAGCCCAGATGTACGAGAAAAGTACGCATAAGGAAGCGTTTCAAGCAGCTTCTCTTCCCGGATGTGTCGTTTGTCACGGCAATCACGGCATCGCCTATCCAACAGACGCAATACTTGGAACAGGCCCTGACGCCGTCTGCATGAGGTGTCATACGCCGGGTGATAAATGCGACCAAGCCCGAGCAGGGTTACTGGCCAATCTGACGCGATTGGACAAGGCGATCAAAGGCGCGGACCAGATCCTCCTCCTCGCCGAGTCGTCGGGCATGGAGGTGAGCGAAGCTCGGCTGCGACAGGATCAGGCCCGAGATTCACTGACCAAGGCTCGCGTCACGATCCATAGCTTTCGGACCGATTTGGTAGATCAGGATACTCAAGCCGGCCTGAAAATCGCCGCCACTAACCTGCAAGCGGGTAAGGAAGCCATGGTTGAACGCAACCGCCGCCGTGCAGGTCTTGGAGTGTCTCTGATCGCAATCGTGATGGTATTGGTCGGGCTTCGGCTCTACATCAAAAAGTTAGAAACTTAAATCTTAGGCGGAAAGGAACGCGCCTGAACAGCGGATTGCGAAATCGGCATCGAGGGATGAATTAAGATACTCCGCCGCACGCCTTCTCAGGGTCCATGGGTTTCACTGCAAACCTGCTTCTGCTTGCCAGACACGGTCCTTTCACACCATCTCATGTGGGATATGGCAGCCACCCCGGCATTCCCATCGCGCAACTGCAATAGCAGCTTGGCTTTCTCCCACCTTGCCTAACTTGCGCCACAGGAAATGTCAACTGTCGCAAACAGGCGTTCTCACAAGCTTGCGCTGTCTGTTCGTCCACAAAGACCAACAAGGGGCGAGGGAGTTCACCTGTCCCGCAAGGTGTCCCGAAACTGCCGAATGAGGTCACATCGCGTGACTCTTCGTGGCTTAGGGCGACTGCAAGTGATTGAGATTGCTTGGCATCACATCGGGACGGAGAATTGCTAAACCGTTATACGGGCTAACACCTGTATCGAGGGTTCGAATCCCTCCCTCTCCGCCACGCAGTCTGAACGGCAGAGAATTCTGCCGGAAGTACTCCGGCAAATCGCGCGAAACCCGCGCAGAGCGGCAATGTCAGAGTGGTCCGAGTTCGTTCAATGCTGATCAGGAGGCGTTTGCCGCGTGGTGGACAGCGGTATAATTCTGCGCTGATAACCGGTTTTGCCATTCGGATCTAAAGTGTGCAAGTTGCTGACTGCTTCTCTGACCGTCTGACCCCGGCGAATGAGCGGCTCCGAACCGAGAATGCTGTGATCGTGTCCGGTTTCAACTTTAATTTCCAACATGTCATCCCCAGACACTTCAACCAGCTTCCACCGACCAGATTTCTGCCGTAGCTCGTTCAACTGGTCGCCGCCGTCCATGACGGGCGACCCGCGACCGGAACCCGCCGCCCCGGCTGCGCCCAGCGCCTTCGCGCCTCCCGCAAGTAAGGAATAAGCTCGCGGAGCTTCTTGAAGCCCTGAACGCACCTGTCCACCAACTCAGCGTCGGACAGCACCCGCACGAAGTCGTCGGCTGGCTTGGATTGAAAGTACGGCGTTCGTCTCTGGGGCAGCAAGAAGGTGGTCTCCCGATGCCAATGTAAGGGCGGCGGGCCGGTCGGGTCGCGAAACTTAGGTCACTTGGGGGTTACTACGGGAAACAACCATCTTTTGACTGCCGTGGCAGATCACAGAATGCTAGTCCAACCCAGCGTAGACTTGTTCGGAATTTGCAAAAAATTCAGTCTGTTGACAAATTCCAGTGTGGTTCCCTACCCTTCAGGGAGAAATTCGAGGCGGTAATTAGCTCCTCGTGAGGTGGACAACTCGCGTGCTTCTCGGCGTCCTCAAAATCGTTTCTTCTGCTATTGCAGCCGCGTTCGGAATCTTCGGACTTCTGACGGAGTTCAAGGACGAGGAAAAGAGAATCACGCCTCACGGGAAAATCGCGCTGAGTGGGATAGTCGTGATGCTTATTGTCTCGGTTACCATTTCTCTGCTCGAACTTGGAAAAGAGAGAAGGAATGCGACTAAGCAGGCAGAGTTGCTTACAAAAATTCGGAGTCTTGCGCAACCTATAGGCGGTGACATTGATGTGGAACTGACATTTTCGATCAAAGACAAAGTTCCCTTGAGAAGCGGCAATCCGGGACCCGTTGAAGAATTCCGTGAATCTCTGTTCAAACAATTCGGAAAGGGGTCTCCGCCGCTGGATGGAATACTCACAGTAACAGATAACAACGGGATACCACCTAGGCTGCGCAATGACTTGTGGGCTGACCAATACAGCAAGTACGAGATATTTCTCTATCCAAAGGGGCGAAAATGCGCCGATTTGAAAAGTAGGGCGGAAGCCCTCGCATTGTCAGCCGAGGACCAGTTCGGTGACACCCCAGCGGTGCAGTGGCAATACTTCTTCTCCAGCGGACTACTCACTGCTACGCGAACACTGAAAATGCGGATCGAGAAGAGTTCGAGTAATTTTGCGAGTGTCGGAGACGTTCCGGGCTATTCTATTGAGGT
>Ga0187784_10003930_pt1 | contig 12027 bp, 15 predicted proteins | sample 1015_SJ02_MP15_2_FD_132964 | JGI IMG/M metagenome (GOLD analysis project Ga0187784, IMG submission 132964) | Tropical peat soil microbial communities from peatlands in Department of Meta, Colombia - 1015_SJ02_MP15_20_MG | ecosystem: Environmental > Terrestrial > Soil > Wetlands > Peat | place... | reverse complement strand
GATCGAACGCTGATAGCTGAGATCGAAATATTGATGGTAGTCATGGTTCTGGGTTTCGGGATCGTTAAACAAAGCGCCGTAATAGGCGGTAGGAACTCCCTTGTCGCGGGCGCGGAATAATCCCTGAAACGTGAACCCATGAAAACTGACCGTGGCCAGGCCTTGCTGAAAACTCTCGTAGTCGGTATTGCTTGTGATTCCGTAATTGGTGGCGGGACTGTCGAACTGCGGAAAGAATAGGGTCTCTCCCGGGCTGTTGAAGAACGTGCCCGACAACATCATGTCGATGCCGTGGTACCGGCCGCCATAACTGGCGCGCCCCTGGTAGGTGCCGTAGCTGGCAGGCGCGAAGGAAAGTTCCACACCCTTGAGTTGCGGCGCCTTGCGGGTAACGACATTGATTACCGCAAAAAAGGCTTCGGTGCCATAGAGCGAGGAACTGGGTCCGCGGATAATTTCCACTCGCTCGATCAGATCTACATCCACCAGGAACTCGGTGCCCAAGTAAGGCTCACCGAAAACGTTGTCGTTGATGCGGTGGCCGTCGATCAATATCAGAATTCGGTTGTTGGAGTCTCCCAGGCGGCCGAAGCCGCGCACACCCACGAAGCTGTAATCGCGGTCGTAGGTGATGTAAAAGCCGCGCACATTTTCCAGAATGTCAGCCAGGGAGCGATAGCCATATTTTTGGATCTCGTCGGAGGTGATGACCGTAACTGAGGAGGGCGCGTCGCTGGCGTTCTGTATATGCTTGGAGGCACTGTAAACCTGGATCTGGCTGAGTTCTTCCAGGCTGGCCTCGCCGAGGTCCTGGGTTGAGTGTTGCGTTGCGGGTTGGGCTGCATCCTGCGTTGCGTTCGCTGTGGCCGCGTGGGTTGCGTCCTGGGCGCTGGCTGACGCCGCGAAGAGAAGGAACGCGAGTAAGAGAAAAATCATCTTTGGGTTCGTGCGCAGCCCCATTTGGAGCCTCCCGAGTAGGTTCAGGGCGCAAGTCCGCGCCCTGAGCCTGCAGTTACAGTCTCTTCAGTCATCTTCGGCAGGGTCTCGGTGGCGCTTCAGTGAGTTTGATTGGTGCAGGTAATACTGTAGCCAGGCTTGGAAATCGCGCGACGATTCCGAACCGCACCGTATAAAATTTCCATTCCCAGTGTGGGCTTTGCGTTGCCCATCCACACGGTGCGGTTGAGGGGCTTCGCGTATTTCCACGCAAGCCATTGGAAACGTATATACTTACCTTGTACGCTCCCACGGTCGAAAACTGGCATTTGAGGTGCAAAGTTGGGAGCGGGACTTGTAAGCATTCGGTTACTCCCAGGGACCAGGATTTTGCATTCGGCGCGCCGGGCGGCCGTGAATGATTCGGCAAGCTTGAATTCGGCAGCTCAGGACGCGCAAGATAAAACAGATTGAAGGAGCCTTAATTATGACCCGCACTTCGTTAGTGATTTGCCTTGCAGCCAGCATGCTGGCCACCGTCGGCTGCGCCAGCAAGAACTATGTCAAACAGCAGACTACCCCGCTGATTAACAAGACCAATGAGCTCGACGATCTGACCGCCAAGAACACGCGCGACATTAAGGACGTGGACGCGCGGGCGCAGGCGGGCATTGCCGCAGTCAATGCCAAGACCGACGCCGTGGAGCAGAAGGCGCAGGCGGCCAATCAGACCGCCAGTTCAGCGCAGCAGATGGCCGATGCGGCCAACAACCGCGTGGGCGTTCTGACCAATGCGGTCGCGAATCTGGACAACTATCATGCGGTGGCCGAGACGTCGGTCAAGTTCGGTTTCAATAAAGACGTGCTCACGGAGAAGGCGAAGCAGGCGCTGGACCAGCTTGCGACCAGCATTGCCAGCACCAAGGGGTACATCATCGCGCTGGAAGGCGGAACGGATTCGGTGGGACCGGCGGACTACAACTACGATCTGAGCCAGCGGCGCGCCAACTCGGTCATCCAGTACCTGGCGAGCAAATATAACGTGCCCGCGCACAAGATTTATGTGATCGGTCTGGGCAAGGATAAACCGGTGGAGTCCAACACGACGGCAACCGGCCGTGCCGATAATCGCCGCGTGGATGTGCGTTTGATGACCAACACAGTGGGCAACCAGCCGGCCTCGACACCGACGACCACGGGCCAGAATAATCCCTCGTCGATGTAGCTCGTGAGCTGCGAGCCGCGATGGGCCGTAGGCGGCCCCGAGGCCCGCAAGAAAAGAAGAATTTTCCCTCCTCCCCGGAGGACTTCGCCAACCAGGCCGCTCATGCCTCCCCTTGAGCGGCCTGTTTTTTTGCGAGCAATGAGCTGCGAGCAATGAGCGATGAGCGATGAGCAGTGAACTTTTGGGCGCCTGGCGTCGCAACGACCGCGATTCTTCGCGCTCGTGAGAGCATTGGGCCAACTGCGTCAGTCGGCGGTAGAATAGTTCCATGTGTCGTTGGCTTTGCTTTCTGCTGTTGTTCTGCGGGGTTGTGGCCTGGGGACAGAGTTCGAGTTCATCGGCAGGCGGGTCGAACAGTGCGCCACCAGAAAATGCGCAGCGGCCTGATTCCGCAGGATCTTCCGCTCAGGAGCCGGCTCCGGTACATACGCCGGATCTGTCGCCGCCGCGGTCTGACCGCGTGAATGCCGATTCGCTCGAGGAAGGCGAGAGCTCAAGTAAAGACACGCAGATCGACTTAAGTCCGCCGGAGGGAGACGCGAAGGCGCATCCCCACAGCGCGGAAGCGCTGCAGGATGAAGGCAGCGGCGAGGTGAGCGAGTTCCATGCCTGGGATCCGCACAAGGCGGCAAAGGATGTCGAAGTGGGGGACTTTTACTTCAAACGCAAGAATTACAAAGCCGCCGAAGACCGCTACCGCGAAGCCCTGCTCTACAAAGACAATGACGCAGTCGCAACCTACCGTCTGGCGGTGTGCCTGGAGAAGATGGGGCGTCCGGACGAGGCGCGCACCGAATTCGAGAGTTATTTGAAGATCCTGCCGCACGGCCCGCAGGCCGAAGAGTCCCGGAAGGCGATTGATCGGCTCAAGGCCGCCGGCGGCGCCGTCAGTTCTGGAAAGTAAGCGCGATCAGAAACCTGGTCCGGACCTGCGCGCCGAAGTTTAGGGCTGCAACTTTTTGATTCGAGATCGGTTTTTCTTTCCCCCAACGCTGTTTCCGATCCGGCTCTGCCTGCCCTCGCCGAGAATCAGATTGGCTGGCCATTTCGGCCCGGAACGGTCGAATCCCTGCGGTCCTGACGCGGCCTGGAGCAGGCTCTCCACGGCGTCGATGCAGGCATGAACGGTCTGCGTGCGCAGCGCTCCTTCAAAGCGGCCGCGAATGATGAGCATGGCCGCGCCGTGCATAAGCGACCACACCGCGAGCATGACGCGGTTATGTTGCTGAGGCGTGCCGCCCAGCCCTTGCGCGATGCGCTCGCGCAGCAGGTTGAACGAAGGCCAGGGCTCGTGCAGGGAAGGCGGCTGGCCGGTTCCATCGAACAGCACCTCGTAGGCGTAGGCATGTTCGAGCGCGAACTGTAAGTAGCGCGCGATGGCCTGGCGCAGGGTGCGGGTGCGGGAAAGTGCGGCAAACAATTCTCCGCGCGTCTGCAGACGCAGGGCCAGCAGGATGTCCTCACGATCGCGATAGCGCTCGTAGACGGTGGGCGTGGTGGTGCCTGCGGCGCGGGCGACGGCCCGCATGGTGAAGGCCTTTTCGCCGCCGCGGGCCCAAAGCCGCAAGGCGGCGGCGAGAATGCGTGGTTCCAGGTCGGGGTCGGGGTGCCGTGGCAACTATTCCTCCGGGTTGCGATTAAATCGATTTTGTTACTTGAACAACGTAATGTTAACGGTGTATACTTAATCAAGTCATACCGATGACATCGCAGAGCAGGTTCCGCCGGAGCGGCAAACTGCAGTCCTCCCCAAGCCGCTCCCGGAACCGCCTGCGTTTATGTTCGAACATAAGTAAGGAGCCATCGATGCAGTCAGGAAGTAAGCCAGTGGATGTAGCGCGCCTCAAGGCCGATCTGGCGGCCGCCGGCGTGGAATTATTGAGCGCACATTGTGCCACGGACCGAGTTCGCCTCCAGTATTCTCTGCAGGATATCGTGACGTTTGGAGAACGGAGCATTCTCAACAAGGCATTGACATCGGCGGAAGCGTTATGCCGTTTCTTCTCGCAGCTCGAAAAGCAGATGAAGCAAAAAGACGACTCTTCCCGCTGACCCGGTCTGTCCAAGAACGTTTCGCCAGGCACGTCCTGCAAAACTGAGTTGCTGCAAACCCGGGGTCGCTGAGCCGGGCTTTCGTGTCCCCCAGGCCCATCGGGGCACCTCTCTATTTTTCTACGCGGATGAATTCGCCGGTGGCGGCGTTGACGGCGACCGTCAGCTTGGCTCCTTCCCGGGCGGCTCCATAGATGACATGCCAAACGAGTTGATTGGTGTTGTGGTTCCAATCGCACACGTAGATCACGGGCGTGTCGGGAGCTTTCTCCAGAATCTTGTCTCCGCCGTGCTTCTGCGCGGTGGCCAAAGCCTGGTCAGAATCGATCTTGAGAAATGCCATGTCGAACACTTGCGTCGAGGCGTTGGTCGGGCTGTAGCTGTCTTCCGTGCCCGGATTGATGCCGCGGGAGGGCGCGCCGTCGGCGTTGCTGCCAGACCAGAGGTAGGATTTCGCCGAGCGTTGGGCCGGCGAAGCGAAGCTTCCGCGCCACACTGCCCACTTTCCGTCGTGTCCGTTGCCGTCGGTGGTGGCGGTCGCTTCGAGGCGGTAGGGCTTGGCGTCCTGATTCCAGCCACGCGCTGCAAGAAAGACTTTCTGGAAGGCCGAGCGCGCGGTCAGCAGTTCCGGAGCCTTGACCTCGGGCTTGGCCGGTTCTGCGGGCTTGGTGGGTTCCGAGGAGCACCCAGCGAGAATCGCCAACAGCAGCAGCATCGCGCACGCGGCAATAACAGAGGGAATGCGAGGAGGGCGCTCGGCAAAGAGCGGGCGGATGTTGGGATGGTTTTGAATAGAGGAATTATGGTTCGACCGATTGCAGGTTGACAAAGCCGAACTCGACGAGTCAGCGCGTGCGGCAAGTGGCTCCGAGTAAGCCGTCTTCATGGCATCCTTCCTGATATAAGTGGAACTATTCTGAATTTGCTGCGGGCAACATTCTAACCGAAATGCGCGGCAAGAGTGAGGAATCCTCATGAACCGTGATCTGGTGCGGCTGCAAAGCGAGGTTGCGACCGTGATGGCGGGGCTGTCGGGCGAGCAGTGGAGCTGGCATCCGCCGGGGAAGTGGTGCGCGGACGAAATCCTGGAGCACCTGTATTTGACCTATACGGGAACCATCAAAGGATTCGAACGAGTGCTGCAAGCCGAGGAACCGCGCATCACGCCTGCAACCTGGAAGCAGCGTGGGCGAAAAATCGTAGTCTTGGGACTCAGTTATCTGCCGTCGGGCAGAGAGGCCCCGTCATTCTCACGCCCGCGCGGGTTGCCTGCCGAGAAAGTGCGGTCAGAAATTGTGGCGAAGATCGGCGAAATGCACGACATCATTGCCCGCTGCGAGCAAAAGCTCGGAGCGGGCAGAGAATTGCTGGATCATCCGATTCTGGGGCCGCTCACGGCGGCACAGTGGATGAAGTTTCACCGCGTGCATGGACGGCATCACGTGAAACAGATTCAGCGGTTGCGGAGGGGAATGCCGGCGCAGGGTTGAGCCCACGCCGGATTTTCGGAACTCTACGGTTACGGTTCGCGGACGGAGGAGGGCACACCCGCTTTGCGGGCTTCCTCCTGCAGGTCTTCGAGTTTTTGTTTGGCGTCGTCGAGGGCCTGCTGCTTGTCGGCGATTTGCTGCTTATACTGGGCGTCCTGCTTATCCCAGTCGGCGGAGTTGCGCAGGCGATTGCCCACGTCGGCGTACATTTCGGCGGCGCGCAGCTTGTATTCGCGCTGCAGCACGTCGAGTTCGCGGCCCAACAGATCGATCTGCTGCTGCTGCGCGGCGATCTTGTCGCCCCATTGCTTCCACATTGCCTGCTGAGGGGACTGCTTGTCCGCATTCTTGTCCGGGCCCTTATCGCCCGCACCTGATTTGGTTTCTACAGGCGTCCTAACTGGCGTCGGCTCACCCGAAGGCTTGCCCTCGGGCGATGCTTTGGAGTCGCCCGCTGGCCTGGCAGCCGCATTCGCCGACTCGGCAGGCTTGGCGTCCGAAGCGTTGTCCGTGGGGGTCTCCGAGCCCACGATCGAGAGCTTGTCCTCTCGCGGCAGATTATCGTTGTCATAGACTTTGGGTCTGACGCTGGTCCCCGAGTCTTTGCGAACCTGACGGGCGTAATCGCCGAGGGGGGTGCCGGACGACGCGCTCTGCGGAGCCGACGAGGGTTGATTCTGGGCCTGGAGCGCACTTGCATAAAAACCGAGGACGAGTGCAAGTCCGATTGCGGTATTTGCGATTCGTGTCATGGGTTCCACCTTTTCGTCGTAAACAATTTCCTCTGCGCCTGCTTACGGCGCTTTCTCTAGCTGACGGTTCCACTGTATTGGACGTGATCGGCGGATTCGTGGTGCTGTCTTGCAGTCAGGAATCCACCGATGCTGCGATCCAGTTGGGCGGCGATGCGCGCGATGTCACCGGCGAGCTGCCGGGCAAGATCGGCGTCGCGGCAGTTGGCGAGTTGCTGCGCAAAGCCGGAAATCGTGGCCAACGATGCGCGCAACTGAAGCGCCATCTCCGCCGACATTTCTCCCTGCAACGCCTGTTGCCGGCGCAGGCTGGCGATCTCACTGAGATCGTTGATCAGGCAGGCGACGCCCAACGGTTCTCCATCGGCCGCGGGCACGCGTGAGACCGTCATCGAGATGTAACGGCGGTCACCCAACGGAGTTTCGTATTCGGCTTCGACCTGCCGCCGCTCGACGCCCTCGCGTAGAACGGCGTCCACTTCATCGGCAAGGTGGACGGGAGGGAGCGAGCCATCGCGCAACGCGCGGCGGGACACGACAGAGCCGCGGAAAATGTCCTTGGCATTCATTCCGGCGACCGAGGCAAAGCCAAGAATCTCGCGGGCCGATGGGTTCGAGGTTCTAGCCAGACCGTTGACGCCGAAGACGAGAACCCCGCAGGAAAGATTCGACAACACCGCTTGACTGAGTGTTTCGCTGGTGCGGGCGCGCTGCTGTTCGACTTGCGACTGCACCAGCAATTCGTGCTTCTGCTGTTTGAGCTGCTGGATCACGGTGTTGTAGATGTGGAGCGGCATGGTGTGTCCGGACAACTGAGGCTCCGGAGACAGATCGGCTTCCTGGGCAATGTTCTTGCGCAGCCGGCGGGTAAAGATCAGGCCGAGCAGAAATGCCACAGCGGCGCAAACCAACCCGGCGGCCGCCTTCAAGAAAATCGGATTTGACAGGAGCCTCAAAACAGCCTCCCATACCAGCGCAGGCAGCGGTCGCCAAAGAAAAACGCGAACAGGGCCATGCTGCCCAGAAAAACGCCGAAGGGCATCTGATGATAACGGAGAACCAACTGCGCCGACCGCCACGCGCGCTGACGCGGCGTTATTTTCTCGGGTGGATGCTTGACGAATCGGCGCGTGCGCTTCACCCACACTACAAAAACTGTGAACAAGCCGAACAATGATCCTGCAAGGGAGGCCGTGAAAATCGTCAACACGGTCAGCTTGATGCCAAGAAATGCGCCCACCATGGCCATGAGCTTGACATCGCCAAAGCCCATGCCTTCGGTTCCGCGCCAGCGCAGATAAATGGCGCCCGCGCCATAGATGAACGCAGCGCCCACGGCCGCGCCCAGCAGGGAATCGAGAAGCGAAAGCAGACGCCCGGAAACTGCACCGCTGAAGGGCAGGTTGACGACACCCGGCAGAAGTTGCGATGCGACATCGTTGACCGGAACGACTAGGCTGAAGATGATGCCGAGCGCCAGTCCGGGCAGCGTCAGCTTGTCAGGAAGAAGTTTGGTTTCGGCGTCGGTAAAGATCAGCCCCAGCAGCAGAAAAGCAAGCGTGCAGTACTTCAGGGTGGAAAGCGTCGCTCCGAAGTACCCGTAGCAGGAAAGAAACAGCAGCGCGGTGAGCAGTTCGATGGTCAGGTAACGAACCGAGATTCTGGCTTTGCAATGGCGGCAGCGTCCGCGGAGAATCAGCCAGCTCAACACGGGGAGGTTGTCATAAAAGGCGATGAGATGGCGGCAATGAGGACAAGCGGAACGAGGGGCGACAACCGACAGTTCCCGCGGCAGACGGTAGATACACACGTTCAGAAAGCTGCCGAACATCAGCCCGAAAACAAACGTCGCCGCTGCGAAAACAGGATCCACCCAGGTTCCTTTACATACGTTCGAAGAAGACACCGCTACCCCGCGGCATGTCTCTCTTGAAGAACGTAGAGATAACGGTTCTTGAGTGGATTATAAGTCGCTGGCAGTGCGAGGACGAAGGTACCAAAGTCACTGGCCAGAAGGCCAACTGCGACACCGCGCCCCGGTCGCGAACCGAGCGCGATCCCGCCGCAGCGCTTTAACGCAAGAGCAGCTTACTTTGCCTGTAACCCCTCGATATAACTGACCAGATTCGTAACCCGCTGCTGGACCGTGGCCTCGTGGCCCTGGCTGATGCTGGAAAACAGCGGACCCCAGATGGGCATGTCCTGGCTGCCATGCGACGGTGTCATGGCCTGTCCTTTAATGACGGCCGCCACATGAGCCGCGGGATACTTTCCGCCATTGTTCTTGGCCAAAACAGTTAGATCCGTCGGCGGGACCTTCATGGCCGTGGCAGCCGGTCCGCCGCCTTTGCCGTCCTTGCCATGGCACACGGCGCAATAGCTGTTGTACATCTCTTTGCCGGAATTCGACGGCGTATTGGTAATGGGGACATGCTTGACCGTAGGCGTGCCTTGGGCCGGGGCTTCCTGCCCCACAGCGAAGGCCACGACCATGAAGACCATTAAGAGAATCGCCGCCACGCTGATGGATTTCGTTACATTCATGATTTCTCCTCCGGGGCTTGACCGCACCCCAACTTGCCACAACTACACAGTTTAGAAGCCGGATGATAAGCCAACTGTGATGTAAATCACAAGCGGCTGCAACGGTAACCCGCTCCTTTCCCAATTTGAGGCATTTCCAGACGGGCTTGCGGATCGGAGACTGGCGCAGGGATGAACGCGTGCGCTTACGGGAATGCGAACCGAAGCAGTCTTCCTTCCAAGGTGAGAGACGACGGCTCATTGACGGGAAGGCGTCCCTGCCAGCGTTGCCAGTGCGCAGGGACCAGGCGCGTTTGGGGCTGGGGCTGGTCGATCCATCCCGCGGCGGTTTCTTCGCGCACAAGAACAGAAAAAGAGGAGTCGGCAGAGAGCGATTCGGACTTCCATTCGTAGAGGCTCGCGGCCAGAGCTTCCGTGAGCGATTCGAGCGGATCGAGGCAGAGCAGCCATCCTCTGCCGATCGAGCAAGGGGTTGCCAGCGACGTAGCTGCGATGACTTTTGCGCCATAGGCGCGGGCAATATGCAGTGTGCCGTCCTCGGAGCCATAATCAATGACGACAACCTCGTCACACGGGTATAGCGTCTCCAGACAACGGCCGAGGCGGAGGGCGTCGTTATGGGTGTGGAGCAGCGCCGTGATCAGGGGCATGGCAACAAACCCGCCATCGCAGTTTACGGGAAAGCGAGACGCTGCGCTCCGCCTAAAGCCTGAAACACAGAGGACACAGAGGATGCAGAATTTCAGGAGTCGAACAATGGCTAGTGGATGAATTTGTAATCGACGATGGAGGCGGCGAGACCGAATTGGCCGTCTTCAGTCTCGGTGACTTGCCTGGTGCGCATCACGCGGCCCTGGCAGACGACGTTGCAGTCTTTCTGTCCGGAGATTTCTTCCGGCATGGCGAAGATCATTTCGATGAGCGCATTGACGGGCAATTGCTGCGGGCCGAGGAAGAGCACGCCGCTCTGGCTGATGTTTTCGATGGTGCCTTCATACCACGAGCTGGTCTTGTTGACTCGATACCGGACAGGGATTTCGAGCTTCAAGCGGCGCGCCCGAGGAGTCCACGACGGGCGTTTCTCGCGGGCATGGCTGCGCCGGACGCCGGTTTCGGGAGTGCGCTCCACGCGTTCGGTGCGGCGCATGGTCGCCCAGTCGTATCTGTATTCGGCGGCGCACAGCAGGCAAACCTGGTAATAGTTGCCGTCGTTACTACGTCGCGGCCAGGAAAACTCGTGCATGCAGCGCCCAAGCATTAGAACATCCATCAATTTTTGCGGCATGATGAAATCGTGATCCGCGATGCGGACGCAGGACCATCATCGCGCGAAGAGGGAGGGTTGGGTAGGTTACGTTTGTACCACGACGGGTGTCGGGTCGAAATTAAGTGGCTGTTGATGCAGTGAGTTACAGGGATGGAAGTCGAAGCCGGAGAGAACGATCGATTGCCAAACTCAGTTTGCGGCTGAGGGAAGATAAGAACCGTCTGAGGGGATTGCGGCATCGAGCCGTCTGACGGGCCTTGGTCCCGTGTATCATCGCGGCATGGAGCGTGGATCGGCGGAAGTGACGGCGTTTATTCTGGCGGGGGGCAAGAGCACGCGCATGGGCATGGACAAGGCCTTTGTCGCGCTCGACGGGCGCACGCTGCTGGCGCGGATGCTCGATCTGGCGCGCTCGGTGACTCCTGAGGTCTGGATCGCCGGTGACGCGGCGAAATTTGCTCCGTTCGCTCCCACGGTGGAGGATGTGTTTCCGGGCTGCGGTCCGTTGGGAGGAATTCAGGCGGCATTGCGGGCTTCGAAGACCGAGTTGAACCTGATTCTGGCGGTCGACGTTCCGTTCGTGTCTCTGGCCTTGCTGCAGTATTTGATCACGCGAGCCGGAAGCGCTCCAGACGCGATGGTGACGGTAGCGCGGAATGGCTGGGGATGGCAACCATTGTGCGCCGTCTACCGGCGCGATTTTGCCGAGACGGCCGAGCGCGCCTTGCGCGACGGCCGCTACAAAATTGACACGCTGTTCGCCGAAGTTCCCACGCAGGCGATCAGCGAAGAGGAGTTGTCGGCTGCCGGATTTTCGCCCAGAATCTTTCGCAATCTGAACACGCCCGAAGATCTGGCGGAGGCGGCAAAATAGAAAATCATGAGTAGCGATCCGCAGCCCGCGCCCTACATCGCATTCCACGAAGTGTCGAAGGCCTTCGGCGACAATGTGGTGCTCGATCAGGTCAGCTTCGAGGCGCGGCCGGCAGAGACGGTGTGCATCCTGGGACGAAGCGGAGTGGGCAAGTCGGTCTCGTTGCGTCACATCATGGGTTTTCTCAAGCCGGATTCGGGCCGGGTGATCGTGGCGGGTGAGGACATCACCGACTACGGCGAAGAGCAACTGGAACTGATCCGCAAGAAAGTCACGATGGTTTTTCAGAACGGGGCGCTGTTCGATTCGCTCACCGTGGGCGAGAACGTGGCCTTCCCGTTGCGCGAAACACAGGAGCTCACCGAGGAGCAGATCTACGAAATCGTCGACGGCCTGCTTGAGATGGTGGGCGTCGGGGAGATGCGCGACCTGCTGCCCTCCGATCTTTCGACGGGGATGAAGCGCTCGGTGGCGATTGCGCGTGCGCTGGCGGCGCGGCCGGAATGCGTGCTCTACGACGAACCCACGACCATGGTCGATCCGCTGATGGCGCAACTGCTCGGGGATTTGATCAAGCGGCTGAAGATTCAACTGAAGCTGACCAGCATCGTGGTGACGCACGACATGCGCCTGGCGAAAAAACTGGCGGAGCGCGTGGTGTTCCTGCACGAGGCGAAAGCGATTTTTTTCGGAACCCATGCGGAGATGGAGAAATCCCCAGAGCCGATTATTCAGGAGTTTCTGGAGTTGGATGAGCTGAAGCTGGAAGCATAAAAGCAGTACTCAGTACTCAGTACTCAGAAAAGCCGGCCTTGTTGGTTGCGGCGATTTCCGCTAACCTGTCCTGCCATGAAAAAACTGACTCTCGTACTGCCGCTTCTTTTCGT
>Ga0187784_10003928_pt1 | contig 12032 bp, 10 predicted proteins | sample 1015_SJ02_MP15_2_FD_132964 | JGI IMG/M metagenome (GOLD analysis project Ga0187784, IMG submission 132964) | Tropical peat soil microbial communities from peatlands in Department of Meta, Colombia - 1015_SJ02_MP15_20_MG | ecosystem: Environmental > Terrestrial > Soil > Wetlands > Peat | place... | reverse complement strand
GAAGTCTAGCGCAGGCACAGAATCAAATATAATTTGACTTGTAACAAAGTCGCACCCTTCTCGGGCCTTGAGCAGTGTCCTTCTGGCTTCGCTCAGCCTGCCGTCACGCCTTTTCCCGTCTTCGTAATCTGGGTCTCCCACAGTCTCACGGTCAAAGATGCAGATTCCTCCAATGGTCACTTGGTCATTCCGCATTGCTCCCAGCAGTTGGAGAGCCTCCAGCACGCCAGGCCCAGGCAGCCTATCCGTCCTCCTTTCCTTCCCGACGACAACCAGGTTTGATATCCTGTAGTCATGAATAACCTTGTGCGTACGTCTTAGAAACTCGTCCTTCTTCATCCTCGGCGCCACGATATTGACTATTGCCTCTTTTCGTCCCCTGATTATCATGGCGTACTCCTCTGGAGGGATGGTCGCGGGGGAGTAGATGGGGTCAGAGCCATCCTGCTTTTCCACCCTGTTCATCAATTCAGGAATGTTGATTGCAGCGATTCTGCTTTCGCCGAGAACATCGTCAATTCCTTCAAGCTCGGTATTGAAACGAGAACCATCTCTCCGTGGAGGGACGACCTCGTAAATGACGGGTCTGTTCCCAAGCGACTTTCTTAGTGCCATCCCTATTCTATCTTGTCTCTTTAGGCGTATACCTTCCTTAGTGTGGCCGCCGCCCTGACCATCGACTTCAGTTTGGCGAAGGCGACCTCTCTGGGGAATGCCCTGAACATTCCGGGTGCGAACCCGCAGTCTGGGTTCAACCAGATCCTCTCAGGTCCGATCACTCCAGTAATTCGCTTTGCCCGTTCGATGACCTGCTCTGGGGTCTCAATCTCGTAGCTCTGTACGTTGATTACTCCTAATCCTATCTCTAGACTGTCCGGGAACTCTTTGATGAGGTTGATAGGGTCTCCGGTGCCTCTTGTGGTATACTCGAGAACGAACTGATCTGTCCTAGTCTCTAAGAGATCGGGGAGGAACCTTTCGTATCCTTGATTGAAGTACGGAGAGTCACTGTTTGGCCACCTATCCATATGGACGCCTAACTTCACCCCGCTCACTCCTTTAGTCACCTCGTTGAGCAAGTCCACTGCCAATCTGAGTTCTTGCCTGAATCCTCTGTAGTTTTGACCGTAGAGCTCGTGAAAGACGCGCCTATATCTATCAGGCTTGTCGCCCGCCTCGGTTAAGTCTCCCAGCATCGGTTCGTCAAGTTGGACGAAGGAGACCCCGGCGTCTTTTAGCCGTAAGACCTCCCTTCGAAGGAGCTTTGCATACGAATAGGCGAACTCTTCAGCGGTCTGATAAGCCGCCTTCGAAAGGGTGCTATCCCAGCTCTCCCACATCACAAGGTAGGGGGCAGGGAGAGTCACTTTGAACGGCTTGTTCGAGTACTTCCGGGCCTCTTCGAACTCGTCCTTTGCAAGAATTACATCCTTAGGCAGTTCTTCGATTACGACAGCCCTATGATAGGTAAGCTGGACTTTGTTTCTCTTTAGAATTTCCATACCTTTTGGGTTTAGCTCGGTAATATGCATCACCTTGAAGCCTGGGACTTTGTCGCCGACGAAGCTTACGAAACTACTACGTCTCTGTTCTCCGTCAGTTATGACGTCGAGCCCCGCGGCCTCCTCCTCCCTGATAGTTTTTTTTGTCGCCTCTTCCAAGAGGTAGTCGAGTCTAGCTTTTGGAATCTCCCCCTTCGCATGCTTCTCCGTGGCCTCGACCAGTTCGCGAGGCCTCGGGAAAGAACCGACAACTGTTGTCGTGAAAGGCTTGCTGTTTTTCATCTCTCGTCGAAAAATTCCTCCGTCCAGTCTTCCAACATAAAATTAGAATCCTCTCCTGGCAGGAAAAAAACCCAGAGCTAGAGGAACCAGTAATAGCATATATCTATTCTTGAGAGGAATATTCTCATAAGAATACTGATTGGAGTGTTTGGATTCTCCTCGTCGAAAAAGAGGGCGGTACCTCTTGGGGCTGTGCACTTCAGAACACTGGAATCTGAATCAATGTTTTTGAACGCGGATGGATTGGGAGCAGTCGCCTCGTTGAGTGAATCCGGACCTCCCGCAGTTGAGAAACCAACTCAAGGTATGATCGACGCTGGGCTGAAGGGGAACACCCTGCGCGTCTACGTCTATGCGTTGAAGAAGGGGAAGGTGGGAGTAAGAGAGGTACAGCGTGCTCTACTTATGTCGAACCCGTCGCTCGCGCAGTACCACCTCAACAAGCTAAAGGAGATGGGCCTCGTCGTCCAGATCGATGGAGAATACGAAATCTCAAAGGAGGTGAAGGTTGACGTCATGCGTAACTTCCTGAGGATTGGGACCCTCATAGTTCCAAGATTTGTCTTCTACGCTGTATTCACTAGTGTATTTGCAACCTACCTTGGCCTTGTGGCATCTCCATACTTCAACTACGTTCCCCTGCTCGAGTGGTTCACTGGGGCGCTCGGCTTATCAGCAGTTGCCTTCTGGTACGAGGCGATCAGGGCTTGGAGGTCAGCACCTTCTACATAACACTCAGTTCAAGGAGGAGAAGTTCTGCTTCCAGCTTAAGTAGGGCGCCCCTCCCTACAGGGTGCAGCCTATGATCAGGATAGGCCTCATTGGGAAGACTAACGCAGGGAAGACGACCCTGTTCAATTCGATGACTCTCCTTTCTGGCGAGGTGTCGAACTACCCATTCACTACGAAGACGCCCGAGACAGGGATTGCTAACGCCGTTACACCATGCGTGCATAAGGAGTTCGGAGTAATCGACAGCCCGGAGAATTCGAAGTGCGAGGACGGGTGGAGGTTCATTCCTGTCGAGATCACAGACCTCCCCGGTCTGATCAAGGGAGCCTGGATGGGGAAGGGGCTCGGGAACCAGTTCCTTAGCGTTGCAGCCCAATCCGACGCCCTGCTTCACGTGGTCGACGCTTCCGGAAGCGTCGACAGGGACGGGAAAATCTCGGAGCCAGGAACTGGAGACCCCATCGCGGATTTCGATGACGTCGAACTCGAGCTCGTTCTCTGGTACACTAAACTGTTCACGCAGAACTTCCCGAGGATCTCGAAACTCTCCAAGACTCCCGGGTACGGCGTGCCGAAAGCGGTGGAGGAAGTAATGCAGGGAATCGGTGTGAAGAAGGAGCATGTTGGGATGGCGATGAAAGACGCTATGCTGTCAGAAAAGGAGTTTGATTTATGGAATGAGAAAGACGTGCAGAACTTCTGCTGGTCTCTGAGGGAGATTTCTAAGCCGACCCTCATAGTCGCCAACAAAATGGACTTGCCCTTTGCTGCGGAGAACTTCAAGAGGATGCGTGAGAAGTACAAGAATCTGATCGTAGTCCCAACAAGTGGAGAAGCTGAGCTGACCCTCAGAAAGGCTGAAGCGAAAGGGTTGATCCGGTACGTGCCAGGTGAAGAGCGGTTTGAGATTCTGAAGCCGCAAGACCTTAACGACTCTCAGAGAAGTGCCCTCGCTTACATCAAGAGAAAGGTGTTCGGAGAATACCTGAGGACTGGTGTCCAGTTCGCTGAGAACATTGCCGTCTTCAAACTCCTGAAGATGAACGCGATCTATCCCGTAGCCGATGCCGAGAGAATTGCTGATACTCGGGGGCGAGTCCTCCCTGACGTATATCTGATGCCGGCAGGGTCAACAGTGGAGGATCTCGCCGGAGTAGTGCACACGGACCTCGTCAAAGGCCTGGTATATGCCCTGGACGTCAGAACGGGGCTTCATCTTCCTGCCAACTACGTCCTCCGGGATAGAGACGTGCTCTCGATAGTTTCGACTGCGAAACACGGGTAGCAAGAGCCTTAAAGACCAAAGCGAGTTTTGGAGTTACACTTGCCATATGGTGGACCGCTGCTGTCTGATCTGGAACTAAGGTATCCATTCGCGCCCAAGTCGAGGAAGTTCTTCGAATCGATCCCAGTCGAAGATGGACTTGCAAGCAGAGAGGTCGTAGCCCAGACGGAGAACAGGCTGCTAGGCGCTTTGGGCCGAATCAAGTATGAGCCCCACATTTCAGAGCTCATAGAATTCTCCAGCTTCTTCACTGCCGCGTTAGTCGCGAGCCAAGACTCCTCCCTGGCATCAAAGTTCTCCAAGAGAGAAGCAGAAAGAGCGAGGCAGCTGTTCGCAAAAGAGGTACCGCCCGACAAGGCTACTGTGATGTCTGAGTGTTTCGGGCTCAGAGTGGAGCAGAAGGGTAATGCTGAAGACCGGCCCGAGTACACCTTTCCATTCGAGGGATTTCTATCTCTTGTCTCCAGGTTTGAAATGAACAAGTCCCCCAAGTGGAAGCTCTCAAGGCAAGCCTTGCAGGGTGGGACGGTGTACCTGAGCGAGAACATGCTCAACGACATGTTTGGCGACTGTGCTCAGGCGGCTATCGCCGAGGGCGTCAGGAACCTGAGGAAGACACCGTTCCCACGTCAGCTCCAGGCGACCAAGAATCATGTCATTCAATACGTACCTCCCCAAAAAGTGAAGTCAGGGAAGGGCTACCTGTATGTCGAAGAACTTCTCAAGCACCCCGTCTCTGATGGGAGACATAGGCTGATCTGGCTAGTGCTCGCGCCATATTTAGTCAACGTAAAGAAGATGGAAGATGAAGAGGCAATAGAGAAAATCAGGTCTTTTGTCGCTGTGGCCGGAGAGACAAGTAACCTCAGGCGATTCGCCGAGTACAACGTACGGAGAGCAAGACGTAACGGCCTGCTTCCTCCGACATTTTCCACTCTGAAGACAGAGCACCCTGACATCTATGCACTACTTCCGAAGGAAGTCTTAGCCGAAGAGGATGTCTCGAGGTCAAAGTCATCCTCCCGAAGAGACCCAAGTAATTCCAGTCGGAAATGAAGTAGCCATCTTGGAGCAAAGGCCACTTAGGACTGGGGACCAGCGACCTGCCTTCCCGAAAAGCTGCGCGTCGTATCACTGAGGGCGATGGCACGAAACATGTTTGTAACAAAATAGATTAATTTCACATTCCCCCCTCTTATTTGTAATAACAACGCGCAGCTCATATATGCGATTAGGTGATGTTCACAGATTGGTGGATTCAATCGTCGAGTAACAGGATCTCCACGTCATGAGAGTCGGGGCAGACATCAAAGGCAATGGGCCGTCACTCGCCTTCGCCCTTCTGGAGTCCAAGTTGCCATCACTTAAAGGCCGCAAGTTCCACGCATCCTATCGAATGTTTACGAATGGAGATGAGGAATACTATGGGTGTGTAGCAAGAATTGATGGCGACGATCTTGAAGGGATGCATCCGGAGTCAGGATTAATCCCTAGAGGACGCAAGACGGACCTAGCTAATGCACCTTTAGTTAGTTCGGCGACCAATCGAGCGTGATAAAATATGGCACGCTTATCGGAAGAGAAGGGTGGGAACACACTGTGAAGGTCGGATTACTTCTCTTCACCGCCGATGACCGCTATGACTATAGTAAACGCTCTTACGATTCGATTCGTTCAGTCGCTCAACAGGCGGAAAGGGATGGATTTGATAGTATCTGGCTCGCGGATCACTTGATCTATCGCAATCCAGACGAACCGACCCGAGGCGTATGGGAGTGTTGGACAGTGCTGTCGGCGTTGGCCGAAGCGACACGACGAGTTGAGTTAGGCACGCTTATGACGTGCAATTCCTTCCGCAATCCAGCTGTCCTAGCGAAGATGGCAACGACAGTCGACGAAGTGAGCCATGGACGCTTGATTCTGGGCATCGGCGCCGGGTGGAATGAACCTGAATACCAGGCGTTTGGGTTACCCTTCGACCATCGCGTAGCTCGTCTAGAAGAAGCCCTCCAGATAATGAAACCTCTTCTGCGTGAGGGGCACGTCGATTTTGCAGGAAGCTACTATCAAGCCAGAAACTGCGATATTTTGCCGCGCGGACCCCGCCCACAAGGGCCGCCTCTGATGGTGGGAGGGGAGGGTCCGCGTATGCTCAAGCTGACCGCACGCCATGCCGACCTATGGAACACTGGATACTTGGGTAGACCCGAAACGATGTCTGAGCCCCTAGCAAGGATTAGAGAGGCGTGTCGCCTGGTTAAGCGGAACTCCGCGACGCTTGGCATCACTGCACTCATTTGCATTTGGTTCCCCGACCTAGTAGCAACGAAACCCAAATTCGCCGCGAATCCCCTGACAGGAACGTCAGAAGAGATCGCCAACGCAATGCGAGGCTATGCGGAACTAGGAGTTCAGCATATCATGTTTCAATGCGAGCCATACACGGTCGAATCGCGCCAGAGACTCACCGAAGCGTTGCAGATTTACCATCGTATGTATTCCTGACGAGCTCACGTCTCCGACCGACCGCCCGGAAACAGTACGGATGTCATCCTGTAGAGCATTTGTGAATGGTTCAATATTTGAGCCGACATTTAACACAGCGACCCTCTGCTCAGAGAGGAGGTATGGGAATCTGAGCTTTGCTCTCCCCCCTTCGAGTTAGGCCAGTTCCTGAGCTTGATCTACCCACTCAAGATTGCTATCTTGAGGATAGAGATAAGACGACACGAGCCAACGAAAGTACATTAACTCGGCCTGACGCCAATCTGGCATGAAGTTCCGGTTCCATTACACTGGTATCCGCGTGAAGGACCTGAAAGAGTCGCTAGATTTCTACACCAAAGTCCTTGGCATGAGAGTCGTGGGAAAGGGCACTATGCCACATGGTGGGATGTTTGTTCATCTAAGAGGAAAGGGATCGAAGCAGACTCTCGAGCTGAACTGGTACCCACATGGGAGCAAGTTCTACACAGAATATGTCAATGGCGAGGAGCTTGACCATCTGGCATTCGTTGTCAAAGACAAAGAGAAGGCGTTCAAAGAGCTCGTAAGAAAAGGTGCTAAGGTTGCGGTAGGACCGAAGGATTCCAAGGGGACGGAACTCTACGTTGAAGACCCCAACGGAATCTGGCTGGAGATTTTGGGCTAGAGTGCTCCGCAGGGCAAATTCACACCAAATTTGTCCTCATCGAGCTTACACGAGGTCGAATTAACCCCTTTTCACTCAGCAAGATTAGACAAATCACAAGCTCAGTTCTTCGCTCCGTCGCATTTCACCATTTATTGCAAGAATTGGGTTTTGCATGATATTTTCCCCTTCACCTTCATATAGGCGGGGGTGGGGCTCTGCAGGTGTTTGCAGCCTCAGTTCTCATCAAAGTTAGAAGCTACGTCTTGGGATCCAAAATTAGAAGCTGAACTGAGACAGATTTGGGAGACCGAAAGAATCTTTGAATTCAGCCCAAAGAACAGTAAGAAATCTAATTTCGTAATGGACACACCGCCCCCCTATCCATCAGGGAAACCATGGCATCCAGGCGCGCTCACTCAGTACTCCCAAATTGACATGATTGCGCGTGCTGCAAGGATGAGAGGACTGCAGGTCCTCTATCCTATTGGAATTGACAGGAATGGACTCCCAGTCGAAATCTTTGCCGAGAGGAAGTACAGAGTGCAGATGAAGAAAACCCCCCGGGAGGAGTTCATCAATCTCTGTAAACACGCCCTGGATGACCTCGAAACATACATGGTGGGTCTCATGAAGACCTTAGGGATTTCTGGAGACTTCCAGAGCAAGTATAGGACAGATTCAGAGGAGTACAGGAAACTGACCCAGTGGTCATTCATTGAGCTTTGGAAGAAGGGGCTCGTTTATGTCGCGAATAGGCCCAATAACTACTGCGTAGATTGCAACACCACAATAGCAGATGCAGAGATAGAGTACGAAGAGCTGCCGACATATCTGGTGACGAATCGGTTCACTGTTAAGGAGACCAAACAAGAACTCCTGGTGGCGACCACCAGGCCGGAGCTCCTCGCCGCCTGCAGACTCGTGGTGGTAAACCCAACTGATTCAAGGTACAAGAAACTGGTCGGGAAGACCGCAGTGGTCCCTCTCTACGGCAACGAGGTCCCCATCAGGGCCCACAAGAGCGTAGACCCGAAATTCGGGAGCGGGGTCGTGATGGTCTGTAGCTATGGTGACTACAACGACGTTCAGATGTTCAGGGAGTTTAAGCTAAAGGAAGTGGTTGCGATTGATGTAGACGGGAAGCTGACTTCGGCAGTCGGGAAGTATGCAGGTGTCACCGTGAAGGATGCCAGATCTCAAGTAATCCAGGACCTCCAAGAAATGGGAGTGGCCGCCAAGGTGGAGCAGATTCAACACAGAACCCCACTCTGCGAGCGGAGCAGGACCCCCATCGAGATTATACCGATGGAGGAATACTACCTGAAGCAGCTTATTTTCAAACCAATCCTGAAAAAGATGGCTAGAAAGATAGAATTCCATCCCGATATGCACCGCCAGATTCTTCTGAACTGGATCGATGGTCTTTCCACTGACTATCCAATTTCGCGCCGTAGGTTTTACTCTACTGAGATACCGGTCTGGTACTGCAGCAAGTGCAACACGCCTCACCTGCCTAAACCAGGGAAATACTACAGACCGTGGAGAGATGAGGCACCCTTCAAAAAGTGCAAGAGGTGTGGGAACACCAAATTCGTCGGAGAAACGAGGACCTTCGACACCTGGATGGATTCGAGCCTCTCTCCACTGTTCATTTCGAAGTACTTCAGCAACCACAGATTCTTCGCCCTTACTTATCCTGCGACCGTCAGAGTGCAGGGCAAGGAGATCGTGCGAACCTGGCTCTACTACACCATGTTAAAGTGTTACCAGCTCACCGGAAGAGCACCATTCAAACAGGCTTGGATAGGAGGTCTGGGACAGGACTCGCAGGGGAGGGCAATGCGAAAGAGTCTGGGCAACTTCGTCGATCCAGAGCCGATGCTTGCGAAGTTCGGTTCCGATGCTTTCAGATTCTGGGGAGCTTCCGAGGCGAGCCTAGGTTATGACTTCCGGTACAGCGAAGAAAGGATCGCAGGCGCCGGTAAGTTCCTGACGAAGCTCTGGAATACTTGCAGGTTCATCAGCTCCTTCCCTCAGCCCGAGACAACAATTTTGACCTGGACTGACAAGTGGATGCTCAACGAGCTTGGAAAGCTGACAGAGGAATGTACAAAGGCATACGAGAACTATGACGTATTCACAGTATCTACGAAGGTACGTGAGTTCATCTGGAACGTTTTCGCGTCGAATTACCTTGAAATGGCTAAAGGGAGGGCGTACGGAGACGGCGTGACAAAAGGAGAGCAGGAAGCGGCCTGGTACACCCTGCACAAGACTATGAAAGACATGCTCCTCCTGTTGGCACCAATATCCCCCTTCATAACAGACTACGCTTGGCGGAAGTTGTACGGTCCTCGAAGCATCCATCTTGAAAGGCTGCCCAAATCGGAGAGGTTTGACATCACCGAGAAGGTAAGCGAAAGCATCTTGGAGTTCAACGCTCAGGTGTGGAAGGCGAAGAGGGACAAGGGGCTAGCCCTGAAGGACCCGATTAATGTCAGGATTCCAGCCAGCCTTGTTCACTTTGAGAAGGACCTAGTCCGGATGCACCATCTCATGAAATGAGCGAAGCGCGACAGGACTCCGCTAGGTTAAGCTATTCGGTGGGGAGAGGCACCAGACATCCTACGCAAGTCTGGTATGATAGCTCTATACTGTTAGTGGGATCTAGCACCCTGTTACACCAGATACATCGTTCCACTTGGAAGCTCTGCATCGATTACTTTCCCTCCGAATTGGTATATAACATACGGCTGTAAGCGATGTGGCGATAGTGGATTGACGAAGTCGTCAAAACATGCTGAGTCTTCCAAGCTCGTAACCGTCGTTAGCTTCACCACCTCGCAACTGGCTAATTCCGTCCGATTAGCCCGTACTCTTCGTCTGAGAACTGGACAGCGACAGATGACATGTTTTCTTCGACATGTCTGATGTTAGCTGACTTCGGTATCGCGACGACGCTCTTGCTCCTCGTTACCCAGTTAAGCATCACCTGGACGGGGGTCACTTTGTATTTCGCGCAGATCGCCTTGGGAATCAACCACTCTGGAAGGGTCCCCTTTGCCAATGGGCTATACGCGATCAAAGTGAGTCCGTTCTTCTCACAATAAGGTAAGACTTGGGTTTCGGAAGAACGGTTCGTGAGTGAATACTCGACCTGGTTCGAAACCAGTTCACTCTTCGGCAGAGCAGCCCGAGCTTCCTCTGTTTGTTCTACACTGAAGTTGCTTACTCCAATGTACCTCACCTTCCCCTCTCGGACTAGAGCCTCCATTGCTGACATCGTCTCCTTTATCGGAATCGTGGAGTTGGGCCAATGAATCTGATATAGGTCGATGTAACGCGTTCTAAGCCTCTTCAGACTCTTGTTACAGGCTGCAATTACATCGTCATGATGCAGGTTGTTTGGTGACACCTTCGAGGCGATAAAGACATCCTTCCTGAGGTCTTCGATGGCTTCACCGACGACCTCCTCTGATCGCCCACCTGCGTACATCTCCGCAGTGTCTATCAGGTTACATCCGAGTTCAATCCCTCTTTTAAGGGCCTGAACTTGCGTGGCCCTTTCTGACGGGCCAGAGTAGACACCAATCTTCCAAGTCCCCATCCCCATCGTTGAGACGTACTCTTCGGTCCTGCCAAGCCTCCGGTACTCCATGGCTATCCTTCTCTGTGTCTTGATTTTATCGTTCTCCTATCGTTTAACATTGGCGTGGGAAGATGCAAAGCCACGGGTGAGATTTGGACTCACGACCACCTGCTTACAAGGCAGGTGCTCTACCAGGCTGAGCTACCGTGGCCTGACCCTGGCGCCTAAGTGTCTGTTTATCTTCTTTGCCCGTATGCTTAGTTGCTCTTGGCGAGGACCTCGAAGACATCGGAGACAATGGCGCTCAGGTAATCTCCGTATTCATCGTCCTGAAATTCGATGATATCCACTCTGCCTGTTTTAGTCGCGATTCTGTAGCTGAGGAGGTGATAGCAGACCTCCTCCCGTCCTCTCAAGACGCGGAAGAAGAAATTCCCGCATGAGCAGTAAGGTTTCTCAGGGACGATGAACTCGTCCCCTAGATTACCGACCACGCTAAGCACCCTCCTTCCACTTGGAAGAAAACGACACTCTTTGACCCCGCCGGCCATGACCGTGTCAATCGCTTTTTCGAACTTTTGTCCGTATCTTGCAAGATCGGCGACTTGGTCCATAACCGACCGCCTTTGTTCCTCCCCCATCAGCTCACCTGTCATGCTTGATGTATTGTGAAAGAGAAGATTGGTCTTGGATGTCGCTGAGATTGGAGATTCTTACCCCCACCCGACGAAGGTATTTGTCAGTCGATTCAAGGAGATTGCCTAGAAGGTCAGGAATACATTCCCTGACAAGTGATAGGTCTTTGATAGGTGAGTCGAACGTCTTGCTCTTAGTTCTGGTGGTAAGGTCGGTGAAGATGCCTATTGCAGACACCGTCCTAAACGATTTCCCTGACTCGGCCAGCTTATTTCGGATTGAAACGATTCCCCGCTCGAGCTGGCCCAGTGCCTCCTCGACTTCCCGAGTATCGCGCTTAAGGGTCACCAAGCGACTGAACTGCATTGGTTCAAGGCCAGCCTCGACAGGGTCCGAGTCAGTTCCTGCCGCGGCCGCTTGTAGGTATAAAGCAAGCTTATTCCCTAATGTCCTCGTGAGCAAGACCGAATCGCTCTGAGAGAGTTCCTCTATGGTCTTCACATTTATCTCCGCTAGGACTGCCGCAGTTTTTGGACCCACACCATAGAGACTAGTCACCGGCAGCGGCCCAAGAAAGGCGGCAGTCGATTCTGGCGTCACGACAATCAGGCCCCCGGGCTTCGCCAAATCTGACCCGAGTTTGGCGACGATCTTGCTTCTCCCGATGCCTACTGAGCAAGTCAGCCCTTCATCCCGAATGATGGCATCTTTTACGTCTATGGCAATCCTGGATGCTACCCCGAAATCGCCCCCTGTGGACGCGGTAATGTCGAAGAACGCCTCATCGATTCCAGATTTTTCGAGGATATCGACGTGTTCGTTCACCAAGTCCATCACCTTCTTGGAGACATTCTCGTACTTCCCATGATTCAT
>Ga0187784_10003926_pt1 | contig 12038 bp, 13 predicted proteins | sample 1015_SJ02_MP15_2_FD_132964 | JGI IMG/M metagenome (GOLD analysis project Ga0187784, IMG submission 132964) | Tropical peat soil microbial communities from peatlands in Department of Meta, Colombia - 1015_SJ02_MP15_20_MG | ecosystem: Environmental > Terrestrial > Soil > Wetlands > Peat | place... | reverse complement strand
GCGGTGCGAGATGGCAAGCTAGTAATTCCGATTAGCCAGAGAGTGCCACTCAGTGAAGCGGCCAAGGCTCAAGCAGCCGCGGAAAGAGGTGGTATCGGAAAGATCCTGCTGGTAGCTTGACACTGTTTTGCGAACAGAGGCAGGGTGGCCAGCAGATGAAACTCTTCCTTTAGTACCGCGGCGTTTCCCGCCACATCCCAATTTTTCGACAGCAGGAGGCACCGAATGAACTTACCCGATGCTCCGATTGCACACGAAGGCTTTTTCGCTACGCACTTCTTCACCGTAAAGGATCAGGACAAATCGAAGGACTTCTATGTCCGCATTCTCGGTGGGAAAGTGATCAAGGGGAAAACCCCTGCTACATCAAGCTGGCCAATAGCTGGATCATTCTCAACTGCGGAGGTGGCCCGACTCCCGACAAACCAGAGGTCGTTCTCGAAACACCAACGGATCTCAACCGAGTCAATGGCTTCCTCAATTTGCGTGTTGCCGACATCTGGGCGTGCTACAAACAATGGGGCGACAAGGGCGCGATCTTCCTTACGGAGCCGCTGAAGAATCCCGACGGCTGGGAATGGCGCTGCTACATGCGCGATCCCGACGGGTACCTCATCGAGGTCGGCCAATATACTCAAATGGCGCTCGACCGTTTCAAACACGACGCCAGTTCAAGCTAGAGCTTGCGTTCCTCGTCAGCTGGCGGAGCCATTCGAAGCGGGAGTCCGAGAGCATGTCTTCGGTAGACCGCCAGCACCAATTCCCCCTCGGCGCGACCTGGAACGTTCATCCGAGCTTCCTTGCTAGGTACAAAAGGTCCTGCAACGGCGCTATGGCAAGGGCAGCAACTGAAGACCATGCCAGTTCGATCAACGCAACTGCTGCATCGGTGCTCTTGGCTCCTCGCCCTTTTAGATAAGTCCAGATGATCTCCCGTTGGTGACTAGGCAAGTCGTCAAAACTGAGAGAAGAGTCACCGCAGTACGTGTTCTGGGGTTGCTGCCTAACAACGACCGTGCCACTCAACTCGCGCAAAACGCACTTCAAGACCCTAAACCGGAGGTGAGGTGGCGGCCTCTTGCGCGTTGGGTCCAATCCTCTTCCAGATTTCCTTATTGCCTTCGCAGCGGTGCAGGTAGAAATTCCCTTCAGGATGGCGCTCTTCCTCGCCGCACACGATCACCCAATCAGATTTGATTTTTCCTTTCTTTAATGGAGGGTTTGCAGTAGCGCCACTTCTTGCCGATACGAACATACTTCCAGACAGACACGCGCTGGTTCATAGGCGAATCCTATCCGCCCTTGGAACGTATCCCGGAATACTAGGGAACTAACAGGCAACGACCGTAACCGGTTGAAACCGAAGTAGCTGGTGCCGGGAGGGGGAATCGAACCCCCACAGGGCTTTTGGCCCCTGCGGATTTTAAGTCCGCTGCGTCTGCCAATTTCGCCATCCCGGCTCGCGATTCCCAGATAATCGTTGCGCCAAAGCTTATTGCAATCCATTCAGGCACTGCTTGTCTAGAGGAGGGATCTCACTCGCCTCGCGTATGTTTCATTCCCTGGCGGTAGAGCCAAATGATGCCGCTCACGGCCGTCAAGAAACCTAGAAAGATCAGGAGAGCGCGAAGAATCTCCACGTCCGGAAACCAACTGGGCAGCCTCGCAGGCTTCGGAAGGAGGAGCAGCACCAGCACATTGCAAGCCATGAGCAACCAACCAAGTATAAGAATCCACTTCAGTATTTTCATGACGGTTGCGCCCTCCTTTTGCGAATTACTTGCGGAAGGTAGACGAAGTAGTAATAAGCACACTCCCCGTACCAAGCCCCCACCAATAGAACGACAAACCATATTCGTTTCGCATAAGCCCGGGAGTTATCCAGGCGTACCCAGTACGTCCACATGCCGACGCAGAGGAAAGATAAGCCGAGTGGCCCGAGGACACCGAGAATGATCCAATAGATCCTCATCCACAGCGGCATCTTCGCCGGGTCCACCAAACCCTGGAATACGGTCGTTAGGGCGAGAACCAGGAGGGTGGATACAAAAAACAGCTTCGCGGCCAGAGAGCTAACTAGCCACTCGTCGATCCTGCTTTTCCAGTGCTGCGGGAACATAGCTGCTACCAACCCTGATATGTTACCGCACAACGGCTGCTCTCAGCGAAGTGCGCTTCTGCATTTCGGCTCCCTTTGCAAAAGGCACTGTTCTATGTCGTCGGGGCGCCCTGCACAATGATGACATCCAGATACCGCGGGCCGTGCACCCCTCGGACGCGAGTCATCTCGATATCTGAAGTCGCGGAGGGCCCGGAGATCGTCGTGATCGGTGCAATGGAATGTGCAACCCTGCGAAAACCTTCCGGAACCGTCTCAACTACCTGGTTCGTGAACACAACGCAAAGATGATAGTCGGGAATCAACGTGATGCTGCGCTTTCCTTGTTCTCGCGTGTGTTCCAGCAGGATGGTTCCGGTGAGAGCGATCGCCGCGGCGCAAGTCGTGACTACCCCGTCGCTGGCATCCAGATCGTCATAGGTGAGGCCAGTATCACGGACAAACTCGAAACCCTCGGGAAGCCAGGTAGAGGGTATGCTTTCGGGGACTACGAGTCTCTTTTTCCCCCGGGCCGATAGCGCGGCGGCGATCGTCTCAGAGATTCGATCCGAGGAGCAGCAATACACCTTCGCTTCGTAATCCTGAAGTCGCTCTTGAAACAGGCGCAGCGTTTGTTCGGTATCCAGATTGCCCGAAAGGCGATAGTCACGCCGAATCGCTGCGTAATCCGCGGCCTGATTCGGTAAGCCCGAAGCGCTATAGCGGCGAACCCTGGCCAGGATTTCTTCTCGCGCGCCGCTCATTCCGATTCCTTTCCCTCGCGTTTACTCCACCACTCTCGAAATGACTCTTTAGGAATGGCCGACAGGTCTCGCACGTCAGTCCATCCCGCCAGCATGCCGGGCAAATGTTGCAGCTTCCCTTCGCGTGCGAACGGACGCTGAGCGACACGTGCAACCTTCTGTGCAGCGCTGAAGTTTCCCGAGCTGGCAAGGGAAACCGCTGCAGCCTTCATGGCTGCCCGTTCGAACAGAGGCGCATCCCCACGCTCAACCACCTTCGCCCGCAAGTGAATCAGAATTTCGGGAATGTTGATCTTCACCGGGCAAGCTTCGTAGCACGCGCCACAAAGAGAGGAAGCGAACGGCAACGATTGAGAGTGTTCCATCGACTGCAGTTGAGGCGTCACGATTGCGCCGATGGGGCCGGCATAGATCGACCCATACGCATGACCGCCCGTCTGGCGGTATACCGGGCAGGCATTCAGGCAAGCGCCACAACGGATGCAGTCCAGCGTGGAACGAGCCTCGGCATCAGACATGACGTTCGTTCTACCGTTGTCGAGCAGAACGACGTGGAACTCCTGGGGGCCGTCTCCGGGTGTTGGTCCCGTCCAAACTGAGTTGTACGGATTCATTCGTTCGCCCGTCGCCGATCGAGACAGAAGTTGCAGGAAAACCTCTAGATCACGAAATGTCGGAATCACCTTTTCGATGCCAGCCACAGTGATGAGCACCTGTGGCAGCGACACACACATGCGTCCGTTACCTTCGGATTCAACCACGCACACTGACCCCGTTTCAGCCACGAGAAAGTTCGCGCCGCTGATCGCCGTTTTAACTCGCAGAAACTTTTCCCGCAGATAACTCCGGGCAGCCGCAGCCAGGTCCTGAGGGTCGCTACCAAGTTCCTTCAGCTTCATCTTTCTGAGGAATATCTCCCGGATTTCCATCCGGTTTCGGTGGAGCGCGGGCACAACAATGTGCGACGGCTCGTCCTCCCCCAACTGCACGATTAAGTCCGCCAAGTCGGTTTCATGGGGAGTGATGCCGGCCGCTTCCAAGGCCCGGTTGAGCTGAATCTCATCCGAAGTCATCGTCTTCACTTTGATGACTTCGTTTTGCTGACGAGACTGGATCAAATCGACGATGATCTGGTTGGCCTCATCGGCATCGCGAGCCCAGTGCACCTGTCCCCCGCGGCGCTGACAGGCTTCTTCGAATTGGACAAGATAAGAATCCAGATAGCGGATGGTGTGTTCTTTGATGGCATGCGCAGCATTGCGGAGGTTCTCCCAATCCGGCATCTCCGCGACAACCCGCGCGCGCTTGCCCCGAATCACATCCGTCGCATGCCGCACGTTGTGGCGAAGTTGCGCGTTGTTGACCAGTTCCTCAGCCGCAATCGGGAACTTCTTGGCGTCCGCCGCTTTGCCCACTCGAATGGTCACGACTTTCCTTCCGTTTCGGTTGAGGCGAGAATCTCGGCAAGGTGTGCCGTGCGCACGCCGCTTCTCTGGCGGCTCAACGCACCGCCAATGTGCATCAGACAGGAATTATCCACCGCCGTACAGACCTCCACGCCAGTATTCAGCACGCAACGCAATTTGTCCCCCAGCATGGCGGCCGAAACATCAGGATTCTTGACGGCAAACGTGCCGCCGAATCCGCAGCATTCGTCGCTGTGAGGCAATTCGACCAGCGTCAGGCCGCGCACGCCCTTGAGCAGCTTCACAGGCTTGTCGCCTACGTGAAGCGAGCGGAGGGCGTGGCAGGATGTATGCAAGGTCACCGAATGAGGGTAAAAGGCTCCGACGTCTGTGACGCCGAGCTTGTCGACCAGTAACTCTGAAAACTCGAAGATATGCGGAAGGACTGCCTGCACCTTCGCCCCCAGCGGCGCGTCACCTGCGCCCGCCGCCATTTTCGGGTAGTGCTCGCGCATCATGGCGACACAGGATGACGACGGTACGCAGATCACTTCTGCCCCCTCAAACACTTGTAGGAAGCGGCGCATCAAACGCAAGGCATCTTCCTGGTAGCCGGTGTTGTAGTGCATCTGGCCGCAACAGGTTTGGGCGGAACGAAACTCAACCGTGTGCCCGAGCCGCTCCAGTACTCGGACAACGGCCTTGCCGGTCTCCGGAAACAGCATGTCGTTGTAGCAAGCAACGAACAGAGAAATCCGCAAACTATCCCTCGCCATCTGGCGGGCCTTCATCGTCCGGCCAGCAGCAGATCCAAGCCAGCATAACTGGACTGAAAGATGGCGGCAATAAGGAAAGATTACCGCCTGCACATTCCGCGATGCGGGAGCGTTCGGAAGGAATCAGAGGCTGCGTTTTACTACCAGCACGCATGAAAGACTCTCGTGGAGGTGACCGAAGCAGCTTGATCGGCTGGAAATGGGATGCCGCAGAATTGTGCCAAACGCCTCGAGCCCATTCGCGCCAATACGACCGGTGTCGTGTGGAAGACTTAAGCCTCGGTCATTCGTCGAAACTAAATTCTCAAACCGGGCTCTTTGACGCGAACCTCGCGGCGGGCGCCGTTACTCATCTGACGGGAAGAGAAGCTACGGGTTGGGGCGGGCATCGGAGCCGTCCGCCAGCGGAAGCCACACTTGAAAGCAAGTGTCTCCCGGCTTGGACCGAACCTGGATGCTGCCACGATGCTTCCTCACGATGCGCTGGACTGTGTCGAGCCCGAGGCCGGTTCCCTGCCCCACCGCTTTGGTAGTGAAAAAGGGTTCAAAAATGTGGGGTTTGATTTCAGGTGGGATGCCGGGACCGTTGTCACCAATTTCCACGACGGCGCTCTGGTCGTCGCGGTATGCATGGATGCGCAGTTCCCCTTGCCCACTCATCGCATCGATGGCGTTGTCGATGATGTTGGTCCAGACCTGGTTAAGCTCGCTGCCAAAAGAGCTGACCAGAAGCTGGCCCGCCTGATAGTTCCTCTGCACCATCACGCCCCGCTTCAGTTTGTGATTCAAGATCGTGAGGGTATTCTCCAGGCTCTTCACCAAATCCACGTTCTGCACGCGCGCCTGGTCCATGTATGTGTATTCCTTGATGGCGGCCACCAGATCGGAGATGCGCGACGTGCTGCTCTCAATCTCGTTCAGCAGATCGGCGATCTCCACGGAAGCCGCGATCCTCACCAAGGCAGCTCGGGCGGTGCCGGAGTCGAACGTGTTGAACAGCTGTTCCAGCGCTTCCGGTTTGGCGTTCCTGCGGGCAAGATCGGCGGCTAGTTGCCACAAATCGTTTTGCCCATGGCTCCGCAGCAGGGCGTCGATCTGATCCTCGAGGGCGCTGGCTGCGAGTGCGTTCGGTGGAGGCCCTTCCACTTGCGTGAGCGAAGTCTCCAGCTTCTCGATCTCTGATTTCTGCGTCGCGGTGAGATCACGCCTGCCCAGTTCAAGACTCGCGTCTCGGACTCGCTTCAAAGTGTCGCGGAGTTGGCTGGTGGCTCGTTTTGCGGCCGACGCCGGATTGTTTAGTTCGTGCGCGAGTCCCGCTGACAGCTTGCCCAGCGAAGCAAGACGGTCCTGCTGTTGCTCGAGCCGCGTAGTTTCGCGGATCCGATCGGACATGAGGCCGACCAGCCGGGTCGCCAATTCCGGCATCTTTTGGACCAGTTCCGGGAAAAGCGACGAGGAAAAACGCAGCAGCCTGGCGTCAGTCGTGGCACGACCGTTCAACGCGAACTGCCTCATGCGCGAGAACGGCAACAAGCCGGTGACGTCGCCCGCTTTAAGGGCGAGAACGATAGTCTCGCCGGCGAGCTCCCCCCGCGCCTGAAACTCTCCCTCCAACATGACAAACATCGCGTCTGCCGGATCCCCTTGCCTCGCGTAAGTCTCGCCGGGTTTGAGGTGTAGCTCCTGCGCCTGGGCGACGAACCAGGCAATCTGATCGTCCGGCAAGCCCTGGAATACCGGAACGCGCCGCAGCGGTTCGGAGATTTCGGCCATTTAGACCTTGCTCAAATACTGATGGATGAATTGCACCGCCACAGATCCCTCACCGACTCCCGAGGCGACGCGCTTGACCGAGCCGTGCCGGACATCGCCCACCGCGAAGATTCCCGGTACGTTCGTCTCCAGAAGAAACGGATCGCGCTCCAGCGTCCAGCCCTTAGGACGCTGGTCACCTTTCATTAGATCCGGACCGGTCAGCAGAAAGCCGCGATCATCCCGTTCGACCAGGCCGGCGAGCCAATCTGTCCTCGGCAGCGCGCCGATGAAAATGAACACGGCGTTTGCCGGCACGCGCTCCACTTTATTGGTGTCGGAACACAATACTGAAATCTCTTCCAGGTGCGTCTCGCCATGAACTTCGGCGACACTGGCGTGCGTCCACAATTGGATGTTGGGTCTCTGCTCGATTTGATCGATCAGGTATTGCGACATGGTGCTGGAAAGCGAGTCGCCGCGAACCAGCATCACCACGCGGTCCGCGTACTTGGAGAAGTTCATGGCCGCCTGCCCGGCCGAGTTGGCGCCTCCCACCACGTAAACCACCTCGCCCTTGCAAGACAGCGCCTCAGTGGCGCCGCCGCCGTAGTAAACGCCTGCTCCCTGCAAGCGGTCGATCCCCGGAGCCTCGAGGCGCCGCCATTGCACTCCAGTCGAGATCATCAGTGCGTGACAGGAAATCTCGTCGCCATTGGCGAGTTTGATAATCCGGTAGGGGCCCTCCATCCGCACTCCCACCGCTTCCTGTGGGGAGAGGATTTCCACACCGAAGCGCTGGGCCTGCACTACGCCGCGACGGGCGAGATCCCCTCCGCTCAGCCCGCTCGGAAACCCTAGATAGTTCTCAATCCGCGAACTCATTCCCGCCTGTCCGCCCGGCGCTTCGCGCTCGATCATCACGGTGTGCAGTCCTTCGGAAGCCCCATACACCGCGGCTGCGAGGCCAGCCGGGCCTCCGCCGACAATGGCAAGATCATAGAAACTGGTCTGCGCACGCGTGCGTAATCCCACTCTTTGTGCAACCTCCGCGGGGGCGCTATCGAACAGCTTTGATCCATCTGTAAACAGAACAACGGGAAGCTTGTTAACCTCTGGCCCCAGGGCATCGAGCAGACCTTTGGTTTCGGGATCATTGGCCGCGCCTTCGACGTCGATCCATTGATAGGGGACGTGATTCCGCGCCAGAAAATCGCGCAGTTCGTAGCATCGCGGAGACCATCGCGTTCCCAACACCCTGATTCCCTCATACGCTGCATGGTAGGAAGCCCGCCAATCATCAAGCAAATCGTCGAGTTGGGGATAAAGATGTTCGGTGGGAGGGTCCCACGGCTTCATGAAGAAATAGTCAAGGCTGGCTTGGTTGATGGCGTTGATCGCGGCGTTGGTATCGGCGTAGGCGGTCAGCAACGCGCGCTTCGCATCCGGAAAGATCTGCCTCGCCTCCTGCAGAAATCCGACCCCATCCATGCGCGGCATGCGCTGGTCGGCAAGGAGGAGGGCGACGCCATCGTTCCTGATTCTCAGCTCTTTGAGCAGATCCAGTGCGCCTTCGGGCGAATCGCTGCTCATCACGCGAAACTCCGCGCCATATTGCGAGCGCAGGTCGCGCTCGATGGCACGCAGCACATCGGGGTCGTCATCGACACTCAACAGAATCGGTTTCGCCATATCGACTCGAGGGCTGGCAGTTTGAGGAAGAAATACCGCGCTGCCACCTCGCCACGCTGATTAGATACAACGCGCCCAGTTTGGTTGCGAACGTTCGTGAAATCAGGCTGCGATTTCCCCAGCCTCGATCTGGTCCACGTAACACCACACCCAGCTCTCTCCTGGCTCAATCGAACGCATCAGCGGGTGCCGCGTCTTGTGGAAATGTTTTGTGGCGTGCTTGTTCTTGGAAGAGTCGCAGCAGCCCACGTGTCCGCAAACCAGGCACAGGCGCAGGTGTACCCAGGTGTCGCCTGTCTTCACGCAGTCTTCGCAGACGTGCTTGCTGGTGGTTGTGATCTTGATTTGGTCCAGATGGGTGCATTTGTCAGGCATATTCCTCTCCTCGTGCAGAGCTGAGACAGGAGTTCTCCAGGTGACCTGCGTCACGTAACGAAAGGACGAGATCACAATAATCTGCGTTTTCGTTAGGCCACAATGATTGTCGGAGGTCATTCATTCGTGTTGCGTCTCGATTATCTTTCCTGCGTTCTGACCGTCACGTCCACCATTCTCGTCGGGCGCCGCTTCTGGGAAGGCTGGGCGTTAGCCGCTGTCAATTGCGTAATTATGTGCATTATCGGAATTCGAACTCAACAGCTGGGATTCATACCTGCGAACCTGTTTTGCATCGTGATGAGCGCCATCAATCTGCGTGCCTGGCGAAAGGGCACATCTCCTTGAAAACCCCACGCGGCTCCCCATTGTGACGCCGAAAGTGTCCACTCATTCTGCTACAAGAAGGTTCTCGGCGAAAGGCCACTCTTCGTCAATCCACTGGGCCACGCAGCGGAACCCAGCATCGCGCGCGATGTCGAAAATCTCCGCCAACGAATACTTGTGGCTGCTCTCGGTCCATATCGTCTCGTTCTCGTCGAATTCGACTGTAATCTCAGCGGCGGGAATCGTGACCATCTGGCGGCGCCTCGAGCGCAGATGCATCTCGACGCTTCGCGCCCGGTGGTTGATCCGAACAACATGGGCGAATTGACTCACGTCAAAATTGGCATCGAGTTCGCGATTGATTCTTGAAAGCAAGTTGAGATTGAAAGCGGCCGTTACTCCCAGTTCGTCGTCGTAAGCCGCGAGCAATTGCGCGGGCGACTTCTCCAGGTCCGTTCCCAACAGCAGGGAATCGCCCGGATCAAGGATTTTGCGAACTTCCGCCAGAAACTGGACGCCGGCGGGGCGATCAAAGTTCCCAATCGTGCTGCCCAGAAACAGGATCAAAAGGTGCTGACCTCGCTGCCGATAAGCCGCTACCTCCAACAGGCCGTCGAGGTATTCGGTCTCAAATCCCAGAATGCTGATGCAATCGATGTCCCGCAGCTCCCGCTCGCACATGGCCAATGCCGAACGGGAGATTTCGACTGGATAGTAAGAGGTGTGCTGCCGCCGGCTCAGGGCCTCCAAGAGCCACCGGGTCTTCTTCCCACTGCCACTGCCCAGTTCGGTCACAGCCACGGGCTCCGGAATGCGGTCCACGATCTCATCTGCGTGGCGCCGCAGCAACCGCTCGTCAGCGCGTGTGAGACCGTACTCAGGGAGATGGCTGATGACTTCAAACAGCGCCGAGCCTACATCGTCGTAGAAGTATTTCGACGGAAGCTCCTTCTGGCCTCGCCGGGACAGCCCGGCGCGAACCTCGCTGGCGAAGTCGTAGGTGGCATTTGTGGGCACGGGATGAACAAGCATGGTCTGCTCCTTCGCTCATCGGTTTACGCAGCGGAATCCCGAATAGACGTATTGGTAGTGCGCCTGAAACCAGTTGCGAAACGTCGGGCGCAGCATGCAGGCAGCCGTCCGTGCCGAGCCGCCTTTCATGACGAAGTGCTTGCCATCGAAGAAATCAGCAGAGTAGCCCCGATAGAACGGGAACGGCGAGAAGCCTTCAAACGGCGCGAAGACGCTCGATGTCCATTCCCACCCATTGCCGAGCATGCCCTCGACCCCGAAGGCGCTCGCTCCCAGCGGGAAAGAATTGACGGGCGCCGGATCCCAACTGTGAAAATCAAAGTTGCCCGAACTTGATTCGGGCATCTGGTGGCCCCACGGATATCGCCTCTCGGCGCCATCCGAACTTCCATACGCTGCACGCTGCCACTCTTCTTCGGTAGGAAGTTGCTTCCCGGTCCAGCGTGCGTAAGCCATCGCTTCCGCGTGACTCACGTAAACCGGCCAGTCCAGGGGCAGCGCAATTTCATCGAACATCCTCCGGTAGAGCCATCCGCTTCCCGTTTTTCTCCAAAACACGGGATGGGAGATTCCCCGATCAGTCTTCCAGTTCCAATCCTCCCTGCTCCAGAAGTCTTGCGTCTCATAGCCACCTGCGCTCATGAAATCGAGGTATTTCTGGTTTGTCACCTGGTACTTGTCAATTTCAAACGCCGGCACCGGCGCAATATGGCTTTCATATTCGTTGTCCCAGCCGAAAGACTCGTCCCTGCGTGAGAGGCCGAGCGTCGTGACTCCAGCGGGGATCTCGATCGTTTGAGGGTTCACCGATTCAGCGCTGAGACGGAGAGGAGTGGATTGCGGGATCTTTCTTTCGAGCGGCAACTGATGCAGCATGTAGGCCAGCGTCTCGACATGCATCAGACGATGTTCGATTGCGACGTTAAACAGGGTTTCAAGCGAAGAACCGTTGCGCACCGGAGCGGCGGATTCCAGACTGCTATTGGAAAGTTCCTCGTCGAGAACAGCCCGCGTTCGCGATACATAGTTCCGCACCGCTTCCTCTGACGGCCAGTCGGAGGCTCGATCTGAGGGCAGGCCACCTCCAACCGGATCGATGCCGAAGGCAAAGAGCCGGTCGAACTCAGGATGCAAGCTCTTCCAGCCAAACACACTCTCGGCGAGCAGGTTCCAATCAAAAGCTTCCAGATGCCCGAGATAGAAGATGATCCGATGACGCTGGGGAATGGGCCGCTCGTAGAGGAAATCGGCGGGAACTACGTCGAAAGTGACGTCACTCAGCTGACGCGCATCGGCAAGCCGTGCCAATAATTGGACTGCGATGCCACCTTGAGCAGCGAGCATACGAGCCTCCTGGAGCACTGGTAGACGAAGCGGCTGGGCCTTCAGGCGGGCTCTCCGCCAGCCGGCCTCTCGCGGGCGGTTGACTGGAGGTTAGATGTCGGGCTTCCCGCAAGGTTCCAGAGAAATAACGCTCTCTTTCGGACGATTCCATCGTGCCAACGAATGGTTCCAACGGGAGGCCAACCTGCAGGGATCTCGATCTTAAGATCAGGGCGGCATGGGTAGCCGAAGCTGGAAGATTGGTCCCGGCGTGTCGACCGGGTCAGCTAAAGCGACGCTGCAGCAATTATTTTCAAAGACTGGAGTGCGCACGCGTAGTCAGTTCGTCCGCATTGCCTTGGAGCAGCCCCTAGCAGGCTGCGGAAAAATTGATTCGTAACGTGTTTTTCTTGCCCTTGTTCATTTTTCGTGATGCCGAATGATCTGATTTTCGGTTTGTTAGCGGCCCCAGACTCTGACTCCAGACTCTGTC
>Ga0187784_10003925_pt1 | contig 12039 bp, 11 predicted proteins | sample 1015_SJ02_MP15_2_FD_132964 | JGI IMG/M metagenome (GOLD analysis project Ga0187784, IMG submission 132964) | Tropical peat soil microbial communities from peatlands in Department of Meta, Colombia - 1015_SJ02_MP15_20_MG | ecosystem: Environmental > Terrestrial > Soil > Wetlands > Peat | place... | reverse complement strand
TTCGCATAGCCGCGGCAAATACATCATGAAGGTATTTTCGAACTGGCCGTAAATGTCCTTCTGTACCGCTTCGAAATTGTAGTCCTGCGAACGCTTGTCGAATTCGCCGCCGAGGATTTCTTCCCAGTTCGGCCCCCATTCGATTTTGTCCATCGGCCGGCCGCTGACCAGCGACAGTGGCCGCGCCACCGGTGCCGTCGGCAATTCCGGCGCGATGTGCAGGTGTTCGTAGTCGAAGGTGAATGGCTCGTAGTAGTCGTCGATCTCCGGAAGATTCGGATTGGCAAAGATGTTGGCCAGGATCGTCCAGCGCCCGCCCTGCTTAGGGACGATTTTGCCGCTCTTCTTGCGCTTCCAGCCGCCCTGCCAGTGTTCCTGATTCTCCCAATCCTTCGGATAGCCGATGCCTGGCTTGGTCTCGACGTTGTTGAACCACGCGTATTCCATGCCCTGGCGCGAGGTCCAAACGTTCTTGCAAGTGACAGAACAGGTGTGGCAGCCGATGCATTTGTCGAGGTTGAGCACCATCGCGATCTGAGCGCGTATCTTCATGACGCTACCTCCTCGACCGCCGTGTCGACCGGATTGGAATGATCGAGCCATTCGACCTTGGCCAACTTGCGCACGATGACGAATTCGTCGCGGTTCGAGCCTACAGTGCCGTAATAGTTGAAGCCGTAGGACAGCTGAGCGTAGCCGCCGACCATGTGGGTGGGCTTGAGCACCGTGCGGGTCACCGAGTTGTGGATGCCGCCGCGTTGGCCGGTAATCTGCGAGCCCGGCACGTTCACGATCTTCTCCTGCGCGTGATACATCAGGCACATGCCTTCCTGCACCCGCTGGCTTACGACCGCCCGCACCGCGAGCGCACCGTTCACGTTGAAGAGCTCGATCCAGTCGTTATCCACGATGCCGGCTTTCTTCGCATCCGCTTCGGATATCCAGACAATCGGGCCGCCCCGCGACAATGTCAGCATCAGGAGGTTGTCGGTATAGGTGGAGTGGATGCCCCATTTCTGGTGCGGCGTGATGAAGTTGAGCACGACCTCAGGGTGGCCGTTGCTGCGCTTGCCCAGCATGTCGGCAACCGTTCGCGTATCGATCGGCGGGCGATACACCGCGAAGCCTTCGCCGAAATCGCGGAACCAGCGATGGTCTTGATAGAATTGCTGCCGGCCGGTCAGCGTTCGCCAAGGAATAAGTTCGTGGACATTGGTATATCCGGCCGTGTAGCTGACGTGTTCGCTCTCGATGCCCGACCACGTTGGGGATGAGATGATCTTTCGCGGCTGCGCGACCAGATCGCGGTAGCGAATCTTCTCGTCCTCACGCTTCTCCGCCAGGTGAATATGATCGCGGCCTGTCGCTTGGCCGAGCGCCTTCCACGCTTTGACCGCGACCTCGCCGTTTGTCTCCGGCGCGAGATAGAGAATGACCTCGGCCGCATCGACGTCGCTTTCGATGCGGGGACGGCCCTGAGTCGGGCCGCCGTCATTGACCCTGTAGTTCAATTCTGCGAGGCCCTGCACCTCGTCTTCGGTATTCCAAGTAATGCCCTTGCCGCCGTTGCCGAGCTTGTCGGCCAGAGGCCCGAGTGCAGTGAAGCGGCGATAAGTATTGGGATAGTCGCGCTCGACGACGGTGATTTGAGGTCCCGTCACGCCTGATATTAAATCGCACTCGCCCTTCTTCCAGTCCCGAACGTCTGTTTGTGCAAGTTCTGCCGGCGTATCATGAAGGATTGGTGTCAGTACGACATCTCGCTCGATGCCGAGGTGACCCACAGCAAGCTCGGAGAAGCGGCGCGCGATAGTTTTGTAGATTTCCCAGTCGCTGCGCGATTCCCAAACCGGGTCCACCGCGGTCGACAACGGATGGATGAACGGATGCATGTCCGTCGTATTGAGATCGTTCTTCTCGTACCAGGTCGCCGTCGGCAGCACGATGTCGGAATAGAGGCAGCTCGTGGACATGCGGAAATCGAGGGTGACGACGAGGTCGAGCTTGCCCTCGGGCGCCGGATCGCGCCACGCAACCTCATCAGGCTTCCGACCTCCCATTTCGCCTAAATCCTTGCCTTGCAGGCCGTGGCGCGTACCGAGAAAGTGCCGCAGGAAATATTCATGGCCCTTTCCTGACGATCCGAACAGATTCGAGCGCCAGATGAAGAGATTGCGGGGGAAGTTCTTGGGATCGTCGGGGTCCTCGCAGGCCATCCGCAGCCGGCCTTCTTTCAGGCCCGCGACGACGTAATCCTTGACCGCAGTGCCGGCTGTTCCGGCTTCGCTCACCAATGTCAGGGGATTGACGGCGAGTTGGGGCGCCGACGGCAACCAACCCATCCGCTCCGCGCGCACGTTGAGATCGATGATGCTGCCGCGATAGGGGGTGGGATCGGCCAGCGGCGACAACAACTCCTCAACACCCAATTTCTCGTAGCGCCACTGGTCGCTATGCGCGTAGAAGAACGACGTGCCGTTCATGTGCCGCGGCGGCCGCACCCAATCGAGTGCAAACGCGAGCATGGTCCATCCCGTTTGCGGGCGCAGCTTCTCCTGTCCCACATAATGCGCCCAGCCACCGCCGGAGACGCCGATCGTGCCGCACATCATCAGAAAATTGATGATGCCGCGGTAGTTCATGTCCTGGTGATACCAGTGGTTCATGCCGGCGCCGATGATGACCATCGAGCGGCCCTTCGTCCTCTCCGCGTTGTGAGCGAATTCGCGCGCGATCGTGATCGCCTTCTCAGCTGGCACTCCGGTAATTGTCTCCTGCCACGCCGGGGTGTAGGGCACGTCGTCGGCGAAATTTTTGGCGTAGGCGCCGCCGAGCCCGCGATCCAGCCCGTAATTTCCGCACAAGAGATCGAACACGGTCGTCACCAGCGCCTCGCCGTCGGCGAGCGCGATGCGTTTGGCGGGCACGTTGCGTGTGAGCACGTCCGCACCCTGATCGTTGGCCGCGAACCGTTGATGTGGCAGGCCGCCGAAGTAAGGGAACGCAACCGGCACCACCTCGTCGCGGCGGTCGATAATGCTCAGCGCAAGACTTATTTCGCCGCCGGTCTCGCCGTCCTTCGCCTCGAGGTTCCAGCGTCCTTTGGTTTCGCCCTCGGTCGGCCAGCGATAGCCAATCGAGCCCTGCGGCACGGCGAAGTTGCCTGTCTTCTCGTCGATCGCGACGGTCTTCCAATCAACGCGACCGGATTTTGGTGCCGCCGGCAGATCACTCTGCCGCACATAGCGATCAGGCACGTAGCGGTCGCCGTCGCGACGCAGCCGCACCAGCATCGGCATGTCGGTGTAACGGCGGCAGTAGTCCTGAAAATACGGAACTTGCCGGTCGAGGAAGAACTCGCGCAGGATGACGTGGCCCATCGCCATCGCGAATGCCGCGTCGGTGCCTTGCTTCGGATGCAGCCACAGGTCGGAAAGTTTGGCGACTTCCGAATAGTCGGGCGTGATCGCTACGACCTTGGTGCCGTTGTAGCGCGCCTCGACGAAGAAGTGGGCATCGGGCGTGCGCGTCTGCGGCACATTCGAGCCCCAGGCAATGATGTAACCCGAATTATACCAGTCGGCCGATTCCGGCACGTCGGTTTGCTCGCCCCAGGTCTGCGGGCTCGACGGCGGCAGGTCGCAATACCAGTCGTAGAACGACAAGAGCGTGCCGCCGATCAGACTGAGATAGCGGGCTCCCGAGGCGTAGGATACCATCGACATCGCGGGGATCGGCGAGAAGCCGACGACGCGATCGGGCCCAAAGGTCTTGATGGTGTAGACATTGGCGGCGGCGACGATCTCACTCACTTCATCCCAGTTGGAGCGCACGAAGCCGCCGCGCCCGCGCATGGCCTTGTAGGAATTCGCCGTTTCCAGATCGCCGACGACCGAAGCCCAGGCTTCGACCGGCGCCATGGTCTTGCGTGCTTCGCGCCAAGCTTTGACCAGTCGGCTGCGCACCATGGGATATTTGATGCGGCTCGCGCTGTAGAGATACCAGCTGTATGACGCACCGCGCGAGCAACCGCGCGGCTCATGGTTCGGCATGCCGGGCCGCGTTCGCGGGTAATCGGTCTGCTGCGTTTCCCAGGTGACGACGCCGCTCTTGACATAAATCTTCCAGCTGCATCCGCCGGTGCAATTAACGCCGTGCGTCGAGCGCACGATTTTGTCATGCTGCCAACGCTGGCGGTAGCCTTCCTCCCACATGCGATCTTCGTCGCGTAATTCGCCAAGGCCGTCGGCGAACGACTCCCGGCGCCGGGTCAGATAAGTGAGACGTTCGAGAAAATGGCTCATGACGTCTCTCCGATCTTTTTAGGTCCGGCCTTAGCGCTAACCGGTATCGGCTCGCCCATCACCGGCAAGCGCCGAACCTCTGTGGTGTAGTTCAGAATCAACGATACCCAGACCACCCCATAGAGGAACATGAAGCAGCTCGAGTTGATTCCCAGCCAGTCGAGGATCACACCGAACAGAACCGGCAAGACGAAACCGCCGAGTGCGCCGACAAGGCCAACGATGCCGGTAACGACGCCTATGTTCTTCGGAAAATCATCGCCGACATATTTGAATGTCGAAGCCATGCCGCAGGCAAAGGCAACACCAAGCGCAAAAAGCAGCAGGGTGAAGGGCAACGCAGAGAGCCCAATATGGAACTGGGCAGGACCACGGATCGTGTGCACGATAAAGTCGGTTTGCGGGTAGGATAGAAGAAACAGGCTGATCCACGCCGCCCACAACACCCACCAGGTCACGTTGTGCGCGCCGTAGCGATCGGCGAGCCAGCCGCCGACCGCGCGCAACACGCCGGCAGGGAGCGAGAAACACGCCGCCAGCAGCGCCGCTTCCGCGATGCTCAGCTCGTACTCCTTGACGAAATATTGCGGCATCCAAACCGACAACGCGGTAAAGCCGCCGAAAACGATCGAGTAATATTGGCAGTACTTCCAGACGCGCAGGTCTTTGAAAACCGCCAGCTCCTGCCGCAGCGAGACGCCGCTCTTGCCCGGCGCCGAGACGTCGGGGGCCGACAGGAGCCAAAAGATCAGCGCGGTAACGAGGAGCGCGATGGCGTAGAATTTTGGAACTGACTGCCAGCCGTAATGGGTCATCAGGGCAGGAGCGATGAACATGTTGATCGCCGCTCCGGAGGTGCCGGCGCCGAAGACGCCCATCGCAAAACCGCGCCGCTCCTTCGGAAATAAGCGCGCAACATAGGGCGTGCCGACGGCAAAAGAAGCACCAACTACACCCAGCGCCAGCCCAAGCAACAGGAATTGCCAGAGTTCCCGTGCATAGCTGGAGAACCACACCGGGACGGCGCAGCCGACCAGCATGAGGAACATGACGATCCGGCCGCCGAACCTGTCGGTCCAGATGCCGAGCGGCAGGCGGAACAACGCGCCGGTCAACACGGGGGTGGAAGTGAGCAATCCAAATTCGGCCCCGTTCAAACCCAGTTCATTCCTGATCGGGATACCGATCACCCCGAACATCAGCCACACCGCAAAGCAGACGACGAAGGCCCAGGTGGTGGCTCCGAGGACGATGAAGCTTCGGACATTTGACATGCTGCCTCGCTGGCGCCTTCCCCGCGGCTGATTCCGATGGAATCGGCGCTGCGACGGCCGACACCCACCGCAGCGCCCAATGGCAAGTGCAGGCGAATAAATGCGAAAGCGTCTCGGGCCGCTTTGATTTCAATCAAGGCCCGGTAGAATGCGAAAATCCATTCACCTGCCCAGCGTCTATCCGTCGCGAGGCTGGGTCCCCGGCGACAGCAAGTCTCAGTCGGCCAGATAGCTGAGCGCTCCGCTCGGCCCCAGCCTAGCCGTCCGGGTCATGTGCGCCTGGGTGACTTGGCCCGGTCCGAGAATGTGAAATACGGTCTCGCCGGCAGCGATCAGATAGTCCGAGATGATCCGCCGGTGGCATCGCCACCAAAGGGTCTCTGCGCACATCATCACGCACCGCTTCGCATGTCCCAGTTTGAGCAGCCTGCTGAAGCCGGAATGAAAATCTTCGCCCATGGCGTAGTCTGCGTAGTTGTGAAAGCTCTTGTTTTGCCAGAATGCGTTGATGCTCGGAGGCACGTCGCGCGCTTTGCCGCGTAGGCCGCCAAGCGCGGCAATATGCTCGTATATGATGCGCGACCTTGCGAGCGCCTGCGGCAGCACACCACGGTTATATTGGGGATTGGTATGCGAGCGCGGAACCGTCCGAACATCGGCGACGAGCGCTACTTCCGCCTCCCGCAGCAAGTCCACGAATTCATCAATTGGGCGCCTCCCATGGCCGATTGTGAAGAACGGATGCGCATGCACAGATCGCATAATCTGTTTGACATCTAGGATGCGGAAGCCTGACTCTGGCGGCGCAAGTCTGCATTCTCCATAATGCACTACTCGGCGGAGCGCGTAGGGCGGCGAGTTCGCCTAGCGTCGTAGATGCCGCAACGCCCTGCCCTTGTGCAGGGCGACGTGGTCTGTTCTATCACTCTTGATTTCATACTGAGGGTCATCGCTGTTGGCATGATGAACATGGCCTTTGTAATTCACATCCTTCATGTGTACCTTCACGATCGTGCCGCTGACCCGGCCGGCTTCTGAATTCCAGCTCACGGGATCGCCGATCTTGAACGTCTTTTTCATGGCTCAAAAAAGTAGGTTGTGACTTAGCTGTCTTGCGCAATTGGTGATGTGCGCGACCACTTAGACACTATTTTCTATCCCACCTTATTTGCTCGGTTCACCGCTGGATGGATGCCGCTGAACGGGAGCGCGACTCCACAGCGTTGCAAAAGCTGGCCTCCTCTGCTGATCCAATCTCCTCTTCCGATTCAAACGCGACGGCGATCGCGATAGCATCGCTAGCCGGAAATGTTTCGCTCAGTGCCTCATCGAGTAGCTGGTTGAGGTGCGCTATCAAGGCTGGGGATGGTCTGTGCGGGTGCTTCACCGCAAGGCTTGACCCGGGTTGTACTCGGCGGCGTTCTTTGAAATTTGAAGCGGCGCCGCTTTGAACTCTAACTGCTCCTCGTGCGGGTTCGGACTGAAGTGAGCGAGCTTTCCTGGCACGCCATCCCATTCCTTGGCGTCGGCAGGCGGCAACCCCTTAGCGGTCAGGTTTGGCCACTTCGCTGCATATTCGCGATTGAGCCTGAGCCAATCCAGGCCGGGCTCGGTGTCAGGTTTGATGGCATTGGCTGAACACTCCGGCTCATACACGCCACAGTCGATGCACTCGTCCGGATGGATGACGAGCATGTTCTCGCCGGCATAGAAGCAATCGACCGGACACACTTCGACGCAGTCCATGTACTTGCACTTGATGCAGTTATCGGTGACGACATAGGTCATGGACATTCTCGCCTCAGTTAGATAATATCTATTTCTGATATATCTTTGTATCCATGCTCCATATGCGGCCGATCGCCACGCCGACCGGTCAGAAAATTGAGTTCATCGCCTAAGCCCCGTCACGACAAGGTGCGGGCCTCGGGTGTCCTTGATTGGCAGACGCGTCGGGAAGAAGTCGCGCTTGGTAAGCACGATGTCGGCAAGGGTATACCGATCGAGCGTCGCGATAAACGCCCTTAGGGCTTCGTTCAGAACATCCGGGAGCCGGCAACATTTGGTGATAATGCAGTGGCTGCCCGTGGCGAAACATTCGACAAGGGCAAAATCCGGCTCTGTGGCGCGCACGACTTCTCCCAAGTTGATGGCCTCCGGCGGTTTCGCCAGAGTAAACCCGCCAGAGCGCCCGCGTAGCGCCCTGATGTAGCCGCTGCGCGTCAGAATGTTGACCACCTTCCTGAGATGTGCACGGGAGATGTTGTAGGTCTTGGCCGTCTCCTCGATGGTAATGAGGCGGTCGCCTGCAGCAGCGGCATACATCAGCACTCGCAAAGCGTAGTCGGAGAAAACTGTCAACCGCATATGATCGTCCTAATTTTGAGGGCGGCGTCCCATCTATTTTATTCACTCATTCGGCCGCGATGCGCAAATCGGTCGGCCTCCTTCGCGTCGGCATCGGTGGTGGGTGACGACTTTCCATTGCGCCCGGATTTCATTCGGCGGCAACCCCGAATGGTGCTGCGGCTTGAGCGGCGCGCAGAGCCGCGATCGCCATCCAGTCACGAAGAAGGCCCTTGTCCTCCTTGGAGAACGCAGATCGCCGCTTCATGTCCTCGAGCGTGTCATCGGGATGGCATCGTTCATAATCCTTACGGATAAGCGATTCGAGATAGGTTCGCTCTGCCTCGTTCGCCGGGCGGACGTAGTCCTGGGAGTTGCTCAGGGACGGTCTCTCCTTTTCGGCGCACTCGATTCTTTCGGCTGTTTGACTAAGCATAACTGCCTTCCGAAATGGCCCAATTCAGCAAAACTCTCCTGGCAGCTGTCCCTCCCTAAGCACTCTTTCTGTAACGTATGGCCTCCTCCGATCCTTTCGTTGCATCTCCAGCGCTGTACGAATGAGCGCCTGTACCCGCAAGCTTGCCGCCTTCGACGATAATGTATTCCTGGCGGATCGGGCGCTTTTCGAACCAGCACTCCAGAATTTCGCGCACGCCGGCCGCATAGCGAGCTTGCGCCGGAAGCGAGGTGCCGGCCGTATGCGGGGTCATTCCGTGGTTGGGCATGGTGCGCCACGGATGGTCTTTCGGCGCCGGTTGCGGAAACCAGACATCGCCGGCGTAACCTGCAAGCTGCCCGCTCTTGAGCGCCCGGACGATGGCATCGCGGTCGCAGATCTTGCCGCGCGCCGTGTTCACGATGTAGGTGCCGCGTTTCATCTTGGCGATCAACGCGTCGTTGAACATATGCTCGGTCTCAGAGTGCAGCGGGGTATGGATCGAGACCACATCGCAAGCCTTGACCAGCGATTCGATATTAGGATGGAACGCCGCGCCAAGCTCTTCTTCGACAGCCGGCGCCAAACGGTGCCGGTCCGTGTAATGGAGCTTGACGTCGAACGGGTTCAAGCGCCTCAGCACGGCAAGACCGATCCGCCCCGCGCCCACGATGCCGACGTTCATTCCTTCAAGATCGTAAGACCGCGCCACGCAATCGGCGATGTTCCAACCGCCTTTCACGACCCACTGGTAAGAAGGAATGTAATTGCGTACCAGCGCGAGAATCATGGTCACTGCGTGCTCGGCGGTGCTAATGCTGTTGCAATAGGTTATTTCAGCGACCGTGATGCCGCGTTCCATGGCCGCCTGCAGATCGACGTGATCGGAACCGATGCCGGCGGTGATCGCCAGCTTGAGCCTCTTTGCCTTGGCAACGCGTTCAGCCGTGAGATAGGCCGGCCAGAAGGGCTGGGAGATCACGATCTCGGCGTCCGCCAACTCGCGTTCGAATACGGAATCGGGGCCGTCTTTGTCGGAAGTAACGACAAACGTGTGACCTTTGCTTTCCAAGAACTCGCGCAGGCCGAGTTCACCCGAAACACTGCCCAAAAGAACGCCCGGCCTGAAATCGATTGCTTTGGGCGTCGGCAAAGTCTGGCCATCGGGATAGCGATTGAGCTTCGGAACGCTATCGCGCGCGTAGGACATGGGATAGCCATCAATAGGATCGTCGTAGAGGACGCAGAGCACTTTGGACATTTGGTACCCCTTTATTGAACGAGGTTTTGCACACCACCCGATTTGATCGGTAAGAACTGCATGACCGAATGCTTAGGCATCCGGATGGCTACTTTATAGGCTTGACAAAAGATATATCGGTAATAGATGTTTTTGCAAGTGGTTGTTGACAGTGGTGCGGCGTGAAGCCGCGGGCAAGCAAGCCCCGCATCGCCTGGATGTCCCGTGCAACAAGCAATCCGAGGACCCGGATATCATGCCTAATGCCATTGCCGGATCGCAAGCCAATGTGATCGACGTACGGGACCTCGTGCCCCCACAGCGGCACGCGAAAATGTCATACTTCGCTGCCGCAATCATAGCTCTCATCGAAGCGCAGAGCCTCATGGCCGTTCTCTACGGCTTCCCGAATGTTTTTATTGAGGGACCCAAAACGCTCATCCTCGCTCACGTTGGCAATTGGCTGACTGAGTTTCTTGATGTGCGACGCCCTATTTGGAGTTCGTCACCGTTCTCATCGCGCGGGCCGCAAAGGTGCAGCAATGCTCAGATCAACCAGTGTAGATGACCAGATAAACCCCGTTATTGGGGCACAAGCGATTTTTGGACCTGCCCAGCATTTGCCGAGCGACCAGACGATAGCTGTTGCAAAAGACAAACAGCTTCCGTTGGGGAATGATCTCGTATTTGTCCTAGTCGCGGTCCTTCGACAACATGGCCACATCGCCAATGTGTTGACCCATATCTCGGGCACCGATTGGCGTAAGGTGGAGATGTCGTTCCGTATGATCCTGGATCCGCGTACCAGTAGTCACAACCTCACGCCGCTGGCCCGAAATATTCTTGAGCTGTTATGTGCTGATCGTGGCATCACGGGTCGAATCATGAAGCCGTATGTCCGCGCCCTGTTGAGCGCCGTTTTGGGAGCGGAGGCCGCTGGGCGATTAATGCGGCGTATCGACGCTCTTTTTCACGAACTGCAATCACAGGCACGGCAAGCCAACTGGCACCACCGAATTGCCCAACGGTGGAGAGACTCGCAATGATCATACGATCGTCGAACCAGGTGCCGCGCATCACGCTGCTGAAGCGATTTCCGCTGCCGAGAAACGTTGGACTCAAGTCTGAGTCTCGTGTCAAACGAGGACGGACATGGCCGGCACCCAGAGGGGCGAAACGCATTAAGACCTTCGAGATTTATCGTTATGATCCGGATTCAGGCCGCAATCCGCATATTGATACGTTTGCGGTCGACCTCGATGACTGCGGGCCGATGGTGCTGGTCTGGATCAAAAACACCGTCGATTCGACGTTGACCTTCCGCCGCTCCTGCCGCGAAGGCGTGTGCGGCTCCATACGAGATAATCGAACCTTGGCTGCAGGCGAAGACTCCGCAGCCAGATAAAGAACGCCTCCAGTCCGCGGATGAGCGGCGCCGGCTCGATGGCTACTATGAGTGCATCCTGTGCTGCTTCTGCTGCACGTCGGGTTGCCCGAGCCATTGGTGGAACGGGGATCGCTTTCTTGGCCCAGCCGCGCTGCTTCAAGCCTGGCGCTGGCTCGCCGACAGCCGCGACGAGGCGACCGGCGAAAGGCTCGATAATCTCGAAGACCCATTTCGACTTTACCGTTGCCACACCATTCTGAATTGTACGCGGACCTGTCCGAAAGGTTTGAACCCCGGCAAGGCCATCGCCGAAATCAAAAAAAGGATGATCGATCGCCGCAGTTAAAGAACCGCAAGAAGCGGAGGTCAAACAATGCCCGATACTGTTGTCGAACAGAGCAGGCCGCAGTCTCCTAATATCCAAATCTACCGGCCGCAGCTTACATCAGTTCTTTTGATCGCAAATCGTATCAGCGGCGTCGCTTTGAGTATCGCCGCCGTCGGACTTGTGGTCTGGCTGGCCGCGGGGCCGCAGGCCTACGCCGTCGTCCAAGGCGCACTCGCTTCGACGATCGGCCAGATCGCGCTGTTCGCGGTTACTTTCGGCTTTTTCCTGCATCTGTGCGGCGGCATTCGACATCTAGTCTGGGACGCAGGCTATGGCTTTGAGCTCCGGGCAATCTATGCCTCAGGATGGACGGTAGTCGCAGTGAGCGTAGTGCTCACGCTGGTAGTCTGGATGGCGGCTTTGTTCGTGACATGGTGAGGCAAGTGGAATCTCGGCAGATGCGTTCGTCTTTCGGGCGCGCCGCGGGCCTTGGTTCCGCGAAGGAAGGCGTCGAGCACTGGTGGCGAGAGCGGGTAACGGCGGTTGCCCTTCTCCCGCTCACGCTGTGGTTCGTCGTTTCAATCGTCATGCACAGCAACAGCGATTACGCTGCGCTTATCGCTTGGCTAAAAATGCCGCTTGCGACATGCATGACGATCCTATTGCTGATCACGTTGTTCTATCATGCAGCGCTCGGCCTGCAGGTAATCATCGAGGATTACGT
>Ga0187784_10003924_pt1 | contig 12041 bp, 11 predicted proteins | sample 1015_SJ02_MP15_2_FD_132964 | JGI IMG/M metagenome (GOLD analysis project Ga0187784, IMG submission 132964) | Tropical peat soil microbial communities from peatlands in Department of Meta, Colombia - 1015_SJ02_MP15_20_MG | ecosystem: Environmental > Terrestrial > Soil > Wetlands > Peat | place... | reverse complement strand
GGGCGGTCCCGGCGCGCTGCCGGAGATCTCGCAGTACCTGCGCTTCGGGCCGAGTCCACGCGGCGCGCAGGCGCTGATCCTGTGCGCCAAGGTCAGAGCCCTGATGCAGGGCCGGGTAAGCGTCAGTTACGAAGACGTCGACGACGCGCTGGTGCCCTCACTGCGCCATCGCTTGCTGCGCAACTTCCAGGCCGAGGCCGAGAACGTCACGACCGAATCGCTGCTCGATCAGGTGAGCAAGCGCATCAAGCGCCCGGGACGGGGGTAGTGGCATTCTCCGAGAGCGTGGCGCGAGCATCTGCAGCGCGCGCCTGCGCAAACGCCGCTTTGGCCATAGATCAGCCCGGCGCCATGCCAGCGGACGACCAGCGCGTCTTTCGGACCAGCCCGAAGGCGTCGCGAGCCGACCTGCCGCCCCGGTCACGGCATCTCGCTGAGTTCCGGGCTCGCGCGTTTGCGCCTCGATCGGGTATTACATATTGTAACACCCATGGGCACCGTCAAGGTCGCAATCAGCATCCAGGGTGATCTCGTCCGCCGGGTCGATTCACTGGTGAGCAGGAAGATCTTCCCGAGCCGAAGCAGGGCAATCCAGGAGGCCGTACGCGAGAAACTTGAGCGGTTTGACCACAGCCGCCTCGCCCGGGAATGCGCGAAGCTCGATCCGAAGGCCGAGCAGGCGATGGCGGAAGAAGGCATGTCGCGTGAGCTTGCCGAATGGCCCGAATACTGAGGGGCGATATCTTGTGGGCCGATCTCAACCCGGTCAGGGGACGCGAGCAGGCTGGGCAGCGGCCGGTGCTGGTGCTGAGCCACGACGTCTTCAACGAGCGCTCGGGCACGGTCATCGCGGCGGCCCTGACGAGCCAGTCGCCGCGCGCCGGCTTTCCTCTTACCCTGGGGTTGAAGACCAAGGGACTCCCCAAGCGCTCTTGGGTGAAGATCAGCCAGATCCGTACGTTAGCGGTTGAACGCCTCGGGCGTCGGATCGCTCGCGTAGCAACCGAGGAGCTGAGCCTCATCATTGAAGGGCTTAGCGAGATCATCGGCGACTGACCAACCAACCCATGCTCAACCTACCGGCTGAATTCACGCCCGACTTCATGGCCCGGCTCGAGCAACTGCGGCTCAAGACCCGCCGCGAGTACGCCGGGATGGGCAAGGGCGGCCATCTCTCGCCCCGGCGCGGCACCTCGCTCGAGTTCAGCGACTTTCGCCCTTACTCGCTCGGCGACGACTTCCGCTATATCGATTGGGGGCTCTACGGGCGCACCGACAAATTGTATATAAAGCTCTTCAAGGAGGAGGAAGACCTTCTCACCTACATTTTCATCGACGCGAGCGCCTCGATGGCGTATCCGGCCGGCGATCGCAAGTTCTCCGCCGCGATTGCGATCGCGCTGGCGCTGGCTTACGTCGCGCTTTCCTCGGGCGATCGCGTCATGATCAGGATGCTCGCCGGCCAAGGCGAGTCGGCGCCGCCGAGCTTCGTGAAGGATCGCTTCCGAATCGTCGATCTCGCGCGCCGTCTCAGCACGATCAGGCCCGCCGGTTCGCTCGATCTGGCTTCGGCGCTCGCGCGCGAGCTGGTCGCGATCCGGCGCGCGGGCAAAGTCTTCGTGATCTCGGACTACCTGATGCTGCTCAACTCGGTAACCAGGGGACTCAGCCTCTTCAGCGCCGCCAACATGGACGTGACTGCCGTGCAGGTGCTCGGCGGCGGAGAGCTGGGCGGCCAGGGACTCGACGGCGACGTTGATTTGGTCGACTCGGAAAGCGGCGAGCATCTGCGCGTCGCGCTGGGCCCGCGCGAGCGCGAGCGCTACCGGCAGACGCTGCTCCGGCTATCGCGCGAGATTCGTGCTTTCTGCTTCAAGAACGGCCAGCACTACACGCTGTATACGACCGAGCGGAGCTTTCACGACTACTTCCTGCGCGCCGTGAGCGAGCTAGGCCTGGTGCATTAGGAGCTTACCGACGAAGCCGGCCAAACGCTTGCTTCCCCTGCTGGGCCTGACGATCGCGCTCGGGACTGCTGGATGCGCCGCCCAACAGGCTATGAGTACGACCGGCGCGGTCACGACGACGACCGCCAGCACGGCTGGCTCGGTGCTCGAGGGAATCGGGACGGTGATCCTCTACCCCTTTCGACTGATCTGGGACGTACTGCTGTAGTTGGGTCATCGCGCCCGGCCGGCGCGGGGGCAGCTCTTGCGGAACGGTGACTCCGAATCAGGCCCGGCGGCGGCGCTGCGAACGCGAACCGCGCGAGCGGCCGGCACTTACGCTCTGTTGTCGCGGGGTGAGCTTGAGGCGCAACCGCGGGGCCGCGCCGCCGCTCTGGCGGAGCACGGAATGCTTCCACTCGATCATCTTGCGGCGCACCAGCACCCCATCCAATCCGAGCGCGTCGCAGACCGTCTGGAAAGTAAGGCCGTGCCGGATCGATCCCCGCGCCGCCATCCAGCGCTCCGCGTCGATATACAGCAGACGCGTGCGCACGCTGCGCGAAAGCACGCCCTTGCGGAACACGTTGATCGCATCCGCCAGCAAAGCCGCCATCAACCGTTGCTCGCCGCTCAGTCCGCCCGACGCGCCCGTCAGGTCGAGATACTGGGACGGGAGGATCGGATAAACGCCCATCGAGCCCTGCGACGAGGCCTCCTGGACACCGCCGGACTCTGTATTCGTTTCAACACGCCGGCCCGCACCGTGTTTGCGGATCAAGGTTGGGTCCCTCCAGACCTGTACTAGATAGGACGTATCTCGATCGCCCAAATTCAGGGCTGGATTGTGAAGATTTGCCGACCGGGGGGCGCGGGCCAATCGCGAACGGCCGAGCCAGGCTTTACATCGAAAGCGTGGAGACCAACTCGATCAGGCTCGGATCAAGCCGGCGCTGCTTTCCGGCGACCTCGCCCAGCGGGACCAAGGTGACTTCGCCGTGTTCCTCGCCGACCAGCGAGGGTGGCTTACCCTCCGCGATCCCCCGCACGGCCGCGATGCCAAGCCGGCTGGCCAAGAGCCGGTCGCGCGCGGTAGGCGCGCCGCCGCGCTGAATATGGCCGAGCACCACGATGCGGGCCTCGATACCGAGCCGCTGCTTCACCGCGGTGGCGATCGAAAACGCACCGCCGGTGGTCGGACCCTCGGACACGACGATTATCGAGCAGCGCTTGCCGCGATGCTGGCTCTCTTCGATCCTGCGGCACAGCGCCTCGACATCGAACTTTATCTCCGGCACTACGACCGCCTCCGCGCCGCCGCCCACGGCGACCGAAAGCGCGATGAACCCCGAGTCGCGGCCCATCACCTCGACAAAGAACAGCCGGTCGGCCGCAAATGCCGTATCGCGAATCCGATCGATCGCTTCCAAAGCAGTGTTGACCGCGGTGTCGAAGCCGATTGAGTAGTCGGTGCCCGGAATATCGTTGTCGATCGAGGCCGGTATGAACATCACGTTCATGTCGGTCTCGTGCGCAAAGGCGGTCGCACCCGCCAGCGTGCCCTCGCCGCCGATCACTACTAGCGCATGTACTCTGCGGTAGCGCAGGTTTTCGAGCGCGCGGGTCCTGCCCGCCTCGGACTGGAAAAGCGGAGAGCGCGAGGTCTCGAGAATCGTGCCTCCGTGCTGGATTATGTTCGCAACTGCGCGGCTCGGGAGCGGTTTGAAGTTGCCGTAGATGAGTCCTTCGTAACCGCGCTGCACGCCCATCACCTCGATTCCGGCCACATCCGCCATCCGCACCACCGCCCGGATCGCGGCGTTCATTCCGGGGGCATCGCCGCCCGAAGTCAGGACCGCGATTCGGCGCGGATTCATTTTGCCGGCCCGAGTGGCTTCCTGCCCTTGCTCCGGCTCGCGTTCCGATTGCGTACCCATTGCCCAGGTTCTATCAACGCTCCGTCCCTATGAAGATATCATCGGCCGCAGCGCCGAACAAAATTAAGCTTATGTAAAGAGCGAAATCCGGGAATGCTGGGCGGTGGCGATCGGTCGCTACCTGACTCCTAATCGCGACAACGCGTCGCGGGCCGATTTGGCGGCCTCATCGCCGCCCTCGCCGCCACCCTTCGCCGCGCCTTGGTAGTGCGCGATCGCTCCGGCCCGCTGGCCCATCGCCTCGCAGGTGCGCGCGAGGTTGAGCTCGGCTCGGGCGCTGCCCGGACAGGCTGTCAGCGCGTCCTGATAGTATGCAAGCGCGTGGCTGAAATCCGCCGCGGCGAACCGCTCTCCGCCGCGGCGCGTCGCGATCCGGCTCACGTCGGTATCGCACGAGCCCGGCGGCACCGGGGTGCTCTGGACTTGAGCGGCCTTGAGCGCCGCGACCTCATTGCCGAGCCTTTCGAGCTCGGCCTGTTGCTGCACAAGCTGGCGGCTGTTCTGATCGATCTGCGCTTGCAGGCATCCAGCCGCGATCGCGGCGACGAGCGCCGCCGCCGGCAACACGGTTAATTGGCGATGCTTCCGGATTCCCATCTGCCGATCTACTTAGTGGAAGTCTGGCTTGATCTTCCACGACGCGAAGTGATCATTGTGTGAAAGCCGAGCATGATTCTATCCTCGCGTTCACGCGCCCACTACGATGTCGATGATATGAGACCCGAGCGAGCGGCCACCGCCGCGGCGGAGCCGACCAGCCGTTTCTTCGATGCCCCCGGTCCAACCACCAATGGCCTGAACCTCCATTACCTGGACTGGGGCGGCGATCCGCGCCGGCACACCCTGGTATTGCTCCACGGCGGCGCTGCGCACGCCCACTGGTGGGACTTGGTGGCGCCGCAACTGACGCCGCTGGGACGGGTCGTGGCGCTGGATTTCCGTGGCCATGGCGAAAGCGCCTGGACGATCCCACCCCATTACGGACCGCAGGCTTACGTTGAAGATCTGCACGCGCTGATCGAGCATCTCGGAACCCGCCCGATCGTCGTGGGCCATTCGATGGGCGGTGCGGTCGTGCAATGGGCCGCCTGCCGTTTTCCCGAACTGATGCGTGCGATCGTTCTGGTGGACTCTCCCAACGGACCGCCTCCGCTCCTGCGCAGGCTGATGTGGCGATGGCGCCGGAGAGCGCGCGGAGTCGGCGAACGCCCCGAGCTGGATTCGGCCGAGGCGATAGTCCGGAAGTTCCGCTTCTCGCCGCCCGATACCTATCTGTCGCGCGAGGCGATGGCGCGCCTGGCGCTGGCCGGCGCGGAGCAATTGCCCAACGGCCGATGGGCCTTCAGGTTCGATCCGCACACCCGCCAATGGCGGCGAATCGGCGGCAATCTGCGCCGCCCGCGGCTGCGCGATATCAAGCTGCCGACGCTGATCCTGCGCGGCGCCCAGAGCGGCTTGGTGAGCGCGCACAGCGCCCGCGTGATGCATCGTGAGATCCGCGGCTCGATCTTCAGGGAAATCCCGCGCGCGTTCCATCACGTGCCGCTCGACAATCCCGACCCAACCGCGGCCGCGATTGCCGAGTTCGTGCGGACGCTCTGAGGCTGGCTACGCGCGCAGCAACCAGTCGCTCAGATCGAGACTCAGGGCGCCGTCGGTCAGCGCCATCACCTTGGGCGAGCGCTTGAGTTGAATGCGGGAAATGTCGACTTCGCGCGGGAGCAGATAGAAAAGGGAGTCGCTGATCAGCGAGAAGACGCGCACGCGCTCCTCACCGGCGCGCTCGGTACCGACGATCTCGTACGGATTGACGTGATACGAATAGCCGCGCGCCCGCACCACGCCGCCGTCGTATTCCTCGACCACGCCGACAAAAATCCGGGTGTTGTCGTCGCGGAAGAGTTTCTTGTCCACGACCACCAATCGATCGCCATCACGCAGCGCCGGCATCTTGGCTTCCTCCTAGCCTACACTCGGCATTCTACTCTATGCGCGCTTGCGACGCTGCGATACGGGCCAATGCTGACAGCCAGGCGTTACGCCATACGCGAGGCCGATTCCTGTCCCGGCTGCGACCGGGTAAAATAGGAAGTTTGACGCTCACGGAATGCGGCCAATCCAGTGCTGGCGCTCGATAATCTATCCAAGTCATTCGGCGGACGGGTCATCCTCGATACCGTAAGCTGGACCATGGCCGACGACGGGCGGGTCGGATTGGTCGGCCTCAACGGGGCGGGCAAATCGACCCTGCTCAAGATGATCGCCGGCGTGGTCGGGCCCGACTCCGGCCGTATCATGCGGCCGCAGCGCACGACGGTCGGGTACCTGGCGCAGGACGCACCCGAGATGGGCGGGCGGCCGGTGCTGGAGGAAACGCTCTCGGCGCTGGCCGAGATGCAGGCGTACGACGCGCGCCGCATCGAGCTGGAGAAAATCCTCGCTGCGGAACCTTCGGGACCGATTCACGATGCTGCCCTGGCGGAGTTCGGCGAGGTGCTCACCGAGCTCGAGCGCCACGAGTTCTACAACGCGGACAGCCTCGCGACTGCGGTGCTGTTCGGCCTGGGCTTCAAGCAGCAAGACCTCGGGCGCGACGTAGGCGAGTTCTCAGGCGGGATCCGGATGCGCGTCGCGCTGGCCAAGCTCCTGCTCCGGCGGCCGGAATTCCTGCTGCTGGACGAGCCGACCAACCATCTCGACCTCGAGGCGCGCACCTGGCTCGAAGATTACCTCGCCTCCTACGCGGGCGGAATCATAGTGGTCTCGCACGACCGATACTTTCTCGATCGCGTGACCAAAACCACGGTCGAAGTCGCACGCGGCAGGCTGGCCGAGTATCAGGGCGGCTACTCGCGCTACCTGATTGAGCGCGAAAAGCGCTTCGCGCTCGAGCTCGCCGCGTACCAGACGCAGCGCGAAGAGATCACGCACATCGAGTCCTTCATCAGCCGCTTCCGCTACCAAGCGAGCAAGGCGCGGCTGGTCCAGAGCCGGATCAAACAGCTTGAGAAAATCGAACGCCTGGAGCCGCCGGTGGGTGCTGACAAGCCGCCCGCGATCAGGTTCCCCGAATGCGAGCGCAGCGGGCGGCGGGTCTTCGAGCTCAAGCACGCGGTCAAGTGCTACGGCGCGCTCACCGTGTACGACGGCGTCGATATGGCGATCGAGCGCGGCGCGCGCGTCGCGCTGGTCGGTCCGAACGGCTCAGGAAAATCGACCATGATGAGGCTGCTCGCGGGAGTCGATTCGCTCACTGCCGGCGAGCGAATCGTCGGACATAATGTCAGGATCGGCTACTTTGCGCAGGATCTCGCCGAGACTCTCGATTATCGACAGACCGTGCTCGACGAGTTGAGCGAGGCGGCCGAGGGCATGACCAGCCACGAAATCCGCGGCCTGCTCGGCGCGATGTTGTTTTCGGGCGACGACGTCGGCAAGCGCGCCGGCGTGCTCTCGGGCGGCGAGCGCGCACGGCTTTCGCTGGCCAAGGTGCTGGCGCATCGCAACAACTGCCTGCTGCTCGACGAGCCGACCAACAACCTCGATATCATCGCCAAGGAGACGCTGCTCGAAGCGCTGCGGCGATTTAACGGCACGGTGGTGATCGTGAGCCACGATCGCTACATCCTGAACGAACTGGTCACCGAGGTAATCGAGGTCGGCCGCGGACAGGCGACGCGATATCTCGGGAACTACGACGAGTACCTGGCCAAGACCCAGGCGATCGAGGCTGCCGCGGCGGTCCCGGCCTCACCGGTTGACGGGAAAGCCACCAGGATGGCGCTGAATGCGGCGACCGATCGCGCCCGGCACGACGGTAGGGCCGGCGCCGTATCGGCAGGCAAGCCGGATCGGGCGCGCAAGCCCGATCGGGCTCGGAAGCGTGCTCTCGACACGCGCCGGCGCGCCGCGCTGGAGTCCGACATCGAGCGTATGGAAGCCGAGCGCGCGGCGCTGGCCGCAGCGATGAACGACCCCGACTTCTACCTGACGCGCAAGGACGCCGACCAGATGATCGCGCGTCACGAGCGGCTGGGCCGGGAGGTCGAGCAGCTCTACTCCGACCTGCTCGAGTTGAGCGACTCGCCGGCGGCGCGCGATGAACCCTAGCGCCGCTACGTGCCGGTTCCGCTGACCGCTACCGATTGCGAAAGGTTAGCGGGATCGTCGCTGGCGATCGTGATCGTGCCAGTGAACTGCGTGCCAGAGGGCGCGCCGGAAGTCGGCGCGAACTTCACTCTGACGACTCGCGTTTTCCCGTCGCTCAGGGTAAAGGCGCCTCCTCCCGATAGCAGCGTGAACGGCTTCTTGAGTCCGCTCGCGAGCACCTTGCCGTGCAATACGCCGAGACCGGTGTCCTGAATCGTCAAGGTCTGGGTTTGACTATGGTGCACGGCAACATTGCCGAAGCTGAGCGTTGTGGGGGCGCTCATGGTCCCGGACTGGGCCGATCCGGTCACCATGACTGTGACGGGGGCGGCGGAGTTGTTGGCCGCGACGTTGATATTCCCCCCGAACGTGCCGGCCAACGGCGGTGTGAACGTTACTGTGACGGCCTTGGTGTGGTTGGGAAGCAGCTTGAACGAGCCGGCTCCCGTTACCTTGAATGCCCCGGTCGCCAGCGCATTCGCGTCCACGTTGACCAGCAAGGTGACGGATCCGGAATTGCCAATCGTGATGGGCATGGGTGCTGATTTCGTGCCAGTGCCGGTGACCGGGAAAGTGATCGATTGGGGCGAGACCGAAAGCCCCGGCGGGGTCGGAGCGGCAGTCGGCGTGGCGCTGGGCGTCGGGGCGGGCGTGGGCGTCGCAGACGGCCCCGGGGTCGCATTGCTTGCCGCGACCGCGATGCCGGCGGGCTTGGAAAGAGCCGGACCCGAAAGCGTCACGATCGGCGGCGCATTTCCGTTGGCGCCAGCCGCGTATTCCGTAACCGTGTTGGAGGCGGAGTTCGCCGCGTAGATGTTGCCGAACTGGTCGACCGCGACTCCGTATGGCTCGCCGAGACCGGTCGTCCCGCCCGAAATCGTCGCGATCGGCATCACGTTGCCATTGGAACCGGCCGCATACTCGGTGATGCTGTCGACGCCCCCGACAATCGACGCGCAGTTCGACACGTAGATGTTGGCGGCCGAGTCGAGCGCGATTCCGACCGGCGTGTTGAGCCCGGTCTGGCCGCCCGAGATCAGCTCGGCAGGCGCGGCGCTGCCATTACCGTTCGGCGGAAACTCCGTCACAGTTGACGACCCCGTATTGGCCACGTAGATGTTGCCCGACCGGTCGATCGCGATCCCGCTCGGCTCCATCAGCTTGGTCAGCGGACCACTGATCGTGTTGAGCGGACCTATGTCGTTGTTGGCGCCGGCGACGTATTCGGTGACGCTGTTGACGCTGGTGTTCCGGTTGGTGACGTAGATATTCCCCGACGGATCGAGCGCGACGCCGAACGGCAGGGCCAGGTTGGTTCTCGATCCCGAGATCACGGCGGTTGGAGCCGCCGGTCCCGTCGCGGTCGAAGCATACTCGGTGACGCTCACGCCGAAGAAATTTGCCACGAAGATGTCGCCCAACGAATCCACGAACAGCCCGATAGGACCGTTCAACTGGGTCTCCGCGCCGCTGAGGATGGCGGCGCTCGCGAGGCCGGAGCTTCCCGCCGGGTAGATCGCGATCGAGCTTGAGCCCAAGTTCGCAACGTAGATCGTCACCGCCGTTCCTCCGCCCTCCGACGGCGACAAATCACGGGCGCTGGGGAGGCCGGTTGCGATCGCCGGGGCAATCGCAAAAAGAAGCAGCGGAACAGATCCCGCCATGCTGATGCTGCGTCTCGCCATCGGGGCCCGTCAACTCCCGCCCCTGCTCAGCGGGACAATAGCCTCCGGATTGTTGGGATCGTCGCTTTTCACTTCGAGGGCTTCAAGGTAGTTCTTCTTCAACTTCGGGAAGGGGCGCTGCCTTCGCGCTGTTGGTGCGCTAGGTCCCCTTACCGCCGAAATCAACGGCTGTACTCGGATGCGCAGGGTCATCACTTTTTATGACCAGATATCCGGCGGACGCCCCGGTCGAGGTGGGCGCAAACTGAACGTCGATTTTCCAGGTGCCCGTGGGTTTCAGTGCGAAGGCCCCCAGCCCGGAAGTCACTGTGCATCCGGCCAGGAGCTTATAGACCTTGACGGTGCCGCTCAGTACTCCCAAGCCTGAGTTGGTGATGATGAACGCGCCGGTTTCCTTGCTGCCCACCGGCACATCACCGAAGTTTATGAACTGAGGAGAGAGTTGCAACACGCCTGACTCGGCGGTGCCGGTCACGCTCACGATGCCGAGGCTTTTCGGCGACTTGCTGGTGACACTGATGGTGCCCGAAAATGACAGCCCGGAGGGCGGCACGAACAGAATCTTCACGGTCTTGCTTTCGCCGCGGCCAAGCGTGAACGGACCCTTCCCTTTGACCTTGTAGGCCTTGGTACTGGCGAGCTCACTCGCGTCGACGTCGCCGGCGGCCTTTGCCCCCGGGTTCGTGATCGTGAACGTCCGCGCGACCGGCGTGGCGCCCACGCCGACGGTCGGAAAGACGATGTTGTCCGGCGAAATCGCGAAGATGCTGCGCGGCGTCGGTGTGGGAGTGGGCGTTTGCGTGAGCGGCGCGGTGGGGAAGTTCGACGCGATAGCGAGCGCCTGGGGGTCGAGAAGCTGGGTCGCGGTTCCCGAGAGCGTCACGATCGGCGCGGCGTCGCCGCTGCTGCCGGCCGCGTACTCGGTTACGGTATTGCTGCTGTAATTGGCCACATAGATATTGTCCGAAGCGTCGACGGCCACCGCCACCGGGCTGGACAGTCCGGTGCTCGGGCCCGAGATTGTCGCGGCCGGCGCGACGTCGCCCGTGGCGCCGGCCGCGAACTCGGCCACGCTGTCGTCGCTATAATTCGTCACGTAGACGTTGCCGGCCCCGTCCAGCGTAATCCCCGCCGGCCCCGAGAGTCCCGTATTGCTCCCTGCGATGGTCACGATCGGAGCGGCGTCGGCGGTGCTTCCCGCCGCATACTCGGTGATGCTGGGAGCCGCCGAATTGGCAACGTAGATTACGCCGCTCCCGTCGATCACGATCCCGCGGGGCCCGGCCAACCCGGTCTGGGCCCCGCTGATCGTCGCGATAGGCGCAACGTTGCCGTCACTCGCAGGCGGATATTTCGTCACGGAGGGAAATGGGTTGGTCACATATTGGTTGGTCACATAGATGTTTCCCGCTCCGTCCAGCGCGACATCGTAGGGCGACTGAAGCCCGGTATTTGAGCCCGAGATGGTCGCGACCGGAGTCAGGTTGCCGGTCTTTCCGCCCCCAAACTCGACGATCGTTTGGACGAACGAGTTCGCTACGAAAATGTCCTTGAAGGAGTCAACGTAGATCCCGGCCGGATACTCCAGGCCGGTGGAAGGACCTGTGATGATTTTGGGGACCGCGTCGCCTTGACTGTGCGCCGGGAACTCCAGAACCGACCAGTATTCAGGGTTCGTAACGTACAGCGCCGCCCCGGTAACCGCTTTCGAGGTGGGCGTGGCGCGCGGCGTCTGCGACGAGGTCGCTGTGCCACCGGGGGTTGCGGTTGCGCTGCCTGAGGGTGACGGCGTGGCGCTTGCAGTAGAAGAAGCCGTGGCGCCGCTGCTCGGGGTCGGACTCGGGGTCGCCGTCGCGGTCGTCCTGGCCGTTGGTGTCGGAGTCGGAGTCGCGGCCGAAGCGGCTATCGCAGCAGCTATAGTCAACGAGAGCGCGGCCACAAGCAGAGGCACCCCTTTGGCCCGCAGCTTGGTCATTTCGACGATATTGGGCGAAACAATCTCGATCTCCCCTAAACCAGACGACCAAAGGCTACCCCTGATTCAGCTACCTGGCGACCATTTCAGGCAGCCCTGGTTCTATCTGTCATCCTGAGCGGGTCGGCCGAAGGGCCCCGGATTCCGGGTTCCTTCGACTCGCGCAGCGCTCGCTCAGGATGACAGGGAGATGCGGAACGCTGGTCAAACCCGCAGCCCTCCCGCTTCCGCCTGGCGCAGGCTGCGCAATTATCGCGTCGAGTCCCGGATGAGCTGAACGAAGAATGCGATCGACCGCGCGTAGGCGTCGATCGACATGCGTTCGTTGGTGCCGTGAATCCGCTCGAAG
>Ga0187784_10003923_pt1 | contig 12041 bp, 12 predicted proteins | sample 1015_SJ02_MP15_2_FD_132964 | JGI IMG/M metagenome (GOLD analysis project Ga0187784, IMG submission 132964) | Tropical peat soil microbial communities from peatlands in Department of Meta, Colombia - 1015_SJ02_MP15_20_MG | ecosystem: Environmental > Terrestrial > Soil > Wetlands > Peat | place... | reverse complement strand
TTTGCAATGCGTCAAATCATTACGGGGCCGCTTATGTTACACGCACGATTATTTTCGTTTGTCGTCTCGACGTTGTTAGTCGCTACGCTGTTCACGGGGCTGGCAACGGTTCCTGCGGCAGCGCAGTTCGATACGATGCAGTTCCGTTATAACGCTCAGCATACCGGCGATTACAGCCCTGTGGCAGGCAGCAACGTGTCGAAAGGTCAGCTCACGTGGAAATTCACGACCGGATACGCCGTGGTCTCCTCGCCCGCCGTCGTTAACGGCGTCGTCTACGTGGGAAGCGGTGACAACAACGTCTACGCTCTGAATGCTACCACCGGAGCGAAGCTGTGGAATTACACGACCGGAAGCCTTGTGACCTCTTCCCCCGCCGTCGTTAACGGGGTGGTCTACGTGGGAAGCGATGACAACAACGTCTACGCTCTGAATGCTACCACTGGGGCGAAGCTCTGGAACTACACGACCGGTGGTGGGGTGAACTCCTCCCCCGCTATCGCTAACGGCGTCGTGTATGTAGGGAGCGATGACAACAACACTTACGCTCTCAACGCCACCACTGGGGCGAAGCTGTGGAACTACACGACCGGAAGCACCGTGACTTCCCCGGCTGTCGCCAACGGGGTGGTCTACGTAGGGAGCTGGGACAACAACACCTACGCTCTCAACGCCACCACTGGGGCGAAGCTGTGGAACTACACGACTGGAGGCCCGGTAGAGTCATCACCTGCCGTCTCAAACGGGGTGGTCTACGTGGGGAGCAATGACAACAACACCTACGCTCTCAACGCCACCACTGGGGCGAAGCTGTGGAATTACACGACCGGAAACGCGGTAGCCTCTTCCCCCGCCGTCGTTGATGGGGTGGTCTACGTCGGGAGCTATGACAACAACGTCTACGCTTTGAATGCTACCACTGGGACGAAGCTGTGGAGCTACACGACCGGGGGCTACGTGCTCTCATCCCCCGCTGTGGCGAACGGCACGGTCTACGTGGGAAGCGTTGACAACAACGTCTACGCTTTGAATGCTACCACTGGGACGAAGCTGTGGAGCTACACGACCGGAGGTGCCGTGGTCTCGTGCACCGCCGTCGTCAACGGCACGGTGTACGTGGGGAGCGCTGACTACAACCTCTACGCCATCGGCAACGCAGCTGCGGCCACAAGTCAGAGTGCGACGCCCGGCTTCGATGTCGTGCTCGCTCTTGTCGGACTCGTGATCGCCGCCTACGTAGTGAGGAGGAGGATTTAACCTCCTTCCACCTTCTTTTTCTTTACACGCAATGGCGTGTTGAAACGCCAAAAAACGTATGAGCGCGCTTAGCTCGGATTCTTTAAGCTCGCGCCTCGCGCCAGACATAGATTTATTTTCACTGTTTCACCACTGTTTCAGCAGAGCCTAAAATCGAGTTCCATAAACACTGCTAGAGCACAGAACTTAATATGAATACGCTGCAACGTGAGCACGCCGACCTGATACACAAAGGCGTCGTTAGACGGCACAAATCGAAAGAGGGGTTCGTCTATCCGACGCTGCGCCTTCCAACGTAAGGGTTCGGTGAGCTTATAGGATAAGATTTTTCCTTGTATCAAGTTGGCCGTGGGGTTGACAACTGTCTTGTTATTCTTTAATCGGAGCGGAAATCGTAGAGATTTTGCTTTCACACGGCGCAGGTCAGCGGTTCGAACCCGGCTGATCCCATCGTTTTTTCCAATCGGAGCTCTGCAGCAGTCTATCTGGTCTTTATCGAAGGCCAGGATTATGGCGAAAAAGAAGCACCACCGGATGCTGTTCACCATTGCCCAGACCATTTTGCTGACCTTGCGCCACCAAAGCACGAGCTGCTGGAGATTCACCTTATTCGTTTGCCCTATACGTTTTCTGCTCTCAAGGGTCGTCAGCATGCATAGTCAAACGGGCCAAGCATGAGCGTTGGCATTTGTCGTAGTGATTTTTCCATTGGAGAATGTTTCAGTATATCCAAATACGATAAAGGAAATTAGACCCATTTGATGGAAGGAGAACATCTATGGACAAGATGATTTTGATCGAGTTTCCATTCAGAAACGCGAGAATCCCCGCAACCCTCCTGATCCAAGAAGAACCCGAAATGTGCCTCGCCCTGTGGGACATTCTTGGCCAACCCATGAAGATGATATGCCACCACACGCTGTCCACAGGGGACTACTTCCACGGTTGCGGCCGGCCTCCGAAACATCCTGTTGCCACAGGTTCACAAGCTACTCCAATCGGAAAGAAACGGCTTCTTCTATGCGAACTGAAACCAGGCTCCGTTGTGTACAGCGGCGGGCACGAGATTGCGATTGCGTATGGCCCCAATCTGACCGAGCCGTTAGTGGCCAGAGGGCCTGTGGTGGCGCGAGTCGCTAACGATTTTTTGGGGGAGCTCTTTGAGGCCGGCAGAGAAATTTGGAACGCCCAATTCATTACGCACCAACTGCAGACGATGACCCTAAAGAGAGAGGATGTGTAACTGTGGCTAAGCACTGGCGAGAAGTAAAAAACGAAATCGAGGAGGAAATTGACCGAATATGGTGGCAGGAACCCGAGGAAGTCAAGATGAGCAGGCTCGGAATATTCCCAAGTGGGGCGGGAACAGACGGTCAGGTGTTTGGGAACCTTTTGTTCCTGGTCGCGGACACTCAGGCCATGGGATGGTGGACGACTGAGCCTGCGATCCGATCCGCGATCGCAGATCCCGTCTTCACTCTCGAGCACTGCAAGCGAATGTGGAAGTACTTGACTGTGCACATGGCCAAGCTCTTGGGCGATACCAACCCGCCGAAATGTCCTGCTCCATGGTTGAATTTGCCAAAGCTTGTGGAGCTCTGTGACGACATTGTAGACTCTTTGGACACTGTTGAGACAAAAGAGGAGTTTGCTGATCTCATCTGGAGCTGGGAAAACTATGTAAATAGACTAAACAAGTGGTTCTCCCTTGTCTTTCCCTGGCACTTAGGGCTTGATTTCGCCAGAAGAGGACAAGAAGAGATAATTTGATTCATTTTGAGTCGTCTTAGCTCAGCAATTTCCGATTCATCCCAGGCGCGCTAGAGGTACCCTAGATAATAGGCGCGATATGGACTAAGAGGATGTTCGGTCGCCGGCGATGCCAATAGGAATCGCGTCGGTGCCGACAAGGTTTACCGAGGATGTTGTAGCGGCATAAAAGACCTCTAGCTCGGACGCTCCAGCTATGCATCTCGAAGGAAACGATTTTATCGCTCTCTCCACGATTTCGTTCAAATCCGCAAGGTTGACATCGGACACGTTTTCGAACATGTAGATTGGCGGATTTTGATGCAGGTGCCACAGGCAAATACGGCGCCTCCACACTTAACGAAGAAGCGCATCTGCTTTGTGACCTTGGTCAGTATCAAGGTTTTCAGTCTCTACGCCATTGCCACTAAGAAGGCCTTGACTCTGTCGCCCTCTTTCAAGGTGTACTCTTTCGAACCGAAAGGCGTTCCAACGGTCTCTAGGTCATTTGAATAGATGATCAATCCCAGCTTCACAGTATTCCTGCTTGTACGCAGCAATGACGGCAAAGGCCCGATTACGATGCGCTCTGGGTATAAGAACGCTATTCTCTTTTCGAATTGCCTGTACAAGGTCGTCGAGAAAACAGAGGTGCGACTGTCACGACAAAAAAGAACCTGCGTCGGTAAAGGGGAACTCCTCTACGTGCGCCTCGGAAACGGTGACGCCAAGTTTACGTGCGATAGCAACTATCTCTCACGATGGCAGCAGATCCACACCATCTCTCATCCGCACGGGCTCGTCACGCATCTCAGTGACCTTTCGGTGTGTAGTCGGGCCCATTCCGAAGTAATGCCCTGCAATTCTGGCAATCCGGCCGTTCACAACTCCCAAACTTATCCAGTCGGCGAGTGTTACGTGGATCTCTCACCTAGCCTTTTTTGGCGCCTCGTTCATTTCCCCAAAGCTACGCTCAGCCGCACGCGGTGTGCTCGCTAGCAGTGAAACGAGAATGCCACTGAACACTTCTTGCTTGACAAATCGGGCATTCGCGTCAAGTTGCTCTATCGTTAGGCCACGTTCACCGTCAAACAGACTCTTTAAAACCACCTTGATTTGGCCACAAATTTACGCGATACTTGAAGCACTTAGCGGATTAACTAGAGTTTTCGCCGCCCTATCAGAAGCTGAACACGTTGGTGCTACGATGACGCAAAGTCGAATCGGTCAAGGTTCATGACTTTGTTCCACACCGCCACAAAGTCGTGCACGAATTTCTGCTGGGAGTCCTCACATCCATACACTTCCGACAAGGCCCGGAGTTGGGAGTTCGAACCGAAGATTAGGTCGACACGCGTGCCGGTCCACCTGAGGGCGCCCGTTGCGCGATCACGGCCCTCGAACACATCATCGTCTTTTGCAGTTGCCTTCCACGTCGTGCTCATGTCGAGCAGATTCACGAAGAAATCATTGGTGAGCGTCTCTGGCCGCTTCGTGAAGACGCCGTGCTGGGACTTTCCGACGTTGGTGTTCAAGACTCGCATACCGCCAAAGAGGACCGTCATCTCAGGAGCGGTCAGCGTCAGCAGTTGCGCGCGATCAAGCAGCAGTTCTTCTGCGGTTACCGCGTACTTCTCTTTGAGGTAGTTACGGAACCCGTCTGCAGCCGGTTCGAGGACCGCGAATGAGCCCACGTCGGTTTGCTCCTGCGACGCATCTGTGCGCCCCGGCGTGAAGGGGACGGTCACATCGTGACCGGCGTTCTTCGCCGCTTGCTCGACAGCTGCGCATCCACCGAGGGCAATCAAGTCGGCGAGCGAAACCCTCTTCCCTCCTGACTGCGCGCTGTTGAATTCATTTTGGATTCTCTCAAGGGTGTGCAGCACAGTCTTTAGCTGGGTCGGCTGGTTGACTTCCCAATCCTTTTGCGGCGCGAGACGGATGCGGGCCCCGTTCGCCCCGCCGCGTTTGTCGGAGCCGCGGAAGGACGAGGCCGCTCCCCAGGCGGTCGAGACGAGCTCTGGGATCGACAGTCCCGAGGCAAGGATTTTTCTCTTGAGCTCCCCGATGTCAGCCGCGTCGATGAGGTCGTGGTCGACTGCGGGCACTGGATCCTGCCAGATCAGCTCTTCCGCCGGGACCTCTGCGCCGAGATAGCGCGAGCGGGGACCCATGTCGCGGTGCGTCAGCTTGAACCACGCGCGGGCGAAGGCATCCGCGAACTCTTCTGGGTTCTCGTGGAAGCGTCGCGCGATCGGCTCGTAGATTGGGTCCATCCGCATCGCTATGTCCGCGGTGGACATCATGGTCGGGACCCGTTTCGACGGATCGTGGGCGGATGGTGCGAGGTCCTTTTCAGCTACACCCTTTGGCCTCCACTGCCAGGCGCCGGCGGGGCTCTTTGTCGGTTCCCACTCGTAGCCGAACAGCATGTCGAAATAGCCCATGTCCCAGTGGATCGGGTTCCGCGTCCAGGAACCTTCCAGGCCGCTGGTGATCGTGTCATCCCCCTTGCCGCTGCCGAAGCTGCTGATCCAGCCAAGGCCCTGTTCTTCGATGCTGGCGCCTTCAGGCTCGGGACCGACGAGGGCGGGATCACCGGCACCATGGCATTTGCCGAAAGTGTGCCCGCCTGCGACGAGCGCAACGGTCTCTTCGTCATTCATCGCCATGCGCGCGAAGGTTTCGCGGACGTCGCGGCCCTGCGCGATCGGGTCCGGCTTGCCGTTCGGTCCTTCCGGATTCACGTAAATCAGGCCCATCTGCACGGCGGCGAGAGGATTCTCGAGTTCTCGGTCTCCAGAGTAGCGCTTGTCGCCAAGCCATTCGCTCTCAGTCCCCCAGTAGACGTCTTCCTTAGGCTCCCAGACGTCTTCGCGCCCGCCGCCGAAGCCGAAGGTCTTGAAGCCCATTGACTCCAGAGCGCAGTTGCCGGCGAGGATCATTAGGTCGGCCCAGGAGATTTTCTTGCCGTACTTCTGCTTGATCGGCCAAAGCAAACGGCGTGCCTTGTCAAGGTTCGCATTGTCCGGCCAGCTGTTGAGGGGCGCAAAGCGTTGGGTGCCGGACCCCGCGCCCCCGCGTCCGTCGCCGATGCGGTAGGTGCCCGCGCTGTGCCACGCCATTCGGATAAAGAGCCCTCCGTAGTGACCGTAGTCGGCCGGCCACCAGTCCTGTGAGTCGGTCATCAGCGCGTAGAGGTCCTTCTTCAGGGCCTCGAGGTTGAGCTTCTTGAATTCCTCAGCGTAATTGAACTCCTCGCCCATGGGATTGGACAAGGAAGAGTTCTGGTGGAGGATCCTGAGGTTCAACTGGTTCGGCCACCAATCCCGGTTCGAAGTGCCTCTGCCGGCGGGGTGTTTGTGCGCACTGCCCGTTACCGGGCTCTTGCTATCTTCATTCATGATGCTTACTCCTTTCGTGATGTGAATTCTCGATCAACTTCACTATGAATAATAATGTTTCGCTGCTCATATAGCTAACATCTCCGTCTGCCTGCCAAACTTCGGCTCGTGGTGCGGCCGCCAACTGAAGATACCCCGACGCGCCCACGAATAGGGTTAGGTGCGCTGCCTCCCCGACGAGAAATAAGAACGCAGATCATTTTGGAGCTTTTATGAAGAGAGCCTACCTTCGGGTCACCACTCCGCGGCGCCGTGAATACAATAGTAGCCTTTAGTCAGCGCATGCTGTATAGAGACCGGGCATTTACGGCAGCTGCATCCCAGCATTTCTGGAGGTCTTTTGCTCTTGCCCGTCGCACAATGAACCCATCCGCTGCAATGAGTCTGATTGAACGTCGAACACGTCGTGCAGCAGAGACATCTCACGACATTCTCGGCTGTTATGGGAACCCTCATGAACTCTTCCTTAACGCTCTAGTTTTTTACAACAGGCACCGACACTGGCAGGGGCGAACGGCCGATGATTACCTTTGACCGCGCGTGCAAATAACGTAGTATCCCTGCAGTTTGCCGTTTTTGCTCGAATTGACGGTGTTTTTCGTCTCGACGCACGTTTTTGATATGAGCAGTATGACAGATTCTGGCTAGGAAGTAAGCAACCTATTTCCGATATTAGCCTTGTTCTAAATAAGTTTATAAGTCCATGGAGCTCAAAACGGGTCGAGGGTAAAAAAGCCTTTTTTTTGAAGAAAATTCTCCTGACAGCACATCGCAACGTTTTACCAGCACCAATGCAGCGTATGTCGCAACAATAGATGCAGACGACCCTACCGAAGGACGACCTGAGCCGCGTTGACCGGCACCTGATGCACCGTGCCTTCGCCAATCTGATCCTCAATGCGTTGGCGGCCATGCCTGAGGGAGGGACACTCACTATCACCGGTTCCCGCTCTGATCACGAGGTGGTCATCAAGGTCAAAGACACCGGCGTGGGTATCCCCGCGGAGACGGAAGAGAAGTTATTCTCGCCCCTGATTACCGGCAAAGCGAAGGCACCGGGTTAGGCTTAGCGGTGGTGAAACGGATCGTCGACGCGCACGGCGGCACGATCACGTTTGAGAGCGAAAAAGGCAAAGGAACGACGTTCACGGTGACGCTGCCCGCATCTGCCGTTCGCCTCCCCCTTGGTTTTCACGTCCGATGGTCACATTTCTCCAATACTTCATATACACGTCATATACGTGTTCTGGAAGCACTACAAACGCTCACTGCCTGAGAACGTATTTGACACTTACATGAAACTGGTCAGGCGTTTCTTTTAACATTTGATACGAAAAGATATGGAGCAAGCGCACAAAAATGGAGCGAAGATGATCTGCAAAAACTGTCAGGTTAACGAACGCGAAGAACCGTTCGACTGGTGCACAGAGTGCTTAGATTCACAAGAACTGACAACTAAATGGTTCCCACAGCGCCAACGCGAACCCCGGCGGATCTGGGAAACGTACTACAAGAGAGGAGTGCCAGAAGGCTACCATATCCACCACCACGACGGTAATCACGACAACAACGATCCGGCGAACCTCATTTGTGTGTCGCTTGACGAGCACATAAAGATTCACGAATCAGCAGGCGATGAGATTCCCTTGCGAATACTAAGGCGGATGCGATAGTAGCTACCCGAAAGCACGCAGTTTCGCGTTAAAAAAGCCTTTGGATGCACGCTGCGGCTCATCGTAACTGGAAGATTGATACAACCGAACGGTTCAAACATAGAATTTCATCACTTCGAAGGTTCTTCTTAGTACCAGTAGTCGCAAATTTCGAGAACAGAAATCGCAAGCTTTTCTGCGTCGCGCGTATACACATCACCTGCTGCAACAAGCCAATAATCTGGAGAAAAGGCGGCTCTGCTTCTCCTGCTGCGATTGGGGGCCTATGGAGCCCTGCTAGAACCGATGCGGCCATCACTGCGAGGGTTTGTGTAAGTTGTTCGTTCAACTCCAGCGCAAACGTTCGCAGGTACGACCCATCAAGCCGTTCAGCTCTGGTAAGGCAGTAGCTGCAGGCCGCCCCGTAAATAACCACATACAGCAGTTTTGCGTCTAGTCGTGCGCGTTCAACACTCTCGATCAACTCTTCCAGCGGTACTGTGTGGAGGTAGGCGGCAAAGAGGTTGTAGAGAGCCCGCTTCGTTTCTTTTGCATCTTTCTCAACGTGAATCGATTGCACGAACGATAGTCGATGCGATCGGTGATAATCCGGCTGCAAGAACGTGCCGAAAGTGAAAACTTAATGCGTGGCGTAATAGTTGGCCAAAGCTCCAAACGACTCCTTTGGTTCCCACGGCATATCTCGATAGGCTTTCCCATGTTTGCCGTCTGCAAAACTTTTGCACTAAGCTCGTGCTGACAATATCGAGGTCGTATCGGGCATCACTATCATACGTGTAGATAGGGAACGCAAACGTAGACACAAACGCTCCGTCGACGCCGGCAGCATCAAGTATGCCGAGCGTCTTAATCAGTTCGCTGGCTTGCGACGCTTCGTCGCGTACGTACTCACCGATCAGCCGTGGTCGCACAAATCGCCCAATAATGGTATGCGATGCAGGAACAGCGTTTTATCGTCGACAAGCCCCAATCCAATTTCAGATCCTATCGCGTTGGAACCCGTGGTTTGCCGAAAGGTGGTATGCCCGAACTCCGTGATGATGACGGGCTTTCCGTAGGCAAAAAGCGGCTTGAGCATCTCGACATAACGCTCCTCAATGCGCGGAACCCGGTAGTGGTCGACCCCTACGAAGTCGAACAGGCTCCAATCAACGGTCTCCCACGGCAGCGAAGCATACGCCAGTGGCCCGCGAAAGACCTCCCGTACTGAGTTGTTCACGCTCGCCAAGAACGCATTAAGCGACTTGTTGTGTTCGCCCGCATTGACAATCTCTTTCAGGGATGGATTGCGTAACCGTTTCATAAGCGTATTGCCCGGCACGATGCCTTTCACGAACAGTGTGAATTCGGAACCCACGCTCACAACCAGTTGCTCGGGCCACTCCCTGCGTACCTTTTCGGCAGCAGCTGCGGCCTTCACCGTATAGTTGAGCGTTTTTTCCTGACTCTTGTTCCACATCTGCGGCGAAAGCCACACTTCCAAGCCATGTTTGAGTGCTAATTCGCTCGCCTTCACCAGCCGATCGACATCAAGGCCGGAGATTCTAACGGCATTGCAGCAAAGATCATTTTTGATTATCTCAAGTTCACGATTTATTATTTTCAGGTCAAATGTAGGGCGCCAATTGCCTCCCATCACACTCCCTACGTCGTAGGAAACTCCTTTGCGGTTCATTGAATGACGCTCACCCTCCATTTGTATACTTGAGATTCGCTGCCTCGAACACAGAGATTTTGGTAACTACCTGCCATAAGTTGTTCGTCGCGCAATCTTACCTCACACATAAAGCTAAGCTGTCAGGATCGCTTTAAGACCAAACTCAAGTGGAAAAACCCTTAATCTCGCTCACCTATTAACCTAGGCGAAGCTTTATCGACAACTCGCTTCGTACGAGCGCTTCGACACGCACCTTGCCACAAACTGGCCGACCTCCAGCGCGAAACCGTGAGCACTCAAACAGCGTGGCTTCGATTTTTGCTTGGCGTATTCCTTTCCCTCTCCCCTTGCTCTTTTCCCTTCGTTTCTTTTTTCGATTCCGTTGTTTTCTGAGGCCCGTTCATAAGTATATTGCGAAAAGCACGTAGACATGGCTCAAAAAGCCATTGACCGCACTGCTGCCAATCATAACGGTTATCGTTAAAAGCGCCTCAAGTAGAGTATGCAGCCGATCTGCACGCATAAAATAAGCATCCAAAGCTCAAAACCGTCTCATGCCTACCCATTATCAGGCTGCCATGCGAGTTCCATGAACTTGCTGGCATAAGTGCCAACTTTATCAAACGAGCGATGCCGATGGAATCGCTTTTTTCGTAAAGACCGTTGATCGTTCTCAAAAGAAGCTCGGCAAGGGCTCCAATCTTGAAAAGGAGCCTTCACACGCGGAGGGGCAATCGCGAGCTTTTCAGAGGAGGCACGATAACCCTTTTTTGCGATTCTGTTAAGAGCCTCGAGCCGGCTGCGCTGGCATAAATTTCTGGTGCAAATGAAGAAACACGACGAGTTCGTGCTTATTCGAGGTCAAGAGTTTGAGACGCGGTGTGCCCCGCCTAAGTCTTGTTGCATCACGCTCAGCTTGAATGCGATCGCGCTCTGCGTCGCCGAGCTGGTCAACGAACCGGTCCGTAAACAATTCGATTTTTTTGGCAATCTCTTTGGGCTGGTTAGTCTGTCGAAGTATCTCGTCAAGCTTAGGGATTAACATCGAATGGTATGTGGGGAGGGCGTAAGGCGGATCGTACTGCCAATCGATGATTATCTTGACGCCTTTGGAAAACGCTTTTTTCAGCTGAGCTTTGGACGTATGCCGACGAGTTTTTTCACGTCGGATCCTGTACCAGCGAGCTCTCGTCTTGTACCGCCGAGCTCGTTCTCGTGCGGCAAGCCATGTGACCGCAAGATCGTTTAGTTCGTTGTCTTTCACCGTCAGTTCCAACGCCTGCGCGTCAAAGATACTTTTAGGCGGCGTGACAATTACCAATTCCGACGGCGATTCAAGAAAGATGTTCGCGGATTCGAACAAACGGTGAGCGGCTTTCTTTATCTGAGTGACCTTTTCAGCGGAGAGCAACTCTTTTTGTCTCACAGCGCAGCTGCGGCGCACCGCCCAGAACGCCGCGGCCTCCTCAAACGACGCATCGATCCACTCCTCCGTATGACCTCGGCCCCGTTCTATCGCGCTCTTCTTATGATCGGTTATGTAGCCGTTCTCGCCCCAACGCCTAAGGGTCCTTACTGAGACGTCAATTCCAACGTTGTCCAGTCTCTTCTTCAGTTCTTCAATTTGCATAGCAGATCTTCTATAAAAGAGGCATATATTTGACAAAGCTATAAAACATGAATCTTTTATACCTTCCCGGCATATATAGCTACTGAAGTGGCGCCGAGACGAGACCACTGGTGCAGGTAATATGACAGCAGAAGATCAATTTGACAGTGCACAGCCCAACGACAGCGACGAAGACGTTGAGCGTCGCTACCAGGGCCTGATTGACATCTACAAAGATGGACGGTTCGTGGGCGAAACGGGAGACCTCAGAAAGCTCACCATCGCGTGCTTTCGGCTCTACAACCGCGTGCGAAGCGATCCGTCACAGTTCAGCGCCGATGACCTTGTCTGGATCATCGAGGACGGTTACACCACGATGCGATGGCTGGATATACTATTGCGGACGTGCGATCGCGAACTAAACCATGCCGATTAAAGACCCCGAGCAACGCAGGAACTACAACCGCGCGTACGCGAGGCGGCGGCGCGCGGGTTTGACAGGTTTGACGAGTCAAACCCTTCCGGCGAGCGTCTATGTGAATCCGCAGCACGTCGATACCCTGCTGGATCTGCACGAGGTACTGGCGCAAGCCATCGACACGCTGCGCAACGATCGCGAGAGCACGGCGGTGTCCCGGGCCCGAGCGCTCGCGTACTGCTGCGGCGTGGACGCCAGACTCATCGAGATCGCG
>Ga0187784_10003922_pt1 | contig 12041 bp, 11 predicted proteins | sample 1015_SJ02_MP15_2_FD_132964 | JGI IMG/M metagenome (GOLD analysis project Ga0187784, IMG submission 132964) | Tropical peat soil microbial communities from peatlands in Department of Meta, Colombia - 1015_SJ02_MP15_20_MG | ecosystem: Environmental > Terrestrial > Soil > Wetlands > Peat | place... | reverse complement strand
TCTCATACATATCCGCTCTGAAACTTTCTATTTTAGGGAACGAAAGAGAAAAAGTTCTTCAGACTGAACAGTGATTCCCTGACTAATCATACCATATACAACTTGTTTGTCAACGTTCCGAAAAGCTTGCTTGCCTCCGGTTTTTTTCGTTTACCCGTAACCGGGGTAAATCCCCTCGAAGACTTCGTAAGACTCTCGCTATGGGCAAACAGGATGAAGCTGGACAAGACCTTGGAACTCGGACCTCGAAACCGAGGCAGCCAAACGTAAACCGATTGGGCCGATGAAGCCTCCTCAGGGGTCCACCCCGGTCGGGGAAAGGTTGAATAGAAAAGAAAGACGAGGGGTGGGCAAACTTGGAGGCGTATTGACAAAGACGCATAGAATCTGATACCTTTTAACTAGTTCAACCTGGTGAACGCATGAAAAAAATAGCTTATTCGGCGCCTTCGGTCAAGAAGGCTTTTAAGATTCTTTCCGCGGTTTCAGATTCTTCAAACGGTCTCGGCATCAGTGATCTCTCCAAGCAGCTCAAAATCGGGAAGAGCACGGTCCATGGCATCACCTCTGCCCTGGAGGAATTGGGAGTATTGGTTCGAGACCCGTTATATAAACGGTATACTGTAGGCTACAGCCTGATGGAACTCTGCAGGAGCGCCTACTCGAAGATTGAATTGAAGGATTTAGCCCGGAAGCCGATGGAAAAATTGATGGAGAAAGTTGGTGAGACCGTTTTTCTGGGTGTCTTAAACGGAGATCACATTACCATTGTGGATGTGGTGGAATCGCGGAATGAGATGAAGATCACCTCACCCCCCGGAACGAGGCTTCCCCTTTTCGCAGGGGCCGCCGGGCGGGTCCTTCTTTCCCAGATAGAGGAGGAAAAGGCAAAAGGGATTGTACAAAAGAAGGGTCTGGTCCGTTACACTTCGAAGACCGTGATTGATCATAGACAATTTCTCAGAGAGATTGAGAAGGCGAGGGAGCAAGGATACGCCGTAGATGATGAAGAATACATCCTCGGCGTCCGGGCGGTGGCGGCGCCTCTGCTTTTCGCTTCTTCACCCCCGGCCGCCTTGTGGGTCGTCGGGTTCACTTCCACCATGAATGATCACAAGATGAAGGCAGTGATCCGAGAAATTCGGGAGACAGTCCAGGATGTCAAAGGATCCCTCGGAGGGACCCTCAAGAAAGGGCGCTTGGCCTGACTCCGTCGCCGTCCTGCGTAGGTCCCTACCTCTGTTGTTTCCATTCCTTTCTTTGCTCTCCAGTTGCAACTTCTCCCTTCGGATCACATCCGACACCGCGGACACGCCAAGGATTTTCGCATCGACCCTCATCGCATCGCCTGCCCATACCGTGGCGGATTTTATAAGATTCGGTTCAGGATTCTAGTGTACTGCGTCAGAAGTCCCTTTACTTTGAATATCATTCCGGGCTTGACCCGGAATCCAATGATTTCAACTGGATTCCTCCTTTTGCAGGAATGACAGCTTCTGAACTTATCTAAAGAAGCGTTGGACGCAGTACACTAGCTTCTTGAAAGGAAAAAAACCGGTTGCTCCAACCGGAAGAAGAGAAGCCGCTCAAGAACAACCCCCACACCGCTGCTCAGTGCCAGAACCAAAGCAAAGGGAACTAGGCTTTTGGTGAAAAGAGGAACGAAGCTCAAAGCCGCTGGGAGAAAAAGGACTGCCACAAGAAAGGCGAGGGAGACGCTCCGGTCTTTGCCTGAATGGATCCTTTTTAGGGAGATCCAAGAGGTCTTGCACAGGTGATTCAGATAAAGGAGGATGAGAAACCCCTCCGCGCAGAGGAGCGTAACGCTGATCAGACGGAAAAAGGGGTTCGGGTATATAATGGAATAAAGGGCATAGCCTAGCATGGAAGCCGAAGCCAAATAATAGCCGGGGAGGATGTTGGTCTTCCAGGCGGGGTGCGTATGGAATTGATAGGCCCATCCGGTTGAAATTAGAAAAAGGATGCTGAGGGAAAAACTGGTCCAGGGTAAGAAGGTTTCAAAACCTGGAAGCATTCCCATGTGGGATAAGAGTTGCGCTCCAAGGGAGCCCGCGAGGCCCCCGGCCAGACGGATTTCCCAAACGAGGGGTGATCGGTGATTAATAATCATTGTGAGAAAACGGGAAGGAACAGTGAGATGAGCGATGGAAGCAGCCGTTGCCAAGACCATGCAAAAGAATGCGGTGTCCATCCATAGAATGGAGAGAGGAAAAAAAACAGAGAAGATGGAAAGACCGGCCGAGATCCGTGAAAAAAAGATGAAGGAGACTAAGGGTAAATCAGAAGCATAAGCCGGAAACACCATCCTTTGCCTCTGGTATTCGAGGAGTCTCAAGTAGGTCGGCTTAGGAAGCGGTCCCGTGAATGATGGATTCATTGTGATGTTCCTCCTTTCTCAGAATCTCACTGATTTGGCCTTCACCAAAATGGGGAAGGGGTGATTCGTCCGTCGGGTGAAGTTGCTTATTCTGTAAACGGGATTCCATTTGCAGGATGTTCCAGATGGTGTCTCGGAGCTCCTTCTTAGACAGAGCATAGCCCGTAGCTGCATGGACCAGGTCGATCATATTCGAAACCGTCATCAGATTAAGGCGGTTGACCACAACCAGACAAAAAGAGAGGATGTCTGCCAGAACATCAAGGTCCTCATTTTCAGGACACCGGCTGGCTACGAGATCAAATTCCTTCCGGGATGAGTCGATGAGCCGGTGAAGGATGAAAAAAGCTTTTTCTCCTTGATCCTCAATACCGTCCGCTTGCCTCAGGTCTTCCTCTGAAAGAGGGCCCGTTTCGACCCCCTCCAGGATCCTGGTCAAAAGAGAACCGGCTAAGAAAGGATCGAGGCCCCGGGTCTGACAGAAGCGAAGAAGCTTTAAAGTCCACTCTCCGTTGTACACGCCGATCTGCGGGCCCCAATGCCAGGCTTTCTCCGGATGAATTCCACCAAAGTAACCCCGCTGGTATTCGATGTTCACCCCACAATGGACTGGACATGAAAAACAGCTTTGCCGACCGGAGACATGGGTTCTGAGGGAAATGGCCCATTGCTTCTCCGACCCGAAAGGAAGCCGCCCGGTCCCCTGTTTCATCATCACCCCTCCCTCTCGTTCGAGAAGAGAGAATGCCCCGCTCTCTCTCAGCCTTCTTATCTTCCGGTCCTTCTGGATCCTGTCTTTGAGGCCCAGGCAGAGATTGAGGAACCGTTGGGGGTCGTGAAGGGTGATCGGTTTCTTTCCTCGGATGGCAATGGCTTTGAGCTGTTTGACTCCGAAGAGATACCCCAATCCAAGATGGTCACCCGTCCAGGAAAGACGGTGGATCGCGTTAGCAAAAGGGAGCCGTCTTTCGCCCGCAGGACCAATGCAGAGCACCTCTACGCTTCGATCCGCCTTTTCCTCCTGAATGGCGACAGTGGTTCCGGTTGTCTCTTTTCCCCAGAGGTGGTCTGCTTTTTCGAACTTTACTTCTTCGCCGTCGATCCAAAGATAGACCGGTCGATTTGCCCTCCCCTGAATAATACACTGATCAAAACCGGCTCCTTTCAACGAGGCCCCGAAATGGCCGGCCATCCGGGTAATGCCATAGCGAGGCGGGTCTAAAATCGGTGAAATAGATGCGATGCTCGTCCATCCGGAAGCGGGGGCCAGGGTTCCTGTCAATGGCCCCGCTGCAAAGGCTACGGGGTTTTCAGGGGAAGCCGGGGAGATCGGAGAGGGGAAGTGTTGTACGAAGAAGGATGCATTAAGTCCTCTTCCGCCGAACCATTGACGGAGGTCAGCCGGAGCAATGTCTTCAACCCATGCCTTCTGAAAGCCGAGATCGATACGAAGTCTTTTCCCTGTCCATCCCTTAATCATATTCCTGCCTCCTTATCTTGACCTCGTGGAATGGAGAAGCGTTTGCGCGAAAGCCCTCCTCTTTTCTGTCGAGAGAATTCCTTCTGGCCCATAGGAAAGGGCTCCGGCGGTGCAGACTTGTGTGCAAAGGGGCTGCCCATGACAGAGGTCGCACGTCATCGTCCGTTTAGTAAGCAGGTGAAGCACGGGTGCGCTATAAGGACACGCATAGAGACAAGACTTACACCCGACGCATCGGTTTTCGTCTGTCATGACTGTATCCGTTCCGGGGGTGCGTTCTCGGGCACCTGTAGGACAGATATCAACGCACGGGGGCTTTTCGCATTGCTGACAAATGATCGGTATGAAGACGGAAATCTCTTCCCACTTCTTCACCCGTATCCGCGAAAGGGAAGGACTGCAAAAGCCTTCATGGGAAAGACTGCATACCATTTCACAGCATTGGCAGCCCGTGCAGCGTTCGGGAATGACGGAGACCGTGTTCATCTTGTAAGCTCCTTATGTTCTCTATAGTGAACATCGATTTGTAGATATGATAACATATATTGCCATGCTGTCAAGCATTTTTTTATAAAATTCAAAACGTATTCAGGAAATAAGATCATAACGTTCAGCATAGTGAACTAATTAAAATGCCTTCTATTCTGCTCCCTCTGCCAAATAAGCCTCAGGATTCGCGTCAGCATTGCGGATACAGGCGGAAACCTACAGAAAAATTTCAAACCTCTTTGGTTAGGTGTTTGAGAAGACTTATGAGGTGGTGGGGTTTCAAAAAGAGTTAGACGCCGAGGTAGGCTGTTTTGACATGCTCATCGCTGAGCAACGACTGACCTGTTCCTTCTTTAGTGATCTTGCCCGTTTCAAGCACGTAACCTCTGTTGGCTACCAAAAGGGTCTGTTTCACATTCTGCTCCACGATGAGGACCGTTGTCCCCTCGCCGTTAATTTTTCGGATGGTGTTGAAAACTTCTCTGACGAGAAGAGGGGCAAGGCCCAGAGAAGGTTCGTCAAACATCTGCAGTTTGGGCAACGACATCAATCCCCTTCCGACGGCGAGCATCTGTTGTTCTCCGCCGCTTAAGGTTCCGGCGAGCTGTCTCCTTCGTTCTCTCAGCCTCGGCAATAAGTCGAAGACCATCGCTTTTGTCTTCTCGCGATGAACCCTTGCCTCGCCTCTGAGCGACCCCATGTCCAAGTTTTCTTCGACCGTCATCTCCACAAAGAGTCTTCGGGCTTCCGGCACGTGAGCGATTCCCAGTTCGGTCAGCTTAAAAGGATCTATTTTGTAGATTGGTTTGCCCTCGAATAATATCTCTCCCTTTTTAGGTCTTAGGATACCGGAGATGGTTTTTAGAATCGTAGACTTTCCCGCCCCGTTGGCGCCGATCATGGCGACGATCTCCTTCGCCTTCACTTCAAACGAGACACTCCAGATGACCTGAACATCTCCGTAAAGGACGTCGATATTTTTTATTTCAAGCACTTTCTGCCTCTCCGAGATACGCTTCAATCACCAGAGGGTTGTTTCCTATCTCCTTAGGAGTTCCTTCCGCTATTTTTTCACCATAGTTCAGGACGACCACCCGGTCAGAAAGCGACATGATCACTTTCATGTGATGTTCTATGATCATGATCGTGATGCCCTTGGCCTTCACTTTCCTAATGATATCGATCAGCTCGTTCTGCTCGAAGGGATTGAGTCCGGCAAACGACTCGTCGAGGAGAAGCATTTCGGGTTGTGTGGCAAGGGCTCTCGCTACCTCAAGTTTCTTTCTCTTGCCAAGAGGAAGACCTTTCGACACGAGACTTCGGTCCTCATAAAGACCGGTAAACTGGAGCGCGTCGAGAGCGATCCTTTCAGCCCCTGCCTTATCCTTCGCCCGGAGAAAGGCCGACGCAATGACATTGTCAAGTGCCGTCATTCTTTGTAAGGGCCGGACGACCTGAAAGGTCCTTCCCACTCCCCTTTTGCATATCTGAAAGGGCTGCAAATGAGAGATGCTTTCTCCCTTAAAGAGGACCTCCCCTTTCGTAGGCGGGTAGAATCCATTCACCACGTTAAAGAGAGTCGTTTTTCCCGCCCCATTCGGGCCGATCAGACCGAGGATCTCTCCTTTCTGGACGGAATAAGATACGTCCGTGAGGGCTGCGAGTCCTCCGAATCGCTTTGAAACATGTTGAATCTGGAGTAAACTCATTTCAAGGCTCCTCGGGGTTTAAAGAGTCCAACCATTTTTCGAAAGTCTCCGACGATCCCATTGGGCAAGAAGATGATGATGAAGATTAAGAGGATTCCGAAGAGCGTCTGGTGTGCCGCACCGATTTTGGGCACGGATCTGATCACTTCAGCGAGAAAGACCATGATCAGGGCTCCTATCACAGGGCCCCAGTAAGTGGCGACCCCTCCGACCATCACCACCATGACGGTCACGATGGATATGTCATAGAGAGGGAAAACGGTCGTGGGGTCGATGTATCCCATATAATTCATGTAAAAAGCGCCCGCGACTCCTGTAAGACCCCCACTCAGGCAGAGGGCGATGGTTTTATAAAGGGTTGTGTTTATCCCGAGGGAGTTTGCGGCGTCTTGATCCTCCCGAATGGCTACAAAATAATATCCGAGTCTGGACTCCATTACTTTCTTTATTAAGAAGAAGGAGCCTGCGGCAAGCAGTAAGATGACGTAAAAGTACCATGTCTTCTCAATCCATGTCCTCTGTTTGATCAGGATGCCGAGATCCCCTTGTGTAAATTTCACAAGATTTTCCGCGGTCACCCTCAAGACTTCTCCCAGAGCGAGGGTTGCAAGGGCAAAGTAAGGACCTCTTAATCTCAGGCAGATAAACCCGATCACGAGTGAAAAGACCCCCAGCACTGGGATGCAAACCAGAAGTCCCCACCAGGCGGAGAGTCCAAGGTGATAATAGAGGAGACCCGCCGTATAGGCACCCATACCAAAGAATGCCGCATGACCAAAAGATACTTGACCACAGTATCCTCCGAGGAGATTCCAAGCCATTCCAATGATAGACCACATGATCACAAGTACGAGGATATGCATGATATAGGAACTCAACCCGATGAGCGGCAAAATGAATAGAATGGCGAGTATGATAAGGGGTAGGAACTTTTTCATTTTCCCAACCTCTTCTTTCGTAAGAATGATGCGACACCACCCGGTAAAAAGATTAGTGCCGCTACAAATATCATAAACCTGCCAACAGGGGCCCATCCCATGCCGAGATACGTGGCCGTCATTGATTCAAAGATCCCAAGAATCAAGCCACCAATAATCGCGCCCTCCGTGGAACCCATCCCACCGAGGACAGTGATGACGAATCCAATATTGGTAAACTGCTTCCCAAGGGTGGGGTATAAATAGTAGATTGGAATAAAGAGACATCCAGCCCCGCCAACAAGGGCAGCACCGATACCAAAGGTAGCCACTCGCATCCTCCCGACGTTCACGCCCATGAGCATGGCAGCGTCGATGTCCTGTGCAGTTGCCCTGATCGATTTACCTGTATCCGTTCTGGTAAGGAAGAACCAAAGTGCCATGGTGAAGATGACAGCCATCAAAAATGACAGTGACCAGGGGGCGGAGAGCGATAGCTCAATCGGAGCCTCCTTCCAGAAGTCGGTCAGATACCAGGCCTTCGACGCATAACTGACAGGGGTAGAACGATAGTTAGACGTGAAAAAGACGGTTGCCAGATTGGTAAGCACCATCCCGATGCCTACGGTGAGGATTACCTGATTGTGCGGCAGGATGGATTCCACCTTCATCACCGGGTTGATCAGAAATTTTTGAAGCCCAACCCCGAGGAAAAACAGGAGGGGCGTCGCAACGAAAACGGAGAGATAGGGGTCGATGTGGAAGAGCGTAAAAAGCCAGTAGGCGACATACATGGCCACCATCATGAGGTCGCCATGGGCAAGGTTGATGATCCTCATCACACCCATGATCAGGGCCATCCCTAAACCGATCAGGGCATAGAGGCCGCCGAGCAAAAAGCCGGAGATCAGGGTCTGCAAAAAAAGTTCAACCTGTGCCGCCATATGAGAATTCTCAAATCCAAAATTCAAAATCTCCCGCTAAAGCGGGATCAAACGAAGCTCAAATGACAAATGCCAAAACATTTTTCTTTTCAGCAAGCAGACCTAAGACTGTACGTTTTCCATTTTGAAATTTGGAAGTCTTTTGAACCTTGAGCTTTGACATTTGACATTGTTCAATTACTTTCTATCTCTCCATCTCGGGATCGGATAGACATACTTTTGGGTAGCGTATTTTTGTGGCCAGATGGTTTCGAACTGTCCATGGATCACCTGCAAAACCAGGGTATCCATGAAGTTCTGATTCGTATAACCTTCCTTATCCTCAAATTTAATCGGACCGAAGGCAGTCATCATGCTGGTTGCTTTCATGGCCGCACGGATATCATCGCGTGTCAAGGATTTTGCCCTGGTCAGGACATCCTTGATGATATAGAGGGCAGAATATGCCTCCGCCCCATGATAAGACGGGTAGTCCTTGTACAGTTTTTTATATTTTTCCGCAAACTCCTTCGCTCCCGGGTAAACAACCTGTGGACTCCAAAGGGTAGCTGTGACGACGTATTCCGCCGCCTCTTTGGCGCTTTGAATAAATTCGGGAATGGCGAATCCCGCAGCGCCGCCGGCAAAAAGCTTTGCGTCGATCCGAAGCTCTTTGATCTGCCGCATCAGCAATGCGGCATCCATCACGTAAGAAACCATGTAGATCGCATCCGGTTTTTCCGCTTTTACTTTGGAGAGGATCGGTTTAAAATCAACGGCTCCTTTTTCATATTGTTCTTTCACCAAAACTTTCATCGGAAATCTTTCAGCCTGTTTTACCATGTCTTCTGCACCGGAAGTACCGAAATCCGAGCTTTCATACAGGATGGCAATCGATGTGGGTTTGACGACTTCTTTGAGGAAAGACATCAATCCGCTGGCATAGTAAGCATTCGTGGGATTCAAGCGAAACACATACTTGTATTTCTGTTGTGTGATGTCATCTGTGGCGCCGGTCACCACCAAGTAAGGCGTCTTCCTCTCTTCTGCAACCGCAGCGATGGCTTTTGAGCAGGAGGAGGAGTACTCCCCGAAAATAACGGGCTGCTTCTTCACATCGATCAACTTCTCTGCGATAGAACGCGATACCTCCGGTTTGCCCTGAGAATCTTCAAACTCCAGGACAATTTTCTTCCCTTTGATTCCCCCTTTGGCGTTAATCTCTTCCATGGCGATCTCATAAGACCTTTTTTCTATTTCGCCGAATTTCGCATTCGTCCCCGTCAGAGGAAGAGGAATACTAAACTTAACCTCTTGCGCGAAGAGATTGGCTGTAAAAAAAGCCGCCAGAAACACCACTGCAAAAATCATTGACAATTTTTTCATCTCGCCACCTCCTAAAGTTAAGTCTATTAATTCCCAATTCGTCACTCCCGCCCCGTATCCAGTGCGGGGTAAACTCCGGCGGGAGTCCAGTTATGTCAAGGGTTTATGGATTCCTGCCCAGGCTTCGCCGAGGCGAGCTTTCGCAGGAATGATGACATTTTTAGAGGTAGCCTTAAGCCTATGAAAATTTAGTACGATTTTATTCAAAATGCAAGTTTGAGTGCCTATTATTGTTTGCATTAGAGGGCATTGTCAAGCATTTTTTCGGGAGGGTGGGAAGCATCCCCAAGTCCGTGATGGGAAAACAAATATTTGAGAAGCAGACAGACCGGACTTCGAAAGTTTTTGAATTGCGGGTCTTTGGAGTGTAGGGTAACTTTTCGTAATCATTTAAATTGAGACTTTTCAGGGGATTCTCGATGTTTGAGCTTAACTTATAAGAGGTGCCGCTCCAAAACTTACTCAGCCGGCCTATCCACTTCGTGGGGCTTAATTCAATCACGAACAAAAAGATGCTTATCTTGGAGGTTCTGAAAGGTCGGAACATGCCGGAGAGTGATCCATCCATCTTGTATTCAGGCTGGAAAGTCTTATAATGTCTTAAATTCACCCCGCGGGGGAGATAACGGTTTGTTCTTTTACGGAGGGGAGGAAATGATGAAACGGGGAGAAAATGAATATTGGAATCCGATCATCGAGACACTGCCCCGGGAGAGGCTGACGGAGATTGAATTAAAACGGTTCAGAGATACTCTCCGATGGGCGAAGGAGGGCTCTCCTTTTTACAGGAAGAAGCTCCATGGGATTGAGCCGGAGGATATTCGGACGCTCGAAGATGTCACGAGAGTTCCCATGACGGAGAAAGATGAGCTCAGAGAGGCTCAGGAAGGGAAGGGGTTTTCTCTTTATGGTGACCTGTTGGCCGTGCCCCCTGAAAAATTGTCTGTCTTCCACCAAACTTCCGGGACCACCGGAAAACCTGTCTTTTTCCCCGACACGTATGAAAGCTGGCAGTTGGTTGTGGATATTTGGTGTTACATTCTTTATGCAGCGGGGTTTCGTTCGACGGACCGGGTTTTTCTGCCCTTTGTCTATAACGTCTATATCGCCTTCTGGCAAGGTCACTACGCCGCTGAGAAGTTGGGGTGTGAAGTCGTTCCCGGAGGCGGACTGGAGACAAAAGCTCGCATCCAGAAGATGAAGGATGTTCAGGCGACGGCATTGATGAACACGCCGACCTATGGCCTCCACATGATAGAGGTGGCCAAGGAGATGGGGATTGATCCCAAGCGCGACCTCCGTATCAAAAAGATGATTTGCGCGGGTGAGCCCATGCCAGAGCCATCCCGTCTTCGCCTGGAAGAGGAGTGGGGAGCGGATGTGTATGACCATATCGGCGGGACAGAGCCAGGCGGATGGGCGGGGATGTGTTCCCAAAAGAAGGGGATGCATGTAATCGAGCCCTATTTTCTTTTTGAAATGGTGGACCTTGAAACGATGTCAAAGCCGATTCCTTCAGGGATGAAGGGGGTTGCCGTCATCACGCCTTTATGCCGCCGATGTATCCCTCTCATCCGGTTCAACCTGAAAGACATCATGACGAAGAGGGACGACCCCTGTCCATGTGGCAGGACTTCTGTCCGGGTGGATCAAATCGGAGGTCGGGTGGACGACCTGAGAAAGATCCGGGGGGTCTTCTTTAGTCCAAACATGGTGGAAGAAGTGATTCGAGCCCAATTTCCCGAGGTGGTGGAGTTTGAAACTCTTTTGACGCAGGAAGGCGTGATGCCTGTTCTGACGTTGAAAGTGGAATTAGCTCCTTCGGTAAGTGAAAGTCAAAGCAAGGAGACGAAGAATCGTATCCGGGAAAAGCTTAAGATCAGGACAAACCTCACCTTCCAAGTCGAGTTTGTGAAGCCCGGAGGGCTCCCCCGTTATTCTTTGAAATCGGCGAGGTTTAAGGATATGACACGGAGGTAAGAGAAAAGGGCCATGGAATACGATCTGAAGGCAATGGACTTAGAGATCAAGGCAATTGAAGAGAGAACAAAAAGGCTGAAGGAATTGGCCCGCGGGTTTGAAGCGGTTGAAAAGAATGCAGAGGCTATTCTTACCTTCGTCTTTCTGCTCAGAAAAAATGTCTCCGACATCGTCGAATGAAGGCCGTTAGAAATTCCAGTCGTTGCGAATTGAAAGCGAGCCAGGCATCGTCATTTTCCCCATCCCCCTCCCGACCTCCCCCTTGAAGGGGAGGAATTATGCGTAGCGCGTGACGATTTCCCTCCCCTTCAAGACTGTGTCATAATGGCAGCGTTGACGGAAGAGACAGTCGGGTTTCAAAGGTTTAGAACGCGGTCTTTCAGGAATGGCTAATCGGTGCTTATGGAGAATGGAATCATCTCAAGGATATGGAGCGTCTGAATCTCACATGTTAAAGGTTGCCGCTCTAAAGCTTTTCCACCCGGCCATCTCTTCCGTCTTGTTTGGAACGGGTATTATTATTGCGACACAGGGGGAGGGCAGAGCCTGCCCCGTACTCGATACGGGGGTGTGGGGTAAGCTTTTATTCTTTCCTTTTCTCTTCGAGGGCCTGGAGAATCTTTTCAGGTGTGACCGGAAGGGTCTTAAATCTCACTCCAATGGCATCATAAATGGCGTTGATGATAGCCGGTGCAGGGGCTAACTGAGTTCCCTCTCCCGATTCCTTAGCACCGAAGGGGCCTTCAGGGTCGTTCGTCT
>Ga0187784_10003921_pt1 | contig 12042 bp, 11 predicted proteins | sample 1015_SJ02_MP15_2_FD_132964 | JGI IMG/M metagenome (GOLD analysis project Ga0187784, IMG submission 132964) | Tropical peat soil microbial communities from peatlands in Department of Meta, Colombia - 1015_SJ02_MP15_20_MG | ecosystem: Environmental > Terrestrial > Soil > Wetlands > Peat | place... | reverse complement strand
TTTGCTCGCGGCATAAGGCGATTTCGGATCGTAGCGGGTCGTTTCCGTGAAAGGTGGATCGTGTGGACCAAGCGAGCCGAATACTTCGTCGGTCGAAACATGGTGGAAGCGACGCCTTTGGAAGGACGGCCGCCACGCCGCCAGCGCGGCTTCCAATAGCGCATGCGTGCCGACCACATTGGTCTGCACAAACGCGTCGGCCGATACGATCGATCGGTCGACATGGCTCTCGGCGGCAAAATGCACGACTCGGTCGAATTCATAACGGCGAAACAAGCTGCGCAACAGCGTTGCATCGCAGATGTCGCCATGGACGAATTCGAAATTCGCGGCAGACTCAAGGGGCCGCAAATTGACGCGGTTCCCGGCATAAGTGAGCGCATCGATGACGACGATGTAGTCCTGCGGATTATGCTGGCGCCAATGCCAAACGAAATTGGTGCCGATGAATCCGGCCCCACCCGTGACAAGCAGCGTAGACACGTCGACCGCCTAACCTCGCCCGTGCGCAGTTCGGATCAAACTGATGGTGCTGTCGATACCGCGGCGAAGGTCGCCGGTAAACACGAAGCCGCGGTCGACAAAGCGCTGCGCCGAAACCTCATACGACAGCTGATTCATGATCGGGCTATCGACCAAGGAGATGGCGAGATCGGGCAAACGCCCCCGAATCGCCCCCACTATATCGCGCACCGTCGCGTTGAGGGTGAGGACATTGTAGGTGCGGCCGTCGAAGACGCCATTGCCAATGATAAAGGCCAGCGCGCGCACGGCGTCGCCGAGGTCGAGATAGGGGCGTTTCTGGTCATAAGCCGTGCTCCAGACCGTCAGGGGCTGGCCCATGACCGCCTGCCAGCAGAACTTGTTGACTGCGGTATGGAAGCGCATGCCCGGCGAGGGACCGAAGATGGTGCCAAAGCGGCAGGAGACGGCGCGCAGGCTCTTTCCGGCCAGATTGGCCACCAGACTCTCTTCCCTGAGCTTGGTTTCGGCGTAGGGGCTTTGCGGCTTGAGGTCTTCCGGCGGGCAGTCCTCGGCAACCAGCGCGCTTTGCGTGCCATAGACGCTGGTGGAGGAGAGGTGAATGAGCGGCGTCCCGGCTTCGAGACAGGCGGCGGCAACCTTTTCCGTTGCGCCGTAATTGTTGGCCTCCACCTCCGCCGCTTTGCCGAAACTGCCCGCGGCGTCCGTAATGGCCGCGAGATGCACAACCGCCTGCGCACCGGCGAAGAGGGGTTTGAGGTCAATGGCGCGCACATCGGCCTCGATGAAGCGGAAGCGGCCCTTGTCGGGCAGATTGAAAAGGGAGGCGTAGCGCTGGGTCATAAGATTGTCGATCATCACGATTTCCGCCCCGGGAAAATGCGTGGGCAGATCACGGATAAGTCCGGAGCCGATATGGCCCAGCGCACCAGTCACAGCGATCTTCATCGCCGCGCCCCCTGGCGGAAGGAAAGAAACGCGCCGTAGTCGCGGATGTAATCTTCTTCCTCATAGGGCCGATCGCAGAGGACGGCGAGCACCGAATCGTCCTTGCGAAAAATAATCTTGTTCCAGATCCCCGGAGGCACATGGAGCGCGAGATTGCCGCGATTGAGCGTGACGGCGCGCCTCTCCGCGCCATCGTCGCAGATGATCTCCACCGCACCACGCACGCAGATCATGAATTGCGTGCACTGCCGGTGGGCGTGCTGCCCCCGCTCCGCGCCCAATGGCGCGCGCACCGTGAACAGCCGGGCAATAGCGAACGGCACTTGCGCCGTAGCTTCCGCAACCACCACCTCGCCATCGGCGCGGGCGTGGCGGGGGAGGTCAACGCAGCGCACGTCGCGAATGGCGTAATGGGTCGGTCTGTTCATTGAATGACGCCGGGAACCGGATGCGTGATGCTACGGGCGACAAAATCCCGGATACCGCTGGCGAGATCAACGCGCGGCCGCCAGTCGGTCAGCGATCGGAACAGGCGGGAATCTCCGATGAAATTCCGCCGTTCGATAGGATGCAGATCAGGCGGCTCCGGAACTTGACGGATTTCGGCATGGCGGCCGGTGAGACGAGAGACCTCCTCCGCCATCAGCCGAAATGCTTCGGCAAGGCTATGCCCCTGGCCGGTGGCGATCACGTAATGCTCTCCCTCGCAACTCTGCTCCAGCCTTATGGCTGCAACGAATGCTTCCACGACATCGTTGAGATGGATGAAATCGCGAACATAGGCGCCGTCGCCATAAAGCGTCAAAGCCTCGCCCGCGACAGCGCGCTTCATCATGGCGTTAAGGATGCTGCGGTTGGTGTTCACCGGATCGCCGCCGAATCCATAGACGTTGGCGAGCCGCAGGCTGCACGCCCGCAGGATTCCGCGCCGCGCCGCATCCTGCAGAAGGGTCTCACAGGTCAGCTTGTGACGATCGTAAACCGAGCAGGGATTATCCGGTGTCTTTTCGTCAACCGGGTTGGCATGATTGACGCCCACAATCGTCACGGCGCTAGCGAAGACCACGAGCGGCCTTGCGCCCGATCGCTCCGCCGCGCGGACCAGGGAGCGCACGGGTTCGATGTTGAGTTGTTCATCTGCCTCCGGATTCGCCTCTGCGGCGCGGAGATCCGTGCGCGACGAGAGATGGATGATCGCGTCTGCCCCTTTCAGCATGTCGCACCAAGCGCGCTCGCCGCGGAGATCGGCGGAAACGCGCTCAATGTCCCCTGCATAATGCCCATTCGGGCGCGTAACGCTCCATGAGCGGGAAACGAGCCTCAACGCCTTCCCTTGCGCCGTGAGACGCCGGGTCAGCGCGCTGCCGATATAGCCGCGCGCGCCGGTGATGACGATTCAGGTCATCTGCCCTCGCCTCCTGCCGTTTCCACGTGCGGCAGCCTTGCACGCGTCAGTTCCCGCAGCCTTGGATAGGCAGCGTCCCGCGCCGAAACGAGGGGCGAATGTATAGGCCAACGGACACCGATATCCGGGTCGCTCCAGAGAAGGCCGCCCTCGTCCGCCGGATCGTACATCTGGCTCACCTTGTAAAGCAGATCGGCAAATTCGCTGAGCACGCAGAACCCATGCGCGAATCCCGGCGCCATGTACAATTGTCGTGGACCCTCGTCGCTTAATTCTGCGCCGAACCAGCGACCGAAAGTCGCCGAGTCGGCCCGCAAATCAACGGCGACGTCGAAAATCCGGCCGCGCGTCACCGTTACGATCTGCGCCTGCGGGCGTCTGACTTGAAAATGCAGGCCCCGCAGCACGCCTTGCCGCGAGCGCGAATGGTTTTCCTGCACGAATGTGTCCGCGATACCGTGATCACGGTAACGCTTCTCGTGAAAACTCTCCAGGAAAAATCCTCGCTCGTCGCGAAACGACCGCGGCTCGATCAACAGCAGACCGGAGAGACCGGTTTTATTGACATGCATGGTCAAGGGCGAATGCCGGACCGCCGCGCCGCACGCGCGATAAGTGCGGCAAGCGGGTAAACCCGCGGCGCCGCGACCCGAAACGTCGGACTGAACCAGATCATCCGGTGTTTTCCGCAATCCGCTTCTGCTCTTCGGCGCTGATGTGGCGGCGGCCGGCGGCCGCCTCCATGGACGACAGCGATACGTGAAGTTTGTCAAGCAAGAGCCCGACAGCGGCAGCCGCAACGGCACGGTAGCATCGCGGCCCGATGAGGAGCAGGCCCTTGAAACCGGTTTCTTCAACGCGCACCAGCCGCCTCCCGTTCCAGCCCCTGCGCCCGCGCCAGCTTGAAGAAGCGCGCGCCTTGCCGCATGAGATCGTCCCATGTTCCGCTCTCGGCAACCCGGCCCCCTTCGAGGACATAGATCATGTCGGCAGTCCGCACGGACGAGAGGCGGTGGGCGATCATGATAATGCCCATCTCCTTTCGCAGATTTTCCAGCGTCCGCATTAGTTCCATCTCCGATGCGGCGTCGAGCGCGCTCAAAGCCTCGTCGAGAATGAGCAGGCGGGGACGGGTGAGTAGCGCTCGCGCGATGCCGAGCCGTTGCCGCTGCCCGCCGGAGAGCTTCATGCCCTGATCGCCGATGACGGTATCAAAGCCTTCCGGCAGAGCTTCGATGAAATGCAGAGCATGGGCCCGCCGCGCCGCCAGCGCCATTTCCGCGTCCGACGCGGCGGGGTTTGTCAAAGTTAGATTGTCCTTGACCGTCGCGTGAAAGAGGATCGTCTCCTGGGGCACATAGCCAATAGCGCGGCGCCAGGCGGAAAGCGGACTCGAAGCGAGATCGTAATTGCCAAGGCGGATCGATCCGGCGCTTGGCTCAGCCAATCCAAGCAGAGTATGGGCCAGGGTCGATTTTCCGGCGCCTGAGCGCCCCACTACGGCCACCAGACCCGGCATCGGCAGCCGCAGATCAACGCCAGCCAGTGCCTTGCGCTGGCCGAACTTCACTTCGAGACCGTCCACGGTGAGATTTGTCGGCAGATCAATCTTTAATGCCTGCTCTGACCCAGAAGAATCCCGCTCGGCCTCAGCGTCGGCCATAGTCTGTAATGTGTCGATGACATTGAGCGCAGAAATATTCCAATTGAGATGATGCAACTGGGCCTGCATCGAAGTGATGCGCGGGAACAAGCGGCCAAAGAGCGCAAGAACAATGACGACATTGCCTGCCGCGACTCCCATCCAGCCGCTACCAGATACAAGGATGGCGGCAAGCCCCGTGAATGTCAGGAATTCAAGAACACCCCGGACGGTTCCAGGCATCGAATTGGCGGTCACTTCGGCCTTTTCGAGTTTCCGGACAATCAGTTCGATTCGCATGCTTGCGCGTTCAGCGCCAGAAATTGCCTTGATGAATTTAGCTCCCGTAAGAATTTCGATCAGACCCGACTGCAATTCGGCATTGAGTGGAGCAAGACTACGGCCGATCGCGGATGATTTTCCGTAAAGCTTGGTCATGGCCAGGGCGGCCGCGGCGGCAAAGCCGATAATGCACAGCGTGATTTGCCAGGCGATAAAGAGCGAGAGAATGGTATAGACGATGGTCACAATGAAGGCTGCCAGCAACACCAGGCTGAGGGTAAAGGCCCCACCCAGCCTTCCGCACTCGGTGATAATCGCACTCGTCAGTTCACCTGCCTTCCGGTCAGCGAGAAAGCTCCATTTGGCCCGTATGAAGGCGCTAAATAGCTCCAGCTGGCGTTGGCGCTGATAGCGCCGCCCCAGTTGGGCCGTCCACCAAGTCAAGGCAATCGCCAGTGCCGTCTGCACCGCCGCAATCGCGATGATCACAAAGAGGATTGCCAAAGGACCGGTTGCGCCAATGAGGGCAAGGCCCGCGTCTAGCAGCTTGATCGCCGCCGACTGACTGCTTGCGGCCGGAATACCCAGCCGATTTAGGAGCGGCAGCAGCAGTACTACGGTGACGCCCTCGCCGAGACCCACCAGCGCCGTCCACCCTATCAGCGCCGGAAATCGCCAGCCGAGGCGTTTGGTGAGATCTTCAAGTAGAAGAAAATAAGGATTCGCCAGCGCCGCCGGCCTCTTGGCCGCGCGCGCGATTGGAGCGGACGCGATTTGGCCCCGTCTCATGCTAGCGACAGCCACTCGTGGCTAGCGTCCGCGGACGCGATTGGAAGAAGCGGGCCGGCGTACTCAGCAAGAGCGTCAGGCGACAACGCACTCCTGACCTGCCCTAGTTCGTCAAGAACGCACTGAAGGTCCTCTGGACTCGCGCCGGCCTTTTTAAGTTCGGAAAGAATCGCCGCCTGTTCCCGGCCGGTCGAGTAGCGCGGGCGCGTTTGCAGGTAAGTGGCGACTTGTGGCCATTTTTCGCGGAGCCTGCGCTTGATCCGCGCTGGCAACCCGTAATTCCCCATCAAAAAATTCTGATAGCGGCTTATAAGTATTGTTCGAATGTCTTCAGTAATGGAGCCGGCGCTTGTGCCATCGGCCTGCGCGGCTGCGGACGCAATCCGCTCGATCGCGGCGTGAGCGTCCGAAGTGAACCGGCTGCGCAGGAGGTGGGACGCCCAGTCGCGCAGCGGCTGGTAACTGATGCCGGTACCGGCTTGGCTGTAGTAGCTGACTGTATCTGTATTGATACGGGCCTTGCCGAGCGTCAGAACCCGCAAGGCAAAGAAATCCTCGTGCAGCATCAGATCTGAAAAATCGATTTCTACGATGTCTTGCCAAATACCGGCGAGGGCTGCACTGCGGTAAATGGCGTAATAAAGCCGGTGACATAGGCCGCTTTGCCGCAGGCGTTCGGTGGCAGACGACGCGCTTATATTGGTGGAATCGTTATCCCAATAAAGCCTATTGACTTTTCCCGAGATGTTTCCCGGCGATCCGCCAATTCCCGAATAAACGGAAAACATCACCTGATGGCCGCGCGCGCACACGTAATCGGGATGCGCATCGAGGAAATCGAGCGCCCTTTCGATGCCGTTGAAGCCGAGAAAATCGTCATTGTCCGCTTGCATGACGTAGGGAGTACGCACGCGCTGCATAGTATCAGACATTTTTGCGAAATAACGCCTGTAGCATGTATCGCCGGGGTAGCGGACATATTCGATATCAAGATTCGGAAATGTTTCGCGTGACCTTTCAAGTTGTTGCGCTGCCGCCTCGTTTACCTTTCCGTCGGCGATAAGAAAGCGATAGGGCACCCGCAGCTTGTTGGCGTGCCAGAGGAATCGAAAGGTAAACAGCCGCCTTCCTTTAAGCGGCATGACGATCGTCAGACGCGGCGCCATATCTTGTACCACCGACGACGGTCTGGGGTTACTTCGGTTGTGGCTGGGCTAACGCCACACTTCGCTGTGACCAGCGGTCTTGCACTGATGTTGGCTTTATGCTTCTTCTTTTTCGATCGTGCCATTCTGAAAAAGAATCGCCTGGTTTGAATAGACATCCAATGCCGAGCGATTTTGTCCCAAGCGGTCAGAGATGGCGACTCTTTTGGGACGAAATACTCCTCCGTATAGTCATCCTGCATGACGTAAGGGGCGCGCTCTTTGAGCATGAACCACTTTTCCGAGATGTCTCGCACGGTGAATAGATTTCGATCGTGATTGATCGAAAAGAACGCCCCGCAGTGCCGCCATATCCATTGCGCGTAACTCATTGCCGCGCTCATTGTCATCTCGGTCATCGAGTCAGAGTTGAAGGCAAGGCCGTAGTTTCGGTCAGGCTGGTTGCCGGCTGCGTATAACCTGATGCAGCCTGCGCGATCGTCTTCGCCGTAGAAGCAAATTTTGTCCGGGCCCAGCGCCGCTCCGAGAAAACACGCTTGTGCGACGATCCCCATCGGCAAATCGACCGTCGAATAATCCGTAATGCCCGCTCGAAATGCGTAGTAGGCGGTTCGTCCTAATCCCGGTCCGATCTCAATGACGCTTTTGTCGGAGCAGCGCTGCAGAAAATTGAGAATGAGCCAAGCCTGATATAGCGAGACAACCGCCCGGTATGTTGCGATCCCCCGCGATGTGTCCAACCCAATTTCTCCAGAAAGATTAGGGAAAGAAACGATCTGATTTAGCAGCTTGTCGACGCCGCGCAGGGTCGGTTCGACTTGGTCCGTGCCATTCAGACGCGCGGCCTTGGCAAGTGCAGCGAGCTTTCTTCGCGTGACTTTTTTAAAGTGATCGACAATACCGTCCGGGTCGACCCGTTCTACTGGTTCTCCCGCTAGAACGGCGAGGGATTGCAGATTGTCCGGCGAGCCATTCTTTAGCTGTCCTAGAACGCTGCGGCATAGATAATCAGCGCCGAGAAATAGATCGCTCGAAACCGGGTCAGAAAATATGTTTCGCAGCGCGCTGTCATCGTCGTCCATAAGAGCTGCATGGACGAACGAACGACGCTCATCAATTGGCCCCCAAATCCTGCTGTTACCGGCCGTCGATGCGGATAAAGCAAGCTTATACGAACGCCGCACGCGACCGAGAAAAGTGGAGGACAGATGCTCATTCATCGCGCATTGACGTCATGACAAAGCGGGCAGGAAGACCATGCTCGCGATTACCGAAGGACCTGGTGCCTTTCCATGCGTCAACGGCAGGTCATGGTCCACGGAAAATGCAAGACGATAACCGAATAGCCGCATATCGGCGGCGAACTCCGCCCGATTGAATACCCACGTCGCCATCTTTCTATGAGGCGTGTTCAATATCTGTCGGGCATAGGTGGGGCAATCGCTCATTGGCGTTTGCGACACGATGAAAATGTCCGGGGCCAGGTGAGCAAGGCGAGCGACGACAGCACGATAATCGGAGATGTATTGTAGCGAGCTGCTGGCGTTGACAATGAGCGGCAAAGGCAGCGTGTCCGGAATTTCTTCAAAAACTCTGCCCCCGCGCGCCTCGATTTCATCACGAACCGTGCGGCACATCGCGGGAGTTTCGACCAGCACATATAGCAGACGCGACGGATCTATCCGGGCATATCTGCGGATGGTTGCAAGGCCAACTCCGGCGCCGCCGCCGAAATCGAGAACGGTCAGCGGTTCGACGAAATGAGACACGAGCAGCGGCAGAATAAGCTGGCCAGTATTGTCGCAGATGGGAGCGGCGGGGGCCTCAAACTGTTCGTGCCATTTGGCTGCGACGGTTTGCGACCATGGATCGGCGCCATTGTTGTTCTTGGTCGCCGGCACGTCGGCAAGGCGCGGCCATGAGCCGTAAAAATTATACCAGCCGAGGCCACGCAGGCGGCGCCAGACCTGTAGTGCAGGCCGCAGCAGAATGGGCGGCGTCAGATCAACGATAAGTCCCGACCGCGCCATTTTGCCTGACCAGAAGCGCGAGTATCGAGCGACACGCACCTTAACGGTCGTTCGACAAAAATAGAAGGCTTGTGCTGTTTGGAACGCGATATTCCGTCGGATATCCGTCGACGTTGTAATCGTGCTCGTGCACAGCGTGCAATGCCAGTCGATAACCGCACGACGCGAACATGTCCCTGACCTCGGGAAGGCTAAGGACCCACTGCGGAAAGGGCTTCGACCGGTTGAGCTGCTCGCGTACAAAGGCCTTGCCGGAGGTAAACGGTGAGCCAACGATCAAAATCGCGAGCGGGCGGTATTGGGTGAATCTACGAAGCAAATTTAGCGGCTCGGAAACGTAATGTATCGCGCTCCAGCTGTAGACAAGGTCGAACGTCGCCTGCTCAGGGAGCGCAGATTGAAATGAGATACGTGACTCTCCGCTCCAAAGCGGCCGCGCCTTCTCGCAAACCTCAGGTAAGTCGACGACGCAGTAAGTAACATCCGCGCTTGGCAGTGCATTGAGCAAAATTCGAAAATCGATGCCTGCGGCACCACCAAAGTCGAGGATGGTAAGCGGATGGCGTCTTGTTGCAAGCAAGGCCACTGTTGCCGGCAGCAATTCGCGATGCTGGTCGAGGAGCGGCAGCCCTGTCGCAACGTCCGAACGCACGCTCGTTAGATTAGTGACGGAGGCGCTCGCAAGTTCATGCTTAACGAGATCGACCGAACCATGGACGTCTGTGAACGATGAATAGACACCGCGAAAGGTTGGCTTCGAAACGAAGAGCGCCGAGAATCCATGCACGTCGACGAAGGACGCAAACCTGCGCGCGAGCTTGCGCAGCCCCCAGGGCAGCCTGTCGACGACACTTTCCACCAGGTCTCTAAAATTCGCCATTTACAGGTTCAAGAGAGCTGCGGTGCTAGATCGGCAGTCCCGCGCGCCGGACCATGCGCCCGACTGGCGCCGCCAGCGGATAAATCCGCTCGGCGACCCATCTGACGCCGGAATGGTGCCATAACTTGTGGTTCTTGGCGGCGACATCTTTCCAGTCCCTAACGCTGATAAGGCGGCGTCCGGCAGTCGACGCCATCGCCGACACAGAATCATGAATTTTGGCGAGCAGAAGCTCGACAGCGGCGGGCACGGGCGTTATTGCCGGCTGCGTTCCGAGTGTGCGCACAGCCGCGTCGAGGCGACCGCTGTCCAAGGAACTTGTGACCGCGGCAACGACTTGATCGGAGACCTGCGCCATATCGAAAGATTCGAACTCGTAATACCGGTCGAATTTCCTGATGTCGCTGAAATCGGGCGTCCCGCCGATTTCCGGCGCGAGCGCGGCGACAATGGATGCGCGATAGCCGGCATCGTCGTGGACCTTGTCGATGTCGAGGCACAGATCGGAGTAACTCATGGCCGCCAAATTGTTCAACAGCCAGGAAAACATGTGCCAACGGAACAGCCGTTCGACCGATTTCGGCTCCGCCGAGGCGGTTGCCGCGATATATCTCGCATCCGATCCCCAGTGCTGCGCCCGGGTTTCCACGCGCCAGGGAAAACTCGGAGCCCGCCATTGTTCGGGCACTACACGGTATAACGGGTGCGCGCCGTTCACCCCCAATTCCGTCACCGGATGAGACAGGAAGCCCCAAGTTCCTCCATCCAATAGAGCGCGGATGAACGATCCGAATTGGCTTAATGGATTCCGGTATTGCGTAATGTGATATCCGCCAAACGCGCCACGCAACGCGCCAGCGCGTCCGCGGGAATTGATCTCGCAGAGAACCGGACGCTTATTCCGCGAGCGCGCGTACTTCATCAATCCGGAAAGATAAGCCAGCAGCTTCGGCTGGAGGATACCATCACGCGGCAAATAATCTTGAAGCGCCGGGAACTCCGGACACAGATGCATCACTTCGTCCCAGGCATCGAGGAACTCCGCGTAATCCTCGCGGTCTAGGAAGTGATGGTTGACGTCCCATTTCTGCGATTTATCGCCACGCCAATCCAGGTCGCTGACAGTCCTGAAAGCGGCATAGTCGGGCTTGCCGTCGATGATCGCTTCGTTGAAGCACATCAGGCACTGGCTGCGCCGAAGAACGCTGAAAATATAGGTGCTGCCACTGCGCGCAGAGGCGTGGACGAATACCGGATTGAATTTTGACGTCATTGTCATTGCGGGCTCGCTTCCCCGACTGAATCCAACTGATCTTTGGTCAATTCTTTTGGCACGTGCGGCAGCCAGTTAAATCTCTTGCGAATACGAAAGCTCAGATAACCGACCAGCGCAAACGTAATTCTCTGCCGCAGGCCGCGCAGCCGCGATTGAGCAGCCTCGAACTCTCGACTGGAATTAGCAAGGCTTAAGCCTTGCCGCGCCAGCTGCCGGCGCGCCCGAGAATTCCATTTTCCTTTCGTAACAATCGGATCGTAATCCAGCACCGGATTCCAGACCGCATAATGGCGCTGGTCGCTGACGATGTGCTCAAACTCCCAGATGTTGCCCGGCCGCCGCAAGAGTTCCCTCAGATAACTACGTTTCCAGATGGCGGGCGTGGTCGAAGAATAATACGGCTCGAAAAACGATAGCGGACGTAGCGGTTGCCTGCTCATTCTTTTCCGCAAGAATTCAATGGCGCTGCCCAAGAGACTCCTCGAAACGGGAATCAAATTGACATAGACCAAATTCTCACGAGCTATTAGCTCGGCGATGACATCGAGTTTGGTTCCATCGACCGGCGACAGAAACAAATAATCTTCCTCGAGCCTCAATACGTAGTCGATCTCGGGGGGGAGGCCATCAAGCTGCGCGCCCAATTGTTCGCGCCAGCCAGCACCTTTCGCCGCGACGGCCTTAAAGCCGTACATGTCGGAATGCTGACTCGTGAAACCCACATAGCGCGGCCAATCACAATAACGCCACATCGCTTCCGAATTCCGAAATACGATCTCGAAAATATCACGGCCGTGATCGGAGCTGTTCACCAACACGCAAAAACGACCCGCGGCGCTGCGAGTCTGGCGTTTCTCCGCCTGTGAACCGCCATTCAACATCAGTTTCGCCACATCTTTTTTCACAGCAGCCGCCATGAGTCGGTCACAGCCGGTCAAATACTTCCCTGAAGCTGCGCTCGTCGCGAAAGCAATGCCGCTCGATCGGAAAAACCGATTTCTTCACGTTCATCGACGCTCTGCCCTCCTTCCCAGCGTGACCGCCGCCGGTTTCGCTGGCGGGCTGGCGGCACCGAATGTCGTCACGTAGGGTTGAACGAAAGCAGCAAACTCAGCGCCCGTGAGCACATCTTCGATGGTTT
>Ga0187784_10003919_pt1 | contig 12044 bp, 11 predicted proteins | sample 1015_SJ02_MP15_2_FD_132964 | JGI IMG/M metagenome (GOLD analysis project Ga0187784, IMG submission 132964) | Tropical peat soil microbial communities from peatlands in Department of Meta, Colombia - 1015_SJ02_MP15_20_MG | ecosystem: Environmental > Terrestrial > Soil > Wetlands > Peat | place... | reverse complement strand
GCGTCGGCGTCGCCGAGCGCGACCATGCAGGAGGCGAAGTGATTGCGGTCGGTGTTGACCAGACGCTGGCAGTCGCGTTGCAGGAAGCCCTGCCGTTGCAGCCGCTCGTAGAGATAGGCGGCGTAGGCGGCGTTGCGCGACGACAGCCCCGCATTGATGATCTCGATGCCCTCGCCGAGCTCGACGCCGACCGCCTGCGCCACCTCGCGCACGCGCGCCTCGCGGCCGACCAATAGCGCCGAGCCGAGCCCCTGGTGCACGAACGAAGTCGCGGCACGGATCACCTGCTCCTCTTCGCCCTCGGCGAAGACGACGCGGCGCGGCTGCCGGCGCAAGCGCTCGAACACGCGTTGCAGCACGCCGGCGATCGGATCGCGGCGGCTGCGCAGCTGCTGCCGGTAGGCGTCCATGTCGACGATCGGTCGCCGCGCCACCTTCGAATCCATCGCCGCCTTGGCCACCGCCGGCGGAACGAACGAGATAAGCCGCGGATCGAACGGCACGGGGATGATGTAGTCGGGGCCGTATTTCGGCCGCGCGCCGTAGGCCGCGGCGACCTCGTCGGGCACGTCCTCGCGCGCAAGCTCGGCGAGCGCATGCGCTGCGGCGATCTTCATCTCCATGTTGATCGCCCGCGCGCGCACGTCGAGCGCGCCGCGGAAGATGTACGGAAAGCCGAGCACGTTGTTGATCTGGTTCGGGTAGTCGGAACGACCCGTCGCCATGATGGCGTCGCTGCGCACGGCGGCGACCTCCTCGACCGTGATCTCCGGATCGGGATTGGCCATGGCGAAGATGATCGGCTTCTCCGCCATCGACTTCACCATGTCCTGCGTCATCGCACCCTTCACCGACAGGCCGAAGAACACGTCGGCGCCGACCAGCGCTTCGGCCAGCGTGCGCGCCTTGGTCTTGACGGCGAAGCCCGATTTCCACTGGTTCATGCCTTCGGTGCGGCCTTCATAGATGACGCCCTTGGTGTCGCAGAGGACGAGGTTCTCCGGGCGAAAGCCGATGGCGCGCAACAGTTCGAGGCAGGCGATGCCGGCTGCGCCGGCGCCGTTGCAGACGAGCTTGGTGGTCTTGATTTCGCGCCCGGTGAGTTCGAGCGCATTGATCAGCCCGGCCGCGGCGATGATGGCGGTGCCGTGCTGGTCGTCGTGAAAGACCGGAATGTCGAGCAGCTCGCGCAGCTTTTGCTCGACGATGAAGCATTCCGGCGCCTTGATGTCCTCGAGATTGATGCCGCCCCAGCTCTTGCCCAGCAATTTGACGCAATCGATGAATTCGTCCGGATTCTCGGTGGACACTTCGAGATCGATGGAATCGACGTCGGCGAAGCGCTTGAACAGCACCGATTTGCCTTCCATCACGGGCTTGGCGGCAAGTGCGCCGCGATTGCCGAGGCCGAGGATGGCGGTGCCGTTGGTGATCACGGCGACGAAATTGCCCTTGGTCGTGTAGTCGTAGGCGCGGCTTTCGTCCTCGGCGATGGCCAGCACCGGAACGGCGACGCCGGGCGAGTAGGCCAGCGACAGGTCGCGTTGCGTCGCCATCGGCTTGGTCGCCACGACCTCGAGCTTTCCGGGCCGACCCTGGCTGTGAAACAGCAGGGCTTCCTGGTCGGTGAAGGTCGGCCGGTGGCCGTTGCCGGTTTTCGGAGCCATTTCAATTCCTTGTTGATGAACGCGCCGTGCCTGAATGCAAAGACGGTTCGACGTTAGCGGAAGCCATGGCCTGTGCTCAAGGGAACGATGACCGGACGCCCTTTGCGACGCAATCTGCGCGGCGCGCCTGCGTCGGACCACGGAACCCGTCGTATCCACCGCCCTCACCGCGACGCTTTGGACGCATTGAATAAGCCGGCGCGGCAGAGTAATCCCTGCACGCAAAATCCGCCCTCCGATGACTCGCCGGCGCTGCCATGATCAGGTTCCTGTTGCGTTTTACCGGTCTCTGCCTGCTGGCAACCGCCTTTGTGTTCTTTGTCTATGACGGGACGAAGTCCATCGCCAACCAGCACCTGGTTTACGCCAAGGTCGGCGACGTGTGGGCGATCGTCGACCAAAGCAGCCTCAATCTCGCGCAAAATTGGTTGAAGCAAAAGGCCGCGTGGGCCTGGGATCCATATATGCTGGCGATCTTCGACCTGCCGACCTGGGTGACGCTTGGGATCACGGCGATGATCCTCATCCTCCTTGGCCGCAAGAAAAAGCCGCTCATCGGCTATGCACGGGACTAAAGCGCGCCGCCGGTCGTTTGTTATGCGGCCCGGCTTGCGACGTTCTCTCCTCGCCTCGGCCGTTGCCGTCGCCGTCCTCCTTGCTTTGCCGTACCTGCTCGCCCCGCTGTATCGGTTCGTCCAGCCGGTTTCGATGCCGATGCTCTGGCGCTGGGCGACGGGTGGTCGCGTCGAGCACAGCTTTGTTCCGCTCAGCCGCATGGCGCCCGCCTTGCCGCTCGCGGTGATCGTCGCCGAAGACGGCAGCTTTTGTCGCAATCACGGCGTCGACCTTGGCGCCATGCGCGAGGCGCTGCTGCAAGCCGACGAGGATATTGCGCGGGCGCGCGGCGGCTCCACCATCACGCAACAGACGGCCAAAAATCTGTTTCTCTGGCCTGGACGCAGTTTCCTGCGCAAAGCGTTGGAATTGCCGCTGGCGCTGTGGATCAACTTGGTGTTGCCGAAGCCGCGCGTGCTTGAAATCTATCTCAATATCGCCGCATGGGGTCCCGACGGTCAATTCGGCGCGGAGGCCGCTGCACGCTGGGCGTTCGGCAAGTCCGTCCACGATCTGAACGAGCGCGAGGTGGCCGAACTTGCCGCCATCCTGCCGAACCCGACGCGTCGCAGCGCGCGAGCGCCGAGCGTGCTGGTGCGCAGGCTTGCCGGCCTCTATGAGCGGCGCGCCGCGGCCCATCCGGCGTTTGCTGCCTGCGTGCGCGGCCGCGCCCCCTAGCGTACCGCCGGATGTTGCTCTATAAGCCCCACCTCGTCATTCCAGGACGCCGCAAGCCGCGAACACGGAATCCGTAACCACCGGCCGTGAATACGGATTCCTCGCCGCAGCCCTTGAGCCACGCCCCGGAATGACGGCTTGAACAGGAGACGAAATCATGGCCGTGCCGAAGAAGAAAACATCGCCGTCGCGCCGCGGCATGCGCCGGTCAGCCGACGCACTGGCACGACCGACTTATATCGAGGACAAGGATTCCGGCGAGTTGCGCCGCCCGCACCACATCGACCTCAAGACCGGCATGTATCGCGGACGGCAGGTGCTCACGAAGAAGACCGAAGCCTGACCTCGTTGCTTCATCCTCCAACGGCACCGTGCGCCCGCCAGCGCCGGCAGTCCGTCTCGCCAATATCATGATGCTTGGATAGACTGCGGCAACGAGCCGGTGGTCCGGCTTGTTACGTCGGCAGTTCTCGCTCAATTCCAGCAGCCCCGCCTCTTTAATCTCAAGCAGCGTCGCCGCGCACCGAGGACCCGCGCCATGTCCGTTCTTGGCTTTCCTCTGCTTCTCATCCCATTTGCCGTCTACAACATGATCGCGTTTCTGACCCCGGGCGTCGGCTGGACGACGCCGGTGGTGAGCGTGCACATGATGTCGGGCGAAGACTGGGTACTGATCTTCGAAGACATACTGCTCGCTTTCGCCATTTTGCTGCTGGCGGTCGAGATCATGAAATCGACGCGCATCGGTATGCGCTCGATCGTCGATCACGTCCTGGCGATGGCGTTGTTCGTCGTCATGCTGGTCGAATTTCTGCTGGTGCGGCAGGCCGGCACCTCGACGTTCTTTCTCTTGACGATCATCGGCCTGGTCGACGTGCTCGTCGGCTTTATCGTCAGTATCCGCAGCTCCCAGCGTCAGGTCGAGATCGAGACCGGCGGATCGGCTTAAGCCGACGGCAGGCGGCGGCCGACCGCCGGCGAGCCCCATGCAACTTAGAGCGAACGCGACATCGCCGCGCCGGCACGCCTTGGCGGTCGGCCGCTGGCGCGATAGGCGGCAATCGCCTCCTCAGGATCGGCGCGGCGGCGTGCCCGCGTCTGCGCCACTTGACCCCGTGTCGCGATGAGCTGGGTCAGGAACTCGGCCCGCGGCCGGCCTTGCGCTTGTCCAGCAGCGCGGCCGCTAGGCGCGTCGGCCGACTGAAGAGGGATTAAGGCCGTGCCCACGGGTTCCAGACCTTCTGTGTCGAACGCCTTCTGTGTCGAATTGGGACGCCGTTAAACCAAACGAGGACATCCGCTCATTCTCGGTGGCGGAATCGCAAACCGCGTGCCGCCGCGCCGCGTTAAGCGATTTGGCTTGGAGATTTCCGAATTCTTTAAGCTGTTCCGGTACTTTGCCGCCGAACCGATCGTCCGCTTTCGCGCCTGTCGCGGACGGCAGTACGTAAAACGGGGCGACGGTGAACGATAACGGTCCGCAACGTCCGAATACTGCCGAACGACTGAACCGGGCCGGCGGGGCTGGCGCGACCGACGCTTGGCCGGCACCCGGGGGCAGCTTCGATGCCGCCGAGATTCTCGCTTCGGTCGGCGAAGCGCTCTATTGCTGGGACATCGGAAGCGACGCGCTCGCCTGGAGCGGGAATGCCGGCGACGTCCTGCTGATCCGCGCCTGTGATGAAATTTCCACCGGCCGTGCTTATGCGCAGCTCCTCGACAGCGACAACGTGCAAGCCCGCTTCGACGCGGTCATTCGATCCGACCTGCGCGACGAAGGGCGCGGGGTCGGTTACCGGATTCAGTACAGCCTTCGCCCTGATGCCGCCTCGGAAACACGGCTCTGGATCGAGGACACCGGCCGTTGGTTCGCCGGTTCCGACGGCAAGCCGGCCTATGCACACGGCACCGTACGCGTCATCAACGAGCGCTGCGAGCGCGAGCGCGAGCTCGGCTATCTCGCCCGCTGCGACCATCTGACCGGCGAACTTAACCGGCATCACCTCACCGACATCCTCGGGAAGACCCTCGACGAAGCGGTGCGCTTCCGCTCCTCGTGCGGATTCCTGCTGGTTGCCATCGACAATTTGGCGCGCATCAACGAGTCCTACGGCTTCGACATTGCCGATGAAGTGATCGGCGCCATCGGCAAGCGCATCCGCAGCTTGCTGCGCGGCAAGGACGCGCTGGGCCGCCTTTCCGGCAACAAATTCGGCGTCGTGCTGCGAGACTGCACGCCGGACGACTTGGCGATCGCCGCCGAACGCCTGCTCGCGGGCGTGCGCGACGAATTGATGCAGACCAGCGTCGGGCCGGTGGCAGCGACGGTGACCATCGGCGGGGTGACGGCGCCGCGCCATGCGCGCAGCGTGGCAGAGATACTTGCCCGCGCCCAGGAGGCGCTCGATACCGCGAAAGGCAGGCGGCAGGGCTCGTTCTTCGCCTATCGCCCCAATATCGAACGCGAGGCGCAGCGCCGGGAGAACGTGCGCGCCACCGACGAGATCGTCGCCGCACTGAATGAACGGCGCATTTTTCTCGCCTTCGAGCCGGTAGCGAGTGCGGCCGGCCGGCAGCCCGTTTTTTACGAATGCCTCATGCGCATCCGTCGTGGCGACGGCAGCTTGCTCGGAGCGAACGACGTGGTGCCGGTAGCGGAACGCCTCGGATTGGTGCGCTTGCTCGATCACCGCGTCCTTGAGCTTGTGATCGATGAACTGGCGAACGCGCCGACGCTGCAAGCAAGCGTCAACGTCTCACCCGAATCGACGACCGATCCCGATTGGTGGGCGGGCCTGGGCTCGCTTCTTCGCGCCAACGCCGGAGTGGCCGAGCGTCTTATCATCGAGATTACCGAAAGCGCCGCAATCCACGACATCGGTGAAATGCGCGGTTTCGTCGCTCGCGTGAAAGATCTGGGCTGCCGGATCGCGATCGATGATTTCGGCGCCGGCTACACCTCGTTCCGCAATTTGCGGCAGCTCGGCGTGGACATCGTCAAGATCGACGGCGCTTTCGTGCAAAACATGATGCGCTCGGAGGACGACTGCGCCTTCGTGCGCACGCTCATCGACCTCGGCAAGCGATTAAACCTCGCCACGGTTGCCGAATGGGTCCAGGACGAACGTGCCGCCAGGATGCTGCAGGCGTGGGGCTGCAATTACCTGCAAGGCGCGCTCGTCGGCCTTGCATCCACCGAGCGACCGTGGCGCGCGGGCCTGACGCGGGCCATTTGATTGACGGCTTATTGCGTCGCCGACCTGCGGCGGCCGTCAGCTGCCGCCGGCATTCCGCTCCGACAGCCGATCGACCTTCTTCTGCATCTCGTCGATCTGACGCCTGAGATCGTCGATATCTCCGACTTTGGTCGGCGATTTGCTCGCTTCCGCCTCGGGCTCGCCGCCCTGGCTCTCCCGCCGCGCGAAAGGCGCGAACATGGCGAAGGCGCGCTCGAACATTTCCATGTTCCGCCGCACCTGCTCCTCGAGCGAGGTGAACGCGCCCACCCCGAACGCCTGCGCCATTTGCTGCCGGAATTTTTCCTGCTCGCGCGTCAGCGACTCGATCGACACTTCGAGATAGCGTGGAACCAGCATCTGCATGCTGTCGCCGTAGAAGCGGATCAATTGGCGCAGAAAGGTGATCGGCAGCAGGTTCTGCCCTTCCTTGTTCTCCTGCTCGAAGATGATCTGGGTGAGGACCGAGCGCGTAATGTCTTCGCCGGTCTTGGCGTCATAAACCACGAAGTCTTCGCCGGTCTTAACCATGGCGGCGAGGTCTTCGAGCGTGACGTAAGTGCTCGTGCCGGTGTTGTAGAGCCGCCGATTGGCGTACTTTTTGATGGTGACGGGCTCTTGGGTCTTCGTTGTGGCTGTGCTGTCGGGCATGAGGCAGGACCGCGCGGTTTCACTCCCAAAATAGGCGGTTTCTCAAGGCGCGGCTACCGTTTTGTGCAAAGGGACGCGGCCGGATCGAGGGCCGGGGCGGCCGCCGATACGCCGCGCCGGATGACGGGCGCGCCGCCCGAATGGCAGCAATGCGGCTCTTTCGGCTTGTCGCTGGCTCGTTGCGTCCCTATGACTTATATCACTAGGGTCAGCGGCCATCCCGCGTTCATCAATCCTTGAGCCCGAAAGGAACCCTCATGAAGGACGATATTGTCATCGTCGGCGCAGTACGTACCCCGGTCGGCGCCTTCAACGGCGCGTTCGGATCGCTACCTGCCCACGAGCTCGGCAAGGTTGCGATCAAGGCGGCGGTCGACCGCGCCGGTATCGAAGCGTCGCGTGTGTCCGAAGTGATCATGGGGCAGATCCTCACCGCCGGCCAGGGCCAGAATCCGGCCCGTCAGGCCTCGATCGCCGCCGGCATCCCGGTCGACGCGCCGGCGTGGAGCGTCAATCAGATGTGCGCGTCCGGCCTGCGCGCGGTCGCGCTCGGCTATCAAGCCATTCTCAACGGCGACTCCGAGATCGTGGTCAGCGGCGGTCAGGAGTCGATGAGCATGGCGCCGCACTGCGCCCATCTGCGCACCGGCGTGAAGATGGGCGACTTCGAGATGATCGACACCATGATCAAGGACGGCCTGTGGGACGCCTTCAACGGCTATCACATGGGCAGCACGGCGGAAAATGTCGCCCGCCAATGGCAGATCACGCGGGCGCAGCAGGATGAGTTCGCCCTTCGCTCGCAGAACAAGGCCGAAGCCGCGCAAAAAGCCGGCAAGTTCAAAGACGAAATCACCCCGGTGACGGTCAAGGGCCGCAAGGGCGACATCATCGTCGACACCGACGAATATCCCAAGCACGGGGTTACTTTGGAGGCGATGAGCAAATTGAAGCCTTCCTTCGACAAAGAAGGCGGCGTCACTCCGGGCAACGCCTCCGGCATCAATGACGGCGCCGCCGCCATGGTGCTGATGAAGGCGAGCGAAGCGGCCAAGCTCGGCCTGACGCCGCTTGCGCGCATCGCATCATGGGCTCACGTCGGCGTCGATCCGAAGATCATGGGCATCGGACCGATCCCGGCCTCGCGCGCCGCGCTCAAGAAGGCGGGATGGAACGTCGGCGATCTCGATCTCGTCGAAGCCAACGAGGCCTTCGCGGCGCAGGCCTGCGCGGTCAACAAGGATCTCGGCTGGGACACCGCCAAGGTCAACGTCAACGGCGGCGCCATCGCGCTCGGCCATCCGATCGGAGCATCCGGCGCGCGCATCCTGGTCACGCTGCTTTACGAAATGCAGAAGCGCAACGCGAAAAAGGGTCTCGCCACGCTCTGCGCCGGCGGCGGCATGGGCATCGCCATGTGCGTGGAACGGTAACGTTCCCATACGGCCTTCGGCTTAAAAATCATGGCCGGGCTTGCCCCGGCCATATATTTTTTTACCTTTCTCTAAAGCCAGGAAGACGAATGCCCCGCGTAAGGACCGGGGCACGACTCGAAGAGACCAGGGAGGGAATCATGGCACGCGTCGCAGTCGTGACGGGCGGGACACGCGGAATCGGTGCCGCAGCCGCCAAGGCGCTCAAGGCGGCCGGCTATAGCGTTGCCGCCGTCTACCACGGCAACGAGGAAGCGGCGCAAACCTTCAAGGCCGCAACCGGCATCAGCGTTTATAAGTGGGACGTGTCTTCCTATGAGGCCTGCGCCAACGGTCTCAAGCAGGTCGAGGCCGACCTCGGTCCGATCGACGTCCTGGTCAACAATGCCGGCATCACCCGCGACGCCATGCTCCACCGCATGAAGCCGGAGCAATGGGCCGACGTCATCAACACCAATCTCGGCTCGCTCTTCAACATGTGCCGGCCGGTGATCGAGGGCATGCGCGCGCGCAAGTTCGGGCGCATCATCAACATTTCCTCGATCAACGGACAAAAGGGGCAGATCGGCCAGACCAATTATTCGGCCGCCAAGGCCGGCGAGATCGGCTTCACCAAGGCGCTGGCGCAGGAGAGCGCCAAGAGCGGCGTCACCGTCAACGCCATCTGTCCCGGCTACATCGTCACCGACATGGTCAAGGCGGTGCCGCGGGAGATCGTGGAGAAGAACATTCTTCCCCTCGTTCCGCTCGGCCGCCTCGGCGAGCCGGAAGAGATCGGGCGCTGCGTGGTCTTCCTCGCCTCGGATGACGCGGGGTTCATCACCGGCTCGACGCTGACGGCAAACGGCGGCCAGTACATGACGTGATCGTCCGCGCTTCGCCGCGCGGAGTCATGGGAGCTACCTCTACGCCGGCTCCCACCCTTTCGGCGCCAGTTCGAACCGCGCAAACTCAAAACCCGGCGCGACCGTGCAGCCGATGAGCGTCCATTCGCCGCGCGTCTGCGCGGCCTGCCAGGCCTGGGCCGGCACGACCGCCTGCGGGCGGTCGCCGGCGGCAAGATCAGTACCGAGGATCAAGCGTTCGCGGCGTCCGGGCGCTGACGCAATGTCGAGTTCGAGCGGCGCGCCCGCATACCAGTGCCAAACTTCGACGGTGTCCACGCGATGCCAGTGCGAGCGCTCGCCGCGCGCCAGCAGGAAATAGATCGCGGTCGAGGCCGCGCGGCCGTCTTCGACTTGCCGCGCATCGCGGAACACCTCGCGGAAATGGCCGCCCTCCGGATGCGGCTTCAGAGCAAGCAGCCGGATCACATCGCGAGCGGTCAGCGGCACCGGCAAGGCTTCAATCTTCAAAAGCGGTTTTTGCGCTCGCGGATCTCGCCGAACACTTTCCATGCCGGGCTGCCGGCAAGCCCCACCGCTTGCGCGACCTCCGCGAGGTCGGCGCGCAGGAACGGATTGGCCGCCTTTTCGGCGCCGATGGTCGATGGAATGGTTGGCTTGCCGGCCGCCCGAAGTCGCGTCACCTCTTCGGCGCGTGCCGCAAGCGCCGCGTTGCTCGGCTCGACGGTCTTGGCGAAGCGGATATTGGCCGCGGTATATTCGTGGCCGCAATAAAACCGCGTGTCGTCAGGCAGGCTGCGCAGCTTGAGGAGCGACCGCCACATCGTCTGCGCATCGCCTTCGAGCAGGAAGCCGCAACCGATCGAGAACAAGGTATCACCGACGAAAACGACCTTGTCCGCCGGGAAGAAATAGCAGATGTGGCCGGCGGTGTGGCCCGGCGTATCCAGGACTTGTCCGACGAGCGTGCCGACACGCACGGTGTCGCCCTCGCCGACCGTCTCATCCACATGCGCGATGCGCTTCGCCTCGTCGCGCGGCGCAACGACGCGGCAGCGGTGATGCTGCTTCAATTGCGCGATGCCGGCGGTGTGGTCGCCGTGATGATGCGTGACCAGAATGTCGGTGAGGCGCCAGCCGGTTTTGGCGAGCGCCGCCTCGACCGCTGCGGCGTCCGGAGCATCGATCGAGGCGGTCGCGCCGCTGTCCGGATCGTGCAGGAGGAAGCCGAAATTATCCTTCAGGCAGGGGAAGAGATACGTCTGCGCGGGCATAGTTTTCGATCCTCCGGTAGGCAAAACCGTCCGCCTTCGCGGGAAAAGGGCGCTGCCAAGGTTAACGCGGCAGTGCCACCGAACGATAACCCAGTCTATGCTATTTTGCCGCCATGGACGTCGTCGACCTGCGCAACTTCTATGCCCAGCGCCTTGGCACGGTGGCGCGCCGCTTCATCGGCCGCGGCATTCGCGCCCACTGGAGCGATACGACCTCCTTGCGCGTCTTGGGGATCGGCTATGCGACGCCCTATCTCGGCTTGTTCCGCGAGGAGGCCGAGCGCTGTCTTGCCTTGATGCCGGCGCCGCAGGGAGTCGTGCGTTGGCCGTCATCGAAGCCCGCGCTTGCGGCGCTCGTCGAGGAAGACGACTTGCCGCTGACCGATGCGGCGGTCGATCGCGTGCTGCTGGTGCATGCGCTGGAAAATTCGGCCGATCCGATCGGTTTGCTGCGCGAGGTATGGCGCGTGCTCGCCGGCGGCGGGCGGCTCCTGGCCGTCGTGCCGAACCGACGCGGGCTGTGGGCGCGCATGGACACGACGCCGTTCGGCCAGGGCCGGCCCTATTCGCGCCCGCAGATCACGCATCTTTTGCGCGAAACCTGGTTTACCCCGACCGGATGGGGCGAAGCGCTTTACGTGCCGCCGATCTCGCGCGGCTGGTTCCTGCGCTCGGCGGTCGCGTGGGAACGTACCGGCGCGACGCTCTCGGCGCCGTTCGCCGGCGTCCATATCGTCGAGGCGACCAAGCAGGTCTATCGCGCGATCCCGACCCGGCGCGAGCGGCGGCGCCTCGTGCCGGCGCTGCCGCCGGTTCTCGCCCCTTCGCCGGGTGCCGCCGCCTTGTCTCGGTTCGATGCCAAGCTGGCGCCGAGCGCCGTCACTGCGGCCACGCCTCGGCGGTGACCGCGGCGGCGTCGACGCCGACAAGCTCGGCGATACTGTCGAGGCGATCGCTCGCGAGCGCGGCGATGAACGCCGCCTTTATTTCCGCAATCAGCGGAAGGCCGCGGAACACCAGGGCGGAATAGAGCTGGATGAGGCTTGCCCCCGCGCGAATCTTGGCAAGCGCGGCGGCGCCGGAATCGATCCCGCCCGTGCCGATCAGCGGGAAAACGCCTTCCACCCGCACGTACGTTTCGGCCAGCATGCGCGTGGCCAAGTGAAAGAGCGGCCGGCCCGACAGGCCGCCGGCCTCCTTGACCAGCGTGCTCTCGCGCAGGATTGGCGGCCGCGTCAGCGTCGTATTGCCGACGATCATGCCGTCGACCCGCCGCGAGCGCGCGATGCCGACCACGTCGTCAAGCTCGGCGAGCGACAGGTCGGGCGCAATTTTCAGAAGCACGGGGGTGGGACCGGCGTTGCGCGCCACGCGCTCGCGGGCATCGACTACCCGGGCCAGAAGGTCGTCGAGCGCGGCCACCTGTTGCAAGGCGCGCAGGCCCGGCGTGTTCGGCGAAGAGACGTTGACCGTGACGTAGCTTGCGACGGAGGCGAAGCGCTCGATCAGCCGCACGTAATCGGCGACGCGGTCGGGCGCATCCTTGTTGGCGCCGATGTTGATGCCGACGATGCCGCCGGCGTTGGCGCGCGCAGCAAGGCGCTTGAGCGCGGCATCGGCGCCTTGTGAATTAAAGCCAAGCCGG
>Ga0187784_10003918_pt1 | contig 12052 bp, 6 predicted proteins | sample 1015_SJ02_MP15_2_FD_132964 | JGI IMG/M metagenome (GOLD analysis project Ga0187784, IMG submission 132964) | Tropical peat soil microbial communities from peatlands in Department of Meta, Colombia - 1015_SJ02_MP15_20_MG | ecosystem: Environmental > Terrestrial > Soil > Wetlands > Peat | place... | reverse complement strand
TGGCGGTCGCGCAGAACGTCAGGGGTGTGGTGATGGCCTCATGGCCAGGCACTAATTCGGCAGCGAACACGGCACCGTGCAGTGCGGCCGTACCGGAACTGAAGCTCACGGCGAACCGAGCGCCCACCCTCTCGGCAAAAGCCTCTTCGAAATCGCCCACCTTCGGCCCGGTGGTCAGCCAATCCGATTTGAGGACCTCGAGGACGGCGCGGATGTCGTCATCGTCGATGCTCTGCCGCCCATAGGGCAGCATCCGTTCGCGCACTGGCGATCCACCGTGAAGGGCAAGAGGTTCTTCTCTCATAGCAGACAAAACTTGTGGCTAAGCCGAGGCGGCAATGGCTTCGGCGGCCAGCGACTGGGGAGCGACTAACTCTTCCAGTTCATGCCGCGTGAGCCAATGCTCATTGGTATCGCTCGAATAGCGGAATCCTTCTGGCAGCCGCCGGGCATTGACCCAGTTCTCCGATTTCCACCAAGGATGCGCGGGCTGGATGACGAACATTTCATCGGTGGCAAGCGTTTGCCGCGATTCATCCTCCGATACCAATACCTCGTGCAGTTTTTCGCCTGGTCGAATGCCGATGTATTCCACTTCACAGCCCGGAGCAATCGCTTCCGCCAGATCAAGGAGCCGCATGCTGGGGATGCGGGGAACAAAAATTTCACCGCCGTGCATCTGCTCCAAGCAATGAATCACGAAGCGCACACCTTGATCGAGCGTCAGCCAGAAGCGTGTCATGCGCGGGTCGGTAATGGTGATCTTGCCGCGCCGGCGCTGTTCCATGAAGATTGGAATCACGCTGCCGCGGCTGCCGACGACGTTTCCGTAGCGCGCACAACTGAAGCGCGTGTCTTGCGCGCCGGCATAGGCGTTGGCCTGCACAAACATTTTTTCGGCGCACAATTTGGTAGCACCGTACAGATTGATGGGATTGACCGCTTTGTCGGTGCTCAAGGCGAGAATGCGGCGCACTCCCTGATCGATGGCCGCATCGATCACATGGCGGCCTCCCATGATGTTGGTCTGGATGGCTTCAAAGGGGTTGTACTCGCAGGCCGGCACCTGCTTGAGGGCGGCGGCGTGGATCACGGTGGTCACGCCGGCGAAGGCGCGGCGCAGACGCTCCGGGTCGCGGACATCGCCGATGAAGTAGCGGAGCGTGGGATGATCGAGACCGGACATCCGCATCTCATGCTGCTTCAACTCATCGCGGCTGAAGACGACGAGCCGGTGGGGGCGGCACTCGCGCAGCATGATTTCGACGAATTGCTTGCCAAACGATCCCGTGCCGCCGGTAACTAATATCGATTCCTGTGACCAGTTGACCATCCTCAATCCGTCGAAACGAGCTGGAATATCCAAGTGTAGGGCGGCGCTGATTTGCCCGCTAGTATAGCCAAGGGTGCGCCTGTCGAAAAAAAGGGGAACCAAAAGAGGACATTCCGCGACGCAGATTTCAAATGGCCGCGGCGGAAGCGAATGCTAGAATCGGCCTAAATTTCACACCTGCGATGCAGCTTCGGCTGGCGCCAGAGGGCGAGAGTAAGAGATGGTGCGCGAAAGCGGCTCGGATTGCTCCTTTGTGCAAGCGGAGAATAACTCACGATGGCATTCGGCCCATTGATGCCAAGAAATGGCGAAGGATTGCGCGAGGTGCAACCGAGCGAAGCGGCCGAATTGCTGAAGCCAATCGGCTCCGCGCTTTATAACGTTCTGCCGGCGCAGGAGTCGACGCTGCGGGAATATCTGCGCGTTCTAATCAAAAGAAAATGGCTGGTGCTTTCGGTGGTGGCGGGAATCTTTGCGGTGGTCGCGGTGGCCAGCCTGCGGCAAACTCCCATCTACGTAGCCTCCGGCCAAATCGTGGTGAACAAGGCCGATTCCAATGTCATCAGTTTCAAAGATTCGGTGCCGGTGGTCGATTATTACGATCCGAGCGATCTCGACACCGAAGCGCGCATTCTGCAAAGCGATTTGCTGGCGCTGCAGGTCATCCGGCAGCTGAATCTGGACAAGCGTCCCGAGTACGGGGGCAGCGCCGGGCAAAAACAGCCGAATCTCGCGGCCGATCCACTACAGACCGATGTCAACCATGCTTCGGCGGTGTTGGGAGCATTTCGCAGCCACCTTCAGGTGGCACTCATTCCCAACACCCGCATTATCGAGATTCATTACAGCAGTCCCGATCCGCAACTTGCGGCCAGCGTGGTCAATACTCTCGGGGCCACGTATGTGGAGCAAAACTTCAAGACCAAGTTTGAATCCACGATGCAGGCTTCCGACTGGCTTTCCAAACAGTTAGTCGATCTGCAAATGAAGGTGGAGACCTCGCAGGAAAAACTGGTCCGTTACCAGAAAGAGCATGAGATTCTCGGCATCGATGAAAAGCAGAATATTACGACCGAGAAACTCGATGAGCTCAACAAAGAAATGACCGTGGCGGAATCGGACCGTATGCAGAAAGAGGCTATCTATCGCCAAACGCAGTCGAGCGATCCTGAGGCGGTAGCGGCGGCGATCATCGCGGATTCGGCGACAGGCGGGGCGAGCCTGCTGGATAAATTGCGCGACCAGCAGGCGGCGCTGAGGATCCAGGTAGCGGAACTGAGCACGCAGTTTGGTCCCTCCTACCCCAAGGTTGCCCAGCTCAACAGCCAGCTCAAGGAAATCGACCACCAACTTCAGTTCGAGATCAACAAGGCTGTCGACCACCTGCGCGGGGAATACCAGGCGGCGCTGCAGCGCGAAACCATGCTGCGCGAGTCGTTCGAAAAACAAAAGCAGGAAGCCAACAAGCTGAACGAGAGCGCGATTGAATACAGCTTGCTCAAGCGGGACGTAGATTCCAACCGGACGCTTTACGAGGGGCTGCTGGAAAAACTGAAAGAGGCAGGGGTGACGGCCGGCCTGCGCTCGAATAACTTTCGCATCATTAATGCCGCCCGGGTGCCGACGACGCCGAGCGAACCGAACATCCCGCGCAACCTGGCCTTCGCGCTGGTGCTGGGCGCGATCTCCGGCATTGGGCTGGCGTTTTTGCTGGAGAACATGGATAACAGCGTGCGCACACCGGAGCAGGCGCAGGCAATTTCGGCGCTGCCTTCGCTGGGGATGATTCCGCTAGGTTCGAAGAACGGCAACCGTGGTCTAGCCGGGAGCCGAATGGCGTTGACGTCTTCCAAAGAAGTGGTGGAAATGGTAACCCAGTCGCGGCCGCAATCGCAGATGGCGGAATCCTACCGCGCGCTGCGCACTTCGCTGCTGCTGTCAAATCTGGGAGCGCCGCCAAAAGTGGTTCTGGTAACCAGCGCACGGCCGCAGGAAGGCAAAACCACGACCAGCATCAACACCGCGATCGTGCTGGCGCAAAAAGGGGTTCGCGTACTTTTGGTGGATGCCGATCTGCGCCGCCCGAGCGTGCACAAGGCTCTGGGCACGGGGCCGCGCAGCGGCCTCAGCAATGTGCTGACGGGAAGCGCGAGCCTCGAACAAACGGTGATCCCTTCGCCGGTGCTGCCCAATCTTTTCATCCTGCCTGCGGGCAGCCCGCCGCCGAATCCGGCCGAGTTGCTGGCTTCTTCCAATATGCGGGACCTGCTCGCCGAACTGAGGGAACAATACGACCACATCGTGGTAGATACCCCGCCCACTCTTTCCGTCACCGACGCGGTGGTGCTTTCGCCACGCGCGGACGCGACCATCCTGGTCATTCGTTCGGGCCAGACGACGAAACAAGCGCTGCGCCGGGCGCGCGACATTCTCATGCAAGTCAACGCGCACGTTGCGGGCGTCCTTCTGAATGCCGTGGACCTGACATCTCCGGACTATTACTACTACTACGAGTACCAGGGCAAATACGGGAATTACTACCAGGAGGAGCCAGAAGAGGCAGAGCTTGAAAGCCAGTCGAAAGCGGCTTCTGGCGGCGCTTAGGCGAGTAAGAGGACTGCGACTCTCGGCAAGGGACATACAGAATTCATGAGCTCGAAGCCATGAACTGGAAACCAGGACAAGTGGCGACTCGGCCTTTTGCGAGCTACCGGCTCGTCGCACCACTTTCCAAGTCGAAACGCAGACAATACGCCATCGGTTTAATCCTCTTTGCTGCGATTTATCTGGCGCTGACCGGTAAAGAATTTGCTGCCAGCGCGCTTGCCGGCCGCGCCGAACTGCCAAAACTGGAAAGCGCGGTTCGCCTTTCGCCGGGAAACGCCGATTACCATCATCGCCTGGGCCGCTATCTTGCTTTTGTTGACGGGGACCCGCGGGATGCGATTGGCAGCTATCAATCTGCGGTTGTACTGAATCCGTACGACGCGCACTACTGGCTGGATCTGGCCGGGGCGTACCAAGTTTCCGGAGATGCTGCGGGGCAGCGCGCAGCGCTGGGACGCGCACTCGAGGCCGAGCCCACGGCACCCGACGTTGCCTGGGAAGCGGCCAACTTTTTTCTGGTGGATGGCGACAGTGAACATGCCCTTCGCGAACTGGCTGTGGTGATCGCCAACGACAATTCCATGATTGACCCGGCCCTCAAAGCCTGCTGGCGCATTCGTCCCGACGCCAGCGCTTTATTGCGGGATGTGGTGCCGGCGCGAACCGATCCGCTGCTTGCCTTTCTCGACTTGCTGGTCAGCAAGCAAGAAACCGCGGGCGCGATTGAGACCTTCGATCGTCTCACCCGGCTGCACGAAAAGTTCGGCATTTCTCACCTCTTCGATTTTGTTGGCTATCTGATTTCGGTGCATCGCCCGGATGTAGCGATGGCTGCGTGGAAAGAAGCGTCCGCAACTCTTGGCCTGTCCGGATACCTGCCCAGCGAGGATAATCTCGTCATCAACGGCGATTTCGGCCTTGACGTTCTAAACGGGGGCTTCGATTGGACCTACGTCACGCGCGGCGGCGTGCGGCCCGTGCTCGATTCCAGTGACTTCCGCGAGGGGCAGCGGTCACTTTCGATCAGCTTTGATGGCCCCGGCATCTCCGACGCAGGCATTCAGCAGCTCATCCCGGTGAGAGCAGAGACGGCATATGATTTTTCGGCCTACTACAAGTCGGAAGATTTTGAAGGCGCCGGCGGACCCGAGATTGTCTTGCGCGATGCCTACACGGGTGCGCCTCTTTATACCAGCGACCCGCTAACGGATGCGGATTTCTGGAAGGAGGTCGAAGCGAGCATTACGACTCCAAAATCCACGGTGCTGCTGAAACTGACGATCGAGCGTTCCCCCGCCGGCAGTCCGATTCGGGGCAAACTCCTGCTCGACAACTTTCAGCTCTCGCAGCGAAACTCCTCGGATCTCAACGAGGACCACTCGAAGGACAAGTCTTGAGGGACCGGTTTTGAGTTCCGCGCTTGCCGTACCGAGGGAATCCGCGCCGCCAGCAAGAGTCTGGCAGCCCAGGCTGGGCAACTCTGCTCTGCTGACCGGGACTGGTATTGTGTTGTTGCTTGCGCCGCTGGCGTTTGGCGCCGTCGAGCCATGGGCCATCTTCGCCCTGGAAGCGTGCGCGGCGCTGCTGCTGGTTGCCTGGGGAGTTCGGCAGTGGATGATCCAAGAGGTTGAGATCACAGGCAATGTTCTCTACCTGCCGATGGCGGCGTTCCTGGCGCTGGTTTTTGTGCAATGGCTGAGCGGAGCGACCGCCTACCGACTTGTAACCTACACGCACCTGCTTCTCTACGCCGCCTATGGGATGCTCGCCTTTGTGGCAACGCAATGCTTCCGTCGTTCCTCGCAGTTCGAGTGGGCTGCCAAGACGGTAACCATCTACGGCGGGGTGGTGGCAGCTTTTGCAATCCTTGAAGGGATCGCCCCAAATGGCAAGCTTTACTGGATTCGAGCCTCGGCGCAAGGCGGCTTTCTCTATGGGCCCTACGTCAATCACAATCACTACGCGGGACTGATGGAGATGCTGCTGCCGGTGCCGGTGGTACTGGTTGTAAGCCGTTTCAGTGATGGCCCTCGCCGGGGGTTGGCGGCGGCGATCGCGGCTTTGATGGCGGGCAGCATTTTTCTGTCGGGGTCGCGAGGCGGCATGCTGGCTTTCGGCGTCCAGATGATTGTCCTGGCAGCGTTGTTGCTGCGCTCGCGCCAGGGCCACTGGAAAAACGCTCTCATGCTCGGGGCAGTGCTGATGCTGGTGATCGGCTTCCTCGTCTGGCTAGGGGGAAACGATTTGACGCGCCGCCTGGTGAGCATTCACAGCGAGGCCCGGGCCGAACTGGCTGGAGGCACCCGCCTCGCCATCGATCGCGACTGCTTGCGCATGGCGCTTAAGCGGCCGTTCCTGGGTTGGGGACTGGGCACGTTTCCTGTCGTCTATCCTCAATTTCGCGGTTTCTACAGCACGTTCTTCATCAACGAGGCGCACAACGATTACCTGCAGCTTCTGGCGGAAACCGGCCTTGCGGGATTCCTGATCGCCGCTTGGTTTTTGATCGCGCTCTTCCGGCGTGCCGGCTCCAAATTGCAGAATTGGACGGAAACTGCAAACGGCGCCGTGACGGTGGCGGCGCTAGTCGGGTGCGTGGGTATCCTGGTACACAGCGCTCTCGACTTCAATCTACAGATCCCCGCCAACGCCGCCCTGTTTTATGTACTCTGCGCAATCGCGGCGTCCGAGCCACTGCAGGAATCGCACCGGAAACGGGTTCACCGGCGAAGGCATCTGATGGGCGAACCGGTTGCCGATAACATCCAGATGTAACGGACAACACCAAACCCCGAACGGCCGAAACTAAACATCAGAAACTAAACATGGCCTGCAGTTCGATTTTGCGGCTGGCGGCTCCGGTGGAGAATGGGCCACCGGCGAGCGAAACGGATTTCCCAAAGGTGGGTGAATCTGGTGTCCAAACATCGATGGGAGTACCTGCGTTCATGCGATTGAGGACGTTGCGCGCATTGACGCTGAAGGTCAGATTGTAACGGCGATTGGTGGCGGGGCCCCCGAACAATCCGCCGGGGCCTCTTCCGCCGAAACCAACCATTCCCCCACCCCCGCCGCCACCGCCGCCGCGCGGGCCACCACCGCCGGGAGGGCCGCCAGCGGATGAACCTCCCGATTGCCCTCCTTTTGTCTCCGGTCCGAAGCCGATGGTTTTCGCCAGGCGCAGATTGAGAGTGAAAAGATCGGGACCGGTGAGGTAGTTGATGGGAATCTGGTCGTAGGGGGACGTGGGAAGAGTGTAGTGGCAGGTGGCCAGCGGGGAGAGGCAAGAGCCGGATGGGTTGGGGGCGAATGCGGGACGGACATTGAACTGCAGAGTACTGGCCAAATCCTGGGGCACAGTGACGTTGTAGGGCGCGCCGGAGTTGAAGACCAGGAACGGGCTAAGGCGAAAACCGCGGGGCAAGGCCAGCGATCCGCCGAAGAAGACGCGATTGCGAATGGCAAATGCGGCGCGGCCGTAATCGAGATGGATGTTCTGCTGGTCGGTGGGGAAATTCGTGGTGAATGTTCCGCCGCCGGTGGATCCGATGGGATCGCTGTTGGCGTAGTTGAGAGCATAGAAGCCGTGGAGGGTCACCTTGGATCCGGCCTGGACGTTGAAATTGGCGATGAGCTGGTTCTGGCGGAACAAGCCGACGGAATTGTACTGATAGACGGCCGGATTGGGCGGGGGCGCGGGATTGGGAAACTCAACGATGGGCGGCGCATTAGGAACGAGTGACATGAGTTGGTGAACGCCGCGGGAATCCAAGTAAGTCAGGGTGGCGTTGGCGAACTTCGTGATCTGCCTTTCCAGGCTGAGGGCGGTCTGGATGACATAGGGCGCGTGGAGGCTGGGATTGAGCTGGTAGATGGTTTGGTTCCCACCCGGGACAGGAGGATTGGAGTAGGTGGGATTGTCTTCGACGTACTGCAGTGCGGTCACGCCGTTAAAGCGTTCGGTATTCAAAATCGAGCCTTGCGGGAAACGATCGTAGAAGAGGCCGAACCCTCCGCGCAGCACAGTTTTGGGAGCGTTCTTGCCGCCACCGCCGATGCCCCAGGAAAAGCCGAGGCGGGGGCCAAAATCGGCGTGATCATGAATGTTGTTCTGGGATTCGAAGCGCAACCCGCCGCTGAGAGTCAAAGCGGGAAGGACCTTCCAGTCGTCCTGTACGTACAATCCAACATCGAGCAGATTGACGGAGACAGTGGGCACCAAGCCGCTTGGACTGGTATTGAGGGTGAGCTGAGAAGGGATGCCATTTTCGAAGTCGGAAACCGATGAGAAAGAATACATGCCATTGAATCCGGCGCTGGAAGTATTGACCTCGTTGACGTCCCGGAGGCGGACGCCGAATTTTATGAAGTGCTTGCCTTCCGACAAGGAAGTGTAATTCTGAAGCTCGTAATGGTCCTGATAGTCGGTTTGGGTGCCCTGGCTGGAACCGCCGCCGGTGAAAGCGCCGAGCACGTTGATGCCGACGGCGGTGCTCAGCGGAGTCAGGGTGGTGTTGTCGCGCAGGTACTGGAAGCGAGTTTCGTTCACACCTTTAGAGCCGAGGGTTTGGGTATCGATGATCTGCACGGTGTGTTCGGTCTCAAGCGAGTTGTAGCCGGCTTCGGGCAGGACCTGGCCGCCTACGCCGTCGTTTTGCCAGGTGTCGCGGTAATACTGATAACGAGCCGAGAGCGTGTTCGTGGGTGTGAGTTGATAGTCGATGCGGGGGCTCAGGTTGGTGCGCGTACGCGGATTGGGGATGCTGGCGGTATAGGAAGAGGAGGGATCTTCGGGCGTACCGGCGGCGTCCACGACAGCGATTTCATCGATGTTGCGCCGCTGGAAATCAAAGAAGAAAGACGACTTCTTATTGAGCGCGCCACCGATATTGGCCTGATATATGACTGAGTCATAGGGGGACTGCGGGGCGTCCCCGAGAAATGGATTGCGCGAATTAAAAGCGGAATCATTCCCTATCACAGAAAACTGCCCGTGCAGTTTGTCGGTGCCGGGCTTAGTGAAGATTTCGATGCGGCCATATCCGAGCTTGTCGTACTCGGCTGAAAAGGGATTCTGATTGATGCGGATTTCGCGAATCGAGGACTTGGGCGGAAGCTGGCCAGCAGTGAATCCATCAATATAAAGCTGGCCGCCATTGGGCCCGGCGGATGGTCCCGCCAAGGCCTCCAGATCGGACTGCAGTTCATCGGGATCGTCGGGCAAGGCTTCCAGATCTTTACCGGTGAGGATGACGGCGCTGGCATTATTTTCAGGATTGACCTGGACCTGTGGAGTCTGTTCCTGCACGTTGACTTTTTGCTGCTCGACCTGAATCTGGAGCGAGATATTGAACTGGGCGACCCGGCCACCAGTGACCTGGACATCGTTCTGGATGAAGACGGAGAATCCCTGCGCATTGGCGGTAACGGTGTAGTTGCCGGGCGGCAAGTTGGCGATCTGGTATTGGCCGTTGTTGTTGCTCTGGGCGGAATAGGTTGGGCCTCCGGACTGGAGGACGGCAATGGTGGCGTTGGGAACGACGGCGCCGGACGGGTCGGCAACCTGGCCGCGCAGGGTTCCGGTTGCCGGGGACTGCGCCCAGGCCGTGCAACTGAGGATAAGCGCGGCGATGAGGGTCCGTACCCAGGCTAAGCTCACAACTTTGCGGAAGCCAGAAAAACTGCTTTTTTCAAGATGCGTAGTCATTCAAGAATTCATCAGGGCGTTGAATCGCCCTCCCCGCCCGATGCGTTTAATGACCATGGGGACAGCAGCGAGTAGGACGAGCGACTCGGCGCAGCGGTCAGAATCGGCTCGACGCCGGCAAGCAGAGTGATGGCGGTAACGGCTCCGCCATTCGCGCCCGGCGTGGCCACGATCATGACCGCTTCACCCTTCTGCAAGTCGGCAAGAGAACTGTTGGGCAAGCGGCTTACAAGACGTTGCACGTCGGGCGTGCCGTGGCCGTTCTGTCCGCCACCGGGGTTGGACTGGTTGCCCTGCCGCCCCGCGTTGCCGGACTGGGAAGCCCCCTGGGCGCCGGCATTCGGGGCAGACGCATTTTGCGGATTGGCATTTTGCCCATTCTGCGGCTGATCGCCATTGGCGCCGCCCGCGGATTTGAAGCGCGCGGCGATTCTTTGCGCGACGTCGGGCGGAAGCTTCTTCAATTGTGACTCTGCAGATACTTCAACCACCACGGCCGACTTCGCAATCAGGTCATGGACCGTAATGGTGTGGCTGGAAGGATCCATGGTGGTGATGGTTCCGGCAATGTTGCGAAACGAGCCGGAGACGATTTCTTCGGCGACGAGTTCGCTGCCGTCCTGGCTGCGAGCGCCGCGGGCGCGCAATTGATCGCCGATCTTGATCTGATCGAGCGGGGCCGGCCTGGCGTCATCAAACTTGATGGAGCCGGCAGCGTAGCGACGCAGGACGGTATCCTTATTTACACGCACCACGACATCACGATTGGCGGCCAATCCGCCCGCGGAAATCGTAATCGCGCCCGCGGAGACGTCCACTTTCGTGACCAGGCCGCCGACGCCGCGCTTCTGCCAATCTTCGGTTTCGCGCTGATGCTGGGCGGTTACCTCTGCCTGCTTCATGACAATCACCGCAAGAGCGGCAATGGTATGAGCATCCGGCGACGCCTGCCCGCGAACCAGCACGCGATCTCCGGTCTGGAGATCCTGCGCCTGGAGCGGGGTTGCATTCTTCAGATCCTTTTCTCCGGGAGGGACCCGGAGGATTTTGGTCGACGGAACGAGGGTCGCATTTACCTCGCCGCCAGACTCTGCAGCCACTGTAATCGACCCGCTTTGCACGCTTTTGATTGTGCCTACGGCTTTGACAATCCCCGCTTCGCCAGAGGAGGCAGGCTTGGACTGTGCCCAGGCGCGATCGTACATCAGGAAAGCAGCCGATGCGACAAGCGCCAGGCACGGCACAACGTCAATAGGATGTTTCAACCAAGGCATCACTTTTACTTTAGCATCGCGAAACGGGCGGAAATGAGCATTTACGAACTTTTACCGCATTTTGGCGATACATTGACACGCTGTCTCTGGCAACTACCTGTTCCACAAGGTGCATCCACTGAGTTATCCGGATTAATACGTAGTCTTCCATGCAACAGTCTTCGATGGGACAGTGTTCCACGCGAAACTCATGCTGTGGGCTGGAGTGGGAAATGATGTTTCATACGATCTCCGCGAATCTGATGAAGAGAGCACTCGCCTGCGGGCTTTGCTTTGTATTGTCGGTCCTTCCGGTGCTGGGCCAGTCGCAATCGGCGAGCGCACCTCCAGCATCCGGGCCGCAACCGTCTAAGGAAGCGGAGCAGCCCAAGGAACCGGCCGCAACGATTGCGGTGAACGTGAGCGTTGTTACCCTGCCGGTCACGGTGCGCGACAAGCACGGGCAGATCGTAAAGGACTTGACCAAAGACGATTTCACACTTCAGGAAAACGGGCGGGCGCAGACGATTAATTATTTCTCGCGCGACGCGAATCTGCCACTCACGCTGGGGTTGCTGGTCGATACCAGCTTTAGCCAGAGGGAGGTTCTGGACCAAGAGCGTAACGCCAGCAAGAGCTTCTTCGACCAGATGCTGGCGCAGGAAAAAGACAAGGCATTCCTCATCCAGTTCGACCGTGAGGTCGAACTGTTGCAGGACCTGACGCGCAGCCGCGAAAAATTGCAGTCGGCGCTGGAATTGCTGAAAACGGCCGACCCTGACCGGGAGCAGTCGAACAGTCCCAGCGGCAGCAATTCGCCGTCGGACCACAGCTATCGGCATGGCGGCACGCAGCTTTATGACGCGGTTTATCTGGCCTCCAATGAGGTATTGAAAAAGCAAACAGGCCGCAAAGCGGTGGTCATTCTCTCGGACGGAGTCGACCGTGGCAGCAAGAGCACTCTGGAGAGCGCGATTGAAGCGGCGCAGCGCACGAACACGATCGTCTACGCCATCTACTTCAAGGGGCACGAAGAACACGGAGGGCACGATCAAGGGATGGGCCGGGGCGGCGGTTATCCGGGAGGTGGCGGAGGCTGGCCGGGGGGTGGTGGAGGCTGGCCCGGTGGAGGCGGCGGATACCCGGGCGGCG
>Ga0187784_10003917_pt1 | contig 12058 bp, 10 predicted proteins | sample 1015_SJ02_MP15_2_FD_132964 | JGI IMG/M metagenome (GOLD analysis project Ga0187784, IMG submission 132964) | Tropical peat soil microbial communities from peatlands in Department of Meta, Colombia - 1015_SJ02_MP15_20_MG | ecosystem: Environmental > Terrestrial > Soil > Wetlands > Peat | place... | reverse complement strand
TCCGGATCGACCAACAGGTCGACGTCCCGGAAGTGCCGCGCTTTGAGCGAACCATAAGCAAGCTGGGCGAGCGCGGCGCCCTTCAGCACCAGCACCAAAATGCCGGCTGCCTCCAAGGCGCGGCACAGGCGAAGCGTTTCGCCGGCGGAAATCAGATTCTTGCGCGTAATGCGTCGGGCGCGCCGGCCAAGCTTTTCGGCGATGGCAGCCGGATAGTCGATCGCGGCCGCCGACAGCGCTTCATGCACCAGGCCGCTGACGCGCTGACGGTGAGCCAGCGACAGAAAATCCTCCCAGTCGATCGTGGCTGCAGCGGCGCAACGAATCGCCGCATTGCCGGATTCGGACGGCGGCCAGCGGCAGCAGGCCGCGAGCAACACAAATTGCGGCGGAAACCCGTGATTTACCGTGCGCAGCCCGTGTCGCAGTTCGCCGGGCCGGGCGCGCGCCGCCACGACATTACTCAGGCTGATCATGGCTTTCGCATTGGCGAATTCAGGCGGAACTGTCAGCTTCATTCTACCCGATGCTGCTGGCCCCGATCAAAAACGGGCCGGCGCTTTTCCATATCCAGCCCAATGATACGCGATGTACTTTGTCCTGTCGAAGACGCTGGGTATTGTCGCCATCCCCTCGAATCTGGTCCTGCTCATTGTCGCCGCTGGTCTTTTGCCGCGGCGCAGCCGCTATGCGCGGCTTGGCAAACAGCTCACCGTTGCCGGTCTCGTGCTGTTCCTGATCGGCGGCGCAACCCGCTCGGCACCACGCTGCTGCTGCCCGAGACCGGGCGAACATTGGCTCCTGGTCACCTCGGCCTTGCATATGCCGCAGGCGATGGCTCTGTGTCGCACGGTTGGCTTCGCCATCGAAGCCTATCCGATTGATTACAAGACCGGCGGCTGGCGGGACCTCCTGGCGCTGCCGTCCTCGCTGATCGGGGGGTTCTACAAACTGGACCTCGCCGGCCATGAATGGGAAGGCTTGCTGGTGGATTGGGCGACGGGACGGACGCCGGCGCTGCTGCCCGGTCCGGCGCCGTAAGGCGAATGCCGGCTTAGCGATTGGCGCCCGAGGCCTTGCGCAGAAAATGCCCCGCCGCAACGCGCCCAGCAACGTACCCCCGAACCTGTACAAACGTACCCCCTTTGGCTACTCAGTGGCGCATGACTAAAGTCGCAATATGCGTCTGCACATACGGCCGCCCGCCACAACTTGATCGACTCTTAAAGGAGTTGGCGGATCAGCGCTGGAAGCAGCTCGGCGAGCCGAGCATTACAGTCGTTGTTGTCGAGAACGACGCGGGTGGCGTTGCCGAAGAGGTCTGCTTAAAGCATATCGCCTCGAACCGGCTGAGCATTATATATTCGTTAGAACCGCGGCCTGGAGTGGCGATAACGCGCAATCGATGTATCGAGATCGCGGCGCAATTTTCTGAGTTCATTGCGTTCATCGATGACGATGAACTGCCGGCAAAAGATTGGCTTGAGCAACTGATGCTGCTGCAGCAAACGACTGAGGCCGATGTAGTGGCCGGCAAAATATTGGGTCGCTATCTCAATCCGCCACCATCGTGGCTTGTTGGCACTCCCATTCACGATACTGGCCCGCCGGTTGCCGCGGACGGTTCCACCTGGGGCCGCTCGGTCAGGCGTCTTCTCCATCCATTTCCCGCTTTGGCGTCGGTCGCATCCGGGACGCGCGTTGACTGGTGCGATACCGGTAACGTATTGTTGCGTACCGATATTGTGCGCCGAGGATTCCGCTTCGACGAAACTATCGGACATCTGGGGTACGGCACCGATACGCTGTTCTTTCGCCAAGTGGCGCGCTCCGGATACAAAATTGTCTGGTCGAACGAGGCAGTCGCGTATCATGAGATTCCGCCGGAGCGCACCACTGCCGCCTGGTTTATTAGAAGGAGTCTGCAGCAGGGGTTTTGTACAGTCGTAGTAGAGTCCCGCTTTCGTTGTCGCGCCACGCGCAGGATGAAGATCGTGTTCTTTGCGTTGACGGCCTTCGTCGACGTTATGTCTGGGTTGGCGTGGGCCTTCGTCAACGCTACGGTGGCCGCGGTGTCGCTGATCGCAGATCGCCGGCGCTACGTCTGGCATATGTCGGAGGCTGCATGGGGGCTCGGACGCTGTGCAGGCATCCTGGGAATGACGGTGCGCTACAACCGCCGGGCCGCGTCGCCGACATAAACTTCATTCGAGAGGTGGCGGTTTCCCAATGCGAGTACTTATCCTGGGCGGAGACGGCTATCTCGGTTGGCCGACGGCCATGGCCTTTGCCAACCGCAACCATGAGGTTTGCGTCGTCGACAACTATCTGCGGCGAAATCTTGCCCGGCAGATGGACCGTGGGCCGCTGATCGATGCCCCCAAGCTTGATGACCGCGTCGATATATTCAAAGCCCTCTCCAGTCATACGATTTCAGTCGCCATCGGCGATTGCACCGACAGCACGTTTCTTTCCGATCTGGTGCGACGATTTGAGCCCGATACGATCGTCCACTACGCCGAACTTCCGTCGGCCCCATACTCGATGATCGGGCCGGCCGAGGCGCGGCTAACCTTCGAGAATAATCTCAAGAGCACTTTCAATGTCATCTGGGCCATCCTCGAGCATGTGCCTGCATGCCATTTGATAAAACTCGGCACGATGGGTGAATACGGAACGCCCAATATCGACATCGAGGAAGGCTGGATCGACGTCGCGCACAAAGGCCGTAGTCAGAGGTTTCTGTACCCGCGCGAAGCCGGAAGTTTATATCACACGACCAAAATATTGGATACCGATCTGTTGTGGTTCTACGTGCGCGCATATGGGCTGCGCGTTACCGACCTGATGCAGGGCCCGGTCTATGGGCTTTCAACAGCCGAAGCGGATTTGGATTCGCGGCTGTCGCCAAATTTCCATTATGACGACGTGTTCGGCACAGTAGTCAATCGTTTCCTCGTCCAGGCCGCTGCCGGGATACCGCTGACGGTCTATGGTGCGGGCAATCAGATACGCGGTTTTTTGAACATTAAAGACACGATTCAATGTATCGAGCTGGCCGCCGCGACGCCGCCGGCGGCCGGCGAGCTGCGCATCCTCAACCAGTTCACGGAACTCTTCTCGGTCAATCAGCTTGCCGCCAAGGTCCAGCAGGCGGCCCGGCTGACCGGCCTCGCGGTGACGATGCAGCATCTGCCGAATCCGCGTCTGGAGCTTGAGCAGCACTACTACAATGCAAAAAACACGGGCCTGATCGAACTCGGAATGGAGCCAAATCTCATGACCGAAGCGGTCCTGGCCGAGATGTTGCAAACCGTTCTGCGTTATCGGAACTGCATCGACACCGCGAAAATCATGCCGCGCGTCCGTTGGGGGCGAAGGCAAGGCCCGCCGCCCGACGTCGCCTAATAGTAAGTATCCCCCGGCAGAGTCGGGGGCTTTAAGTCTGTGAGCCGCTCAAAGCGGCTTTGGGGTCGCTGACGCGACCCCGCGGATGGTGGCCACCTGAAGGTGGCCTTAACGCCACAGATTCATCTGATCCAGGCGCCTGTCCTCCTCTTCCTGCTTTCTGATGTACTCCCGTATGACATCGGTGTCGCGCCCCACCGTGGATACGAAGTACCCTCTTGCCCAGAAGTGCTGCCCTACGAAATTGCGCTTCTTTTCTCCGTATACGCGCGCCAAGTGTATCGCGCTTTTGCCTTTGATAAACCCGATCACCTGCGACACCGCGTATTTCGGTGGGATCGAGATCAACATGTGCACGTGATCCGCTAACAGATGGCCTTCCTCGATTCTGCTCTCCTTCTGCTCGGCCAACCTTCGGAACACCTCCCCCAGATGCCTTCGCAACTCCGTATACAGCGTCTTTCTGCGGCATTTGGGAATGAACACTACGTGATATTTGCACTCCCACTTGCTGTGACTTAAGCTTTCATAGTTATCCATCGATAGGACTCCCCTTCGTGCGCTTGGCGGCTCACGATTCGGAGTCTCGTCGGTGGACTTTCGGATATGTCAAACTTCTGCTGCCTCCCCGGCAGAGCCGGGGGAACTCCTATATTGGTTTAGATTCACCTCTGCGCTATTGGCGTCAGCCGGAACCTTTTGCGCCGATGTTTTTGATCATCCTGTCATTCGTCGTCTTGAACGCCTGCATCGCTGCATGGTGCGGCGACCTGAGCTGGGATTCCTGGGTCTATCTCGGCATCGCCGACTCGATCAAATCGACCGGACTACCGACCTTCGCCGGGCACTATCTGAGCAACAGGCCCGTCGGCTATCCGGTTCTTCTCGCTCTCACCTCGCCGCACGCGCCTTTTATTTGGACGATTGTTTCGTCCAAGTTCGCCAACGCGGCCTTGGCCGTGCTCGGCTACTTCTCCTTGAGGAGGATTGGCGCAGCGACAGTCGCCGCCGGTCTCACGCTGCTCAATCCATTGTTTTTTTATTTTCTCTCGATGACATTGTCCGAAATGATGTTTGTCGCAAGCGTTCTTCTTCTCGTCTACGGAATGCATCAATATCACGAACGGCAAAAAGCTCGATTTCTGGTCATTGTCATTGGCGCGGCCGTCTTGGGGTTCGAATCGCGCTATGCGTTTGGTTTTCTGCTGCCGATTGTAGGCGTGCTTTATGTTGCGGCGTTCGGCTATCGAAGCCGTCTACCGCTACTGTTTGCTCTGGCGGCGGCGATGGCGCTATTCGGCGCGCAATTTATGACGAATGTGATTCTGACAGGTAATGCGGCGGGTGACCGCGCCGCTTCCGACACATCGGCAGCTCTGCAGATGTACTATCTGGTCAGAGCAAGCGTCTATTGCGCGATAAGTGCCGGTGCCTGGGTGCTGTGTGCTATCGCGCTTGGAGTGAGACCGCAGCCATCGCGCTGGCCGATCTTCATCGCATTGATCGCGGTCGGCTATTTGCTGCTGATGCTTTTGCTGCGGAGTCTTTATGAATTCGACAACCTGAATGTGAGACTTGTTGGGCCGGCCTGGATTCTGCTGGCAGCGGCGTTCGCAGTCGCGGTCCGGCCGGAAGCAATCCGACTACCGAGGCATTGGCTCGTTCTATCGCTTGTCTTGGCCGGGACCGGCTCGGCAATACTGGGGCACAGCTCGTACGCCAGCGGCCCCGCCGCCATCGTCTCCACATTGCGGCATCTGCCGACCACGTCCGCGGTCGCGGCTGTGCACGATTATCTGACCCAAGGGTCAGCGTGGCAGAACTATAAGGCCCTGATTTATCTCGATATCCCGGAGGTACCCGGCCATCCGTTGCAACCCCATGTCTATATTGCCTTCGACGGCGTACCCTCGTTTACCCCGAGCGACTTTCGGACCCAAGGCCAATCCGAGACTTTAGCCGAGTTCATCGAACGGACCGGCATTGAGCAGATGCGTCGCGAGGACTGCGTCGTGGTCTTCACCCCCTACGACTCCAGGGCCGATCTCGACCGAACCCTCGATCGCACCTTTCGTGTAACTCTTGATGAAAATAAGGACCTCTACGCGCCGGATATTCGCCAGGCATTCGCGAGGATTTTCATGCCCCGAAGCTTGGTGCCGTGCCTTGAGCTTGTCGCGACCGCACGGATCGAGAACGAACCGAGTGGTGAGGATCGACCGAGATCGCCGGACTGACTTGTGGTTTCGTCAAAGCTCAAAGCACTCGGCCGCATGGCAAGCACCGATCTCGCGACCGGATGCGCATGACGTATAGGGATTTTCTTTCGCGCCGGCATTCTTGATCTCGTTGAGTCGGGTCGCCATGACTGACAAAGCTGCAATGATTACCGGCAGGACGAATGTGCGCTATGGTGACGTTATGGACTCGATCAATCCCCTATTATCGAGGAAGCGGCCGCGCCCGAGACTTTCAGGCTCCCTGCACAAAGCCGTGTTTCAGGCATCGTTCGAGACGCGCTGCTGCGTCTGCGGTGCAACATGAGTCTCGTTGTCACTCGTCTCAATGGGGGGCTCGGGAATCAATTGTTCCAATACGCCGCGGGACGTGCGCTCGCATTGCGCTATGGCGCAACGCTCAAGCTCGACCTCAGGGTTTTTCCACACTACCCGCTTCGCCGCTACGAGCTGGATAAGTATCCGATCCAGGCAATGATCGCCACGGATGGCGAACTGAGGGCGTTCGGGGACGGCGCCACAAGCCCGCGGCCGGGCTGCACGCGCTACCACGAGCCACACTTCCACTTTGACCCGGAGGTGTACGGAGCTGCTCCGCCGGTGCAACTCATCGGATATTGGCAGTCCGAACGGTATTTTCAGCACATATCCGATCTGATCAGGCGCGAGTTTACACCGGTCGATCCGCTGGACGCGGAGAACGAACAAGCACTTGCGAATATTCTGCACTCGACGGCTATTGCGGTTCATGTTCGCCGCGGCGACTATGTGAGCAATCCCGTGATCGCAGCCCGCCACGGCGCACCCTCACTCGGTTATTACAGGCGCGCGATGGACTACGTCGCGTCACGCGTCTCCGATCCTGTTTTTTATTTATTTTCGGACGATCCCGACTGGGCATGCTCCAACGTCCATTACCCGGCGCCCATCGTACCGATGACCATCAACGCGCCGGACCGCGGTTTCCGCGATATGCAATTAATGAGCGCGTGCAAACACTTCATTCTAGCCAACAGCTCGTTCAGCTGGTGGGGCGCCTGGATGAACGAGGCGTCCGACAAGATCGTTGTCGCGCCGACGCCATGGTTTCTCAACAAGGACCTCGATACACGCGATCTCCTCCCGGCGGGCTGGATCGCCATGCCAGCTTACGATCAGCGCCCCCCTCGCCAGGTCATGCGCCTTGAGAGTAACTCACAGAGGCGTCTGCCAGCCCACAATGGCCAACGCAGCCGCTGGCGCCACGTCTGGATCGGGTCGCGCATTGTGGGCAGCATTTCCAAACTGATACGCAGGTCTGCATTTTCGAGCCGTTGCATACGCTGCTTAAGATTTTTCCTTTCCGAATAAAAAGGACCAATGACGATGCGGCCACCCGATTTTGTATTTTTCGGGTAGGCGGCGTTACAACTCTACGGTCCCGGAGGAGCCCATCAGCCTTCGCGCCCGACCGGCCGCTCGTCGAAAAACCGCGCGTCCCGCACGATAACTCTTCTTGACCAACGGCAAGAGAATCGGTGGTGTCACCGCAACAACGCGGATTTTGTTTAGCTTCGATGTTAAAAACCGCGTCAATTGCTCGCGATCGAAAATACCGGCCGTTTCGTTGGCTGCCTTCAGTTTTTCGAACCATTCTGCGGCGCGATCCTTGAACTGCAATGTTTTTTCGAACTGCGTTCTCGAAATCCGCCAGTGCAGATCAAGCTCCTCGGCCGATGGGATCAAGCCGAGCTCTCGAAGCTGGCGCTCGTGGATGGCCCGGGCATCTGCGACGAGCCGAGGCTGCGCCGTCCTGCTTACGTTTGCAGAATGAATACGGTATTGCAGCAGGATTTCCGGAATATTTGCCAGCTTAATTTTGCGCGCCGCCCTGGTCCAGAGTTCGTAATCTTGCGTCTGAAATGCTTCATTGTAGCGAAGCTCGAACTTTTCGAATTCCCCTCGGCGAAACATGACAGTGGGATGGGCCAAAGCACAACAAAACAGCATCGCGACGCAAATTTCTTCATGCGACACGGGATAACGCCAAACATTGCCGTCATCCACTCCAATCGTCCGTACCCAGGTTCCGCAGAGCGCGACTTCTGGATGCGCGTCCATGAACCTCACTTGTGTCGCGATGCGATTCTGCATTGCAATGTCGTCGGAATCGATCCGGGCGACAAACTCGGCACGCGCATGCGTTAGACCGGTGTTGAGGGCGCCGGCGACACCCGGCCGGTTCTCGTTTGCAATGAGCTTGATCCGGCCGTCCGCCGCCGCAAATCGTCTCACGATGTCAGCGCTCTCATCCGTCGACCGATCATCGACACAAATCAATTCAAGGTGCGCCCATGTCTGCGCTAAGACGCTGGCAATCGATACGTCAATGAAGCGGGCGCTGTCCTTGAAGGGCATGATGACGGAAACACGCGGGCGTCCCTCCCGCAATGGAGTGCTGCTGGTTCTGGTCGTCTGCTGCTTTATAAGTACGTCTGACAAGTCATCAAGCCTGCGTCTACCGGGCCACCGCACTCGCCATCAGAAGCGGACCCCGGCTCGTTCATTAATAACGTCCACGCTTGATTAAGACCTAACGATATATATCCGGAGTTCCCCGGATGAAGCCTCGACCTGAGGCAGATGATAGTATTTTTCCGCGGCGCCGGGAAGCAGCGTCCCGGTTGTCTGCGGGTTATGTTCCGTCGGGCCGCGGAGCGGCCTTCCTGAGTGCGAACTGTTTGTTTTTCCTCGGCATCTGGGTGCAGTCCTCCCATCGGGCTTTCGCGTTCGAAGTGGTCAACAAACTCAAGGCTCGCGGCGTCAATGATATCCTGATCGCCGTAGTTGACGGGCTCAAGGGCTTTCCCGAGGCGATCACCTCAGTGTCCGCACACCGTCGTGCAGACCTGCATCGTGCACCTGATCCGCAACAGCCTGGCGTTCGTGTCCTGGAAAGACCGCCGGTCAATCCTGCCGGCAATCAAGGCGATCTACCGGGCCGAGGATGCCGAGACGGCGCTCGCCCGGCTCGGCGAGTTCGAGGTTGAATGAGGCACGCCCTATCCGGCGATCGGGGCGGTTTGGCGGCGGGCGTGGGACTACGTCGTGCCGTTTTTCCCGTTTGCGCCCTCAATCCGCAAGACAATCTACACCACCAACGCCATCGAGGCGTTGCACCGTTCCTTGCGCAGCTTGTCATTCAATGCCGCAAAACACGAAGAACGTTGAAGCTAGATCACAAACACCGGAATTTGTGCAGGGTGCCGTGCTTGATGGGAATCTTCAGTTCGATCGGGCACGACATCCTCGTTCGAGTGCCTGATTGGCCGGCGTGAAGCTCGACCTCGCCGCGCGATTTCCGGCGCCGACGGCGGCGCTCATCGTGTTCATTGTTCTCGCTCGATCAGGCAATTCATATATTTCCAATTTTAGAGCATGTCCCGCAAAAGTGGAAACCGGTTTTGCGGGACATGCGCTAGCTCAGCAAATCGATCTATCGGCTGGCGTTCCGTCGACCCGGCTCGGTGAGTTAGGTCCGATAGAATGCACGCCCCACACCAGGCTCCTCGCTACAGTGGCCGGCCTCAAACCGAAACAGGCGTTCGCATAGCTCTAGACTCTCGGTGCGATGCGCGATGATGACAATCGTTGGACGCGGCCGCAACCGGTGCAAATTTTCGAGGATTTTATGTTCGCCGTCGACATCGATGGCACTGGTTGCTTCATCCAAAACCAGCAAGCGCGGTTTCCGTAGGATCGCGCGCGCTAATGCGATTCGCTGGCGCTCGCCGCCGGACAGTTGCATTCCGCGTTCGCCTACGACGGTGTCGAGCCCCCGTTCCATGGCATGGATGAAACCGTCAGCACCCACAAGCGAAAGTGCGTACCACATTTCCTTTTCGTTTGACTGCGGGTTTGCCCAGCTGAGATTGCGGCGAACCGTATCGTGAAACAGAAACGGATCTTGCGATACATAGCCGACTGTATCCCGCCACGACGGAAGCATCGCCTCGTTCAACACAGTATCGGCGACAGCGATGCGCCCCTGCTGCGGCGAAAAAAGTCCGACCAGAAGGTCGGCGAAAGTCGTTTTCCCGGCACCCGACGGTCCGCTAATACCGACGATCTCCCCGGGTCGCAGTGTCAAGCTGACGCCTTCGATGCCGCGCGCCGCTTCCCTGTCATACTCGGGAGCGTGGCGAAAGGATACGCTCTGAAATTCGATTGCCCCGTCGGGCAGCTGGCTGTGTTCAACTTGTTGCAAGCCATGCTGCGGCATTGCGGCGAGTTCATTCTCCAGTTGCTCGACCTTTTGGTAGGCGGGCAGTATATGAGCGATTTCCTGCACGCTTTGCTGAATTTGCGAGGCGGGGGCAATCATGCGGGTAATTATGAGAACAATTGCAATTAGCGTTGGCGTTGCGAGATGAAATACGCCAAAACCCAACAGCACGAATAACCCGCCAGCCAGTGCCGGCAGCGTTGCGAGCGTCACGCGAACACGGGATTGTTCGCGGAAGTAGTCCAGTTGCCTTCGTGTCAGCTCGTTAACTGACTGGCTGAATTCATCAATGAACCGCGTTTGCAGATTTTGGCTGAACGCAAGCTTCAAGCCACCGAGAAATTGCGCCATCGAGTCCAGCAGTGATAAATTTGCAGCGGTCATAATTCTGCCGAGACGGTGCGCTCGGCGCACGACCGGTAGAAATAGGACGCCCCCAAGCAGGAGAATGCCGAGCGTCGATGCAGCGAACGATGGGGCAATGAGCAAAACCAATACGCTTTGCGCCAGCAACATGGCACACGAAACAATGAACTGCAAAAATAGTTGCGTCATGGTGCCGATCCGCTGAATATCGCCGCTCACCAACTGCGTGACGCGGGCATGCCGCAGCCGCGCAACTTGATCCCAGCGCGCGGCTACAAGGCATTGCGCGATCCGCAGATGCAGCGCCTCGACGAAACCGGTCTGCAGTTCCGCGACGGCGACATCGCGGGAGGAAATGACCACTGCGCGCACGACAACCAGCGCAATAAAAATACTCAGAAGCAGCGCCAATCTTCCGAACGGGGACTGTATGCCGAAAAAGCGAAATGTCGACAACGTCACTCCGGCGATTTTGCCGGCCGGCACATCGGAACTCATGGCCACGCTAATCAGCGGAATGATGAGAACAAGACTTAAGGCCTCCAGCACGGCGCCTAAAGCCACGAGGACGGTTGCCAAGACGCTCTTGCGGCCAGCAAAGGCAGCAAACTCGCTCAAAAAACGACGTAAACTTGCCGTGAGCGGAATGTTAGTGCCTTGGTTGGACCTGCCAGTCATCAAAGTCACGATACGGATGCTAGTCGTGTTCATTCGCGCAACCATGACGCTTATACAAAAACACGCGCTCTCGATAAAATGCTACGCAATGGATAACCTGTCACCTTTACGTAACAGGGCCGAATCCTCGGGCCATTTGTGCAAGTTTCCGCACGCTTCGACAAGCTTATAGACCACCTGCTATCCGATATAGCCGACGCTGCGCCGCGGTGCGGAGCGATTGCGGCAAGTACGGCGGGGTCGCCGATCTCCTCAAAGGCCTGCTCAGATGGCGCTCGCCGGACCAGATCGCCATGACCGTTCCCGACGCCGCACGCTGATCCCGACCGAGACGCCCCGCATTCGTCGTGCGGGCGGCGCGCAAGCTTTGGCGCATCGCCATCGACCCGCATTCCGCCACATGAGGTGACTTCATCAGCGCGGCCGAAGGGACCGTTTCAGCCGTTCAGCGACACCAAGCAGAATCGCTGTCCCAACGTCTTCCGTTACGGCACCAAACCGCCGGCGCTATATTCGGCGCAGACTAAACCCACCATGATACCCGGCGCGGCAACTGCGGCATTACGGTCCAGAGCAATAAGGCAGAGTATCGGCGGTAAGTTGCTGGACTGGAAGGGATTTTGATATTGTTAATAAATGCGTTATGTCGGCGATCAGCGGAGCGCTGTTTGCTCTTGCTGCTATACCGGGTCTAACGTACCTTGGACGAGGGGTGTGTGCACCTCGTTGCCAGTAATGCTCGCGATGGCGAGCGCCGGCCGGCGGATCTGGCCGCCGCACGGAACCTGGTGGCAAAGCGCGTTGGCCGCGAACAAGCACAACGCCGGGTGCAAATGCGCCAGTGGCGGTATTGAAGGATGACAGTCCGTCAAGCTTGCGCGCGCCCTTGGAGGTCGCAGATGCCGAAATCGTTTCAGCCGGCGCGTCAAGTCCGCGGCGCGGTGCAAATGTGGATGATCGTACTGCTGGCGGCCTGCGCGGCTTGTTTGGCCGGTTGCGCCGGTTCTTCGGGTAATAGCATTGCCATGAACGGCGGCGCCGCCGATCCGGCGGCTCCGGCTTATGTGTCTGACGGCTCACTGACATTAGCCTCGAGCGCGAGCGC
>Ga0187784_10003916_pt1 | contig 12060 bp, 9 predicted proteins | sample 1015_SJ02_MP15_2_FD_132964 | JGI IMG/M metagenome (GOLD analysis project Ga0187784, IMG submission 132964) | Tropical peat soil microbial communities from peatlands in Department of Meta, Colombia - 1015_SJ02_MP15_20_MG | ecosystem: Environmental > Terrestrial > Soil > Wetlands > Peat | place... | reverse complement strand
TTGCCCGCAGAGCTCCTCGAGAAAGAACTTTTCGGGTATCGAAGCGGTCTCAGTGGAAACGATGACCGATCGAGTCCAGGGAAATTCGAACTGTGCGACAGGGGCACCATTTTCCTGGACGAAATTGCCGAAATGCCCGTCGGCCTACAGGAAAAGCTCCTGCATGTCATGCAGGAGAAGCAAATCATCAAGGCCGGGCTGGGCAGCTACATCGATGTCGATGTGCGGATTCTAGCTGCCACCGCCATGAATATTGACCAGGCGTTATCGGAAAAGAGATTACGCGAAGACCTTTATTACCGCCTCAGTGCCTTCACTGTTCATGTTCCTCCGTTGCGTCAACGGAGGGAGGAGATTCCTTTTCTCCTGCAACATTTCATGCATCGGTTAGCCCGGCATTACAGCCTGCCGGCGCGCGAGTTCTCTCCGGCAGTCGTCGCCGCCTGCCAAAGCTATTCCTGGCCAGGCAACGTCAGGGAACTGGAGAACTATGTGAAGCGTTATCTGATGATCGGGGATGAAGACGTCAGCTTGCCCGGACCTGAGGCAGGGGAATTCACCGGGCAGTCTCACTTTTCGTCGTCATCTCGGGCTCGCGTCCGCCCGTTTACGGTGGCGGAATCCACAACCGGAGGCAAATCGCTCAAGTCCCTGATACATGACGTCAAAACCGAAGCCGAAAGAAACGCCATCGCGACCGCACTCGAGAGAACCGGCTGGAACCGAAAAGCGGCGGCGCGCTTGCTCAAAGTCAGTTACCGAACCATGTTATACAAGATCGAGCAGTACCGCATGAACTCTTCCGATAGTTATGCCCCGCCCTTTTTTAACGGAAATGGATCAAAGGGAAATGGTCATGGGCTCAAAAACGGAAAGGCGAGTTGAGAGCAAAGCACAACCATTAGCAGGACACTGCTGTGGAGCAATTATGCGACTTAACAAAAGATTTCGTAGCCATACGCTGATATCCATCTGCGTTCTAACGGCTGGTTGGCTCTGGGCACAGAACGGAACTTCGACCGCCCCACAGCTGGGAGCCCCGGTAGCTGTGGCTTCGCTCGATCAACCAGCAAGGAGTTCCACCAGCAAACCGCACGACGATATTTTCGTCATCGGAAATGACGACGTTCTTGCAATCAACGTCTGGAAAGAGCCGGACATTTCACGCTCGATTCCAGTGCGGTCGGATGGAAAAATCTCGCTGCCTCTGGTGGGCGAAGTCCAAGCCGCTGGACGAACTCCTCTGAAACTGGAACAAGAAATAGCAGGGAAACTCCGCAACTACATCTCGGAACCAGAAGTCACCGTAATGGTCCAGCAGATTAACAGTGAAAAGTTCAACGTTTTGGGGCAAGTGGCCCGGCCGGGCTCGTACCCGCTGACGAATTCGGCAACGGTACTGGACGCGATTGCCGTTGCTGGAGGATTCCGTGACTTCGCTAAGCAAAAGTCGATCTATATCCTCCGACAAAATCCGAACGGCAGCGAGTTACGGATTCCTTTCAATTACAAGAACGTTGTTAAAGGCAAGAACCCCGAACAGAACATCAAGCTCGAACCCCGCGACACCATTGTTGTCCCATGAGGCGACTCATGTTCACAAGAACTGCGTTAGGTCTGGCATTGCTGATGGCCGTCCCACTGTGGGCACAAGTGGACACGAACGGCACACAACCTAACGCCAATCTGCAGGATGAAGCCCGAATGCTCACGCCGCCTCCGGTCAACGGCGAGGCCTATCCGACTGCACCAACCGCCGAAACGCGTTCGAATTACTTGAATGCCGGGTTGACCTTCAATACCGCCTACAGTGACAACGTGCTTGCGGGCATCACTCCTAATCCCGTCAGCGATATCAGCTATTCGGTGTGGCCCAGGATTGCGCTTGATGAAACGACAGCGCGTCTGCATTCGGTGTTGACCTACAGTCCGGGTTTCACGTTCTATCAGCGCACCAGTGCTCGCAACGAAATGGATCAGAATGCGGGAGTGGACATCCAGTACCGCTTGAGCCCACACGTGACCGCCAGCCTGCGCGACTCGTTTCAACAGAGCTCGAACGTGTTCAACCAGCCCGATCTGCTTTCGGCTGGGGCGGTCTACGGCTCGGCGCAAGCGCCGACGGTAACTGTTATAGCCCCGCTTGCAGACCGGCTCAGCAATACCGGAGATGGGGAATTGACATATCAGTTCAGCGCAACTGGCATGGTCGGCGCTGGCGGAACATTTACTAATCTGCACTACCCGAATCCCTCCCAGGTGCCCGGTCTGTATGATTCCAGCTCGCGTGGTGGATCGGCGTTTTACAGCCACCGTCTGTCCAGAAGGCACTATATCGGTGCCTTGTATCAGTATTCGCACATCTTGGCATACCCGGTTGGTGCACAAAGCGAAGTTCAGACCCACACAGTTTTTGGGTTCTACACCATTTATCTGAAACCAAATCTCTCCCTATCACTTTCCGGCGGTCCGCAATATTCCGATACGACACAGGGCTTACTGCCGGCTTTGCGGTCCTGGTCACCGGCTGCCACGGCAAGCCTTGGCTGGCAAGGACGCCACACAACGTTTGCCGGCAGCTATTCGCGAATCGTGACCGGGGGCGGTGGTTTGATAGGAGCATTTCATTCCAACACTGCCAATGCCTCCGCGCGCTGGCAAATCGCTCGGACCTGGAACATCGGAGCAGTAGGAAATTACGCGATCTACAAGACTCTTACCCCATTCTTCTTTCTAGCCAACCCAGGGGGCCATACCGTTTCCGGAACTGTCTCAATGCAGCACCAAATCAGTGAGCGCTTCAATGCAGAACTCGGATACACCCGTCTGCATCAGAGTTTCAACGGAGTTACAGCGATCTCCTCGAATCCGGACATGAATCGCGAGTACATCTCCATCTCTTACCAGTTCACAAGACCACTGGGACGATAATCATGGCTGAAGCATTCGAAGAGCACGATTCGCAGAGCTTCGATCTCGATCATTACCTGGGAATTGCTCGCCGTCGCCACCTGCATTTCCTGATCCCGATGTTTTTGGGATGGCTTGCGGTTTGGGGAGCCAGTTGGGTTCTGCCGGCACGCTACAAGTCAGGCACGCTGATTTTGGTGGAACAGCCCACGATGCCGAAAGATTATGTCACTCCGAACATCAACGACGACCTGCAAGAGCGCTTGCAGAGCATCACGCAACAGATTCTCAGCCGCACGCGGCTCCTCCACATTATCGATCAGCTGAATCTCTATGCTGACGAACATGCCGTTTCTACTCCTGATGAAAAAGTCGAACGCATGCGCAAAGACATCGAAATCGAGCTCGTGCGTGATGCGCAGAATCGGGTCACAGCGTTCAATGTCTACTATTTTGCGCGTGATCCTCATGTCGCTCAGCAGGTCACGAGCGAACTGACTAATCTGTTCATCAACGAGAACCTGGAAGTGCGGCAGCACCAGTCCGAAGACACCACTAAGTTTCTTGAAAGTCAGCTGGACACCGCCCGCCAAAGCCTGGCAGCACAGGAAGGAAAAATCCGCGAGTTCAAGGGACAGCATGTGTCAGAGCTGCCCAGCCAATTGGCCAGCAATCTGCAGATCCTGGGCGGCCTGCAATCTCAATTGCAGACCGAAGAAGATGCTCTCAATACTGCCAAGCAACAGCATGTCTATTTGGAAACCTTACTGAACCAGTACAAAACGCTTCAAGTTTCCACCAAGACTCCAGAGAGCACACAAATGGGCTTGCCAGCCATCGACCAGGAACTCGATAAGTTGAAGGCCGACCTGGCAGACCTGAGCTCTCGCTACACCGAGCGCCACCCCGACGTCCGCAAGCTGAAGGATCAAATCGCCAAGACAGAAAAGATGAGGGATCAGCTCCTGGCTGATCTGAAAACCACGCCGACTGCTTCCTCCGCCGATGCGGCGCCTGTCCGCAATGCTGCGGATCTCGCGCAAGCCTCTCCTATGGCTCAGTTGCAAAGCCAGATGGAAGCCAATCAGACGGAGGTCCAGAATCGCGAGCAAACGATTGCTGGGTTGAAGGCTAAGATCAGCGATTACCAAGGCCGCCTGAATCAGGAGCCGGTGCGCGAACAGCAACTTGCTGACCTGACCCGTGGCTATGACCAATCGAAGGCCAATTACGACGAACTTTTGAAAAAGAAGAACGAATCTGCGATGGCCACCAGCATGGAATTGCTGCAGCAGGGTGAGCGGTTCCGCATCATTGATCCTCCCAGCTTGCCCCTCAAGCCCGAATTCCCCAATCGCTTGAAGTTTTGTGGGATCGGGCTGGCAGTCGGATTGGTGTTGGGAGTCGTGGTCGTAGGCGCATTTGAGATGATGGAGGACCGTCTATACAGTGAAAGAGAACTTAGAGAATTGCTGCCCGTTCCTGTGATCTCCGAAATTCCCGTGATTGTCAATCCGTCGGACGAACAGATGGATAAAAGAAAGATCTGGCTGGGATGGGCGACCGCTGCCGTGGTAGTTACCACAATCCTGGCAGGATCAGCATTCAGTTACTTCCGCGGCTGAAACTGAGTCCCAATGTACAAAGCCTTTTACAACCTGCAACGCAATCCGTTTGAGATCACTCCAGATCCCGCGTTCCTCTTTCCTACGAAGCGGCACAACGAGGCTCTGGCAGCGCTGTACTACGGCGTGCGCTGGCGTAAGGGTTTCGTCGTACTGACCGGCCAGGTGGGCACTGGCAAGACGCTGTTGCTCCGTTGCCTGCTGCAATTGCTGAAACAGAGCAAGGACGTTGCTTATGCCTATTTGTTCAACAGCCGGCTTTCGCCGACCGAGTTCCTGCAATACGTGGTCAGCGATTTCGGACTTCCAGCCACTGGCAAGAATAAGGGCGAGCTCCTCTTTGACCTTTGTAATTTCGTGGTCAATCGCGGTCTCAACAAGCTGACCACGGTTCTCATCGTGGATGAAGCCCATCACCTCTCAACCGAGGCTCTGGAAGAGATCCGTTTACTCACAAACCTGGAGACGGCGCAACATAAACTGCTACAAATCGTGCTCGTGGGTCAACCGGAACTGGACGACAAGCTGGATTCCGTCAAAATGACGCAACTCAAACAGAGGATTGCCATTCGCTCCCATCTTGCGCCTTTGGACTCCGAGGAGACCAAGGCGTATATCCAGCGGCGCTTGCAATTGGCCGGCGCCAACTCTCACACTGAGGCCCTCTTTCCTCTGAAGACGATTGCGGCGGTGCATCGCCAATCGCGCGGCATTCCACGGTTGATCAACACGATTTGCGAGAACGCCCTGATCTCTGCCTACGCAAAACAGCTGCGGAGCGTAACTCCGAAGATCATCGACGATGTTGCCGAGGATTTTCGCCTCAATGTGGTCAGTCCGCCTGAGGTCGAGGGCGCTGGCGTGTTTGATGAAATGGATGTGCAGCGAGCCGCAAGGACCTTGCTCGACCTCTACGCCACTCTTCATAAACCTGTGGCGGACGATTCTGAGTTGCATGTACCCCTGGCCGCCCGAGTTCGGCAAGCATGAGCCATATCTTCGACGCATTACAAAGGTCCGCATCGGAAGGGTCTGGCATAGAGATTCCTTCCGCTTTACTGGCAGCTGAGCTGCTGCAGGCCGCCGACCGCAACGCGGCCGCAGAACGTGCGGCTGTGGCCGTGTCTGACCCGCCTATGCTGAATGAAACGGTTATTGCCAGCCAGGCCGAGAGCATCCCGGAATATCGATCTCTAGCGGAACTCGATAGTGGCGTGGAGGTAACAACAGATACGGAACCTGCAATTGTGGAGGGGCCATCCGGTGTAGGAAGTGGCATTGACCAGTTCAGTCAATTCCAATCCCTGAAAGTCTTGGTGCCTCCGCAAAGTCGGCTGGTGTGCATCACCGACAAAGAGAGCTTAGCAGCAGAAAAATTCCGGTTCCTCGGGGTTCGTCTGCGACAACTTCAACAGAGCCGCCCGATCAAAAAAGTGTTGATCACGAGTACCATCCCTCAAGAAGGGAAGAGTATGGTTGCTGCCAACCTCGCTTGCACGTTGGCGCGAAGGACGCAACAGAAAACTCTGCTGCTGGAAGGAGATCTTCGTCGGCCCTCACTGTCGCAACTGTTTGGCTTGGGAAAGATTCCGGGGATGAGCGAATGGCTGCAGGGTGAACGTGGTCCGATGACAAGTATCTACCAGCTCGAAGGCGCAGGCCTTTGGCTGCTTCCTGCAGGGAGCGCTCCCAGAAATCCTCTGGAACTGATGCAGTCGGGAAGACTCTCTGTGCTTATGGATCAACTGGCGAGTTGGTTCGATTGGATCGTCATCGATTCTCCTCCCGTGCTCCCGCTCGCTGATACCAGCATCTGGATGCGGTTAGCAGATGGCATTCTTCTCGTTGCACGGCAAGGGACGACCCAGAAAGAGCAGCTACAGCGCGGCCTCGAGGCGATCGAACCCGCAAAGCTGCTTGGGGCCTTACTAAACAGTTCGCTAGATGCCACCCATAATTACTACGATCAGTACTACGCAGGTGAGCAATCTCAGCCTGCAGCCGCCACCCCTTAAGTCTTCTAGGTAAATTTTGCGATAGCATTGGTCGCACATAATCAAGAATGCGAATCGCTGATGACGATGGTGAGCCAGCCTCCGATTGGCTCGGTCGCGGAATCAACCGCCCTCGATTTTTCACCGCGCCATATAAGATTCGCAGGGCACGTATGGCAGCACTGGCCGGTTCTTCTGTTGGCAACAATGCTGTCTCTGTTGTACCTGCCTGTGCTTCTGGGCTTGATCAGGCAGTGGTCAACCGATGCCAATTATTCGCACGGTTTTTTTGTTCCTCTTCTTACGGGTTATCTGATTTGGCGGAAACGCAGAGATCTGGCCGTCGCTCCCGTCCATCCGTCGCCAGCCGGAACGGTTTGCGTCTTATTTTCTGTGGGCTTGCTCTTTCTCGGTACCCTGGGCGCCGAGCTTTTTCTGCAGCGGATTTCGCTGTGGCTGATGATTGTTGGCTTGCTGCTGTACTTTCTGGGATGGCCAAAGCTGCGCCTCATGCTGTTTCCAATTGCGTTCCTTTTATTCATGATCCCGCTGCCTGCGATCATCTACAACGAGATAGTTTTTCCCCTACAGCTTCTGACTTCACGTTTTGCCACTAGCTGCCTGCAAGTCGCCAACGTTGTGCCCGTAACTCGCGAAGGGAACCTCTTGGTTTTGCCGAACTCAACCTTGGAGGTTGCGGAAGCTTGCAGTGGGATTCGTTCTTTGATTTCGTTGCTCGCGTTCGCTCTTGGATACAGCTACCTGGTAGAGCCGAGCCTACTGATTCGCGGCGCGGTAGCGCTGGCAACCATTCCCGTAGCAATGCTCAGCAATGCCGCTCGTCTTATTATCACTGCCCTGCTGGTGTACTACGTGAACCCACGAGCCGCAGAGGGAATGGCTCACTCAACGTCAAGTTACATCTTAGTGACGATAGCCGCCATTTTGATATTGATGGTCCATGCCGCACTGGTGTGGATGCGGCGGAATTTACGGCCTGGGGCGGCCTCGTGATTGCTGCGCACCGATATTGGCTGATCATGGCGGGCTTGCTGGCTGCTGCCACTTCGCTGCATCTGCTCTCACATGGCGATCCGGTTCCGCTGGCGAAGCCTCTTGCTGAATTCCCGGTCGCGATCGGGGGTTGGCATGGGCAAGATGTACCAATCGATCGGCCGCTGTTAAAAGTCGCTGGGGTCGATGAATACCTCAATCGCACTTACCAAGGCCGCTCGACGGACTTCCCGATTTTTCTCTATGTGGGATATTACCGGACCCAGCAAACCGGAGAAGAGGTCCACTCGCCTAAAAACTGCCTGCCTGGCGCTGGCTGGCAACCCGAAAGTAAAACCATTCTGCAACTCTCTGTTCCCGGGGGCGGCACGGCACCGGTCGATCTTTATGTCGTACAGAAGGGACTTGATCGCGATCTCGTGCTGTATTGGTACGAGTCACACGCGCGTATTGTGGCCAGCGAATATTGGGCCAAAATCTATCTCGTGCTGGACACCATTCGTTACCACCGTACCGAGGCTGCGTTAGTGAGAATCGTTACTCCGATGGGAAAAGACGAGCAGAGCGCGTACCAACGTATCACGGCGTTCGCGCAGCAGACCCTGGTTCCGCTACAGAGTATTCTCCCCCGCTAGTTTTCGTCCGCAGCCCGGTGTTCTGGTTTGCAAGACCGATCATCTAATGGTTACCCAGAGTTTTTCGAACGCAGGTGTTGTCCTCGAAGAGGTCAGCCGGCAATCCGCGAAGCCCACTGTTCTGACGCAACGCAGCAGTATCCAGGTGATGCTGTTATCGGGGAGTCGGGCCGCCGGGCAGGTGCTCAATGCGCTAGCCAATATTTTCATCGTCCGCTACCTGACTCAGGCCGAATACGGCACATATCGTCAGATCTATTTGCTATACAGCACATTGCTGATTGCCGGTGAGTTTGGTTTTATCGAGAGTCTTTACTATTTCATCCCCCACCAACCGAGCAAGCGAGCCGTATTCCTTCGCCAGTCTGTGTGCGTTGTCGGTTTTATGCAGGTTGTGGTAGGAGTGGCATTAACCCATTTCGGCATAGCGATCGGGGGTTACTTTCATAACGTCGAGCTACCGGGGTATATGGGTTTGCTGGCTATTTATCTTGGACTGAGTGTAATCACACGCCTGTGGGAAAGCGAGTTGATTGCGGAAAAACGTGTCCCGCTGGCGTCCGTGATATCAGGAGGTTCGGAAACCATCAAAGTTGGCTTGATGTTCTTGGTCCTTTTCGTGACGCCGGGGATACGACCTCTATTAATGGCAATGGTCGCCGCGGCGGGAATAAAATTCGCGGCTTTCGTTGTATTCCTCGGCAAAGAGTTTCGCTGGTTCGCGAACGCAGGTTCATTCGCAGACGGGCTTCCCCAGTGGAGTTACGCCGTAGCCCTCTGGGTGCCAGGTTTTATCAATACCGTGGCTGGACAGGTGCACCAATATATCGTTGGCTATTATTTCGATCCCGTCCGTTACGCCATTTACGCTGTGGCTTGCTTTCAGCTGCCTTTTCTGGCGATTTTCACAAACTCAGTGGCGGAAGTGTTGCTGGTGCGGGCCACTGAATACCATAGTCGCGGCGATAAAACTGAGCTATATCAATTGTGGTGCAACGCCTGTCTGAAGTCCCTGATGGTGCTGGTTCCCGTAGCCGTGGGATTGATCGTCATGGCTAAGCCGCTGATCGTCTTAGTTTTCACCGAACGATATTTGGCGAGCGTTCCGTTGTTCAGAATGATCGTTCTGGGTTTGATTTTCAGCGCCGTCTTCCAGGATCCGATGTTTCGCGCGTGTGCCGCCATGCGCACCTACTCCTTCTTTTACCTGCTGCGGGCTTTGCTCAACGTGGGACTTGGAATATTGCTGGTGAAATTCTGGGGCCTTTGGGGTGCGGCGCTTTCGACCGTGGCGGCTCTGGCCCTTGTGAATTTTGGCCAGCTCTTTCCAGTCGCCAAATTGCTCGGTGTGCCTTTTTCCAGAGTGCTGCCTTGGCGCGGCATCGCTGGAGTCGGCCTGTGTACGGCCGCGGCTGTTCCTTTGGCGGCGCTGTGCGTGCATGCGATTTCCTCGCCCGGGCCAGCGCTCCTGGCAGCCCTGCTAGTGTTCGCATCTGGTTATCTCATATTGGCAGTCAGACTGAGCCTGATCACCAGCGGTACTATTTCGCTACTCCTCCTGGAAGCAAAATCGCGACTTGCCGGTCTCGTACTTCTTCGTCCCAAGACCAGCTAACAATTTCACCTACTCTGAAACGATCCGAAATCTGAGAGGCAGATATGCATGTTTATTCCGAGGAACTGAGCGATGTTTCCCGTTACATCGAGAATAATCGGGATCTGAGTTTGGACGACCACCGCGCTGCATTTGGCAGCTATTTGGAGCGGGTGAGTAGGTTCAAGAAAGTCGATGGCAGCACGAAAATGCTCGAGATAGGCATCGGTACGGGTTGGTTCCCGATTCTGTGCGAAGCCAACGGTGTCTCGTGCAAAGGCCTCGAAATTAGCCCTCAGTTGGTGGAATACGCGCGGCAGTTTGGCAGACGCTATGGGATCAAGCCCGACATCGAAGTCGCCAACATTGAGGAGTATGACTTGGGCCAGGAGCAGTACGATGTCATCATTGCTTCTTCTGTGTTCGAACACGTAGAACACTGGCATACGACAATGAAAAAAGTTTACGATGCCCTGAGACCCGGCGGTGTGCTCTTCTTCGAATCCACCAATAAATTCAGTCTCACCTCTGGAGAATTCCATTTTCCGCTGTATGGATGGCTTCCGGACTCTCTGCGTTACCGTTTGCGCGTCGCCCGGCAGGGACCGGACATTATGAAGCTGGGGATCGATTTCAACCAGTTCACCTATCCACTACTACGGCGCACGTTCCGAAACGTCGGTTTCACTCAAATACTTGACCGGCTCACACTTGCCAAGCCGGAAAAGATCATTTCACCGCTGAAGAGATTCTTGGTGCGTCTGGGGAAGCAGTTTCGTCCTTTGGGCGAATTGACCTTACTGTTTGCGGAGACCACAACATTTGTCTGCGTCAAGTGAGGCGAATCCTCCAGCTCGGCGGTAAGTAACTCCCTGCTCGTTAACCGTTAATACGAAAACCATGTGTGGAATCGCTGGCATCGTTGGCACTGATCGCACCTACACGGTCGATCCCGCCGAAGTACACGAAATGTGTCAGACCATCGTGCATCGTGGTCCGGACGACCAAGGTATCTATGCTCAAGGGCACGTCGGTCTGGGCATGAGGCGCCTGAGCATTATCGATCTTTCCACAGGACATCAGCCGATTCACAACGAGGACCGGACTATCTGGGTCGTCTTCAATGGCGAGATCTACAACTTTCCCCAACTGCGCGCACAGCTCGAAGCTCGTGGTCACCTCTTTTATACCAATACCGATACCGAAACTATCGTTCACCTGTACGAAGACCGCGGCGCGGACTGCGTGCGAGAATTGCGAGGCATGTTCGCCCTCGCGCTCTGGGATGAACGCCGACAAAGCTTATTGCTGGCTCGAGACAGGTTCGGTAAGAAGCCGCTGCACTATGCTTTCAGCCAAGGACGGTTGGTGTTTGGATCAGAAATCAAAGCAGTACTGGCCGCCACCCCAGAACTCAGCGAAATCAATGCCCAGGCGTTGCTGAGCTACTTCCATTTCGGCTACATTCCTGACCCGCAGACTGCTTTCACGGCCATTCAAAAGCTGCCCCCCGGATGCCTCCTCCAGTTCAGTGACGGCCAGATTCGCACACGCCAGTATTGGGATCTGCCCGCTTATGGCATCCACGAACCTAAGTCCGAGGAAGAGTGCTTGGAAGAGCTCGAGCATCGCATATCGGAGGCCGTACGAATTCGATTAATCAGCGATGTACCTCTTGGTGCACTGCTCAGCGGGGGAGTAGATTCGTCCGTAGTTGTTGCCTTGATGAGCCGTGTTTCGTCGGCTCCGGTTAAGACGTTTTCCATCAGTTTCCGGAATCAGGATTTCAACGAAGCTAGTCATGCCAGATTGGTAGCAGAAAGCTTCGGCACCGAACACCACGAATTTCTGGTGGAACCGGATTTCGGCCCGGTCCTGCAGAAGCTTACATACCATATGGAAGAACCGTTCGGGGATGCTTCCATGGTGCCCACCTACTACGTTTGCCAAATGGCTCGACAGCTCGTAACAGTGGCGTTGTCCGGCGACGGCGGGGATGAACTCTTTGCCGGCTACGAGCGCTATGAAGTCGAGAATCGACGGAGCTTTCTTGAATTCATTCCCTCTTGGGCAGGACGGTTCTATCGCACTACGCTTTTCCCGCATCTGTCTTCGGGTATCTACGGTCGTCGGTATCTGTTTAACGTCACCCTTCCCTATGACGCTCGCTATGTTGACAGCATTTCCTACTTGCCAGCCGAAAGCCGTGAACGGGGGATTTTCTCAGAGGAGTTTCTGCGTCTCGCCGATGGTTTTACGTCGCCATCTGCGCCTTACCGGGAGTATCT
>Ga0187784_10003915_pt1 | contig 12062 bp, 11 predicted proteins | sample 1015_SJ02_MP15_2_FD_132964 | JGI IMG/M metagenome (GOLD analysis project Ga0187784, IMG submission 132964) | Tropical peat soil microbial communities from peatlands in Department of Meta, Colombia - 1015_SJ02_MP15_20_MG | ecosystem: Environmental > Terrestrial > Soil > Wetlands > Peat | place... | reverse complement strand
GACGATCGATCCGTGCACGCAGAGGCGGTTGAGCGCCCCCGACCCCTCGAAGGGGAACGCGCCCATCCACCGCTGTTGCGCCGGGCGGAAGCCGGGGGCGTCCTCGGGCCAGGGGTAGTCGGGCTCGGGCTCGAGGGGACGGCCCTGACGGCGCTCGGTCACGCCTTCGGGGTCGGCGTGGTACTCCTCGCTGGTCGGGAACAGGCGGGCCACGTCCTCGGCGCAAGCGTCGACCTCGTCCGGGTCGACCAGCCCTTCGAGCAGCACCCAGCCGTCGCGCCGCCACACCTCGACCTCGGCATCGGTGGCCAGCCTCGAGCCCATCGTCCCTCCTCGACGGCGCATCCTCTCACCGGGCGGCACCGACGACCACCGGAGGCGACCCGCCCCGGACCGTTGCGCACCGGGCCGCCCCCACCGTCCGTAGCGCGTCAAGAATCGGACGGCCGGCGCCGATGGGATGCCATGCGCGTCGTGCGACAAGGACGGCCCGGCGGTCCCGGGGCCATCCCCGTGGTGACGGTGGACGGCGAGGTCGACCTGGTGAGGGCGCCCCTCCTCCTCGAGCGCCTGTCCCACGCCGCCCGAGCCGGATCGCCGTGGATCGTGCTCGACATGAGCGGGGTCACCTTCCTCGACTCGACCGCGCTCGGGGTCGTCGTCATCGCCGACCAGCGCTGCCGGGACCACGGGGGGGCGCTGCGGGTGGTGATCACGCACCCCGGGGTCCAACGGGTGTTCGCCCTCACCGATCTGCGCGAGATCCTCGATGTCCACGCCTCGCTCGACGCCGCCCTCGGGTCGCCCGCCCGACGCCTCGACCCTGTCCCCGCCTGACGGCGCAGCCGGGGCGATCGCCGCGCCCCAATCCCGACACAACTCAGGGGTCGAGGCGGAAGAGCCGAGCCTGTTCCGCCGTTTCTGTGTTGACGTCGGCACTCAAACGCAGAGAACACCGGGACGGCCTGCCGGGCGCGGGGGAACGAGCGCCGAAGGTTCTCGCCAGGGGTGTTGGCGAGACCGCCCGGGTCCGTTCCGGGCTGCGGCGCCCGCCCGGCTGCCTGTCGTGTCCGCCGCCACCGCCGATCCCCTTGATCCGGGTACCTAATCGAGCACCCGACCCCTTGACGGCCCAAGGATAATGGGTAGTATACGCAGTATGATACGGAGGACAACGGAGCGGTGAGCATCCGCCACGCACTGTTGGCGCTGCTCAGCGAGGGTCCCAAGTACGGCCTGCAGTTGCGCCAGGAATTCGAGGCCCGCACCGGCGAGGTGTGGCCCCTCAACGTCGGCCAGGTGTACACCACCCTGCAGCGTCTCGAACGCGACGGGCTCGTGGAGTCCGACGAAGCCGCTGACGAAGGGCCCCAGAAGGGGTTTCGCATCACCGTCCAGGGGCAGCGGGAGCTCGACACCTGGCTGCGCACGCCACCCGACTTCTCCTCGCCTCCGCGCGACGAGCTCGTGATCAAGGTGCTCGTCGCCATGGAGGTGCCGGGCGTCGACGTCCACGAGGTCATCCAGACCCATCGCCGGTACGTCGTCGAGCTCATGCAGCAGTGGACGCGCCTGAAGGAGGACGAGGCCGGCTTCGACCTGTCCTTCGCCCTGGTGGTCGACGCCGAGCTGTTCCGCCTCGACTCGGTGGTGCGGTGGCTCGACGCCGCCGACGGCCGCCTCAAGCGGGCCTCGACGGAGCTCCGCCGTCCCATCCCCTCGGCCGCCATGCCGAGAACGCGCCGCAGAGTGGGGGTCCCCCGATGAGCTTCCTCGAGATGCACGAGGTGTCCAAGGTCTACGGCGAGGGTGCCGCCCTGGTCCACGCCCTGCAGGAGGTCGACCTGTCCGTCGACGCCGGGTCGCTGGTGGCGGTCATGGGCCCGAGCGGCTCGGGCAAGAGCACCCTGCTCACCATCGCCGGCAGTCTGGAGGAGCCCACCAGCGGCGAGGTGCGGGTGGGCGGGGCGTCGCTGGCCGAGATGTCGCGCAACGACAAGGCCCGGCTCCGGCGCCGCTCCATCGGCTTCGTTTTCCAGGACTTCAACCTCCTGCCCGGCCTGACGGCGGCGGAGAACGTGTCGCTCCCGCTCGAGCTCGACGGGCTGACCCCGCGCAAGGCGCACGCCGTGGGCATGGCCGCCCTGGAGCAGCTGGACCTGGCCGACCGGGCCGGACACTTCCCCGACCAGCTGTCGGGGGGCGAGCGCCAGCGGGTGGCCATCGCCCGCGCCGTGGTAGGAGAACGACACCTCCTCCTGGCGGACGAGCCTTCGGGGGCGCTCGACTCGGCGAACGGCGAGGCGGTGATGCGCCTGGTCCTCGCCGCCTGTCGCCGAGGGGTCGCCGCCGTGATCGTCACCCACGACGCCCAGCTCGCTTCGTGGGCGGACCGTGTCATGTTCATCCGCGACGGGCGCATGGTCGACCAGACGGCCAAGCCCGTCGGGCCGGAGGCCCTCCTCGCCCGTTCCCCCAACACATGAGCCGCACCCCCGGTGGCGTCGCCCGTCACCGCCCCCGAGCACCGCTCCGCATGCAGGCGCCAACGTCTCAGGCGGTCGACGACTTGGAGGGCAGCGAGGCGGCGTAGCCGACGCCGGTGTCCACCCACCGGGTCAGCTGGCGGGTGGTGCGCACGTGCTCGGCGGGCACCCGCAGCCACCCGGCCATGGGCCGGCCCCGCATGACGGCCATCTCGGCCGGGGTCGTGTCGACGAGCTCGTCGGAGCGGGCGGGGTCGACCCGCACGAGCACGCCGCCCTCCCCGCTGGCGGCGATGGCCATGTTGCCGCCGACGAGGAAGGCGAGGCCGCCGAACATCTTCTTCTCGGTCACGCGACGGTCGGCGCCGATCAGCTCCCGGATGCGATCGGCCAGGTCCTCGTCGTAGGCCACACGAGGAGCGTACTGGGTCGCTCCTCGGCGACCTCGGGGTCGTATGGGAGAGACTTCCCCTGTGCGCAAGCAGTACCACTTCTGGCCCGGCGAGCGCGGCCTCGACGCCTGGGACGTGGACCGGCTGATCACGATGAGCGCCGGACTGCCCGTCTTGGATGTCCCGCTCGAGGAGATCGCAGACGTCGACACCGACTACTGGTTCGACGGCTCCATGGAGGTGGCCACCGTCCGCCAGGTGGTCGAGCACATGCGGCTCGTGCAGAAGGTCGACCCGTCGTACCCGATCATCCTCGGTGTGGACGGCCGGGTGATGGACGGGATGCACCGCGTGGCCCGTGCCCTGCTCGAGGGACGACCGTCGATCGCCGCCGTGCGCTTCGACGTGCAGCCCGAACCCGACTACCGGGACTGCCACCCCGCCGAGCTCCCCTACGACTGACGGTGCCGGGCTGGATTGCCGGTTTTCGCGACGGCCGCGACCGAGACCACCCCCGCGTGGGGGTGACCGGCCCCCTCGGTTGCGGTCCCCCGGCAGGCGGCAGGGCCGCAGCCCCCCCGGGGGGACCGGTCACCGCGGGCAGTCTGTGGGCCGGGGCTTTGCCCTTGATTGGAGGTTCTTTGGAAGTTCCTGTGGAACACCCGGGGCCGGCACTGTGGGCCGTCGCCGCCGGGGCGGTGGCCCGGCTAGGGGAATACGACCGTGCGCCGGCCGTTGAGCAGGACACGGTCCTCGAGGTGCCAGCGCAACCCGCGGGCGAGCACGGTGCGCTCGACATCGCGCCCCATCCGAACCAGGTCCTCGACGGTGTCGCCGTGGCTCACCCGCACCACGTCCTGCTCGATGATGGGACCCTCGTCGAGCTCGGGCGTGACGTAGTGGCAGGTGGCCCCGATCAGCTTCACGCCCCGCTCGAAGGCTTGGTGGTAGGGCTTCGCCCCGGCGAAGGAGGGGAGGAAGCTGTGATGGATGTTGATGATCCGGCCGGGGTAGCGGGCGCAGAGGTCGGGCGGGATGATCTGCATGTACCGGGCGAGCACGATGACGTCGGGATCGAGCTCGTTCAGCATCGTGCCCATCCGCCCGAACGCCTCGTCCTTGTCGGCCGACCCCACCGGCACCACGTGGAACGGCACGCCGTAGGCCTCGGTCAGGGGACGAAGGTCGTCGTGGTTGGCGATGACGGCCGAGATGTCACAGGTCAGGTCGCCCGATCGATGGCGGTGGAGCAGGTCGGCCACGCAGTGGCTCTCGCGACTGGCGAAGATCACCACCTTCTTGAGGACTTCGGTGTCGGAGATGGCCCACGACAGATCGATCGGCGTGGCCACCTCGGCGAACAGATGGTTGAAGGTCGGGATGTCCAGGCTGAGGGACTCGGCCAGGACCTCGATCCGCTGGAAGAACCGGCCCGTCTCGAGGTCCCCGTGCTGCGCCGCCTCGAGCACCCAGCCGCCGTGGGATGCGATGAATCCGGTGACCGTGGCAACGACGCCCACCCTGTCCGGACACGTCATCGTGAGGACGAGGCGGCGCACGCCAAATGATGGCCCGGCCCCCGTGCGCGGGCAAAGGCCGGAGATCCACAATGGGGCTCCGGGGTGGGGATTCGCCCGGACCGGGGCGGGCGGCGAGCGGCGCAGGGCCCCGTGATGCGCCCGTCACGACCGTCCGTGGGTGCGACGAGGTCAGCCGGAGTCCAAGTGCACGGGCCCGGTCGACCCGTCGGTGCCACACTTCACGACGGCGTCGGAGGGTGGACCGTCGAAGACGTCCCCTGTGACGTCGACGGGAACGGATTCGGTCAAGCTCTCGTCGGAACCCGCGTCCGTGGCCACCTGGGCGACGGTGCTCCCCACGAGCCCGTCCGAACCATCGAAGACCTCGATGAGGCAAATCAGGTTGCCGTCACCGCTCGGGTAGCCGTTGACCGTGAAGTCGACCTGCTCGGCCGGAATGCCCTGATTGCCGAGGAAGGGGTTGTAGGGCTCGTAGGTGCCCGTGACCGATGTCACCGTCACCGACAGGAGCTGACAGCTGCTGAGCCCCGAGCACCAGGAGGGGTCCGCCCACAGCCAGCACGATGAGCCGACCCAACCTGGCTCGCCGCCGGCCCACGGCAACCTCCCCGGAACCTGGTCGAGCAGACGATAGCTGCCCGTCTTCGGCCGCGTTCGCCCAATGGGGGCGGGTCCTCGCCGAGCTGTGCCCCTTGCTCGACTCAGCCCCACGAGCGGGGCTGACCGAGGGTGGGCGGCAGCCCGTCAGCGCCCGAGGCGTCTACGTTCCCGCCGGTAGCGGAGGTGCGCCAGGATCCTGCGGATGATGAATCCCACGGGCCCACGTTAGGGCACTCCCAGCATGAGGGCACCCCACCGGCCGACCGGCCGCCGGTCGGGTGCCGGCCGCCTCGACGGAGGATCCAGCTGAACGCAGAGGGGCTCCCGTCTCGCCGTTTCAGGCGGAGGACGGCGCGAACGCGCCGGCATTCCCGGCGGGCCCCGGCAGCTGACCTGGCGCCCTCGGTCGCAGGAACCGCAATCCCGGCGGCACGATCAGCCGGTGTGTCCACACGATCAGGACCATCAACAGTCCGACGTACACATCCTCGATGAGGTAACGCGCCGCGTGGGCGCGACCGCCGAATGCGCCGAAGATGCCGGGACCGGCGAGGGACAGGATCAGGTAGACGCCGAGAACGGCGGTGACCAGGAGCGTCAGGACGGCCAGGAACGAAACGGCTGACACGTAGGACTGCGCCACGCGGCGGGAGGGTCCGGCAGGCGTCGACGCGTCCGCCGACGCGAGGTCGGTTCCCCGTCGGACGTGCGTCACGAGCAGCACTCCACTGAAGAGCATGACCAGACCCCCGAGCACCACCACTCGGGCGACCGAATCGGCGATGGGGCCGGAATGGGAGCCGATGAACCGCAGGAGGCTCGACACCACCAGCGTCGAGCCGAACACCGTGGTGATCACGGTGACGAAGCTGACACCGAAGAAGTACACGGCCTGGGGCCGACGGCCGTTCGGATCCGGCTCCGCCCGGTTGGCCACCACCACGATGACGAGGAGGCCGACGACGGCGAGGAGAGCCACCACGGCGACGATCCCTGCCAATGAACCCAGTACATCGCTGACCGAGGGACCGCTCCCCTGGTACACGTTCGTGGAACCTCCATTCGGGTAGACGAATGGGACGGAGCTACCTGGGGACAAAGGGAGAGAAGGGAACGTCGTCGACGAAGTGGCCCTGGACAAGTTGGGAACGGCGGCGGAGAACGTAGCAACGATGTCGTACATAGCATCGCCCACCCTTATTGGAGATCGTGGTAAATGATATGATGACGGGTGTTCCCGAGTGGTGGATCTATCCTCCTCGTGTTCCTCCGGACCCCTCCCGTGGTGGCGCGGCGGGGAGGCCCAGACGCCGAGCGGCAGCGACGATGGCCCGGGCAGAGCGGTCGATGTCGTCAGGTGAGGTGGACCAGCCCGAGATGCTGATGCGCATGGCCGGACGGTTCTGCCACACCGTCGGTCCGCACCAGCAGGTGCCTTCGCGCTGGACCACGTCGATCAAGGCCGAGGTGATGTCGTCGGTTGAGGCCCGTACCAGGACCTGGTTGAGCACGACCTCGTTCAACACCTCGAGGCCACCCTCGCGCAATCTCCCGGCCATGACGACCGCGTGGTCGCAGCTCCGTCTGACGAGGTCCATGACACCCGTGCGACCGAGCGTGCGCAGGGCCGCCCACACGTCCACCTGCCGGGCTCGCTGCGAGGCCTGCGGAGTGTGCTGGGAGACCTCGAACCCGACGTAGGGCGGCAGGTAGGCCGCAGATGCGGCGAAGGTGCGCCTCAGGTCCTCGGGACGTCGAACCAGGGCGATCCCGCAGTCGTACGGGACGTTCAGCCACTTGTGCCCGTCCGTGGACCACGAGTCGGCGTCGACGAGGCCGCCGGTCAGATACGCCCGCGACGGGTCAGCGAGCGCCCACATCCCGAAGGCACCGTCCACGTGAACCCACCCGCCGCGCTGCCGCGCCCATCGGACGATGTCGATGAACGGGTCGAAGGCGCCGGTGTTGACCTCCCCCGCCTGTGCGCAGACGATGACCGGTCCCCTGACGTCGTCGGGCAGGCGATCGGCTCGCATGCGGCCCTGGTCGTCGGCCGGCACCCGGACCACGCGCTCACGCCCGAGCCCCACGACACCCAGGGCCCGCACGAGCGTGGAGTGGGCGTGGTCGCCGATCACGACGGTGAGCTCCGGGGCGCCGATGAGCCCGTGAGCCTGGACGTCCCAACCAACCAGCGATAGCTGTTGGTCCCGAGCGGCGGCCAGTGCCGCCGTGTTGGCCATGGCCGACCCGGTCACGAACACCATTCCGCTCCCGGGGGGCAGCCCCAGCAGGTCGATCAGCCAGCCCGCCACCACCTCGTGGAGACGGGCGGCGACCGGAGACATGACCGGTAGAGCCGCGTTCTGGTCCCAGGCAGTGGCCAGCCAATTGGCCGCCACCGCCACCGGCAACGAGCCGCCGATCACGAATCCGAAGTAACGCCCGCCCGAGGTGGCCACCGTGGCCGGCGATCCGGCCTCGTCCAGCAAGGCGAGCGTCTCGCCGGCGTCACCCGGCCCTTCGGGGAGCGGCTCGTCGAACGCCGTCAAGCGCTCGAGCGACTCCGGAGGCGGTGCCACCGGTCGGCCGCCGAGCCCGGCGAGGTACTGCCGGGCACGCTGGGCCGCGTCAGCGAGCAGCCCGTCGATCTCGGGGTCGATCGTCATCCGACGCCCTCACCTCCCGCCATCGCTCCGAAACCCCTCGTGCCTGCGATCGGCACGGCCCGGTCGCCCCGAAGGGTACGACCCGGCGGCGTCGCTCGACACGCCTTCCGGGTCAACGACAGCCTGGAGCCACGAGAGCTGCGCCGATCGGGTGGTTCCGAGAACACTGGGAGTGACGCGGAACGACCTCTCGCTGAAATCTTGGTGAACAGAGGACTGGGACGACCCTCCCACCGTTGACTTCGTGCCTGGCGCCACCCACACTCACCCCAGGTATCGGGGAACCTCTGGGCTGGGCTGTCGTCGATTCGTGCCAGAGGGAACGAGGACGGCGCAGCTCCGCGTAGGGCACAAGCAACCTCCACCGAGTCGAGGGAGAGGGTGTTGACGGTCCTGGCGTCCTTCTCAACCATCCACGCCAAGCGGGCCATCAGGCTTCTTGTGGCATTGAGTGCCGCACTTACCGTGTTGGGGCTCACGGCCGGTCGAGCCGGCGCCCTCCCCCTCGGCACCATCACCACGGTGGCCGGAACCGGGGCCGCAGGGTTCGGGCCGTGGCCGGGGACGGGTACGGCTGGACAACTGAGCAGCCCGGCGGGCGTGGCCTATGACACCATCGCCGGCAGCAACGTCGTGTTCATCGCCGACACGGCCAACTGCGACGTACTCGAAGAGAACGTGGCCACTCAGGCTGTCAGTGTCGTGGTCAACACGTTGCACGTGTGTGGGCCGCCGTCGACACCACCGACGGCAGCCAGCAGTGCTTCTCTCGACCACCCGGAAGGCGTGGCCGTCGACACGGGCAAGCAACTTCTCTACATCGCCGACCGTGACAACCACGGAATCGAGGTCGTCAACCTGGCCGCGTCACCCCCGGTGCTGGTCAACTTCATCTTCCTCAACGGTGCCTCGCTGAGCCTTCCGGTGGACGTGAGCGTCGACCAGGCGAGCCATGACCTCTACGTGGCCGACCAGGGCTTGGACGTCATCTGGCGCATTCCCTTCGGGATGCCCGAGACGATATTCGCCGGAATTCCCGACGCCCCTGGTTTCAACGGCAACGGCGGCGCCGCTACCAGTGCCAACCTCAACGGCCCCTCGGGAGTTGCCTTCGTCCCAGGGGGCACGGTCTTCATCGGCGACACGATGAACAACGAGGTGCGCTACGTGTTCGGCGGCGTCATCCATCTCTTCCTCGGCTCACCGGGTGCCGTCCCCGGATTCTCTCCCGACGGATGTTCGGGCACCTGCCCCATCACCGCTCCAACGGTGGTACGGGTGGATGGGGGCACGGTGTTCTACGACGAGGATGGACCGGCGGCCAACCTGGTGCGGGAAGTCAATGCGACAGCTCTGTCGACGGTGGCCGGAGAACCACCTCCGGGTGGAACCCCGTTCCCCTACAGCGGCAAGCCGGCCAGCAGCGTGGCCCTCAGCAGCCCGCACGGCCTCACCTTCGTGCCGGACGGGACTTCGGCAGACGTTTGGTTCTCCGACACCAACAACAACGTCGTCGACTCCGTGACCGGGGTGGCGGCCGCCTCCATCTTCAGCTCCTCCCCGAGCATCACGAGCGCCAACAGCGCCTTCGCCACGGTCGGACAGTCCGCCACGTTCACCATCACGACCAGCGGCTCACCGACGCCGAAGATAAAGGGCCACGGCAAGCTCCCCAAAGGCCTGAAGTTCCACGACAACGGGGACGGCACGGCCACCATCTCGGGCACGCCCACCTCGACCAAGCACAAGTCGGCGGACGGTCTCTACCCGATCAAGGTGACGGCCACATTCGGCAAAGGAAAGGCCAAGTTCGTCGCCACGCAGACTTGGACGCTGCGCGTGACGGGGTGACAGGGCGCAGCCCACCGGAACGTCACGAACAGGTCGTCGCGCCTGGACGAGCGGACACGGGCACACTCGACCGGGTCGCGCCAGAAGCTGAGGTGCGCTCTCCTGCCTGGGCGGAGCGCCGAGATGAGACTGCCGAAGGTCTGGCAAGCTCGGACGGTGGTTCCATGGCTCCGTAAGCTCTCGCTTCTCGAGGAACCTCCATGGGTGCGGGCTGTGCATCGACTGAACCTCCGTCAGCGAATCGTGATCGTCATAGGCTTCGGTGTTGGCATCTCCGTGTTCGGCCAGTAGGCGACCACACGAGAATTCGGCTGGGTTGCCTACGCTCCCCTTGCTGGCCCAACCGTCTCTGTGCCCGGCGGTCTGCCGGGGTGGGAGAGCCTCCTCATATGGCTCGCCCCGATCCTGACATGGATGCTCGGTTCGATCGCCCCCCTCAAGTCCCCAAAGCAGGACTGAACCCGGCTGCGTAACGGAGTCCACCAAGGGCGTAGAGCGCCAGTACTACCGCTGTCTGGCCGATACTTGCCTTGATGGATAATGAGAAAACGTCGTCTCCCTTGAGGTCCCATGTCTGACGCCTGGTCGGGCGATCTTGATCTCTCGCAGTGGCTCAGGCCTGGCGAGACCGTGCGCTGGATGGGTCGCTCGCATCGCGCGTCTCTCTCCACAACCACCCGCTTGATGCCGCTCTACGTCTCAGGGCCCGCCCTCCTGATCGCGATCGTCGTTCCCCAACTCCGGGTGTTCGGGGTCTTCGTGGCCGCCGCCTATGGGATAGCCGCAACCATCGGAGTGTCGAACGCCAAGCGCGCTCTGGACCTAAACCGCTATGTACTTACCGACCGGCGGGCGGCCGTATTCCAGGTCCCGAGCCGTCTGATCGCGCAAACGTCGGTCTCGACTCAGGAGCTCCAGGTCAAGCGATCTCCGCGTGGCCATTCCGGCACGGTCGACTGGGGTCCGGCGTTGGAAGAGACCCAATCGGGAACGGTCGGGCACGTGTTGGGGTCTCTGGGATTGAAACCGGACCCCATCGGCGTGACGTTCGAGGACGTCTTCAACCTGGATGTTCTCCTTCGCGAGATCGCTGCCGTCCGGGCGGCGCTGGGACTCAACACACCCGAGCCCCAGCCTCCGGCACGGCGCGGACGCCCTCCAGTGGCGCTGGGGTTCCTCGACAGGCGGGCTGCCGGCTGGGCGAATGGCGTGGCCCTGGTCATCAGCGTCAGCGTCTTCGGCTCAGCGGTGGTGCTCCTGCTGCTCACCTTTTCGGGCGGTGTTCCGCTGTTCACGTATGCACCGGTTGCTGTCCTGTTCGTCTTGATGTTCCCGATCTTCCTATGGGCACTGGTCATTGCGATGGGTCGCCAACAGCGTTCAGGCGAGCGCCTCCCTGACGGCACCGTCTCCAGACGCCCTCGACGACCATCGGCCGATGGCGGATTACCCCTGGAATACCTTCCCGTCTGGGTGTTGGTCGCCCTCGCCGCGATCTTCATCCTCGGAGTGCTATCCGGGGCTGGCGTCTTCAACGGAAAAGATCTTCCTGGTCAACCCTTCTACGATCCGGCAACCCATACGTACAGCGCCGACGATGGCGGGACTGTCGTCAGAATTACGCACGATCAATACGACCGCGCGGTCGATGCCCAAAACCGGCTCTTTCTATCGGTTGTTGTCGTCTTCGCGTCGATCGGTGTAGCAGCCGAAGCCGACGAAGTGCTCCGTCGCCGCCGAAGCCCCTACGTCCGACGTGGTGAGTGAGAGCAAGAGGTTGGCCACCCTCCCTCGTGTCCCGGGACTTGGTCCTCCGTGTATCGTCTTGGACATGGGATCTCGGGGGATTCGACGGCGAAAGCCCCACCATCGGCTCCCGAGGCTGAAATCGCGTGTCTTTCGGACCCAAGACGAGCCACCAGTCATGTGGTCACCTGGCTTCGAGGCCAACCCCACCAGTCCGGCGGGGGAGATCCAGGCCTTCTGGCGGTTCACTGGCCGAGGGAGCAATGCCGAGGAGGCCGCTGAACGGGCGCGCCAGCGACGTGCCCGGGGAATCGGCGCCCGCGTCCTACGCGCTCTTGGGTTCTGGGAGCGCCAACCCGGGTCCTGACCCGGAGCCGCGAGATCCTTTTCTCGGGCAGCTGGATCGAACGCCAGACCATGTGCGTTGCCCCCCGCAGTGACCCGGCACACAGACCTCGACCAAGCACAAGTCTGCCGATGGGCTCTACTCGGTGAACTTGGTAGCCAAACTCGGCAAGGGCAAGGCCAGGCACATCGCCATGCAGAGCTGGTAGTTGCGGGTGACCGGGTAGGACGAGCGTCACCCTGGCACCAGACCGTCGGTGAGTCACCGAGGGACACCGTGTCAGAAAACTGCAGCCTCAGCTGCACGCAAGCTACAAATTCAGCGACTGCTGGCTGGAACAGCCGATAAAGATCGGCTGTTCCACCTGCAGGCTCGCCGCAGCCGAGTCGTCGCGCAAGCTTGTCCGGGGTGTTGCCACTACCCAGGCGGCT
>Ga0187784_10003912_pt1 | contig 12066 bp, 8 predicted proteins | sample 1015_SJ02_MP15_2_FD_132964 | JGI IMG/M metagenome (GOLD analysis project Ga0187784, IMG submission 132964) | Tropical peat soil microbial communities from peatlands in Department of Meta, Colombia - 1015_SJ02_MP15_20_MG | ecosystem: Environmental > Terrestrial > Soil > Wetlands > Peat | place... | reverse complement strand
GTGCCAGCCAGTTCGCCAGGCAAACGACCAGCCACTCGTTCTCTGGTTGACCGAAGATCCTGGGCAAGAGCCTCTTTGGACTGCGGCGAAAACTTCCAAAAACTGATCTTGGACGAATCGCGTTTTTATGGCTGAATAGGGACTTTTTTCGCCGGCTCACATTCTCTTCCTGGCAATCATTGCCGCGTTCCAGCTTCCCAAGCTGACGCCGCTGGGTACCCCGGCCTTCGGTTCCCGAACGACACCGAAGCTGCCGGTTTGGGAAATGTCTGCTTCAACTGGCGGACCCGGAGAATTCGTGTGTCTCAGTCGCTGAGCCTGGGGGATTCGGCAAGCTGGGCAAAGGCGCGTCATTTCCTGCACTGCAGCGAGACTAGCGGGAACGGGAGGGGGACACGAGTGGGACGGGACCTGGGATGGGACAACTTCGCGGAGAAGTGGGACAAGTTGTCCCGCGATCAAGTTTCCAACCTTAATATCTGTTGCCACAAAGACTTAGGAACGACGGTTCGTGGGACGGGACACTCTCATGGATAGCCGGCGAGTCCAACGTCCCAATGACCCAGGTTGGCGTACAGCAGTCGTGACGGGACACGGGGGACACGGGCGGGACGGGCCGGCCAGGCTGCGATCAGGCTGCCTCGGGTTCGGGATGGCCGGTCGGTTGAGCGGGGAGTTCGTCCCCTTCTCCGTTCCCTTTCTTGGCAATCAGCGGGAAGCTCGGTTTGCCGTTGCCATCCGGATGGACGACGGGGATTTCGATTCCGTGCTCGGCAAAAGAGCGGTTAATCGCCGTGTGCAGCTCGTGGATCACGCGAGTTCGCTCCGTGAGGTTCGGCAAAAAGCAACGCAGCACGAGCTTGAGGCTCGATTCGCCGAACTCCTCGAACGACGCGCTCGGCTCGGGATCGCGAAGGACGGCGGGATGGTCGTGAGCGGCCTTCAGCAACAGGTCCCGGGCCACCTCCGTGTCGGAGCCGTAGGCGATGCCGACGTTGATCACAATCCGGTTGATCGTGTCCGAGAGCGTCCAATTGAGCGTGCGGCCCGTGATGAACTCTTTGTTCGGTACGATGTATTCCTTGCGGTCGCTGTCACCAATGGTCGTCGCGCGAATGCGGATGCGACTGACGACGCCGGTCACGTTGTCGATCGTCACCATGTCCCCCACGCGAATGGGGCGCTCGAAAAGGATGATCAGGCCGGCGATAAAGTTGGCAAAAATCTCCTGCAAGCCGAAGGCCAGGCCGAACGTCAGGGCCGTCGCGAGCCACTGGACTTTTTGCCATCCGATGCCAATCGTGCTTGACGCCCAGGCCAGCCCGACGACCACGATCGCGTACCGGGCCAGCGTGCTGTAGGCAAAACGCCCCGCGTTATCCATCGGCAGCCGCTGCAGGATGGTCATCTCCAACAGTCCGGGGATGTTGCGCATGGCGATCCAGGTGAGGCCCGCGATGGCCACCGCGGTGACCACGTTGGCCATCGTGATGTGGACCTCCCGATCCCCCACCATGGTTGTCCAGAGTCCCCATTGATTGAGGATTCCCATCGACGGAAACACATCGAGCCAAATCCACCAGAAACTGACAAACAGCGAACTCATCACGCCGACGTTGACGAGCGTTCGCGTCTGGGCGCTCAGGGCGGCCAGGTCGATTTTCGGGACCGGCTCACTATGGACCGCCGCGACGACCGAGGCGTCGGAATTCACGGTCGAGCGCAGCTCGGTGACTCGGCGCTCTTTCAGCTGCTGCATCCCCATCAACCGCCGATGGACGAGGATCCACCTCAGCAACAGGGCGCGCGTGTAGTAACCCGCCAGCAGGCCCATACCGCTCAGATAGATCCGCCACACGAACTGCCGGGCTGTGTAGTCGTATCCGCTGACTACGAGTGCCGCGATCAACAGCGCGCCGATGGCCCCAGCCCAGCGGCCAACGCGCTCAAGGCGCACCACCCATTCGTCCTGCTCCGCGGGAAACAGCTCGCGCAGCAGGCCCGCGTGCGGCCGCACCACGCGGAAAATGAAGATTGCGATGAGCACCATTCCCGTGGCAAACAGCAGACGGTCCCACGCGTTTCGCACGCTGTCGGGGTCGGCTGCATGCAACAGCTCACACAGGAACGTCAGGGGCAGTCCCAGCATGATTACCAGCCGGATGTCGCGCGCAACGGCCTGAGTGGCGGCCGCCGGCCACCCGAAATGCGATTCGGCTAAGCCGTCCTTGCGGCAAGTCCGGCGAATCAGATCGAGGGGCAAAAAGAACCAGGCGGTCGCGTAGAGTGCGTCTGAAACCGCCGAGGGAAAATCGACGTCGTAGGCCGACGCGGCCAGCCGCCGGCCCACGAAGGCCAACAGTCCCGTCCCGGCCAGCGACGTCGCCAGGGTGAGTCCGAACGCCCGGAGCGTCGGCAGAAACCGCGTGAAGTTCGAGTGCTGCGCATCATGCCCGAGGTTACCGATCTCGCGGCGGAACCGCCGGCGGACATACCAGAAGGCTGCCGCGAGCTGCAGGAAGGCGCAGGCCGCGAGCGGATTGTTGCGGGCGTCGGACCACAAGGCGGAGGCGACTTGCATCCAATTGGATGGTCGCACGACCCAAGCAATGGCCCGCCCGCGAAACACGTCGCCCGCGGAAAGTGGCCGGCTGCTGCGGATCCACAGCACGCGCTCGTCGATGTACTGGGCGTATTCGTTGAGCAGCACGATCAGCCTGCGCTGCGTCAGGACCAGTTCCAAGAGCGTGTCGCAATAGTTGCTCAAGTTGCGAGTCAGTACATCCAGCGATTGCTGTTTGCTTTCCAGCACCTCGCGCGAGGCCTTTTCGAGCATCCGCCGGCTCTCGTCGCTCATCGAAGACGGTGCGTGTTTCAAGATGTCCTGGATGATCGGCTCCGGGTTGGCGAGGCTCGAGCGCATCTCGTCGAGCTCGTAGAGCCGGAACTGCACCTCATCGATGATCTGGCTGCTGGCGTCGACGCTGCGCTGCGGCGGATCGGGGAGAGCGGCGCGCTGCTTGCGCAAGAGTTGGCCGATCGGATTGGTAAGCCCGACGCCGTCCGCCTTCTGTTTGATTTGGGCGAATTGCTTGGTCAGCGTCTCGAGCGCGGTTTTGGCTTTCTTGAGCTCCTGCTCGGCCGTTTCGATCGGCTTGCTGAGCTTTTGCGATTCCTCGGCGAGGCGCGTGTTTTCTTCGGTTTGTGCGTGGAGCAGAGGGTGCGCCTGCACCTCGAGGCGCCGGGCAGCGGCCACCGCCTGGTCTGCCTCTGCTCGGCGCGTCTGGTCCAAAAGTTCGGTAACCGACTTGATGTGCCGCTCTTCGTCGGCGATCCGCTGGACCAGAACGTCGCGCTGCAGCCGGACCAGATCGACGCCGTCCTCTGCGTCGTACTGCGCCAGCTCGCCCCGCAACGAGGGGGCTTCCTGCTCGAGGGCCTGCACTTTCGCCTGCGCCAGGGTGTGATGGGCCAACGCAAGCGGAGCCGCTTCATCCTTGGAGAGGGGTGCGGCGACCTGCTTGCGACCCTCGACGAATTCGTCATGCAGGGCCAGCAGGCGTTCACGGACCTCCTTGCGGCGATTCGAACGCCGGTTGGATTCCTTTTCCAACTGGGCTTGCTTGCGGGTTAAGCCGTCGCGCAAGGTGCTCGCCGCGGTCAGCTCGGCTTCCAGTTCCGCGACCGTCCGAGCCGGACCAAGTGGCGCAGCGGGACGAGCCCCGGCCGCCAAATCCGCACGTTCGTGATCGTCGCGACGGCGCTTCAGTTCGTGCCTTGCCTCCTCCGCGAGGCTCGCTGCCCGGCTCGCGTCCTTTTTTTCCGCGGCGGACTTGGCGGCGAAGTCTCGGGCGGTCTTGAGGGCGTCGGCGGCCTGCTGATAGAGGTCGAGAATCTTCGCCCGCGTGTCGTCGTCGATCTCCTTGGCCTTGCGGACGTCCTTACGCCGCGCCTCGATGATCTCGACGGTCACCGGGTCGACCTTGGGCGCCGCCACTCCTGCGAGTGGATCCGGAGTCTGCCCGGCAACCGGCGGGTCGGCAGCCCATGAGCGCGCGAGCGGAACCAGACAGGCCACAAGCAGCCAGGCGCCTGCCAGCCACACCACCGTGGGCCGTGGGGCGTCCTTGCGAACTCTCACGCGGCGCTCCTTCGCCTCGTTTCGTCCGCAGACGGGCGGGCTCTTGCTGTAGAGCGCAAAACGCAAAACGCGGACGGGTCGGACGGGGGCGGAAGTGTAACCGCGAGCCCCGATCGAGGTCAACGCGATTGAGCCGGCACCGCCCAACTTAGCGTTTGGAGAACTGGAAGCTGCGTCGAGCCTTCTTGAACCCATACTTTTTGCGTTCGACCATGCGGCCGTCGCGGGTCAAGAAGCCGCCTTCGCTCAGCTTGGCGTGCAGCCCGGGTTCCATCGCCTGCAGTGCCCGGGCGATGCCGAGCACGATCGCGCCGACCTGGCCCGTCGTGCCGCCTCCTTGGGCTCGCACCCAAATGTCGACGCGCCCGACCATTTCGGTCGCTTCGAGCGGTCCCTGCACCAAGGCCCGGTTTCGCTCGACGTGGAAATAGTTTTCCAGCGGCCGGTTGTTGATGGTCAGCTTGCCGCTGCCGCGACGAATCCGCACGCGCGCCACGGAGGTTTTGCGGCGGCCTGTCCCCATCGCGACGCCAAATTTATCGATCCGTCCGCGAATCGTTGGGGCGGCGTGTGGCTTGGGCGCTTCCACGGCCGGCGAACCGCTTCCCAACGTCAACTCGGGAGTCGTCTCCGGTGAGGTTGCTGTCGCTGTCGAGGCGCTTGTCTCCATGAATCGTCAGTCTCGTTTTAGGGCATGAGATGTTCGGGAAATTTCTGGGGCTGCTGCGATTGATGCGGGTGCTCGGTGCCGGCGTAGACCTTGAGCTTTTTGAGCATGTTTCGCCCGAGCTTGTTCTTCGGCAGCATTCTGCGCACGGCTTCGGTGATGATCCGTTCCGGGTGGCGCGCGAGCATCTGAGTGCCAGAAGCAAACCGCCGTCCGCTCGGATAACCGGTGTAGCGCTCGTAGACCTTTTCAGCGAACTTGACCGTGAACTTTGGGTGCTCGGGATGGGCCAGCGACTTGCCGCTAAAGCGGACTTTCTTCGCGTTGAGCACAATGACGAAGTCGCCCGAGTCGACGTGGGGTGTGTAATCGGGCTTGTGCTTTCCCATCAAGACCGTCGCCAGGCTGGCCGCCAGTCGGCCGACGATCTGCGAGTCGGCATCGACCACAAACCATACGGGTGCGGCGTCTTCCTTTCGCCGCAAGGTTGTGCGGCCACGATTCGGACGAGTCTGTGCGGCAGTACTGGGCATAGGCACCTTCCAAGACCGATCCCGCCTGCGGCGCACGCTCGGCGCCACAATTGCGAGAATTCTCCACCAAGCCGCCGAGCGGCCCGCCGCCCGTCCCATCGGACCGAGCGCGGAAAACGAAGAGGATAATGAGTTTGCGGCAGCGGTTCAACGGTAAGCGACTGGGAAGTTCCGCCCTCAAGCGGATCGTGGGAGCCGACCCCAGTTGTGCGCAAATCCGCAGCACGAGCCGGCTTGCGCTGGCCGCATGAGCAATCAGCGGCGCGCCCAGTCTCAGATGTAGCTGAAGATACTCAGCTGCATCGAGCTGGCCGCCACTTGCAAAGTCGCTTCCAGCGACGTCTGAATCTGTGTCAGCTGCGTGATTGCCGAAGCCGTGTTGACGTTTTGCAGATTCGACAGCGACGACTGGAGGTCGGTTTGCAGAGTGCTGGCCTGACTCTGCACCTGCGTCAGAAGTTGCTGCTGCGAACCGACGTTCGCCTGCACCGTGCTGACACGAGTGAGCTCCTGCTGAAAGAGCGGCTGCAGCCGCGTGAGCTCGGTGTTGTTATTCGACTGCAGCGCCGATTGGAGCTGGATCAACAGGTTAAAGATGCCATTGGCCTGCTGAGGGTTGACATCCGTGCCCACCAGGGGCGTGGCGGGGTTGGTGCTCGATTGCGTTCCAGCGATCCCGAGCGCCTGAGAGATCGAGTTGCTGGCTACCGTGAGCGGCCCTGTGCTCACGCCATCGTCGTCGGTGATCGTGATCCCATTCCCCACCGAATTCAGGCTGGCGACAAGCACGCCCGGCTGGACGGCATTGATGTCGTTGAGCACGTCTTGCACGGTGTTGGCGCCGGCAAGGTTGACGTCGACCGTCGAGCCGTTCCGAAGCGTGATGTCGAGATCGGCCGGAATGGGATTGCCGCTCGCGTCGGTGGCGTTGACGGGTACGCCCTGCCCGAGATTCAGACTGCTCAACAACGTCGATCCGGTCATTGTGCGAATGCCCAGGTCAGTCGCGGTGGTGCCCCCGTTCTCGCCGATCGAAAAATTGACGCCGCTCAACCGCGTGGAGATCGCCAGCCCGTTCCCTGCCGAATTGATACCCACCATCAAATTGGGATCGGCCGATTGCAGGGTGTTGAGCAGATCCTGAACCGTGGTGTCGCCGGCGATGCTGACGGTCTGCTGCTGCGAGCCGTCGGTGATGACGAGTCCGGCGGTCGTATCGACTCCCGCGCCACCATTGAACGCCGAGAGGGGCGTTTGCAGCGTGAGGAGCGCGTTGAGATTTCCGCCAGTAATCGATGGGGCTGCCGCGCCGGCGATACCCAGCGCCTCGGCCGTCGTTCCGCCGTTGAGATCGCTGACAGCAACAGTCCCGGTAGCGGCCGAGATCGTGAGCGAATCGGCAGGCGGGCCGGGCGTGATGCCCACAGTCACGTCGCCGGGTGGAAAGGCGTTTTGAATCGCCTGTTGCACGTCCCCCACTGTGCGAGCTTGCGAGAGGTTGATCGTCTCGGTGATCGGCGGACCCGCACTCGGAGCAAGAGTCACCTGAATCGAGCCGGACGGCACGCCGCGCCCATTGTTCAGGTCCGACAGGTCGGTTTGGAGGGTCACTGCCGGATTGACATCGGATCCCACAGGCGTGGAGATTGCGCCGAAAGCCGTCACTCCACTGATGTTGTTGGGCACGACAAGACCGGAGGCGACCTGCGAATTGATCGAGTCCTGGTTGCCGGTATAGAGAATGGCCCCGCTCTGCTGGACCTGAAAGGGAGCCTGTTGCGATTCACTTCCGGAAAACAGGTACTGGCCTTCGTATGTCGAATTGGCCACATTGACCAAGCCGCTGATTATGGAGCCCACTTGGACGGCTGCCGCCGAGTTCTCGGCCGCGGTTGCCGTGGTGCCCAGTCCGCCCAATAGCAGCGAATTGGCCTGGTCGATCGAATTGACGACCGTCGACAGCGACGTGTCCGTGTCGTTCAGGAAGCCGAGGTCGGTCGTCAAGCTCGTTTGGTACTGGTTCTGCGTGGCAATTTCTTGCTGAAGCGGCAGAATCGAGGCGGTCGCGGTCGGATTTTGTCCGGGAAGGGAGAACTGCTGTCCGGTCGAAAGCTGCTGATCGAGTTGCTGCAGTTGCTGCATCAACGCGTTGAGGTTGTTGTTGTTCTGGGTGGCGACGAGGGAGTTGGAAATCGCCCCCATTCCGATGCCGACGACGGACATGACAGTATCCTCTTCCCGCCGAATTCTTCGGGGGGCTGGCTTACATGTTCATCAACACCTGATACAGACTGTCGATAGTCGTCACCACCTTGGCAGACGCCTGATAATCTTCCTGGTACTGCATCAGCTGGATCGCTTGCTGGTCGAGGCTGACCCCCGACGTTTGTTGCTGCTGCGAGTTGAGCGACTGCAGATAGTCGTTCTGGCTTTGCGAAAGCGTCGTCTCGGCCGAGGCGTTATTCGCAATGTCTTGGACGATCGTGTTGTAGTTATCGTTCAGAGTTTGCCCGTTCAGGGCCGTCAGCGGCGTCGAGGCGAAGTTCGACAGCGCCAGGGCATTGCTTCCGTCGGTCGGACCGCTCCCCTGCCCCGAGGCAAACGTGTTCGGGTCTGCCGTGACGGCCGGGTTGATGCCGATGTTCGACGAGTTGTTGCCGGTAAAGAATGTGTTGATGCCCAGCGCTGACAGCACGTTGCTCGTGTCGTCGGAAAACTGGACTTCGTAACCCGAACCGGCGTTGATCTCCAAATGGCCGTCCGGAGTCACCGTGGCCGAGACATTGGGGACGGCGCTGATCTCGGCAGCCAGGCTGTTGAGCGTCGTGTCGCTCGGGGAGCCGGTGAGACTCACGTTAATCGTCGAGGTGCTGGTCAGCCCGGTCGTCTGGTTGACGACCTCGAGTTGGAAGGAGCCGTTTTGCGGAGTGAAGGCCAGCCCCGCCTGGTCGAGTGCCGCCGTCGGACTGCTGACCGCGTTCGTCGAGGTGACGGACGTGTAGCCGTCGGTCCCCTGCCCCGACGCGTAGATCTGGTTGAAGTCCGAGATCATGGCCGAGGTCAGCGTGTCGAGGTTCTGAGTGAATCCGCCGAGCACGTTGTCGCGCCCCTGCATGACGGCGATCAGTTGTCCGCTCCCCGTCGAATTTGCCGTCAGCGTTCCCCCGGTCGTGCCGAATTGCACGTTGACTGTCGCGACACCCTGGCTGCCGGAGGGGACTGTCTGCAGCGTTTGCGCTTGTTCCCCGAGCACGAGATAATTCGACCCGCTATAGACGTTGATGCTGCCGTCGCTGTTTTCGCTGTATGTGATCGGGATGATCTGCGAAAGCTCGTTGAGGTCCTGATATCTCTGATCGCGCAGCGACCCGGCCTGGCTCTGCAAGAGCTGCGACGACTCGAGCTGCGAGATCTGGGGATTGAGCTGCGCAATGTTCTGGATCAACGTGTTCGCCTGCGTCACGAGCTGCTCGACCTGCGTGTTGTCTTCGGAGCGCTGCGTATCGATCGACGCCCGCAGGGAGGAAATCGAATTGGCCAGCGCGGTTCCCGCATCGACCGCCTGCGCGTTCAGCGACGATGAGCTGGGCTGGTTGGCCAGGTTGCTCAGCGCGGTGGCAAAACTGCTGAACTGCGACGACAGGCTATTGTCGCCCAGCGCCTGCAGCTGCTGCTGCAAATTGGTGTAGACCGTATTGAGCTGGTTCGACGCGTTGTAGTCCGACGTGGCTCCCAAGATCTGCTGCTGCAAATACTGATTGACCTGCTGCTTGACCCCGATCGCGTCGACGCCCGTGCCGAGGATCAGCGGAGACACGCCATAGCTGAGGCTCGGCGTGAGTTCCAGATTCTCGACGATGTAGCCGGGCGTGCTGGCGTTGGCCAGGTTGTTGCCGGTGACCTGGATCCCGGTCGAGAACACGTTGAGGGCGTTGCCCGCTATGCCGAGAGCTGCTCCCAGACCCATACTCGTGATCCTTCACCCTGCACCCGCCCACTCGATCCACGAAGGTCATTGCCTTGTGACAATTCACCTTCGCTTCGCGAATTCAGGCCTTGGCATCCAGCAGGGCCCCCCCCGTCGACAACGCGGCCACGGCTCCCGGATTGGCCAAATAAACGGGGGCACGGCGCCCTCCATTGGCAATCAGCTCCACCACGTCCGAGAAAAATCGCAACGACTGCTTGCAGACGATCCACAAGATCCAGCTCTCGCGGCGGTTGGCCTCGGCCGTTCGTTGCGTTTGCTCGATTCGCGTCAGGAGTTCTTCGCGAATGGATTCGTCGAATGTCCTCACCACGCTGGCGAGCGAATCGCCTGGCAGCCCTCTTTGCCTGGCCCGTTGGAGAATTTGCTCACGGCGGCGCAAGTGCGCCTGCAGATCGGCGACGAGACCCTCTTCGATTTTTGTGAGCCGCGCGATTTCTGGACCGTTGGCTTGCCGAATCGCCGCACGCTTATCGCGATAGGCGCCACTCAAAGCGAATTGTGTCTCGTCGATTTCGACGAGAAGTTCCTCGATATCGCGTGCCAGCTCGGCCATTTGTCGCCCCCCAAAGGCGTGAGCGCAATTCTCGCGAGAACGCTGCCTCTCCTTTTATTCGGTAAAATCGGTGCTTACTCTTCCGACCTATTTTTCCGGCATAGCCCGAAGTGTTGACGCTCGCCCCCCACCTTTCGCTGCCTGCTCAACCCAAGCCCGCAAAGTTTCGCGCAACCGTGGAGCCGCGAGTCGCTTAGCGCGCGACAAAGCACGCAATCGAAGCGCGAAAGCAACGGCTTAGCATTTTGGGCTGACGCCGCGGCTGCGCCGCAGTCATCGAGCTTGTCTCGCAACTTGGGCTCAACCAAAACCGCTGACGCCAAGCCGCAGCTCAGGCACGCTGGTGCTGCAAGTAGGCTTGATAAAGCCCGTCGGAAAGCTGGCTGCCGTGGCTCTTGGCGAGATCTTCGGCAATTTGCTGATCCAGCTGTCCCTGGAAGACTTTCTCCGCTTGTCCGCCATCCAGATAGGCGGGTTTGCCGTGCATCTTTTGAAGCGACTTCAACATCTCTTTGTAGAAAGTGCCTGCCACGAAGTCCTGAAAGGTCGACTTCAGATCGCCTTTGCCGCCGCGATCGTTTCCAGTCAATCGATTGGCCGTGGTCACTGCCCGTTGCGTCGGGTCCTGATTTTGAGTTGCGGAACTCGGGAGGGGAGTGATGAGGGGCATGGTTCATTCCGTTGAAGAGGTGAGAGATACAAAGAGGCGAGATGGAGGGCGAGAGCGGAGGAACGACAGTTACTTTTCTTCGTAAACTCCGTGTAAGTTTCCGGAGCGATAGAGCTCGCGGACGATGCTGATGACATCCTCATTGGACACTTTGAGGGCTTGCAGCCCCTTGAGCAGGTCGTCGAGTTGTTGTTGGTTTTCCTGCCCCGAGCTGAGCGGCGCAAAGGGGGCCGGTTCGGTCGGGTTGCCGGCCACTTCGACCTTGAGATTCTTGTGCGAGATGACCACGGGGCTGATCTGCACGTCGCCGTGAATCAGGACCGTCTTTGACTTGGTGTTGACCCAGACGCGGGCTTCGGTTTGCGGCGTCATCACGTCGATATCGAGTATCCACGCGATAAACCCGACCGGATCGTCCCGGTACAGCTCGGGGACCATCACTTCGACCCGGTCGGGGCCGAGGGCGACGGCCGGCTTCGTGTGCAGCACCGGATAAAGTTCGGTGTTGATTCGTTCCACGATGTGGCTGGCCACGCCAAACGTCGCGTGCGCGGCGTCGATCACCAGCGTGACGCGGTTGCCCCGCTTCACGTCGATGAACTGAGTGCGAAAATCACGCTCGAGGACAACTCCGTTGGGCACCCGGCCGGAGGTCAACACGTCGGGATCTTCGATCACTACCGGGCCGGCCGCCAGGCCGACAACGGTGAGATCGTTGACGTTGGGCATGCGGAGCGGCGAGATCAGCAGGCGGCCTCCTTTGAGGCTTTTGGCTCCGAAGGTCGACGTTACGTAGCAATCGAGTCTCTGTCCGTTGCTGGCCCCTTCTTTCGGAATGGTCGCCGAAATGGCGACCATCGCGACGTTGGCCGCGTCGGTAAGTTCCTTGCCGCTCTCAACCGGGTTGTTGAGATACCGCAGCGTCGAGGCGAGGGCCCGCATGGCGGCGGCGTTCTTGCCCCCGTCGCCTGTGCGGCTCAGGCCGACGACCAGTCCGATGCCAATGACCGGAGTCTCTTTCTGTCCGTAGACAGTGCAGATGTTGCGCAGCTGCGTCCGCGCCGACACCTCGCCAGGCACGACGAGCGTCAAGAGCGCCATCCAAGCCAGGATTGTCGCGAATCGTCGTGTTGTGATCTTCATGGTATCAGCCAACGTCAGAACGGTCCGATCCAGTCATACAACTGAATGAACCAGGCCCGCTTTGTCGAATCGTGGAGTTTCCCGTGCTGGTGCTTGGCGATACTCAAGTCGGCAATGTTTTCACTCAAAACCGAGCCGTCGGGAGAGACTTTTCGCGGGTCGACCTTTCCCGTCAGGGTGTATTCCCAAAGGTCCTTGTTGTCGACGATGGACTTGTGCGCTTCGAGCACTAGCACGCCGTTGGGAAGGATGTCGACGACTGTCGCCGCGATGCGGTATTTGATCGACTCGCTCTCGGTGACCTGGCCGGTCGATTGCAGCCGGCTTTGCAGCTCGCCGTCGATTTCCGGCGAATTTTGGGCCGCGTT
>Ga0187784_10003911_pt1 | contig 12066 bp, 10 predicted proteins | sample 1015_SJ02_MP15_2_FD_132964 | JGI IMG/M metagenome (GOLD analysis project Ga0187784, IMG submission 132964) | Tropical peat soil microbial communities from peatlands in Department of Meta, Colombia - 1015_SJ02_MP15_20_MG | ecosystem: Environmental > Terrestrial > Soil > Wetlands > Peat | place... | reverse complement strand
CTTGGACTACCAGTTGTTCGGTTATGAGCCGCGCCAACAGATTCGCTTGCAGGTTTCAATTTGGGCTAACGCCCTCCCCATCCAGGTCATCCCTCAAGAGGGTTGGCTGACTCTTCGGCCCTCTGAGGAACTGATTAGCTGGTGAAGCAATCGGGTGGTCGGGAGATCCGGTGATCGGGAGAACACGCGGGCGTTTCCGGTAGGTCGTAGGAGCTTGCGAGAAAACCTTGCTGTATGTGTCGTCCTCACGTAGGGGCACTCTATGGCGTGCCCCTACAGCAGCCAGCGGCAGTGTGATTTTCAGGAGAGCCACGATCTGATCGGGGCGACGAGGAATCTTGTACTGCCCTTTAAATACTCAGGGCAAGATTCCTCGCTTCGCTCGGAATGACAGTCTGAACGAGGTTTTCACACAGGCCCGTAGATGGTAGGTCGAGATTCCCCACATGCCACATACGACTTACCACCTACGACTTGCTCTCCCGATCATCTCCCGATCCAATCATTGAATTACCCAGTCGGGAATTACCACATCCACGGGCTTGGCGCCGACGGGGAAGGTTGTGAGCAGGGTTGTGGGATTTGTCTGAAGGACCGCCAGCGTCGAAGCGGACGTGTCCGCCACGGCCAGAAACCGTTCGTCGGGAGTGAGCGCCAGGGCGCGCGGCTCGATTCCGATGTGGACTGCCGCCAGTAACGTTCGGTTCTGTACGTCCAGGGCCATCACAGAACCATCGCCGGCGTTGGCCAAGTAAAGGACCAGCGGGTCCCGCGCGAACACTCCAGCCACTGGCTTATGGCCTGTCGGGTAGTTCTGCTCCACGTTGTCCTGTTCTGTGTCGACGATCACCATGCGGGTTCCTTCATCCTCAAGGACGAAGAGTTCTCCGCCGTCCGGTTTGAGGACCATCGCGCCAGGTCGAATCGCCATTTCGATGTTGGCCAGAAGTTGCTGCGTGCTCAGGTCCACGGCGGATATGGCAGGTTCTTCGGTGTCACACACGAAGACCTTGGAACTGTTGGGAAGGATAACCATCGGACCGGGAGCCCTGCCGACTTTGACGGAACCGAACACCTTCCGGCTATCGACCTTTACGAAAAAGAGTTGGTCCGTAGCGCGGGAAGAAACCACCAGCGTGTTTCCGTCCGGTGTCAAAACAAGATTACTGAGTGGGGCGCCCAGACTGATGCGAGCTACCTCCTTGTAGTTTTCAGGGTCGATGAAAACGATTTGTCCTTTTCCAGGTTCAAGGATGAAGCCTTGGCGCCCGGATGGTGAAAACGCAAGGTCGCGGGCGCCTTCGCCAACCGCAAGGCTCCTCACCACACGCAGAGCGGGGAACTCAACGATGCTGATTTCACCGGAGCCTGTTACTACCCATAATTCCTTGACCGCAGGTCTTACCAGGACCCGCTCGGGACGGGCCGCGACTGGGAGGCTTGCCCGCACGCGGAAAGTCGCTAAATCAACTTCCGCCAGAGTTGAACTCTCATTATTGGCCACAAACGCGGCGTAGGCTTTCGGGGCGAGGTGCCGCCGCCCGCAGCCGCCCACAAACGCAGCCAGGCAAACTAGGACTATTCCGACTCCCCAATTAGAAAAGTAGCCCTCTCTCCAGAGCTTACGCATGGCCCGAATATGTTGCCGCACACCGTCTATAATCGCTTCACCGGGAATCCCCGCAGGGGATTCATGGAGTAACCGGGCAACGCCCCCGGTATCGAATTCCGTACCAACTCCGATCCCGAAGGGGTCGAATGAGAGGTCGTTCCGGTTGACCTCTCGCTCGATCGGCCCCCGAATCGACCCGTTCAGGGTCGTCTGCTTTCCGGGGTAGCGGTCCGGGGGCGTTGCCCCCGGCTACTAACTTAAGCCCCTTCAGGGCGCAGGGGTTGGACTTCAAATGCCACGCGGGCGAGGATTTTCCTTAGTCCTTCTTCGAAAATCGCCCGCTCGGTCAACAAGCTTATCACCAAGTGCCCCTCCGAGCTGAAGTCAAAGAAATGCCCCGGGTGTACCAGGACGCCGTCTTGGCGTGCGATTTCCAGGGCCCAATCCTCGTCCGTTCGGGTCGCGGGAAGCCGCAAAATCGCGTACCAACCGCCTTCGAGTTCCAGACGGCTGACAAGCCGGTTGGCCTCCAGTTGGTTGTCAAGCGACTGGAGATTGGACCTGACTCGTCCCAGTATCTGAGGCTGAGTCGTTCGGCGTGTGTCGAGCAACTTGGGCAGGGCCAGCGACAGGGGCGCGCTCAGCGAGAGATATGTGTCGGCAATGACCTCCAAGCGCGCCAGGGCGTCTTGCAGCAATTGCGCCGGCCCGTTGACGACCACCCAGGCTACCTTCATTTGGGGCAAGGCGGAGATCTTCGACAGGCCGCTCAGCGTGAACGTAAGCGCTTCGGTGACCGCCGCGTGGCTAACGACACGCTGAGGGTCCGCGCCCAGCGAATAATCAACAAAAACCTCGTCGGCCACCAGGGCGATACTCCGCTGCCGGCAGAACGCCAACAGCCCGGCAAGTTCGTCACGCCGCACAAACGAGCCCGTAGGATTGTTGGGGTGGACCACCAGGATGGCGCGAGCGCGGGCCTCCAGGCGCGTTTCAAGTGTGCGCAAATCAATCTGCCAACCATGGTCGTAAAACAGCGGATAGGCGATGACCCGAACATCGTTTAGCCCGGCGAGGAACTCAAAGAGCGGATAGCTGGGCTGCGGCACCAGGATGTCGTCACCAGGGTCGGCGAGCAGGCGGAAGATGTAACTGTAAGCTTCGCTGGTGCTGGTGGTGAGGAAGATCTGCGCCTGGTCAAGCGCGATTCCCCGTTCTGCGTAGTAGTCCGCCACCGCCTGCCGCGCCGAGCGCAAGCCGCGCGGGTCGGGTGTGTAAGCGAGCGCCTGGGGATTAACGAGCGCCTCGAAGATGCCCTGCTGATCAAACACCAATCCGCAGCGCGTGGGGTTCGATTCGGTCAGGTCGAGGAGAGGGCGCCCTTTGCGCCTCAGTTCTTCAATCTCAAGTGAGAGACGATTTGGACTCAGCAGCCAATTGGTACGGGAAGAAAACATGTTAAGTGACGAGAGAGAAGCCAGGATTCAGGAGTCAGAATAACGGCTTTCGACCCGGTGTCAGGCTGAGCGGAGTGAAGCATCTCTGCAGTTGATCGCAGCCCGTTGGATATGACCGGTGACTGCAGCGATCCTTCGGCCGCCCCAAAATCATGGTGGCCTCAAATGTCCAACGACTTCGACGAAGAGTCCCCTTCTGACTTCTGACTTCTGACTCCTGACTCCTGCCTCTTACGCTCCGGCCGAATTCCAAACGCTGAGCAGCCCCTCCAGGCACTCGCTAGTGGCTTCCAGTTTGTCCTTGTCAGGGCGTATGTAGGAAGTCTCGATGGACATCGTCCCGTCGTAGGCATCGTTGCGCAATGCTTTGAATTGCCCCCGATAATCGATTGCACCTTTGCCGACAGGAACGTACTGTAACTTCCCTGTGGCGGGATCCTTCCGCATGTCCTTGACGTGCATATGGCGGAAGAGGCCGTGGACTTCGCGATATCCGTCGGGGTAGGGAGTCTCGCCCAGCCCCAGCGCATTGCAAGGATCCCACATGGCGAGCAGGTTGGGCGAATTGATGTCCCGGACCATCCGCCCCAGCTCTTTTCCCGTCCCCACATTGCAATCGGTCTCATTCTCGAGAAGCAGCGCGATGTCGTGCTGAGCAGCCATCGCGGCTGCCTTGGCCAAGCGGTCGCGGACCAGAGGGTAAGCTTTTTCCGGCTCCTCGACTCGCCAATAACTGAAAACCCTCACTTTGGAAGTACCGAAAAATGGGGCGAGCTTGAAAACCCGTTCCAGCAGGCTTTCGGTGTCGTTATCCGTCAAGTCAGCGGCCTTGAAAGTGTCGCCCCAGTTGGGGCGGGGTGAAGGCATTCCGGGCAGATGGTACTTAAAAAGCGGCGAGGCAATTTCCGAAACCTTCAGGCGATGCCGTTCGATCAGTTGCTTGGCGCGCTCCAACTCTTCCTGGGAGAGCCTGACCACATTCTTGCTCCAGAGCTCCCGTATTTCGCAGTAGCCCAAAGCATGGTCCGAAATGAAGTCTAGTGCTTTCTCGAAGTCCTCTGTCAGCTCGTCGGTGATGACGCCGAGTTTAGGCGTGATTGATTTCGGCGCCCGCTGCCCGCCTGCGAAGCTCAATCTCAAACCTGACCCCAGCAGCGCCGCTAAGGAAAAAAAACTCCTGCGTGAAAGACTCCGGGTCATGAGGTACCCTCCCTTTACTCAAAGGCAGTTGCCGGTAAGAGCTCAAACAATCACCTTTTCGCGTTCCAGCAACCCGGCACGAGCGCGACTTCCCCCCTCCGGTACCAGCAGTTCGGCACTTGCGCCAGAACGATTGTTTCCCGAAAACCACCCTGTAGGCAAGTGGCTTCCTTGGAGTGCGGCGGCAAAGCCGCCGCCTTACTTTGGGACGGCCGTGGACTTCCTCTTAACAAACCGAAGGCGGCCTCGCTGCCGCACTCCGAAGGCTCGCGCCCTACGGTTGTTGCGCTTGGCCATTCGGTTTGCCTTCCTTTTGTTTGTCGATGGCCCGGTGGCACGCGTCGCAGATGCTTTCGCCGTCGTTTGCCGAAACGAGCAGGTGGGGAAGTTCCGAGGCGTGCGGGGCGTGGCAGCTCAAGCACGATATCTTCTCCCCGGCATGCAGTGGGTCCGCAACTTCGGCGACAGGATGAGCCGGCCGGGGATGCCCGAAACGCAAGCTGGGATCTAGATCAATTTTGGGGGCCGCTTCCAACTCGGCTTTCGAGACTGATTGCAGACCGAAGAGGTTTACACTACTCCCCGCGTTGGACTTTGGCGCGTGGCACCTCAGGCAAAGCGAATTCACCTCAGCGCGTGTCTGGGCCTTGAATTCCGACGCATGGGGATCGTGGCAGATAAGGCACTGCCCATTCCTGTAGGGAGCGTGAAGAACCGGGTCTTGGCTTACTTCATGGCACCTTTCACATAAGTTGGGGAGGGAGGCGATCAAATCGATCGTCGTCTTGTTTTGATCGGAGACGATGCGGTGACAGTTCGCGCAACCCATCTTGACTGCTGCATGAACGAACCGGCCTTGCTTCTTTTCGGGATGGCAGGTTAGGCAGGTCTCAGGCTTGATGTCCCTTGGCTCGATGTAGGGGTGCTCGAGCTGTTCTTGGGCAGATACTGCGATGGACGAGAGGAGACAGAAAGCTGAGAACGTGACGCCACATTTCCATGACGACCGTGTTGCCGACGCTCGTGGGGGAAGCCTATTTGACAGAACCATCCTTGGCGACGGAGTACGCCGTCTCGTGCTTCACAGCTTGGGATTCGGCGGCAGCGCAAATCGACCGCAAATTAGCCTAATCCATCTGCGCAGCAGTGTCCAGCGGCCTAAACGGCATTTTCAAATAGTTGGCGCCACTAGCGGAAAGCTAGCCAGGTATTCTCACCGCTCACTTGAATTTCGTGTCGAGGGTTTGGAAGGGCGGGCTTCAGCCCCGCCGCTGAGGTACTGTCCCCCTAATTTCAGTCTCGCGGGCCGCACCGTCCGTCGGCCGACGGACGGTGCGGCCCGCGAGACCAGGTATCATCTTGATGACCTTGAGGACGGCGGGGCTGAAGCCCCACCCTTTCAAACGTGGTGAGAAATCCAAACAGCTCACGCCATGACGACCGCTTTTATTGTTCAGCAGGCGTTCCGTCTGCCGGCTCGTTGTTGGAAGGCCGTCCACTCCGGATGGCGTAGTTGGATGGCACCTGGAAGAGCGAGGCCTGGGGCTCCGCGCGCACGATATTCGTCAACTGGGTTGTCGTTTCGCCGAACTGCGGATTGGTTTCCTTGCGCATGACGTCGGTTTGCAGGTCCGGTGAGTACCAGCGCTCGATCGTAATCACGATGGGGGCCTGGTTGCCGATCTGCCCGGCGGGAATCGTACGCGTGGTGCGCGTCCCTTGCGCCGTCACTCCGTTGATTACTTGCGTGCCGAGGGACTCCGTCGAAACGTTGGGGTTCTCGGCTTTTGCGCGCTGGGTCCTTTCAGCATTTCTGCGTGCTCCCGCGCTTGCCGGGAAGGGCATCTGCCGGGCTACCTGAGTCTTGGGATTCAGCATGTAGATTGATCCGCCAACCGGGTCGCCAATCGCGATCACTTTACGAGCGCCCCCTTCGGCGGCCCAGGGGCCAATGGCCCCCAGTTCCTGCTCGCGCCGCGTTCTGCCCTGGCTATCGCGGTAGACGTTGGCGGTCGTCGTGGTGTGAATGGTGTTTCCATCCGCCAGAACTTGGGTATGCTCAGTAACCGCTTGCGCCGAATAGGGCGCCCCGGTCACCACTTTGCGCGCCGAGAAGAATTCCCCGCCGAAGAAACGCGCCCCTCCGAAGCCGCCAGCGGCGGCTGGCGGGTTTTGTGCCGCGGCGTTCGGCATGAGGGCCGCAGCCAGGCACAGGCAGCCGATCCCCGCTGCCCAGATAATCGCTGTTCTCGTCTTGTGCTCTTTCATATCGTCTCCTTCCGGTAGGTGATAGGCCACACGTGGCATGTGGGGAAAAACGGCCTCTCGCCGGTCCCCACCTACCACCTGCGACCTGCCACATACCGCCTAATTCACAAACCGAATCGCAAATGGAACTCCGTTGCTGCCCAGCGCCACGTCCGCCTGGACCCAGGCATCCGGAGCATACTCGTTATCCATCTCCAACCCGAATGCCAGCAGGGCCTCCGCCGGGAGCGCGACCCGGACCAGCGTGGCCTCTTCCAGGCATTGGGAATCGTCGCATGTCCCAAGAGAAAGGAAATCCGTGGTCATCTCTCTTGCAGGTTCTCCCAGCGCGGACCCCGCGGAATTGGCGCCATGCGCAGCGTGCGACGCGGCGCCGCGCTTTAGGGCGGCTGCCGGGCTGGAGCCAGTCGCACCGTTAGCCTGCAAAGCTCCGCTATCAACCGCTGCCGGGCTGATGACCGCCTGAGACGGCACTGCACCTGCACCTCGATGAAAGCGGGGCCATAGCACAATCACGAGCCACGACGTAGCTACAATCGCGCTCAATGCCAACCCCCAACTCCAGCCTCGCCCAAAGCGCCTCCAGGCCGGCCCCCAAAGCGGCGCTGCCTCTTGCCAGTTCCTTTCCCGAAACCCTTGCAGCAGTTCTGCCTCCACACGCAGCGGCGCGCGCTGGCCCTGAAGACTGCCGGCAAAAGCTCGCAGCCGTTCGCTCAGCTTGTTCTCCTCATCCAGGCGGCGGGCGCACCGCAGGCAACGGCCGGCGTGCTCCAACGCTTCGAGTTGCTTTGTCTGGTCAGCCGCTCGCCGGCTGACAAGCTCGTGAATCATGTTTTCGAAATCCTTGCAATTCATGCTATACACCTGTTGCCATCGAGGGCCTCGCGAACCGGTTCCACCTTCACCCCGCCGGTGAGTTTCTGGAGGAGCAAGGCGCGCCCGCGATGCAATCGCGAACGCACCGTACCCACTGAACATCCCAAGACTGACGCCGTGTCCTCGTAGCTCATTTCGTTCAAGTCGCACAAAACCACAGCTTCCCGGTAGTGCTCAGGCAAGCTCAAAATCGCTTGCCGCACCGATTGGATCGTTTCCCGGCGGCTCATCGCGGAGTGCGGATCTTCGCCGGACGCCGGAGCGGCGACTCCCCCATCCCTCCAACCTTCTTCCGCCTGCGGAACGGGGACGTACGTCTGGTCGCGCTTAAGAAAGCGCAGGGCGTGATGCCGCGCCATACCGAGTAGATAGGCGACAAGGGAACCGCGCGCGGGGTCGTAGCCTCGGTTCTCGCGAATCAGCGCCATGAACACTTCCTGCGTGACGTCTTCGGCGAGCGCTGTGGACCCGCTCATCTCGAGCACAAAGCGGTAGATGCTTCCTTGACGACGCCGGTACAAGGCGGTGAAGGCGTCTTCATCTCCGGCCTGCATCATGCGCAGCAACTGCTCGTCGCGAAGATCAGTAAGCTCGGCCATCGTCCTCCGCTTTCATGGCGTATTCCGCCTGCAACGGCTAAAAGTTCCATAAAATCCGCTCGCGGACCGGCAATCCGGTTTCACGCAAGGCCGCCAAATAGGCAAAGTCTGCAAAGAAAGAAAAGCAAGGACTTTTCTTTTGCCCTTCTTTGCGCCTTGGCGGGAGCTGTTTTGGTTCTTCCTCAACTTCTTGCGCCGATCCACCCCAGGGTTCGCTTTTCAAAATAACGCGCAAACTCGTAAAGATACGGCTCTTCAGGTGACCACAAGAGCGGCGAGCCTTCGCTTAACGCCTGCGGGTCGCCCACACCCTTGTAGACGTTGCCGGCCGGATGTAAGTTGCAATACCGCCAAGCCAAATAGCCCGCCGGCAGACGGGCACCCAGAAACCATGAAAGTGCGCGCAGCGCCTTGGAGTGGCGGCAGCGAAGCTGCCGCCTTTCATTCCGAGCCGAAGGCGGTAGCTGGCGCTACCGCACTCCAGCTCCTGTGATTGATTTTCGCGGAGGTGGGGTGTATGTTGTCCCCCGTGCCTGAAAAAATTGTGCGAACCGGCGAACTGGGTTCGAGTCGGTTCTGACTTGCGTGGGAGGAAACGTGTCAAAAGTTGGTGGCTTGATGCTTGGCTGTCTGATTCTGGCGGTTCTGCCGAGGTCTGCCCCGGTGCCTGAAACCCCGGAAGTGTGCGCTCAGATTCGCGCCGAAGAGACCAATAACTCGAAAATCATGTGGATCATTCACGAAGTGGCGGACGTGTACGGGCCGCGCGTGACGGGAACACCGAATCTGAAAGCCGCAGATGATTGGGCGATCAAGACCATGGCCTCGTGGGGCCTCGCGAACACGCATCTCGAGCCGTGGACGTTTCAGCCGGAGACCGCGGCCTTCCCGGTGCCGGGCTGGGAAAACACGGAGCTGGTGGCGGAAGCCGTCGCGCCGTTTCATGGCCAGTTGATGGTGGAGCCGTTGGCGTGGACACCGAGCACCAAGGGGATGGTGACCGCTCAGGTGGTGTTGATCGATCCGCCGGGGATGGCGCCGCAGAGGGGGGGCGGCTTCAACTTTTTCGGAAGTCCCCCGCCGCCGCCGGGACCCAAATGGGCTGCTCCACCCATGCCGCCTGCCGAAAAACCCGCGGACCCAAAGCAGCCGACGCAGGCGGAGCTTGACGCCTACCTGAATTCCGTGAAAGACAAAGTGCAGGGGGCGATTGTGTTCGTGGGCAAGCACGTGGAAGTGGCTGAGGAAATGAATCCCGCGCCCATGCGTCGTTCCGAGGACGAATGGAAGTCGCGTTTTGATGCCAAGAATCCGCGGCCCTTCCGTTTTCCCGAGCAGCCGAAACTGCCGGAGGGCCAACTGACTCGCCAGGAGGTTACGCGCCAAGTGGATCAGTTCCTGGTCGATAACGGCGCGCTGGTGCGCGTGAACGATGCCGGGCGCGCGCACGGAGTGATCGTCGCTCAGCAGAATGCAACCTATGATTGGACGCGCGCGGTGCCATCCCTGGTGATGCGGAACGAGGATTACGGGCGCATTGCGCGCATCCTGAGCGACGGAACCCCGGTGACGCTGAAGATCAACATTCAGAACAAAGAGTATCCGGAAGGGACGACCGTCTATAACGCCATTGGGGAAATTCCGGGCGGTGATAAGAAGGATGAGGTCGTGATGCTCGGCGGCCACTACGACTCGTGGCATGACGCGACGGGCGCCACCGACAACGGGATTGGGGCCTCGATGATGCTGGAGGCCGTCCGAATTTTGTCGGCCCTGCACGTCAAGCCGCGGCGTACCATCCGCATCGCCCTTTGGAGCGGGGAAGAAGAGGGACTGCTGGGTTCGCTAGCCTATGTACAACAGCACTACGGCAGCTTCGAGAACCAGAAACCGGATTTCGCGACCCTGGATGCCTACTTCAACATCGATTCGGGCACGGGGAAGCCGCGCGGTGCATCGGTGTTTGGCCCGCCGGGCGCGGCGGATATGGTGCGCGACGCGATGGTGCCCTTCGCGGATTGGGGCTTCATGGGTGTGATCCCTTCTGATAGCCGCAGGGTGGGAGGAACGGATAACACCTCGTTCAGTAACGCCGGCTTGCCGGGAATCGGATTGGCGCAGGACGCGTTTGACTATGGGTCATTCACCCATCACACCAATCTCGACACCTACGAGCGAATTTACGAAGAAGATGTGAGAGAAGGCGCAGTCGAGATTGCTGCGGTCGTCTACGCGCTGGCGATGGCGGATCAGATGCTGCCGAGGTTCAAAGACTCCGACATGCCGAAGCCAGTGCCGCAGCCCGGCCCGGGATCGCAGGCTGCCAAAGTGCGTCACGTTCCGGCCAACTAAGCGCCCCGCCTCGTCGGGAGGTCTGTGCAAGGACATGTGCCTAAACTACGCTCTCACCACCGGCAAGTTCTCTCTCACCTGCTGTTCGTTCTCCATTTGCGAAATCACCGCGGAAACGTGTGGGTTGTTCAGCACGAAGCGGTAGGCTTTCTGGTGCAGATTCAGGTCGCCGGGAATCGTTTGCTCGAGTAGCGCGGCGCGCTCGGGCACCGGGGTGGTTGAACGGTCGGGTTGGAAGATGACCTGCGCGGTCTTCATGGCAATCACGCCAAAATTCTGCTTGTAGGCCTCCTCGACAACCGGCGCCACGTAGTGCCAATTCAGGATGTTGCAGGCCACCATGGCGAGAGAATAAACGCCGGTCTGCATTGCGGCCCTGAGAACTCCTGCCGGGTCGTTATGCGCCGAGACCCCCAGGAACCTCACCTTGCCCTGTTGGCGAAGCTTTTCAAAAGCTTCATAGATTTCGTGGATTTGCACCTCGGCGGGCGAAGAACACGCGTGCGGGCACATCATCAAGTCTACGTGATCGGTCTGGAGCCGCTGGAGGCTTCCCTCCAGCGAATCGATGATGGTTTTGACGTAAACCCGCGGCCGGTCTATTTGTGCGCCGTACTTCTTCTCCATGGCATTCGCCAGCGCCGCCTCCTCCACCTGGCGAATCTGGCCGTTGAAATAGTTACCGAAATAATTCGGCACCGTAACTCGCCGCCGTTCGATGTCCTCGCTCACCTCGCGCAGAATGGCGGCCTGCTCGTCGCGGTTGAGGCGCGCATACAGCATTTCGTAGGCCGCGAAACGCGCTTCCGGAAAAACGCTAATCTTGGTGTTAACGAACACCCGTTCGCGCTTCACGCCCTGAATAATGGCGCCGTAGCCCCGCTCGCTCTGGCCCTCCCCGTATTCCGGTGCCGTGTCCAGGTAGTTCAGCCCCATTTCGATGGCGAGCTCCACATGCCGGTTGTTGGTGGGCGAAATGGGATCGCCGCCGCAGACCATTTCCGAAATCATGAACCCCGTCCGGCCCAGCTTGCGGTAGTGCATCTCCGGCTGCTTGTTGCGCCATTCCGGCTTAGCGTCGGCCGTGGACGCGGCTGCCCCGCCCGCACGGGCAGCGCCGGCCTGCATTGCGCCCACTCCCGCCGCCAAGGCGACTGAACTCTTCAGGAAGTCTCTGCGTGGAATGCGCTGAGTCATGGTTCAAACCTCACTTTATTCCGGTTCGTGGCCGCCCGAATAGCGTGCGACCATACGCAGCACTGGCCTAGTGCTTGGTTGTGTTAATAAGCGCAATTAAACCGAGTCCTGGAAGGGCGGGGCTTTAGCCCCGCCGCTTCGCAGAGCACGGTTGAAGGCGCCTTTAGGCCCTGAAGCAATGCGGCCTCAGGGGCTAAAGCCCCGAGGAGTGGCCCGTTCTCTGCGGCGGGGCTGAAGCCCCGCGCTTCCGACGCCAAACGAATAAGCACGCTTACTTCCCCAGGTAAGCACTAGTTCTCTCTTGCCCGAAGGGCAACAACCTCATTAGCCGGAGGTGAAAGCTACGCGTCCGTTGCCCCCGTCGCGCCTGCCGGCCCCGTAGGGGTCGAAGGCGGTCCCTGCGAAGAGCATCGGTGCGGCAGCCGAAGGGAGCGCAACGGGAAGATCAAATCGTGTCACGGGCTCACGGAGCAGGCGCAGCCGCGGGATGCACATCCCGGTCAAT
>Ga0187784_10003910_pt1 | contig 12067 bp, 10 predicted proteins | sample 1015_SJ02_MP15_2_FD_132964 | JGI IMG/M metagenome (GOLD analysis project Ga0187784, IMG submission 132964) | Tropical peat soil microbial communities from peatlands in Department of Meta, Colombia - 1015_SJ02_MP15_20_MG | ecosystem: Environmental > Terrestrial > Soil > Wetlands > Peat | place... | reverse complement strand
GAGCGCAAGCGGTCCAGTCTGCGGGCTGACGTAACCGAGCTTGATGCTTTTGGCGGCCCGCGCGGCGGGCGCAAACACCGGCCCTGCCGCAAGCGCGACGCCGGTTGCAGCCGACGCCTTGATAAAACTACGCCGGTTCACGCGAATGATGTCTGATGTCTTCGCCATGCCGTCCTCCCTGTGCGATCGGCACCGTCGCCCGAATCGGGCCGTGCGTGTTTGGCGTTCACCCCGGAGCGAACCTCCGCCTTGCACCGTTCGGCGTTGTTGATTATGTTCGACTATCGAACGAAGGTTCGCACTATGATTTATTGTTACCGAGAGCTCACTTTCTGTCAATCGCCACCGCGCGCGCGAAGTCAGCCTTGACGGCCATGCGCCGCAGCGGTGGAGAAGACAAGGAATTCATGGCGACACTCGCCAAGGGCCTCGCGGTGCTCGGCACGTTCGACAGGGCGCGGCCGACCATGACTTTGTCGCAGGCCGCGCAAGCGACCGGGCTCTCGCGCGCCACCGCGCGACGCATTCTGCGCACACTGGCTGAACTCGGCTATGTCGAGCAGAGCGGCCGTCAATTCTCGCTCTCATCCGGCATTCTCAAGCTCGGCTTCGCCTATCTGGCGACGCAGAACTGGATCGAGCAGGCAGCGCCGCTGATGCGCCAGCTCAGCGAGCAGTTTTACGAATCGTGCTCGGCGGCGATCCTGCAAGGGACGGAGATCGTTTATGTCGCGCGCTTTCCCGCAGCACGGATCATGTCGGTGACACTCGCGGTTGGAACGCGGCTGCCGGCGTTTCATACGGCGTTGGGAAGGATCCAGCTCGGCTTTCTCGACCAGGCGGAACTTTGGCGACGGTTGAAGTCGCTGCGCATCGAGGCCTACACACCATCGACGATCACCGACGTGCAGGCGCTGTTCGACCGCGTGCAGGAAGACCACGTGCAGGGATTTTCCATCGTCGACGAGGAGCTCGAACGCGGCCTGCGCGCGATCGCGGTGCCGATCGTGGACCGCAACGGCCAGGCAGTCGCCGGACTTAACCTCAGCAGCCATTCGACGCGCACCACGCGCAACGAGATGCGCGAGCATTTCCTGCCGAGCCTGCGCGCTGTTGCCGAGCAGATCTCGGCCTCGGTCGTCTAGAGCCAACAGAAGGCCGTCGACATCTTGCTTGCCTGCCGTCCGCCGAGTATCGTTCGTCTAAGGTCGAATACCGGACGTAAGTTCGATAATCGAACACGAGAAGGGGAGCGCCAATGACAGTAGCAGCTGCGAAACAGGTATCCGCGGCCGGGACCAAGGGTGGCGTCACCAGGCCGCAAAACGGCAGCGAATATCTCGACTCGCTGCGCGACGATCGCACCATCTTCATCTACGGCGAGCGCGTGAAGGACGTGACCGCGCACCCGGCCTTCCGCAACACCGCGCGCATGGTGGCAAGGCTTTACGACGCGCTTTACGACGCCAAGCACGCCGACAAGATTTTGGTGCCGACCGACACCGGCAATGGCGGCAAGACCCACGCCTTCTTCAAGGCGCCGAAATCGCTCGGCGATCTCCTGGCCGGGCGCAGCGCCATCGCCGAATGGGCGAAGATCACCTATGGCTGGCTCGGCCGCTCGCCCGACTACAAGGCCTCGTTCCTGGCGACGCTCGGCGCCAATGCCGAGTTCTACGATCCGTATTCCGAGAATGCGCGGCGCTGGTACAAATTCAGCCAGGAGCGCGTGCCCTTCGTCAACCACGCCATCATCCATCCGCCGGTCGACCGCGACCGGCCACCGAACGAGGTCGGTGACATCTGCTGTCACGTCGAGAAGGAGACTGACGCCGGCCTTGTCGTCTCCGGCGCCAAGGTCGTGGCGACCGGATCGGTGCTCACCAACTACACCTTCGTCGCCCATCACGGGCTCATCCCGGTCCAGGACAAAAAATTCGCCGTCGTGTTCATGGTGCCGACCAACCATCCGGGGGTCAAATTCATCTGCCGCACCTCCTACGAGATGACCTCGACGGCGATGGGCAGCCCGTTCGATTATCCGCTGTCGAGCCGGCTCGACGAAAACGACGCCGTGTTCATCCTCGACAAGGTTCTGGTGCCTTGGGAGAACGTGTTCGTCTACGGCGATATCGAGAAGGCCAATAATTTTTTTCCGCGCACCGGGTTCCTGCCGCGCTTCGTGGTGCACGGGTGCACGCGACTTGCGGTGAAGCTCGACTTCATCGCCGGGTTGCTGCTCAAGGCGGTTGAAGCGGCCGGGACCAAGGATTATCGCGGCGTGCAGGCCAATGTCGGCGAGGTGATCGCCTGGCGCAACCTGTTCTGGGCTCTGTCGGACGCGATGGTGCGCGATCCCAAGCCCTGGATCGGCGACTACGTGCTGCCGAACATGGATCCTGGCAATGCCTATGCGATCATCGCCACCATGGCCTACACCAAGGTCAAATACATCATCGAGCAGACCGTGGCCTCGGGACTCATCTACCTCAATTCCCATGCGAGCGACTTCAAGAATTCCGAGATCCGCCCCTATCTCGACCGCTACATGCGCGGCTCCAACGGCTACAAGGCGGAGGAGCGCGTCAAGCTGATGAAGCTGCTGTGGGACTGCATGGCCACGGAATTCGGCGGCCGCCACGAACTTTACGAGATCAATTACGGCGGCTCGACCGAGGAAATCCGCCGCTATTGCCTGTTCGGCGCGCAGGCTTCGGGCAATGCCGACCGCTTTAAGGGCTTCGCCGAAGACTGCATGGCGGAATACGATCTCGACGGTTGGAAGGTGCCAGATCTCACCGATCCCGGCGCACTCAGCTACCACGTCCTGCGCGGCGCACCGCGGTAAAGCCGCGGGGCTAGAGCATGATCCGGAAAAGTGGAAACCGGTTTTCCGAAAATCATGCTCCGCTAAGTAAAAATAGAGTCGATCGATTCAACTTGAAGCGATTGCGTTCTAGGGACTTTCACCGGTCATGCCCGCGCTGGTCGCGGGCATCGCTGTTAGCGCGTCAGCCGCATCAAAGACATGGATGGCCGGGACAACGGGCCCGGCCATGACGAACGCAATTTCGCGCTTTGAGGTCACCAGAAATCGAGCGTCGGAGCCAATGGTTGTTCGTGCCGCAGGAGCGATGCCAATCGGCCGATATGCAGGACGACGGGCGCGGCGCCATCGCTGTGGCGCATAGCGAAAATCTCGCCGATGAAGAGCGAATGATCGCCGCAGGCGTGGCGCGCGATCACTTTGGCGGCGATCGTTGAGTGCGCCTGAACGAACAGCGGCGTTGAGCCGGCGTATTCGAATTTCAGGTCGACCCCCTCGACGGGACGCCCGGCAAAATGACCGATCAAAGACTCCTGCCCGCGTGCGAGAATATTCACGCCGAAATGGCCGGCTTCCACGAGGAAGGCGTGCATGCGCGCCGTCAGGCCGACCGCGACCACGCACAGCGGAGGATCGAGCGATCCCGACATGAAGGCGTTCGCGGTCATGCCGCGAATTTCGCCACCCGCCTGCGTAGTGATGACGGTAACGCCGGTGACGAACGACGCCATGACGCGGCGAAAGAGTTCGGGAGTGACCGCACCGTCCTTCGGATCGACTAGCGGCGACGGCGTTTGCGAATGACCCACTTCTTGTCTCCACCGCGTTTAGCCAGGGGGAAAGATTATCATTATATCGGTTATCCTCGCCGGCGAAGCGGGCAGCGGATAACCGATGCGCACCAGACCGCTCTTCTCGGAAGTAATTCGGTCACCCGATCGACAACGCCTCCCCGGGTACCCACCGGCGGTTAACGTCCACTCGATGTCTGTCCCGCATCCGGACTCAATTCGGATATACCGCCATGTCGCAGCACGACGATGTCCGCTCCGTGTCCAATAGCGACGGATTATTGCATCGCCACGAGACGACGTAACGTGCCAGCAAGAGACCAACGGCACTGCAGCAAATGCCGCGGGTCTCCGCAAGTTTCAGGTCTGTCGGCCGTTGGTCAACGCAGACTTCACGAAAGTGATCGGTCACCCGCCGACTTCTGCCGGGAGGTCTAATACCGGGATAACTCGCCAACGCGATACACCAGGCACGGCTTCGCTGACCTATTTCCTTAACGCATTGAGCTCGATCACCGGCAAAGCCGGCCGCTGCACATAGCAAAAAGCCCGCGGACCTGACGCGGTGCCGCGGCCGCCGGGTACCCTTCTGTTTTGATTTAGATCAATGAATTCGATGCACCCTTGACCATCGTTAGCCAAGGGCGCCGGCAGAGCGCGCGGACGTGGAGAAAATGTGAGGCCAGGCGAGGTAGAATACCTGGAACGTCGGCGCAAAGCCTTGCAAGCCGAAATTGCCAAGGCGCGGCTTCAGAACGCGCCTGTGAACTCACAATCGCGGCCTGAAGCGCCGCAAGCAGCATCTCGAAAGCGAGATCAAGCGGTTTCATCAGAAAAGTTCGCTGAGATCGGAACAGCGAACCGAAGCCTACTGAAGCGCTGGCACAGCGCCGACGCAAACAAACAGGGGAGAAACAATTATGCGTCTGAAGCACCTCGCTCTCGCACTGGCGATTGTGACAGCGGCGCCGATCGCGGTCACGACGGCGCAGGCGGAGGATGGAATTTTCATTCCGCTCTTCACCTATCGGACCGGCCCGTTTGCCGGATCCGGGATCCCGACTGGCAACGGCGAGGCCGATTATCTCGTTATGCTCAACGAGCGCGACGGCGGCATCGGCGGCGTCCGGCTCATCGTCGAGGAGTGCGAGACCGGCTACGACACCAAGAAGGGGGTCGAATGCTATGACTCGGTGAAAGGCCGCAATCCCGTGGTCATCACCCCGAATGCCACCGGAATCACGCTGCAGCTGATCCCCAAGGTGACGGTCGATAAAATCCCGATCCTGTCGTTTGCTTACGGCCTGTCCGCGTCGGCCGACGGCAACCTATTTCCGTGGATTTTCAATCCGCCCGCCACCTATTGGGACGGCGCCTCGGCCTTCATCAGGTACGTGGCCGACGTCGAGGGTGGCTTCGATAAGCTCAGGGGCAAGACGATCGGCCTCGTCCATCTGGACGTACCATACGGCAAGGAGCCGATCCCGCTGCTGCAAGCGCTCGCTAAGGATTATGGCTTCGAGCTTAAGCTCTATCCCGTGACCGTTTCCGACATGCAGAACCAGACCTCGGTCTGGCTCAACGTGCGGCGTGACCGGCCCAACTGGATTTATTTGCAAGGCTGGGGCGCGATGAACCCGACCGCGATCTTGGAAGCGACCAGGACCGGCTTTCCGATGAACCGCATGGTGGGCGTATGGTGGTCGGGCAACGATGATGATGCGCGCCCCTCGGGCGCGGCTGCAAAGGGCTATAGCTCGCTCGACCTCAACGCGGTCGGCGGGGACTTTCCGGCGATTCAGGACATCCTCAAATACGTCGTAGACAAAGGAAAGAGCCAGGTCGCGTCGCGGGACAAAGTCGGCGAAAACTTTTATTACCGGGGCGTCTTCAACTCGGTCATCCTCGCCGAGGCGATCCGCACCGCGCAGCAATTGACCGGCAAGAAGCTGGTCAACAGCGACGACGTGCGCCGCGGCTTCGAGAGCCTCACCATCACCGGCGCGCGCTTGAAGGAGCTTGGCCTCGAAGGCTTCGCCGCACCCGTTCAGCTAAGCTGCGCCGATCACAATGGGCATGGGGGCATCTCTCTGGTCGAATGGGACGGGGCGAAGTGGCATACCACGGTGACCTCGATTGAACCGATCAAGGATAAGGTCATGCCGCTGATCGAGAGCGCGGCGCAGGATTACGTCAAAGCCAACACCGGCTGGCCGAAACGAACCGAAGCTTGCGACAAGTCGTCTTGATAGGCGTTCTTGCTGGTCCCCGCCTACGCGGGGACCAGCGGGCAATCGATCGTGGCGCTTACATTGTGGTTCTTCTTGTTGTGAGCGGATGCTTGACGACGGCAGTCATGGCGGCAGCCTCACGCGGCTTGGGATACGGGCCTAGTCGGTCTGACCTCGAACGCCACTCCAAGCGGATCGGGCGTGTTCCGCTTTACCCCGATAGTGAACTGGCGAACTGAACTATTGCGGCGTGAGAAGCTTCCCGAGCTGCTGGAGAAGCTCGCCGTAACGTGCGAAGTTGCCCGCAGCGTATTGCTGTTGCATCTCGCGGAACACAGCGCGTGCTCGTTCGAGCGTATCGCTGCTAGTTTGAGTAGCCGCGCTCGGTACTGTCGCACCGACGAGGAGGCGCTCGGCGTCCGGCAGGGTGCTCGCCCACTCGATCTTGCGGTCATCGGGCAGCAGCTGCCCCAATACGACGCGGGCCAGCGTCGGTATCTTGGTCTGCTCCGCCTCTATATAAACCGGTTCGATTATGATGAGCTGGTTATCGACAAGTGGCAACACGATGAGATTGCCGCGAATGACGCGCGAGCCGTGCTGATCCCAAAGCGTGAGATCACCGGAGAATCGGCTGTCAGAACTGATCCGTGATTCCACCTGCGCCGGACCGTCGACGAAGGTTCCTTTCGGGAAACGGAACGCTACTAGCTTTCCATAGTTCTCACCATCGCAGAGACCGGCAAGCCAGCCCGCCAACTGGTTCTTGCCGGCGACCGATAAAGGCAGCATAAGCAAGAATTCCGGCCGATCTGAACCAGGAAGCTGAGTCGTCACGTAATAGGGCAGCATCTCGATCTCGGCACTTCGATAAAGTTCGCGAGGAATCTCCCAGCGATCTTCCCGATTGTAGAAGGTCGTCGGGTTGGTCATGTGGAACGTACCGTACGTCTCGGCCTGTACTGTGAAGATATCCTCCGGATAGCGGATGTGCCGGCGCAGATTGTCAGGCATCTCATCAGCGTCCTTAAACATATGTGGTAGCACTTCCCGGTAGGCTTTAATAATCGGATCGCGCTGGTCGAAAACGTAGAAGGTCACTGAGCCATTATAGGCGTCGATCACTGCTTTGACGGAATTACGCACGTAATTCTGCCCACGGAAAGCCGGCAGCGATCCCTGATAAGCCTCGCTATACGGATAATTCTGTGACGTCGTGTAGGCGTCGAGAATGTAGGAATAGTGATCCGAATCCGCGATGATGTAGGGATCACGATCGAAACTCAGAAATGGCGCCAGCGTCTGTACCCGCTCGACGATGTTCCGTCGCATCATCACCCGGCTTTCGGGCGTGAAATAACCCGAAATGAAGAGCCGCAGGCCATCGAATTCGCGTGCACAGACGAGCCTGCGCCAAAAACTGGAAAGGAGAATTCCCCCAATTCCCTGGTAGATCGTTTCGGCGTTGGCCTGGCCTTGCGGAAAATCGAACTCCCTCTCGGTAGTCCGCACGTAAACGCGGTCCTTGGTGAACTCGCTAAAATAGATCTCGCCATGAGCTACCGAGAGGTCCTTCTTGGCAACGATCGGAATGTCGTGTGCCCAGAGAATTGGATTGCCTCTGCTGTCGATTTCATTCACTGGGACTGCAACAACGCCATAGCCGTGGGTGTATTTGAGAGCGAGATTGACCCAAACCTCGGCCGGTGCGGGAAGCCGCGTAACATCCAGTTCCCGCGCCGTGATCATGACTTGCCGCTCGGTGCCGTCGATCTCATAGCGATCGATGTCAACACTGGAGAACGTATAATAGGGCCGTAAGCCCTGGATCTGTTGGAGTTGCGGCTCGAGGGCGCGCCAATCCCAGATGCGGGCGTCCTGTAGCGTAGAGGCATTCGTTTCAAGGTCCGCAGCAGTAAGACGCTTGCTGGATACGGCGAATTCGCGCTCCTCGAGCGACGGTCCCTCGAGGTTGTAAGCTTGGCGAGTGCCAGCAATGCTCCGGACCAGATACGGCAATTCCAGGGTGATTTGATTTGGCCCCACATAAAGATCTTCGATCCCGGCAGGGACTGCAAACGCCGCCAGGCCAACAAGTGCTAGCCCCGCCAACGGCGCGAGCCAATGCACGCGGCGCATCAACAACCAGATGCAAAACGACCGTATGAAAGCCGCAAGTATTAAGATTAGAGCGGCCACCACCCAACAAATGACAATTAGGTCGTATGCGGGTATCCAGAAATTGACATCGGCGTAGGATGCGCCGGCAATCACGTTGGAATGCCCGACCGCAACGAGGTGATACCGGGCCAAGAACCGGCTTGCCCCTAAAGCAAGGCACAGAAGAGCTCCCAACGCCATTCCGTGTCGTATCCAAATTGTTTGAACCGGCCAGCTCGCCGGCGAAACAATCAAAACGCCCTGTCCTGTGTGAAGAGCTGCTTGGTCCAGGCTGCGGAGCAACGCTGTCACTCCGCGGCTGAGTGTTATCCCGACGACCAGCCAAAGCAAGATCGTGAGGCAAAGGATTGCGATAACGATTTCGACAATGTCGTCGTAAAAGGGCAAAGCCAGCAAGTAGAAGGACAGATCCCTGCCGAAAACCGGGTCGGCCACGTTGCTCGCGGTTGCGCCGACAAAGCGCATCAGTGGAATCCATAGCGGAGTCGCAAGGATTCCGACGAAGGCCGCGATCGCGAAACCGGCGAACCATGGCACGCTTTTAGGAATAACCGGAAGCCGACGACATAGTGACAGCAGATTGCCACCAACAAATAGGCCGACGGATAACAGAATGACCAGGAAAATTCCCACGCGATACTCAATGGACAGCCAAAAGCGGTGGCTTTGGCCTAGCTCTTCAAACCAGTAATTCTCGAGCGAGATACGCAGGGCTACTTCCAGGCAGATGATCGCGAGCATCGCGGCCAGGATGTAGACGGCATCGCGATAGATCTGATGCACAAATGCAGCGCGACTGCTGCCTCTCCTTTGTAAAAAAGTCTGGGCCAAAGGCAGCGAAGCTAGAGCGAGTACAAACAGGTAGGTGAATTGAAACATTGATCGTTCTCTTCGGGCGCCGCGGTTCAGGAAAGTAGTGCAATCGTGCGCCGCATCCTTTGAAATCGCAATAGATCTATTTACCGGAAGTCTCGCGTTCCGCGGGACTCGAACCGGCTTGGCCCAGCGAAGAAAATTCGTCAGCGCTCGCGCCGCCCCGCCCGATAGTGCTTGGCGTGCCCGCGATCGTGTCCCGCTTGCCCCCAAAGGCTTGCGACGTTCTCGCTCAAAGCCCTGACACAAAAACCAACGGGGTTAGCCCGGCCACTACCCTGTATTCGGCTCAGTGGCCCCGCCGGAAGCGGTCGTGTGTACTTTTATGAAACCAGTCGGGCCGCCCGGAGGCGCTTTCGCAGAAACTGGGAGGCAAGGTGCAACCGAGCCGAGGGAATGGCGTGGGGGTTGCCCCGATCGCTGTTGAATTAGAGGGGGAGGCGCTTGCCGGTTTCCCGGAGCGTATATAGCAGCAGCCTCGGTCTGCTGACATTGTTCAGTTCCCATCCACATTGACGGACAAGCGTTCAGAGGAGATTGCTTTCCTGGCGACAAACGCATCCACGATAGCGGAAAGCCTGGGCTCTCCGGTTTCGGCGAATTCATAGCGAGCACGCACGATCGGCTTATTGATGCGCAGAAGATGGACGAGGTCGATCGGAGTAGCGGAGACAACAATATCGGCATCAGCGGCGTTAATCGTCAGCTCCAGCGCCTGCGATTGTGCCGTGCTATAGCCGAGCGCAGGCAGCACCTCTCCGACGTGTGGACGTCTTTGATAAACCTCGGCAAACTCTGGCGCCGCTGCCGGCCGTGGGTCCACAATCTCCGCCGCACCTGCCGCAAGAGCAGCGACGTACCCGGCCCCATACGCCATCCCGCCGTGAGTGATTGTCGGGCCGTCTTCGACGAAAAGGACGCGGCGTCCCCTTACTGTGGATGCATCATCGAGCCGAATCGGCGAGGTCGCGCGCACAATGGGTGCGGCGGGATTGATGGCCTGCAACTCGGCAATCGCGGCACCGACATCGGCGGCCAATGCTGCGTCCACCTTGTTTACGACCACACGTCTGCCATACGCGCCACGGTTTCGCCTGGATGATGGGTGGCGATCTGTCTTGGCCGCAAGGCATCGGCGACGGCGATGAGAAGATCGGGCTTGATGAAGGGGAAGGATCTCTGCCTCCCTTTCGGCCACTTGCAAAATGGCAGCGTATCGACCCCCGCCAGCACAACGTCGCCTGCGCCAATGTGGGGTTCGTATTCTTCGCGCTCTTCCATGGTGCACTGCGCCGCATCGACGTCGGCAAACGAGGCAAAGCGTTGCACGCGCTTCCTCGCCAAATTCCCGTAAGGCATCGGGTGTCGGATCACGACGGTCTGCTCGCCCTGATCGCGCAGACGGCGCGCGATCCAGCGGGCGATGGAAGATTTGCCGCAACCTGTACGGGTTGCGCAGACAGTGATTACCGGCAGCGACGAATGCAGCATGGTGCGCTTGGGGCCAAGCAAAATGAAATCGGCCCCGACCGCGAGAGCACGTGATGCGGCCTGCATCGCACGCTCATGCGGCACGTCGCTTTAAGCGAACACGACCTGATCTACGGCCTCAGCGCGGCACAGGGACTCAAGCTGCTCCTCCCCCACAACCGCGATTCCGCGCGGATACAGCGGGCCGGCAAGCGCGGGCGGATAAATCCGACCGGCAATGCCTGGGATTTGTGCGGCCGTGAACGCCACGACTTCCGTTGCCGGATCGTCGCGGTACACAACATTGAAGTTGTGAAGGTCGTGCCCGGCCGCGCCCATGATGAGGACGCGGCGCCTTCTCGGCGCAGAACCTCGCGGCGGCACTCGTATCTTATCAGATGCAGTAAGTTCGGATCGGAACGAAACCATTGAACTCAACCGAGGCGTAGCTTGCGGTGTAGGCGCCGGCGGAGAGGAAATCGATCAGATCGCCGACTGCGAGATCAAGCGGCAGCTCGTATCCAGCGTGCTCGTAAATGATGTCGGTGCTGTCACAGGTCGGGCCTGCGAGCACTGCTGGTCCGCACCGGCTCCCGTCATGCGGCGTGCGAATACGGTAGTGAATGCACTCGCCCTGCGTTTCCGGCAAACCATTGTAACGCCCGGCGTCTATATAGACCCAGCGCTTCGTGGTGTGTTTGGATTTTCTTGCTACTAGCAGGACTTCGGAGCGCAGAACGCCAACGTCACCGACCAAATATCGACCGGGCTCGACGACGATCTCCGGGCAGGAGCTGCCAAAATCCTGGCGCAGCGCGGCCTCGATGACCCCGGCATAGGCGTCGAGCGTCGGAATGGGCGTGCGGTATTGGGCCGGCAACCCGCCCCCGACATTCAGCGTAGTGAGATCAAGGCCGCGCTCCGCGCAGGCATGAAAAATCTCCGCCGCTGCCGCAATTGGCCCGCGCCATTGCGATGGATCGGTTTGTTGCGAGCCGACATGGAAGGATACGCCATTTGGACGCAGGCCAAGCGTTTGGGCGTAGCAAAGCAGCTCCACGGCCATTTCGGCATCGCACCCGAACTTGCGGGTCAACGGCCAATTGGCGCCCTTGGCATCGACTCGCAGGCGGCAAAAGACCTAAGCGTCGGGGGCAGCGCGAGCAATCTTTTCGACCTCCCCGATACTGTCGAAGGCAAATCGATCGATGCCATTGCGATAGGCGCGGACGATCTCAGTTTCGCGCTTGATGGTGTTTCCAAAAGAAAGACGATCTGGCGCAATTCCAAGCTTTAGGCAGCGCTCGATCTCGCCGAGACTGGCGAGATCGAATTCGGCATCGACTGAGGCCAATGCCGCAAGGATGTCCGCCGCCGGATTCGCCTTCACTGCGTAAAAGATCGTTGCATTCGGAAATGAGGCACGAAGCGCCAAACACCTAGCGCGAACGAGGTCGAGATCGATGACGACACAGGGCAAACTTGGCCACCGTATCGCCAGGAACCGATCGATTTTATCCGTCGTGCCCGGTGCCTCGCGGTCCCCGAGAACGGGTGGGAATCGCTGCAAATCGGCTGTTTGACGGTGAGCCATGGGTGCCCATTCTGCTGGTCAACCTGCTGCCGGCACAACGGCCAAACGCGGTTCCGCTGGGGTTCGTGGCGAGCGAATTGGCGGAAAATCATCGGCGGTG
>Ga0187784_10003909_pt1 | contig 12068 bp, 14 predicted proteins | sample 1015_SJ02_MP15_2_FD_132964 | JGI IMG/M metagenome (GOLD analysis project Ga0187784, IMG submission 132964) | Tropical peat soil microbial communities from peatlands in Department of Meta, Colombia - 1015_SJ02_MP15_20_MG | ecosystem: Environmental > Terrestrial > Soil > Wetlands > Peat | place... | reverse complement strand
GGTTTGGATATTAATAGTCTACATCCTGATTGGTGGATTGTCAAATCATAAAGGGCTGGGTACCTGCCGCCGTTGAAAGCAGGACTAACGCGCCTGAAAACGCCACTATAACCAAGAAGCTTAACGGAAAGCGCCCCTATGCGCGCGACTCGGAGGGAAGGTTAATAATTAGTTCCGAACCCTCTCTCTAATGCCCTCTTTTTCTCTTTCTTCGCCAAAACAATCAGGTTTCACCATTTGAAAGCGCGCGCTCATTTGAACACACCAGTCTTTAGAAGAAGTGATTAAACTGAGCTGGTGACTATCTACAAACTCTTGGACCGTTCTACCGACTCCATAAAATGGATAATCGTGCCCACCAAAAAACTTTCCCGACAGTACTTTTGGAGAGTACAATTTTATCGCGCGCTCTAATTTTCCGCGCCTATTGGGTTCTATCTTGCCGCGGCTATGGCTACTTTCCAATAGTTCGCTTTTCCGCCGCCGACTTGTAAATGGCATGGGCGAGTTTCACTGCCTCGTGACCATCGCGTGCGCTGCCGAGCGGTTCACGTCCCTCTTTGATGGCGGAAGTAAACTCTTTCCACTCGTCAACCCACGACGAATCTTCGCCTCGGAATTCAACGATAACTTCCTTAAACGGCTTAGTAAAATCTCTTTTCCCCAGAATCGCTTTTTCAGTACCATAGCTTCCGCCGAGTCCTTCAACGATGATGTAACCTTCTATGCCATAGATTTCAAATGAAAAAAGGTTCTTCCACTGTGTCCAACTGACATGTATGGATGCAGTTTTGCCTTTTTCTGTTTGCAATAGGCAGAATGCGTTGTCTTCTAAAGGAACTTTCCAAAACGAAGATAAGGTGATGCCAAAAGACTCTGAGAACTCCCCTAAGAACCACCGTGCTAAGTCAAGAGCGTGCATTCCCTGATCCATCAGCTGTCCGCCACCGGAAATTCGCCTATTCATTCTCCAGTCCTTTTCATAATCAATTCTTCCGCCTATGCCGTAGCGAATGCGTACAAACAGTGGTTCGCCTATTTCTCCTCGATCAAACCATATTCTTGCCTGTTTCACACCTGGATGGTGGCGCAAGTTGAACCCACATTTGAGGGTCAACCTCGTTTTTTCTGAAGCTTCAACCAAAGCAGCTGTCTCTTTGGAGTTTAGTCCAAGCGGTTTTTCGCACAGCACGCATTTACCCAGTTTCAATGCTTCCAAACTCATCGACGCGTGAAAAACGTTTGGGGTTGCCACAATAACCACGTCTACATCAGCGGCCAGCAACTCTTGCCAATCGGTCGTAAATTGGCAATTCATCTCCTCTGCAAGCGCTCTCGCATTTCTCTCATCAGCATCGGCAACCATAACCAACTGGTCGCCGCAAGCTTTTACTGCACCTGCCCGTCGCCAACCTTGCCTCCCACAGCCAATCAAGCCCACCTTCAGCATTTTTTTCCCTCCTAGGTTTTTCTACGAAGAGTGTACACGTCAGAAGACGAAACCTCATTGAGGTCCATTTCTTTCCAGTTGTCCCACATCGCACTTATGAGCTTCCCCGTCAACCCATCAGAAGCGTCTGACGCCAGGAAGATCGCCAGCTCAACTGGAAGTTTCAAAGGTGTCCCTCCAGTTGCCTTCACCCTTTGCGATTCTTCAATAGCCTTTTTGCCAGCCGCTTCGCCCGTAGCCAAAACCTGGTCATGCATACGCGTGTCTACCAGACCTGGCGCGATAGCGTTTACCTGAATATTGAACTCTTTGACTTCTTCAGCCAAAGTTTCGGTCAGGCGGACTACCGCGGTCTTGGATGAAGCGTACGCTGAAAAGCGAGGCCGCGGAGACGTTGCTCCACCCCCAGAAAAGTTTATGATTTTGCCATTGTGTTGCTTCATCATCGTTGGCAGCACTTCTCTGCAGCAGAAGAAAGTGCCAATCAGGTTCACTTCAACAGTCTTTATCCAATCGTCAACGTCGTTTTTGACTAGTGGACCTACGGGACCTAGAACCCCAGCGTTGTTAACTAAAACGTCAATTCTTCCAAATCGCGCAGCCGCGGAGTTAACCATTTTGAAAACATCACCTCTTCTGGAAACGTCCACTCTTAAGGGTAGTGCACGTCTTCCCATCATTCCTATTTGAGCAGCAACGTCTTTAATCTCTAAAAACGTTCTTGACACGACAACCACGTGTGCGCCTTCACGCGCAAATGCCAAGGCCACCGCTTTGCCGATGCCCTTTCCGGCTCCTGTGACTATCGCAACCTTGCCTTTTAATTTCACAGTGTTCTTCCCCAAAATGCTGTGCAGCATACAAAACTTGCTTACAACGCTTACCAAATAGGCGCCGACACTTGAGGGCAATGTGAAGTCGTGAGTTTTCACCTTCGTACGAGCACTCGCGCCCATGTTTCGCGATTTTTGAGCATCGTTCTCGCGTGTGCTATTTCAAGCCGCTTATTTTTATGTACTTTTCGGGGCTGTGACCAGCTCTGAAGAGGCCTATCCTACATGAAAGGGTTTGCAACAGGTTTGCATCAAATCATTACAGCCCAGAGGCCTCTGCGTCAAATTTTCTGTGCTTCTGATTGCTTATGTGTTTGCGCTTGGCATATGCGTATGGCTGAAATCTATGGTCCATTTGATACTGCGGCGGATCGCTTCTTCAGAAGATATCCTTGGGGTCCAGCCGAGTTTCTTTATCTTGTCCAAAGAAAGTTGAACAACCGGAATATCACCGATCCAGCCACTTGGCCCCCCCGTATACGTCCTTTTCACGTTCTTAAGGTCCATCTCTTGGATAACCCCGTCGGCGACCGTGTCTACCAGTGTTTGTTCATCTATTCCGAGGTTGAATATGTTGACTTTATCCGAGGCTTTCCCATACCCAGTGATTATTCCATCGACGCAGTCCTTCACGTGGAGATACTCCTTACTCTGTTTGCCGTCACCCAAAATCTCAAGCTCGGAGGGGTTCTTGAGAAGCTTATGTACGAAATCCCAAACGACACCCCTTCTACATCTCTCGCCGACAACGTTTGAGAATCTGAACGCCCAGAATTTTATCGGCGCGAATTTAGTGAAGGCCTCGGCATAGGCCTCACAAGCCAGTTTAGAGGCGCCATATAAAGATGTCTGGAGAGGAGAGTACTCCTCAGAAGTGGGTAGAACCGTAGCTTCACCGTATATCGCCGATGTCGAGGCGAAGACCAAATCTGGAATATTATTTTTGCACATAGCCTCAAGTATATTGAGCGTTCCGACTAGATTATTCTCTAGATCAGCCTTGTGATCGAGTAGACTTTCTCTAATGTTTGCATGGGCAGCCAGATGAAAGACCGCGTCATGCCCGGCGAAGATTCTGGTAAGCTTCTTTGTGTCCTTTATGTCTACGTTACGAAGTGTAAGACGAGGATTACCCTTATGGTGTTCGAGATTTTCCAAGAAGCCACAAGATAGATTGTCAACGACTGTTACAGAATACCGTTCGGACAATAGTCGATCAACGAGATGGCTTCCAATGAAGCCCGCCCCACCCGTTACTATCGCTTTCAATTGTTATCGCCTCGAGTTATCTGATTCTCAACAGTTTGGGAAAAGAATTTGTCTGCGGCCTTATAAGATTCTATCGTCCCTATGTCCCACAAATAATCTTTAAGCATGTAGCCATAAACCGGTTCTTGTTTGTGAAGCCACTGGATAAATCTTCCGGGCTCATCGGCGGCCAGCCCCAACTGCAGGTATTCCTTAAGCCTTTTGCCTATTCGCGCTGGAAAAGCGTAGACACATGCTCCTACAAGGGTCGCTTTTGGATGCATTGGCTTTTCGACAAACTCTATAATTTGTCCACTTTCACCAGTCACTACTGTTGAACCTCTTTTCGCTTCGGCAACGCTTCCGGCATAGTAGAGAGCTATGGTGGGAGCGTGTTTTTTACGGAAAAAAGAGAGAAAGTTGCCAAGATTGTCGTTAAAAAGGTTATCGCCAGCCAAGACTAAAACGTCCTCCTCGCCTATTTTCTCGACGATATCGGCTAGAGCTCTAACGGCCCCAAGCTTTTCTTCTTCCTTAGATGACCTTTCAGGCATAAGCTCCACGTGGCAGTATTCGGTGTTTTTTAGCCATTTTTTGAACTGAGATTGAAACCTCAGATTCGTTGACAGAATAATTCTGCTCACTGGCGGGTCTAACGGCGTAATCTTTTCAATAACATAATTTACAATTGGCTTGCCAGAAATGGGGAGCAAGGCTTTAGGTTTATTAGCCGTTAATGGCCAGAGCCTCTTGGCGTACCCACCTGCAAGAATGATTGCGATCATGCAGTGTCGCACGCTGAGGTTTCAGCCTTTTTGAACTCCGACCATGCTTGGTCAAATTCCTTTATGGTTTCTTCTGTCTTTGGGTGGAAGGGCATCTGCACTAGAATCTTGTAAGGGATTGTTGTTATGTGCGCGCCCGCGACAGCCGCCTCATTCACATCTTCAGGTTTTCTTATGCTGCCAACAATGATCTTCGTTGAGGAACGACTTTCCTCGATTATGCGTCTCGACTCCTGTATAATTTTCAGCGGGTCCAAGCCTACGTCTCGTACTCGATTGAAGAATATGCTAGCGTACGTGGCCCCGACGTTGGCTGCCAGCAAGACTTGATTTGTTGCTATCATACAAGTCATATTTGTCTTGATGTTTTCTTTTTTGAGTCTGTTAACAATTCGCAGACCTCGGCCATCCATGAACATTGGAACCTTGACGACGATGTTCTTAGGGTTCCAACGTGAGTACTCTTTGGCTTCCGCGACTAGATCTTCATCGCTACCTGACGTCTTCGTAAGCTCTACACTGAGGGGACCGTTCACTAGGGACAGAATTTCCAGAACTCTGTCCTTAAAGTTGACGCCTTTCTCGGCAAGGAAAATCTTCTGGTTTGTTGTGACCCCACTAATGATTCCCCAAGGCAGTATGTCCTTTATCTCTTTCACACTTGCTGTGTCAAGAAATATTTCCATTTTCATTCACCTCATTTTAAACGGTTCCAGACTTTCAGAACACTTTCAATGCATTAGTTTTGCTTAACGCCACCTATTATCTCTTTCTTGACAATCTCGGAAGCGGCAAATAAGCTAGGGACTATAAGGTCTGGCCTAGTGCCCTCGTCCTCTATGAGTTTACACAAATCGCACTTTAAATAGCCTATCAAGATGGTTCGGCAGCCAACGGACTTGCCCGCTTTCACGTCTGTCAAACTGTCCCCAATCGCGTAACATTTTGATAGGTCCAGCTCCAGATCTTTCGCGGCCCTCAAAAACAAGCCAGGTTTAGGCTTCCTGCAATCGCAGTTGCTTCTGTACTTGGGGTTCTTTGCTGACGGATGATGAAAACAATAATATTCAGCGTCTACGTAAGCGCCCCTTTTTCCAAGATCGGTCCTCATTTTTTGGCTTATCCGCTCAAAGGATTTCATTGTCATTTTTCCCTTGGCTATGGCAGGCTGATTCGATATGACGACTACCTTGACGCCCAAACGGTTGAAAACCCTAATTGCCTCAGCCACTTGAGGCAGTAGCTTGAATTGTCTAGGATGGAGAGGCGAATCTAGCAAGCCTAACTCAGGAAAACTGACAATCTCGTTTATGACTCCATCCCTGTCTAGAAACACGGCTTGACTCATTTGGTGTCTCTCGGCATGAGTTCGCACATCTCAACTATGCTGTACTTAATTCCTACAGAACTTAACGATTTCTTGAGCTTCTTAAGAACTCGCTCGATTTCTTCGTTTTTAACGTCAATCGAGATGACAATTCGCTTCATTTCACGACCCACTTATTAATTCACGTAGTCTTGCACATATAAGGTGCGTTAACACGGCATGATAGCCTTCCACTTGTGGTGTGGAATTTACGGGCACGACTATGCAAGCGTCTGCTATTTGCTTTAAGACGCCACCATCAAAGCCAGCCAAACCCACTACCTTGCCATCATTTTCCTTAATGAACTTGGCAGCCTTCAACAGGTTCTGCGACCAAGGACCCGCCGCGTCCGATCCAGAGCCTCCATGAACGCTAATAGCAACGTAGACATCTTGTTTACGCCGTAGGTTCATTAACTGCTCCACATAGATGTTTTCCCAGCCTAAGTCGTTTGTGAGTGCTGAAACTAAGGGCACGTTATCGTTCAAAGCTAAGGCTCTAAACCTTCTTTTTCCCTCCACTGCGGTGAACTTTGCAAGATCGCTTGCGAAGTGAACAGCTGTAGAAGCTGAGCCTCCATTCCCAGCTAGAAACACCTGCCGATCTTCTTTCCATGCCTCGTATAGAAGCTCTATTACCTTATTAATGTCCTCTCTTGATATACGCTTCGTAACTAACAACACATCTTGAAGATAATGGTCAATAAATTCTTTACCTTGCATGAAATCCCTCCTAGAGATTGACAACTATCTTAGAGCCTTCACGCTCAAAGCCAAACCTAACTTCACTCAATCCTTCCTTAGCCATGGCTTTTCTCAATCTGTCCTTGCGATCCTCACAATAAAACATCAGGAAACCTCCCCCACCAGCACCCATCAACTTGCCACCAAGGGCGCCTTTTCTCAGTCCTTCCTCATAATATCTATCTATCGGACCATTCGAAATCTTTGAAGACGTTTCTTTTTTGGCCAGCCAGTGTTCATGCTGAAGCCTACCGAACTCAGACAAGTCGCCACTTTCAAGAGCATGCTTGACCTTAAACCCTATGTCTTTTATGTGATGCATAGCATCTAGGCCTTTCGATCCTTCTTCTTGCATAGAACTCCTCTGATCTTGAAGCACCATAGTTGAACTCCTTTTTACGCCCGTGTAGAAAAAGAGCAAGTTATTCTCAAGTTCACGAACAGTTTCCTCCTTAATTTTCAGATTTGAGACACTGACCCTGCCTTCTTTAGCTACGTCTAGGCATATGAATCCCCCAAAAGCCGCTATATAAGGATCTTGTACGCCACTGGGCTCCTTCAGAATCTCGATCTCCAAGAAACAAGACTGCTCAGCAAGTTCATGGCGCGGAGGATTTTCATCTTTCAACGCATGAAGAGCATGTAAAAGACTTACTGTGAAGCTCCCTGATGAGCCCAAACCCGTTTCAGCAGGCACATCTGCGATTGAAACTATCTCAAGATGACCCTTTAGCCCCAAAAGCCTTAGGGCTTCTCTAACCACCGGATGTTTAATATTATCTACGGATTTCACTATTTCAGTTATGGAGTAGCTTACCCTGATCTCCTCTTCAAACCTCCGATTGACCACCAAGTAAACATACTTATCCAAAGCCGACGTAATAACAAACCCACCATATCTAGAGGAGTAGGAGGGCAAATCCGTGCCCCCGCCACCTAGCGTTAAACGGAGAGGCGTTTTGCTAATAATCAACTGAGCTCATCTCTTTGCTTGAGGCTTACGATGGCTGCGTTAGGATCTACAAATACTCACTATAAGTTATAAAGATAACTGATGTGCATGCGTAGCGTCTCAACCGTAGCGCGCAAGTCTTATGCTCCCAGCAAATGTCACTTCAAACCCTAAATCTTTAAATGCCTTTTTCAACTATTTCGGCAACTGGCTTAACTTCCATGGTTATGACATTTTTTGGCCAAATAACAATCTTTTAACCTGCCGATTGAACACATAAACCCCCACATCACTCGCCGCACAGTTTCCTCAATCTGAACAGTCGCTTGATTTGATAGTTGAACACGTAGCCCGCCACATCACTTTTCGGGATTCGCTTGATGACGGAGCCGAAGTATGTTAAAATCGTGAAACAGTCCTTCAGCGTTATATAGTGAACATGGAGCAAGACCGCGTGTATCATGTGGATGGGTTCGTATCCCACCTTATAGAGGGTTTTTCCGCGGAGGATGAAATCGCTTAGTGGATGCGCAGTCGTGGAACTGTGTTCAGCACGGACTCTTAAATCCACGACTTTTGCTCCTTCCTTCATGAACTTTAAGCCCAGGTAAGTGTCGTCCGAGATTTTGTTGAACCTTCCGTTCATCAAGCGGAGGAATGTTGAAACCTTGATTAGCATGGCATATCCGCTTTTTCCGCAACAGTCCGCGTTGGCTTTCAAGTTTTCTTCTATGAAGTTTGACGGGATGGTTACGTCTCCGTCTATTCTGAGAAGGTAGTCGAACGATTCTAGGTTTATGTTGGCTAGCCCGTCGTTTAGGACCTGAGTGATTCTGTCGTTTATCGTTGGCTTGTTTATTTTTTTGGGGAGAATGGCTAGTATCTCTATCGGGTATGTTTGGTTGAGGATTGATTGAACAGTCTTGGGATTCAAGTTTTGCGGCAAGGAAGGGACAATGCAGAGTATTCGATAGGTCATTTAGACCCTCCATAAAGCGTTCGTTATGTGCCGTGCTAGGCTTCGTATTTGATAAGTTCTCACGAAGCCGAAGGTGTCCATCTTTTTCGGCCTAGTCAGGCAAGCGACGAAGTAGGACAGCACTATGAAAATTTCTTTAAGACTGTCGGGAGGTTTCTTAAACATCTTGCTCGCCACGTGTATCGGAGTCCATCCGAGCCTATAATGCAGCCATCCTAGATCAACTAAGTAGCGGACGTCTAGCGGATGGTTACCCACGTATAACGGAGGGTCGCGGTACCCGCGAACTTTCTTGTGTGCCATCTGGAACTTCAGTCGGATATAGGGGTCTTCGCACTCGGCATAGAATTTGCCGTTCATGACCTCGTTGAAAGCTGAAACCTTGATTAGCATTGCGGATCCTCCTCCGACCACGTCGGGGTCGCCTATCAGGTTGTTTTTCACGAAATCTTTGCCTAGAACCGTGTCTCCATCAACCTTCAGGATATAGTCGAAGCGCGATAAATTCACGTGAGATAGTCCCTCATTTTCCGCATCAGCTATTCTCTGGATCAGCGAAGGCAGTTTCGATTTTTTAGTTAGGAACATGGTGAAGTTGGGAATTGATTGACCGATGACGGACCACACAGTTTCGCGAGTTAAGCGTTGAGGCAAGCTGACGACTAAGCATAATACTCTTGTTCTTCCGTCCTCATGTGCGCTCTCAGCTGCAGTTGTCATCATTTCACTAATTTAACATTACTAAAAGCCAATATATAACAAATAGCAAAGCACCTACAGCGTCAGTACACCCAATGAGAATAGCTATCGATTGCCACTTCATCGCTCTCTATAGTCGAATAGAAGACGATAGCTTTATCATATCTTTGGCTTTTTCAATCTGTTCTACGCCCTTCACGTTCTTGCGTTCAAGTTTTTTTGTTGCCTAGTTCACAAGCTTCAATTGAAGGTCAAGCTCTTTCGTCTTTTGTTCTATCTCCGCTGTTTGGCTTTCAACTCGATGCATCGTTCTTCTTTACGCGTCTTTGACCATGTTAACCTGCGACGGACAAGATACACTATAAATACAATCATCTGCAAAGATACGCAGATTATGTTTTATAAAAATGTGGGTTGACCCTCATTGGATAACATGTTTATCAAAGCATATATCTTAGACAAGAGGAGATTTGAAGAACGATCTCAAGTAAGATAGCTTCGTCGGAAACGACCTTGAATACTCCATTGGTTTTCATGCTTTCATCAGTTTTTTCCGAGACAGTGTGACCTCCAGGAGAATTGCTTTTCTTCCTTCGATATTCCTCGTTAGAGGTCTTGTTTTTTGGGTGTGTCGCATCACTTTTTTCTAGAGCTTTAATCGTTTTCCATTCTCTGCGCGCGCTAGGATGTGCTGAACCTTTACTATCTCACATCCGGCAGGCATCATGATGTCTAGTTCGTTTGCCAGGTTTCTTTCTAGAAAGTCTTTTGGCAAGATTATGTACCCATCTATCTTTAAAATGTAGTCGAATGTCGTTAAATCAATCTTCTCATACGCGTCTTTTAAGACATCTCGTTCTGTCTCCGTTGGCCTATTTGATCCCATTGTAAGCAACAGGACCATTTCCACCGGAACTGTTTGTTCCATGACCGACTTTATCGATTCGAACCTCAAATCTTTTGGTAAACCCAGAACCACACATAAAATTTTCATTTTTCTAGGACTCCACACAGGATTTTCGGGTTGCGGTACGATACTGCCACTTGGAAACAATGCTTTTTTACTTTACTCATAAACTTTCCCCGCGCTAATTGTTCGGTTCATAAAATGACTATATGGTTTCATATTTCAAATCTCGCCTCAAACTCGGTATAACGCACATTATTCTCTTTCTGCCAGCTCCTTACTGGCTGCTTAGATTGCCCGTTTGCTATTGAACATAGCACGCGTTCGGTTTTGAAGGAAGGCGGATAAAACTCTCTAGCTAGCTAGCCATTATAAACTTCGCAAAGTTTCAGACGAAAAGGGACGGAAATTGTGAGAGCAAATGCGTGAAGGCTTGTTGAATAAGCTTCGAGGCTCTGTTTTTTATGCTGCTCAATAGCGCAGGTGGACTACTAAGCAGTATGCTTTTGAGGGCATGGTGGTATCTAATTTGGGCAATAAAACAAGGGTTGGAAGAATGACAACAGTATCAGCTGTTATATGCACTAAAGATAGAGTACGAGAACCCATAGAATGTATTAAATCAATAATTGGTCAGTCAGTTTCGGTAACTGAGATAATAGTCGTCGATGCAAGCAATTCAGATCGTCTATATTCGCGTCTAAAGAAAGAGTTTCCAAGGATCACATACATTCGTTCAGCTAGAAGCAATTTGAGCAAGGACAGAAACAAGGCTATTAGTCGTAGCTCCGGTGATATTATTCTATTTTTAGACGATGATACCGTGCTAGATAAAGACTATGCAAAGCGAATTATCGAAGTATTCGAAACCGATAGAGAAAGCCGAATAGGCGGTGTTACTGGAAAGATAGTAAATATAGAGAAACCGACGACAATACCGCAGAAGATACGTGCAAATTTGTATCAAGCCGTTAGACGCATATTCTTGCTGCAGAGTTTAGGCAACGGCCGGTTTAAACCTTCAGGCTTCCAAACCTTTATTGACGACGCTCATGAAGTTAGACCCGTTGAATCTCTTTCTGGATGCAATATGGCTTTTCGTAAAGAAGTACTTATTCAGTTCACGTTTGATGAAGCGGATTATATGGGGGGGTGGATGGATGACGTGGATATTGCTTACAGAGTTTCTAGAAAATACCAAAATATCTACACGCCTTATGCCAAAATCATTCACAATTTGGCTACAACGGGGAGTGCAAGCTCGCGCTTAACACCAGCTTACCGTAGAGCGAAGAAAACCATGGTGTCGCGGTATTACTTGTTCAAGAAGAATTTCCCACAAACAACGAAGAATATTCTTGCGTTTTGGTGGTCGGTTGTTGGAACACTGCTTCAAGCACTTATGACTAGGCAGCCTGCCTATATCAAAGGCGTCATTGACGGTGTTCGTGCCACTAGATACGTGAGGATTCCATAACGAAAATAATTGTGACGAGCGGAGCTGATTTTCTAGGAAATTCACTTGGCAAATAGGCTGTAGCCGAAGAAACCGTAGTTTTTGTTTTTGACGACCGCAGTTCGGGAAATATTACGAATCTTCACCCAGGTAGCAGCAAAATGGCTTTCCTACATAGCGCGCTTCCATAACCGACTTTATCGATTCGAACATCAAATCTTTGGGTAAGCTCTGAATCACACGTAAAATTTTTATTTCTCGCACGATTCCGCGAAGATTTTTGGGTTACATATTCATACTGCCGGGGAATAGTGCTTTTTTCTTTTTTTACTCATAAACCTTCTGCGAGTGCAGGTTTCAGGCTGAATTCGTGTTTAATCAGCGCGCGCTAATGATTTTAGACCTTCTTTTAACCCGATCTTAGGCTTGAAGTCAAGCGTTTTTTGGGCTTTATTTATATCTGCATAACTATTCCTTATATCTCCCTCTCTAGGCGCTCTATAGATTGGCTCAAGTTCAGTTTTACATGATAGTTTCATTAAGATACTTGCAAGTTCGTTTATCGACGTCGGTTTTCCAGTTCCAATGTTAACCACCTCGCACTTTTCACGCCGTTTTTCCATAGCTAATAAGCACGCACTAACGACAT
>Ga0187784_10003908_pt1 | contig 12071 bp, 7 predicted proteins | sample 1015_SJ02_MP15_2_FD_132964 | JGI IMG/M metagenome (GOLD analysis project Ga0187784, IMG submission 132964) | Tropical peat soil microbial communities from peatlands in Department of Meta, Colombia - 1015_SJ02_MP15_20_MG | ecosystem: Environmental > Terrestrial > Soil > Wetlands > Peat | place... | reverse complement strand
CCGATACATGTTGGCGGTCGGCCCGCCCAGATCCGAGATCACCCCGGTGAATCCCGGCACGGTGTCGCGGATCGTCTCGATCTCTCGGATCACCGAATCCGCGGAGCGGCTCTGAATGATGCGCCCCTCGTGCTCGGTGATCGAGCAAAAGGTGCAGCCGCCGAAACAGCCACGCTGGATCGCCACCGAGAATCGAATCATGTGGTAGGCGGGGATCCGAGCATTGCCGTAGCTCGAGTGCGGGCGCCTCGCATACGGCAGCTCGTAGATCTTGTCCATGTCCGCCGTGGACAGCGGCAGGGGCGGAGGATTGAGCCAGACCTCGCCGCTGCCGTGGCGCTGCACCAGTGCGCGCGCATTTCCCGGATTCGATTCCAGATGCAAGATTCGCGAGGCGTGCGCGTAGAGCACGGGGTCTGCGCTCACCTGCTCGAACGAGGGCATGCGAATGACGCTGCGGTCCCGCAGCGCGTTCGGCACCTTACGGAAGAACCGCACCACCTGATGCTGCGCTCGCGGCGGATCCTGCGCGCGACGCTCCTCCTCGGCCGCATACGGGTCGGGCGGCGGCGCCACGGGGCCCGGCGTATCCAGCTCGGTCGAGTCGATCTCCACCCAGTCCTCGGGTAGCGAGCGGCGCAGGAGCGCGGTGCCGCGCAAATCGGTGATGCTCGAGATCGCTTCGCCCGCGTCGAGCCTCCTCGCGATCTCGACGACTTGCCGCTCTGCGTTGCCGTAGACGAGCAGGTCCGCTTGCGCATCCACCAGCACCGAGCGGCGCACCTCTTCGGACCAGTAATCGTAATGCGCGATGCGGCGCAGGCTCGCCTCGATGCCGCCGATCACGATCGGCACGCCCTTGAAAGCCTCCTTGAGTCGCTGTGAGTAGACGATGATGCAGCGGTCCGGCCGCTTGCCGCCGACGCCGCCCGGGGTGTAGGCATCATCGCTCCGCACCCGGCGGTCGGCGGTGTAGCGGTTCACCATCGAGTCCATGTTGCCGCCGGTGACGCCGAAGAAAAGACGCGGCGCCCCCAGCTTCTCGAAGTCCGCGCCGCTGCGCCAGTCCGGCTGGGCAATGATTCCGACTCGAAAGCCGTGTGCCTCGAGCACGCGCCCGATGATCGCCATCCCGAAGCTCGGATGGTCCACGTAGGCATCGCCGGTCACGAGGATCACGTCGCATTCGTGCCATCCGAGCGAGCGCTTCTCGGTGCGCGATGTCGGCAGGAAAGGCGCAGGCACCCGCCGGGCGGCGCCTTCCTCGGCGGCGGAGAAAAGTGGGATGGCAGCTTGCACGGCGCGAATTAGATACGATCTCGAGACTTAAGTACACTCGATGCGCGCATTAGCGCCGCGCTGCCGATCGAGCGGGCACGCGCTCCGCGAAGCGCCTCGCTACCCGAGGACTCGCTACCCGATATCGACCGGGATGTAGATTTGCGCATCCTCGCGCTGAATGAGGAGCGCCACCGTGCGGCCGGCACGGGCCACCTCGCGTTTGAGCTCTGCGACGGTGTTCACGCCGGCTCCGTTGACGCCGAGCACCACGTCCCCGGCCTGAAGCCCGGCGGCTAGCGCCGGTCCGGTAACCTCCTCCACCACCAGGCGTCCATGGGTATGCAGCTCCTGCTGCTCGCTGGGTTCCAAGGGTCTGACCGAAAGCCCCAGCTTCCCGCCGCTGTCCTCTGCGCCCGAGCGCGAGGCCTGAGCCGGTGTGTCCTCGAGTAGCACCGTCTTCACAATCACTTCGATCGCCTTGCGATCGTGCCACACGCCGAGGCGCGCCTCGCTCCCGGGAGGGAGCTGTGAGATGACGCTCGGCAGGTCATAGGAATGCTCGATGGGATGGCCGTTGACGCTGGTAATGACGTCCCCGGGCTTCAGTCCCGCGCGCTCACCCGGGCTCTGCGGCTCGACCGCGCTGATCAGAGCGCCGTGCGGAGTCGAGAGGCCGAAGGTCTGCGCGAGCTGCTGGCCGATGTCCTGCACGGCCACGCCGATGCGGCTGCGGTTCACCTTGCCGTTCTTCAACAGTTGATCCTTGACGTTCAAAGCAATGTCGATCGGGATCGCGAAGGACATGCCCATGTAGCCGCCGGTTCGGCTATAGATCTGCGAGTTGATACCGATCACCTGTCCGTCGATATTGAACAACGGGCCGCCGGAATTACCGGGATTCACCGCCGCATCGGTCTGAATGAAGGTCACGAAGGAGGTGCCGCTGTCATCGGGCAAGGGACGCCCGACTGCGCTGATGACGCCCGCGGTAACGCTGTTGTCGAACCCGAACGGCGAGCCGATCGCGATCGCCCACTGGCCCGGTCGAATGCGCGAGGGATCGCCGCAGCGCACGGTCGGCAGGCCCGTGGCCGGTATCTTGATCAAGGCCACGTCGCTGCGCTTGTCGACGCCGATCACCTTCGCCCGAAATTCGCGCCGATCGGTGAGCTTGACGGTCACCTCGGAGGCGTCCGCCACGACGTGCGCATTGGTGAGCACGTAACCGTCGCTCGAGATGATGAACCCCGAGCCGATCCCGCGCGCGGGCGGCATGCGCTCGGGATTCGGCATTTGAAAGCGGTGAAAAAACTGCGACAAGGGGTCGTCGTCTCCCTGCTCGCCCATGTTGGGGAATTTCTGCGGCTTCTCGACGACTGAGATATTGACGACCGCGGCGCCGTTCTCCGCCACCAGCCCGGAGAAGTCCGGAAGCCCCGTGACTCGGCCGGCAGGCGCGCTGACGGGAGCAGGCGCGGCAGGCCCCGCACTGGTCGATCCCGCATCGGCGTTCGAGCGTTGGTGGGCCACGACCACCACGAGAACGCCGGCCACCACCGCCAGGGACCAAGTTCTGATGCTTCCCATTTGCAATATGTCCTCTCGATTGGAACGTTCGAACGGGCTTCCCTGAGGAGACCTCTAACTGGGGGCTGTTGTTTCAATTTTCCAGGATTTCGGGCTGCAATTTCCATGTCTTTCGCACCCTCGTATCCCCGCAGGCCGAAACGGCCGCCGGAGGTCGCCAGAAATGTGAAATCCCAATGGGCGAGCCGCCCGGACGAGCGGCTACGCTGATACTCCCTATGTCCCTGCCCCGCGTCTATGCCTAATCCGACCGGCCCGGCCCTCTTGGTGGTGGGGAGCGATGCCAAGCGTCAGCAATGGCTGACGCACCACGTGACCAGTCACTGGCCGAGCGCGCAGGTGACGACGACACCGGCGGTGGACCCGGACACGTTGGCGCATTTCGTACAAGACCGCGCGCCCGATGCGGTGATACTGCAAATCGACTTCGCGAACGAGTCCCTCGCGAGCGCCGGACTCAGCCATCTCACCCAGATGCTGCGCGCGAGTCCGAGTGTTCACTGCATCATTCTCGCCGACAACGGCAGCGAGCTCTCGGCGGTGAGGGCGATCAAGTGCGGCGCCAAGGATTATTTACCCCTGGCGCGCATCAGCCGCGATTTGCTGCTCAAGGCGGTGAGCGAGGCGTGCGCGAAGCGCCCACCGGCCGTCGAAGCGCTGCTCGCTCCCGCGGGCGACACGCCCTCGATTTGTGTGCCCGGATATTCCATCGTCAAGGAGATCGCCACCAGCAACTTCTCGTCCGTTTTTCTCGCGCGCAGCGAGCGTCTGCGCCGCAATGTCGTGCTCAAGGTCATGACTCGCGGCACCTCGCAGCGCGAGCTGGAGGATGCCGAGCGCTTCCAGCGCGAGTACGAGATCATCTCGAGCATCGCGCATCGCGCGATCGCCGAGATCTACGACTTCGGCTCGCTCCCGCAGCATCAATACCTCGCGATCGAATACATCCCCTGCGGCGATTTGCGCGACCGGCTGCGCAATCCGCTCTCCATCGACGAGAGCCTGTATTACCTGCGCTCGATTGCCGAGGCGCTGCGTGTCATTCACGTCTTCGGCATCCTGCATCGGGACTTGAAGCCCGCCAACGTCATGCTGCGCGAGGATAATTCTCCGGTGCTGATCGACTTCGGTCTCGCCCGCCGCTCGATGGACGACGGCAGCACTACGGGCGCGGGACAGGTGCTCGGCTCCCCTTACTACATCAGTCCCGAGCAATCACAGGGACAGCGAGTCGACGCGCGAACCGACCTCTACAGCCTGGGTGTGATGTTCTACGAGATGCTCACGGGCCAGCGTCCTTACAGCGGCAAGAACGCGATGGAGATCATGGAGCAGCACGCGCACGCGCCCGTTCCTCGATTGCCCGAGAATGTCGCCTTGCAACAGGCGCTGCTCGACCGTCTGATGGCCAAACGACTGTCCGAGCGCTATGCCTCGGCGGACGAGTTGCTCGCGGACTTGGGGCCCGTCCAGGCGGTTGCCTGAGTTGTGCGAATTGAGTGACGCGCGTCACATCCAAGGCTGACTCGCTGCAGCATATGTAAACCGTACACGCGACCTGTGACGCTCCTCACCCTCCCCTAATCGGGGCTTTGGCACGCTGCGTCCGGTATGTTCATCACGGCCAAGCGACACGAGCGTGAGAAGCAGGAGCTGCTCGATGCCAGCAACCGCATCACCGATGCCGTCTTGAAGAGCGCCGAGCAGGGCATTTTTCTGCTCGATGGATCGAACAAGATCCAGCCCCGGGTCTCTGCCTCGCTCGCGGCGCTGTTTCGCCGACAGGATTTCACGAACCTGACCTTCGAGAAGCTGCTCGCGCCCCTGGTGAGCTCGAAGACCCTCACCGTGGCCCGCAATCACATCGCCGGATTGCTCGGAACTGCGTCGCGTGAGGACCCGGAATCGAACCCGCTCAAGGATGTCGAGGTGCGCCTGCCGAATTCGGACGGCTCGTTCGATTCCGCGCACTACGCCTTCGAGTTCACGGCGATCGAGGCGCCCGATGAGCCGCGAAAGTGGCTGATCCGCGTCACCGACATCACCCTGCGGGTGCAGTCGGCGCGCGAGCTGGAGGAGCTTCAGGCTCAATTGCAAACCCAAGGCGAGGTGCTGCGCGGTGTGTTGCAGTTCGGGAGCGCCCGCTTCGCGACGCTGCTCGCCAAGATCGATACCTCGATGAAGACGATCAACACGGTGCTGAAGAAGCCCGCACGCGAGCAGGAGGCGTTTCGCAACAAGCTCGAAGAGGCGCTCGATGAGGTCGATCGGGTCAGGCGCGAGGCTGCGGCGTTCAAGCTCTCGGCGCTCGAAGGCGCGGCCCGACAGTTCGAGGATGCACTGCACGATCTGCGCAGCCGCAGCACCCTCTCTGGCAGCGACTTTCTGCCGCTCGCCGTGAAGCTCGATCACCTGTATGGTCAATTCGCCACGTTGAAATTGCTGACGACCACCGGAGCGCCCCAGACACCGGGGGCCCCGCCCGCCTCGACGCGGTTCACCGACAACGGGACTCACATCATCCAGCCTCCCAAATTCATGGTCGAGCGCAGCGCGCGGAGCGTGCCGGTCCCCGGCGCGAACAGCTCGGCGCCCGCCGGAAGTCTCGAGAACACCTTGCGCGCGCTCACCGACCATGTGGCGCAGGAGCACAACAAGACGGTGATACTCGATGCGCAGGGATTGCAGCTCGTGCCCCCGGCCTACCAGGCGGCAGTCAAGAACGTCGCGATTCAGCTGATCCGCAATGCCGTGATGCACGGAATCGAGAGTCCCGCGGCGCGAAGCGCGGCCGGAAAGCCCGTTCACGGCACGCTGCGGCTCGAGTTCAAGCCCTTGGATGAAGGCGGCTTTGACTTGCTGTTCGAGGACGATGGGAGCGGCCTCGATCCGGACGAGGTGCGCAAGACGGCGATCGCGCGCGGAGTGATCAGCGGCGAAGGCGCGGCGCGGCTGCGCGATCGAGAGGCGATCAAGCTAATTTTCAAATCGGGATTCTCGACGCTGCCCAACACACCCGGCGAGCCGGCGCACGGCTCGGGCCTCTCGTTGGTGCGACGCTACGTGCACGAGGCCGGCGGCAAGATTGCGCTTGCGAGCCTGTTGGGACATGAGACGCGGTTCAAGGTCACGCTGCCCCCGCTGAGCGATGCCCCCGCCGCGGCGCAGGCTTAGCTGCCGCTAAGAGCCGCGCTCCTTGGGCTCGAGCTCGACCAATACGGAGCCCGCCGCGACGCGGTCGCCGACGGCGAAGGGAAGTCCCCCGATGCTGCCGTCGTAGGGAGCGGTGACCGTGTGCTCCATTTTCATGGCCTCGAGCGTGACCAGCGGCGCGCCGCGCGTGACGCTCGCGCCCAAGCCCACATGCACCGCCACGATGGTACCGGGAAGCGGCGTGACGAGCGAGCCGGCATCCGCCTCATCCAACGCCTGCAGCGTATCCTCGGTGTGCGCCCAACGCAGCGTTCCATGACGCCCGCTGCGAAAGAGCTCGAGCGTTCGGCCGGACTCGATGACGTGCAGCCGCTCCACGCGGCCCGCGATCTCCACCTCAAGTCCCGATGGAGTGCGCACGATCAGGCGTAGCGCGTACTCCTCTCCATCGAGACGCACGCGGTAAGCGCTTGCAGCCGTCCTCTCGACGCTGACCGTCGCGCCGCCGAGTCGCCACTGACTCGTGGGCGCGGCCGCGAGCCTCCATCCCGTGGTATCGCACCACACGTCCTCGGCGCCGGTCTGACGGGTGGCACACCAGAGGCCGGCGAGCACCCGATCCACCCCATCGGGTGCAGGCTCGCCGAAGATCAACTGCCCGCGCCGCGCGTGGAGGAAATCGGTCGCGACCGCTGCGCATCGAAACTCGGCGTCGTTGAGCACGCTCACGAGCAGCGCGCGATTCGTCACCACACCGACGATCTCGAGCTCGCGGAGCGAGCGTTGCAGGCGATCCTGCGCCTCGCTTCGCGACTCGCCCCAGGCGATGAGCTTGCCCAACATCGGGTCGTAGAACGAGGACACCTCGTCACCCGCCTCGACGCCGCCGTCGAGCCTCAAGTCGGGGGCAGTCTGCGGCCAGTTGAGGTGCGTGATGCGCCCGACGCTCGGCAAGTAGTCGTGAGCCGGATCCTCCGCGTAGAGGCGCGCCTCGATCGCAGCTCCGCGCTGCGTGATCTCCGCTGCGCTGCACGGCAGGCGCTCGCCCAGCGCGACCTTGAGCTGCCATTCGACCAAATCGATGCCGGTAATCATCTCGGTGACCGGGTGCTCGACCTGCAAGCGCGTATTCATCTCCATGAAGTAGAAGTCCTGGGCGGGATCGACCAGGAATTCGATCGTACCGGCGCCGACGTATCCGACCGTGCGCGCCGCCGTGATCGCCGCCTGCGCCATCGCGGCGCGCACCTCCACTTTGAGGCCGGGCGCCGGCGCCTCCTCGATGATCTTCTGATGGCGGCGCTGCACCGAGCAATCACGATCGAAGAGCGTCACCATATCGCCGTGCGTATCGGCGAACACCTGCACTTCCACATGGCGCGCCGTCGGAAAGTAGCGCTCCATGAGTAGCCGATCGTCGCCGAAAGCGGTGCGCGCGAGGCGCTTGGCGGAGTCGACTGCGGCGGAGAGGTCGCGCCCGGAATGCACCACCTGCATCCCCTTGCCGCCGCCCCCGGCGCTTGCCTTGATGATGAGCGGGAAACCGATGCGCTCGGCCTCGGCGCGCAGCCGCTCGAGCGATTGATCGCTGCCGTGATAGCCCGGGGCGACCGGCACACCGGCGGCGGCCATGGCCGCCTTGGCGGCGCTCTTCGATCCCATGGCGCGAATCGCCGCGGGCGGCGGGCCCACGAAGACTAGACCCGCATCGATGCAGCCCTGCGCGAAGTCGGCGTTCTCGGACAGAAACCCGTACCCGGGGTGCACGGCGGCCGCGCGCACACGGCGCGCGAGATCGATCACTCGGCTCTTGTCGAGGTAGCTCTGCGAGGCCGGCGATTCGCCCAAGTAGTAAGCCTCATCCGCCGCGCGCACGTGGCGCGCGCCACGATCCGCCTCCGAGTAGACGGCGATCGTGGTCCATCCCAAGCGCCGTGCGGTGCGTGCGATGCGGCAGACGATCTCGCCGCGATTGGCGACGAGAAGACGCTTGTCGGGTTCGAGCCTGATCATGGGTGGCGCCTTTCGCTGCAGTGCCTACATTCTGAAGATGCCGAATTGAGTCGCCGCGCCGCGCTGCGTGCGAGTCAGCGCCAAGGCGAGCCCGAGGGCACGGCGCGTATCCTTCGGGTCGAGAACCCCGTCGTCCCAGAGCCGTGCGGACGCATAGTACGGGTGTCCCTGGTGCTCGAATTGCTCGCGGATCGGCGCCTTCAGCTGCTCCTCCTCGGCGTCGGTGAGCTCGCCCCCGCTGCGTCGGAGCGCGTCGCGCTTGATGGTGGCGAGAACGCTCGCCGCCTGCTCGCCGCCCATCACCGAGGTGCGCGCGTTCGGCCATTGGAACAGGAGTCGCGGTCCGTAGGCCCGGCCACACATCGCGTAGTTGCCCGCGCCGAAGCTGCCGCCGATGACGACGCTGTACTTGGGCACGGCGGCGCAGGCCACGGCAGTGACCATCTTCGCCCCGTCCTTCGCAATGCCGCCCGCCTCTGCCGCCTTGCCGACCATGAAACCGGAGATGTTTTGCAGAAACAGGAGCGCAATCCCCTCCCGGCAGCACAGCTCGATGAAGTGCGTTCCCTTGAGGGCACTCTCCGAAAACAGGATGCCGTTGTTTCCCAGGATGCCGACCGGTACGCCGTGAATATCGGCGAATCCGCACACGAGCGTCGTGCCGTAGAGCGCCTTGAACTCGTCGAACCATGAGCCGTCGACCAGGCGCGCGATGATCTCGCGCACGTCATAAGGCTTGCGCGAGCTCGGTGGAATGATTCCGTAAAGCTCCTCGGGATCGTAGGCGGGCTCGGTCGAGCGCGAGGGCGGCTGTGCCAGCGGCGGCGGGCGCAAGCGCGCTACCGCGCGGCGCGCAAATGCGAGCGCATGGGTATCGTTTTCCGCGTAATAGTCGGTCACCCCGGAGCGGCGGCAGTGCACGTCGGCTCCGCCGAGCGATTCTGCATCGATTTCCTCGCCGGTGGCGGCGCGAACGAGCGGCGGACCTCCGAGGAACACGCGGCCCTGGTTGCGTACGATGATGGCGTGGTCGGACATGGCGGGCACGTACGCGCCGCCCGCGGTGCAGGAGCCGTGCACCACAGCGATCTGCGCCACCCCCGAGGCGGAGAGCCTCGCCTGATTGAAGAAGATGCGCCCGAAATGCTCACGATCGGGAAAGACCTCGTCCTGTTTCGGCAAGAAAGCTCCCCCGCTCTCCACGAGATAAATACACGGCAGGCCGTTCTCGCCCGCAATCTCCTGCGCTCTCAAGTGCTTCTTGACCGTGAGTGGATAATAAGTGCCGCCCTTCACCGTCGGATCGTTGGCAACGATCATGCACGGTCGGCCGCACACGGGTCCGATCCCGGTGATCAGCCCCGCGCCCGGGAGATCGTCGTCGTACACCTCGTGCGCGGCCAGCGCCGAGAGCTCGAGAAAGGGCGCTCCGGGATCGAGCAGCGCGTCGATGCGCTCGCGCGCCAGGAGCTTTCCCGCCTCGCGGTGCTTGTCCCGCGCCGCCGCGCTCCCCCCAAGCGCATTGCGCTCGAGCAGCGCGCTCAGGTCCGCGACCAGGGACTGCATCGCGGCGCGATTGGCGGCGAACTCCGGGGCGCGAACGTCGATCTTCGAGGCGATTTTGGCCATGGTGTTGAGCTCCCGGCGGTCGATCCCCGCCCTCGCCCGCAATCTCGTGATGCCCCATTGTCATTGCGGCCGGCGGGGCGCACAATTGTCGGACAGTCGGATTATCCAACGATTTTAGGTCAAATGACAATGGGGTCGTAGCACCATGCCCGGCGCCGCCTACCGCGAGTTCAATTTCGGTCTCGGAGAAGTGATCGACACCGTGCGCGATCAGGTGCGCCGGTACGCCGACGAGCGGATCGCGCCGCGCGCCAGCGAGATCGATCGCAGCAACCTGTTTCCGCGCGACCTCTGGCGTGAGCTCGGCGAGCTCGGATTTCTGGGGATGACAGTCCCGCCGGAGCACGGCGGGGCGGGTCTCGGCTACCTCGCCCACATCATCGTCATGGAGGAGATTTCCCGGGCGTCGGCGGCCATTGGATTGAGTTACGGCGCACACTCGAACCTCTGCGTGAACCAGATTTCGCTCAACGCGACAGATGAGCAGAAGCGGCGCTACTTGCCGAAGCTCCTCTCGGGCGAGCACGTCGGCGCCCTCGCCATGTCCGAGCCAGGCGCGGGCTCCGACGTCGTGTCCATGCAGCTGCGTGCCGTGAGGCGCGGCGATCACTACGTGCTCGACGGGCGCAAGATGTGGATCACCAACGGACCCGAGGCCGACGTGCTGGTGGTCTACGCCAAGACCGATCCGGACGCCGGGCCGCGCGGCATCAGCGCGTTCCTCATCGAGCGTGGCTTTGCGGGATTCACCCCCGCACAGAAGCTCGATAAGCTCGGCATGCGCGGCTCGAGCACGAGTGAGCTCGTATTCGACGCCTGCGAGGTGCCGGTCGAGAATCGGCTGGGCGCGGAGAACCAGGGTGTCGCCGTGTTGATGCGCGGCCTCGACTACGAGCGCGTCGTGCTCTCGGGCGGCCCCTTGGGAATCATGGCCGCTGCGCTCGATGTCGCCGTGCCCTACGTGCGCGAGCGCAAGCAGTTCGGCCAGCCGATCGGCACCTTCGAGCTCATTCAGGGCAAGCTCGCCGACATGTATGCGTCGCTGAACGCCTGCCGCAGCTACGCCTACACGGTCGCCGGCGCCTGCGATCGCGGCGCGGCGACACGCAAGGATGCGGCGGCATGCATCTTGTTCTGCGCCGAGGCGGCAACCCGCGCCGCTCTCGATGCCATCCAGCTCCTGGGCGGCAACGGCTACATCAACGACTACCCGACCGGGCGGCTGCTGCGAGACGCCAAGCTGTACGAGATCGGGGCAGGCACATCCGAGATCCGCAGAATGCTGATCGGCCGAGAGCTCTTCGGAGAAGGCGGTTGAACAGCGCGCCAGAGGCCGACCTGTTCGAGCCGCTCGACGATCATCCCGCCTATCGGCAGATCGCGAACGTCATCGAGCGGCGCATCGTCGAGCGCAAGCTCCGGGCGGGCGATCCGCTGCCTTCGGAAACCGACCTCGCGCGCCAGTTCGGAGTGAATCGCTCCACGATCCGCGAGGCCATTCGTGAATTGGAGACCCAAGGCCTCTTGGGCCGCGGCCGCGGCGAGAAGCGCTTGCGGGTGACGCGTCCGGAGCCTCGCCGCGTGAGCTCGGGCGTGAGCCGCGCCCTGGCGCTGCACGATGTTACCTACCTCGAGTTGTGGGAGGCCATGATGGCCATCGAGCCGGCGGCGGCTCAGTATGCGGCTGCGCGGCGCACGCCCGCGCAACTGCAGACACTCGTGCGCACCAGCGCGCGCTTCGAGCGCGACGCCGCGGATACCGAGGCGGCGGTGGCGGCGGTAGCGGACTTTTTCACGGCCGTGGCCGCAGCGAGCGGAAACCAGGTCCTCGCTCTATCTCAGGCGCCCCTCAATGTGCTCCTCACCCCGGCGCTCACGCAGATCATCGATCGGGTGCCGCAAGCGCGTGCTCGCATCGTCGAGGCGCAACACCGGATCACGGGCGCAGTCAGGCGCAAGCGCAGCGAAATCGCGCGCACTTGGATGGAGAAGCACATCCGAGACTTCAAGCGCGGCTACGAGCTCGCCTTCCCGGTTTGAGTCAGCGACGGTCAGTGGCGCGAGCAATACCCGGGTGGATGCGCCAGACTGCAGGGGTTCGGCAGGTTCTTGACGTTCACACCGGACAGGGGCGACTGGCTCACATTGCGAATGCGTGCGCTCGCCCGAAATCCCTCAACCGTCTTGAGGGCGGACGGCGGTGATGAGGGATGAAACGGGGCCCTGAGCCCCCCGACCGGCGATGGCCGGACCGATGGCGGATTGCCAATCGGCGGGCCCACGCTCTGGCTCGGATTGCCAGCCAGCGCCGACATTGAAACGAACAAGCACACCGCCAGAAAAGTGACTTTGCTACGCACTCGAGTATCTCCTTTCGCTGTTACCGGTGTAATGCGAAAAGGAGCCTT
>Ga0187784_10003907_pt1 | contig 12072 bp, 9 predicted proteins | sample 1015_SJ02_MP15_2_FD_132964 | JGI IMG/M metagenome (GOLD analysis project Ga0187784, IMG submission 132964) | Tropical peat soil microbial communities from peatlands in Department of Meta, Colombia - 1015_SJ02_MP15_20_MG | ecosystem: Environmental > Terrestrial > Soil > Wetlands > Peat | place... | reverse complement strand
CGGTGTGCGGCTAGGATTTCTCGCAAAATCTCTATACCACACATCCGGCGAGGGTGAGCGTGTTTTTAGCCCCTTTTTCGCAAATTCAATCGCGATTATCGGGTGTCGGCGCTTCGGCATTCGCTAAGACTGTAGGTCAAACCTAGGTGCGCCACGCCAGGCAACGACGTCGACGATTGGCTTTAAGCGGAACGGGAACTCCGGGCGATCGGATCGACGGTCAGATGCCAAGGGGCGCTAGACCCATTCGGCAGTCTGGCCGCCATTCCACGGCGGCCAGACTGACTTTTCCGGGCTTGCCCTCCCCGCCTCAATAAACCAACATCACCCAGTCTTCCCCACGCCAGCAGAAAGGTTGGGACCCGCCATGGTCCCCTTGTGCCTCTGGTGCCTGAGGGCATATACTCGGGTCGCTTCAAAGATGCCAGCAACAAGGAGCAACGCTTTGAAAGATCGCTTAACTTGTTTCGAGATTCGGTGCTTGATCAATCTCCGGCTCATTGCGATCGCCACGATTGCATTCTTGCCCTGCACGCCACTTATTGCCGGGCCGTCTCCAATTCCGGTGAGAGGACTCAACCTGGGCGCTCCAAAACCGGATGAACTGCCTCTGGCAGTGAAATTCATTCGTGAGGTCCTGCCGAAGGAAGGCGTGAACGTGCTGGTGATGGAGTTCGACTATCGCTACCAGTACAAGTCGCACCCGGAGGTGGTTGACGCGGACAGCCTTTCGGAGGAGCAGGTCAGGCAGATTGTGGCCGCTTGTCACGACGCCGGGGTTCGCTTGATTCCACTGATCAATTCGCTAGGCCACCAGTCTTGGGCGGCGCAGACTTTCGGGCTGCTGCGGGCCCATCCGGAGTTCGATGAAACGCCTGGGAAATACCCTGGCAATCAAGGCATCTACTGCCGAAGCTACTGTCCCCTGGCACCAGGGCTGCACAACGTAGTCTTTGACCTGATTGATGAGCTTGCTGGCGTCTGCCAGGCCGATGCCGTTCATGTGGGCATGGACGAGGTCTTCCTGCTGGGCGAGGACGACTGCCCGCGCTGCCGGGGCAAGAACAAATCCGAGTTGTTTGCCCAGGAAGTGCGAACCTTGCACGATCATTTGGCCGCGACCCATCGGGAGATGTGGATGTGGGGAGACCGCTTTCTGGACGGCGAGTTAACCGGGTTGGGGAAGTGGGAGGCAAGTGAGAATGGGACCTCGCCCGCGATCAGCCTGGTTCCGAAGGATATTGTGATTTGCGATTGGCACTACGACACTGCGGTTCCTACGGCGGCCTACTTCGCCATTCAGGGCTTTCGCGTCGTGTCGGCGCCCTGGCAGATGCCGGACGTGGCCTTAAACGAGCTCGACATAGTCCGCAAAGTGCGGGCCGAGGCGACGGATGCTCTCAAGCCGCGCGCCCTGGGCCTGCTGCAAACCACCTGGATCGACCTGGGCGACTTCGTGAAGGCGTACTACGGGCAAGCCTCGGCCAGCGCCGACGCGGTCAAGGCTGCCGAGTGCTTCAAGGCGCTCTTCAGGGAGATTCGGCAGGGAGACTAGTCTGCTGTGCCGGTGATTCGTACCGTAAGTCGCATTAGGCGCCGTAGGGCCGGAAGAGAAAAGCCCAGAACAAGAGAAGGGATGAAAATATCATCCGCCTGTCATCGTGAGCATTCATAGCCTTTCGGGCTACCCATGATAAGCATGACACATTCGGAATCGGCGCTCCTTTTAATGGCTGAGCGCCCAGACATATGCGGCGAGCGCCGCGAGTTGGTCGGGAGTGAGTTGCGCCCCACCCATGGGCGGCACGGGGCCGCGATATTCTTTGGGCTGCGTCACTCCGTCCCGAATCGTTTTCAAGATGCCGGCATAGCTGCCGTCGCTCCAGAGCCACTTTTTCGCGGTAAGGCTTGGACCCAAGGGCGAGCCCGTACCGCGCCCGCCGTGGCAACCCACACAGGTGGCGCCGCCTACCTCGCCGTGGTAAATGCGATCGCCCAGGGCGACCATGGCCCGCGTCGCGCCGTGTGGAACGGGAAGATTCCCTGACGCGACCGCACCGGCGTTTGCATGCGTTCCTTCCGGCGGCTTGGCGAAAGACTCCATCACGTTACCCACGGGAGCCGAGGGACTCGGGCATGGCGTGATCGCCGTGGCCTCACCTCCACTGCCCTTATACACAATTCGATAGATTCGGCCCCGCACGTCGTCGGAGACGAAAAGCGAGCCGTCCGGCCCCACGGCCACGCCGGAAGGCCGATGCTCGGCGCCCTCCGGAGTCTTCACCGCGCCGGCAAAACCATCGGCGAAAACCTCGCAATTTCCAGCCGCTTGGTCGCCGCGGAGCGGCTGAAAAACTACGTTATAGCCGCCTTGCGGGTAGGGAGCACGATCCCATGAACCGTGGAAGGCGATAAAGACTCCGTCGCGATAGCGGGCTGGAAACTGTGTCTGGTCGTAGCGCGCCATGCCGTTCGGCGCCCAGTGGGCAGGAAGAGAGGCGACGGGACCGATCTTGTCTGCACAAACGCCCACTCGCTTGCCGCCGTCACCGCCATATTCGGGCGCCAGGACAAGCTTCTGCGCCACGCCGTCGTAATAGCATTCGGGCCAGCCATAGTCGCCCCCCGGCTTCAAGAGCAGCAACTCTTCAGCGGGCAAGGTCGCTTCCTCGAAGGGCTTGTAGAGTTCCGGCCAATTCGCATAGAGCTGGTCTCTTCCGTGCTGGGTCACAAACAACCGGCCGGCGGAATCGAATGCGAAGCCTTCAGCATTGCGTATCCCCGTAGCGTACCGGGCCGCCGGCGAAAACGTTTGGTTCGTTTTATTCACATCAAAACGCCAGATGCCGCCGCGGGTCCTAAGTTCGGTACAGGGGTCGGCGCCGGGCGATTTGGGCTGGCGGTTTTGCGACTGGCAAGCGTTGGTGGCGCTGGCGACGTCCACATACATCGTTCCCTCGGCGTTGATGATGAAAGGATGCATGGGATGATCGCCACCCAGGGGCAGACCGGAGACGATGGTCTCGGGTGCGCCGCGCGGCACAAGCGAGCCGGCAGGGAGCGCGTAGCGCACGATTCGGTCGTTAATCTCCGCGTAAATCGCGCCCTTATACATCCCGATCCCGGTGCCACCGGCGCCGCCCGTCTTGACGGTTTCACCGAAGCGCTCGATGACATTTGCCTTTCCCGCACCGGTTGTGTCCTCGAGGGCTACCAGAAATCCTCCCGGGTGCGTGGCATGACCGCCATAGTACCTACCCGACCAGGTGTTGACGTAAACCACTCCCGTCGGTCCGACCACCATGTGGCGGGCATGGCCGATACCGTCAGCAAACACGCTCGCGCAAAAGCCGGCGGGCAACGTTAACCCTGTGTCATCGCCTGGGCAGGACGCGTGCTTCGTTTCACTCGCAGGATTCGATTGGCCTCGAGTCGAAACCATCGAGCCAACCAGGCAGAACCCGGAGATGAAGGCCAATAGAGTTGGGAAGACGTGCGACCGGCGCATTGAAGCCTCCGCAGATTGACTGAGATTCTCGCCCACGATTGCGTTACATTCTCCATGCTCATACTAAGTCAATTCGCAAGTCAAGCCCAGCGTCCAGAGTCAGAAGCTCGTTGGAGAATTCTCCCGGGCATAAACGGAGTCGTCCAAAGCAATGATGTAGGGGATCAAATCGGAATTTGCTGGCGCCGTGGCAACTCGGCGCGCGCGATGCGGAAATTCACCGCGGCATGGTTCTATGTGCGGGGGCGGTTCGCGAACCGCCCCCACTAGCCGACCTATTGTCCCTTTTCAGCCTCCTCTGGCGACTCCAGAGGCCTGACTTCGTTTTCTGCAAACTCTGCTATTCTTGCTCATTTCGGCCTCCGATTGCTGCTAATTGGCACGCAAAACGCGCATAATTTGCAACCTCAAAAAAAGTCATGTCCTTGGTTTTCAACCACTCGTTCGCTTCGTTCCCACTATTTTTCATTTTGTAGTTCCCTGCTTTCCCCGCTCGCCGGGGCGACGCGGCTCTCCCTCGCGTCTCCGCGCGGCCCGGCACCCGCCTGTGCCAATATATCCATAACATAACCACAACAGTAGGCTATCACAGGCGCGCCCGGTTGTCAAGCGAAAAAGGCAACCGAAAATGCCATGAGGAGTAAAGGGTGTGTTGAAAACTCGACACGGAGATAATACAATCACCTAGCAGCACTCAACGTCGACAAGGTGTAAAGAAAGTCGGAATGTGTCATCCTGAGCGCAGCGAAGGATCTGAGCAGTTGTCTGTGATCCCTTGACCTCAAACCTAACGGCAGAGATCCTTCGTTGCGCTCAGGATGACGGGCGGCCGGTTTTTTCATAGCTGCTAATGCCCATGACACTCAACGGAGATTTTCCATGGCTTTGATTCAGTTTACAAAGAACCATTCTGACCATTCCACGGACAAGGGGTATCAATTCGAGTTCTTCTGCGACCGGTGTGGTAGCGGCTTTATGAGCGCCTTCAAGCCTTCCATGACCGGTTACGCGGGCAGCGCCTTGCGCGCCGCCGGCGACCTGTTCGGAGGACTATTCGGTCGGGCCGGCTCGAGCGCGTACGAAATCGAACGAGCTGTCCAGGGAACGGGGCACGACAAGGCGTTTCAGGAAGCCGTCGAAGAGGCGAAGCCCAATTTCCGCCAGTGTCCGAAGTGTTCCAAGTGGTCCTGTCTGACGACGTGCTGGAACCAGAAGCGCGGTCTCTGCTATGACTGCGCTCCCAACATCGAGACGGAGATGGCGGCGGCACAGTCGCAGATTGCCGTGCAACAAATGCAAGATAAGCTCCGCCAGCAGGATTTGACCAAGGACCTCGACCTGACCTCCGAAGCCGTGGCGCTCTGCCCCAATTGCGGGGCGCGGACGCAGGGCGCGAAGTTCTGCCCCGAGTGCGGACAGCCGTTGCGTCCCAAGAACGAGTGCTCGCGCTGCGGCACCAAGTTTGAAGCGGGGACGAAGTTCTGCCCCGAGTGCGGACAGAAGGTGGCCTGAGCCCCATGCCCACCTTCACAGGGAGCTTTCATTACGCGCGGGCCGACGGCGCCGCCCTCGAGTCCGGCTCCTGCCGGTTGTCGATCGAGGCTGAAACTCTCTCTATTGCGCCATCCTCAGGCCCGCCGTTCACAATCGACCTCGGCGACATCGACCTCTTCGTTCCCGGGGACTACGAATTAACCCTGACCCTTTACACCGCCGCGAAAATCCTTCTCAATCAGTTCGGGAAGACCTTTCAGGACCTTCAGCGGCAGCTCCTGGAAGCCTATCGCCACCGACTGCTCCAGTGCCTGCTGCTTGAGGATTTGGAAGAGATTACGCGCTTTGACGGCGTGGCGTGCCTCGAGTCGCCAGCCCGGAACTTTTCGAGTCCTGCGGAATTCCGTCTCTACAAAAGCAATCTTGCGGTGCTGCCGACTCAGGCCACAGGTCTGCAATGGCGCCTGGCCGATATCGATGCGGTGCGCTTCGAGGAATCCACCTGGAACGTGACGATGGGATCTTCCGGCGAGCGGCTGATCGCCACGAAGCTCGCCAAGCGCACGGAAGAATTCCGCGAGCGGCTTCGAAACGCCATGGAAGAGGTTACGCAGCACGCCGCGCAGACCGTCCACAGTCTGTTCCCCTTCCTCAGCCCCCATCAGCTTCAGCAGGCCACCACGCTGTTGAAAGAAGGGTGCGCGGCGTCGCTGGCTCAACTGCGAGCCATTCACCCCAGGACGGAGCAAGCCCTCTCCGTCAACGCTGTCGATGCCAGGCTCAGACCTTACTTCGACACTCTGCTGGAACACGTTCCCGGCGGAAACTATTACGCCGGGTTTAAACTGGTGCGCAAAGACGAGGAGCAGGCGGGGCAAGGCCAGGAAGCCACGACCGCCGAGACGGCGGAACCAGCCGCAGAGGCGCACCAAGGCCCAACACCCACCGCGGAAACCGAGGCAGACATAAGCGGCGATGAAGAGGCCACGCCCGTCCTGCATTGGTTCTTCCTGCCTCTGGCGGCCAGGCCCGGCGCGAAGTCGGCGGGCAACCTGGTGGCCTGGGAAGCCACTTCAAGCTCCGGGCGGGCAACGTATTTCTTTCGTCTCGTGCCGCCGAGCGACGCCGCCCAATTGCAGGATCCCGCGAGGGCGCCCGCCCTCATCGATGCCGCCATACGGCAACTGAATCGGGCAATCGTTCTCTTGAACTTCCGCCGCGAGCCCATCTATCTGCCCGCTGAGTCGCTCGAGATTCAGCCGCGCTTCCGTCGTTATGCCATCGCCTGCCGCAAGCTGCCGGAACTCGTGCGCCTGCGATCGTCCTTCCTGGGCCGCGCCCTTCATACCACACCCGAAGCCTGGCGGAAGCAATTTGAATCCTACCTCGCGCAAGGGTAGGTCTAGGGTGGCGCATACATTGTCCCGTATGTATGCGCCGCCTCTTCTCCGCTGGGCGAGTGAGGCGCATATATATGAATCAATGTGTGCGCCACTCGCGGTTCTTCGCCCCACTCCAGGCTCTTCGGCAGATCCCGGGTGGCGCAGACGTGCCGTTCTTTGGCATGTCTGCGCTTCTGGGATGCCAAACAGTCGCCTACATTCCGACAACAGGCGTCGGGACGGAGGCGCCACCCGCCATTGGCAAAACGCAAGTGGCGACAACAGGGGCAGCTTGACCGGTCGGGGTGGGCACAGCCGAGCCGGCCTTCTCCTGCCTGCTAAGGCAGGATCGCCCCCGGCCACATATCATTCTTGTTCAGCTCGGTTAGCACATAACCCGCAGGGACCCGGAACAATGAGTCCTCAAGAGGCTCCACAGAATATGAAGTCACTCGGAAGGTAAATTCAGCCGCCGTCACGGGTTGCTTCTCGGAGGCGCCGTTATTTGCGGAACCGCCGGCAGTGCTGGAGGCGGGCGAGGTACCACTCTCGGCTGGTTGCGGCGGTTGCCCACTTGATCCTAACCGGGATTGTTGATCCTTGGTCATCATCGAGACCATTCGAAGCGTCTGGAGCATGGGCAAACCCTTCGCGGCGGTGCCAGGCCACGTGATATCAAAGATCACCCTCATCATGGCTGGGCTCCATACGGGAGCTCCGAGCGCGGCAGCCTCCCCGGCAAACGATAAATCAAATACCGCCTTCTGCGCTGCCGGATCGGAGCCGGCGCCGCTGTCCAGGCCGCGGTTCTTAAAAGGGAACATGGCCGTCAGCTTGGAATAGAACTCCTCCACCTCCTGATACCCGGGAACTGAAGGGGCCGACCACGATTCCGCCTCGAAATGCTCATCCGCATTTTCCGTCAACGTTCGCATGACCCCCTGAGCAGTTTGGCCCATAAAAACCTGTGTCTTTCCAGTCGAGAATCCGCTCAGCGCCGGCCCTTTGCGGGGAGAGGCTTGTCCTGGCGTGGGAACTCGCTGGCCACCTGGCGGACGGGGAGCAAGCAATTTATCATAGTTCAGGACGGAGTAGGTTCGCGCGCTAGGGTTCACCCAAGTTTCCCGGCGCTCCTCGAGGTCCGCAATGGCATAGCTGCCGTCTGCCAGATCAATTCGCAGATAGGCACCTCTCACGTAGATTGTGGTCTCCATGGCCTGCGGAAGTCTCCTGGCCAAAGGGCCGCCCGTGACCTGGCTCGAGACCGTGTACTTGAAATCCGCGTATCCTAGAGTACAAAACGACAACAGGCAAAGAGACACCCATGCAAAAGATTCCTTGTGCATCTTATCCTCCTGAACTGAGGTAAGCCCGACTGCACCCAGTCTACATGGATCATGGTTGAAAGACCAGAGGAAGTTCTGGGGTGGCGTAGACGTGCCGGCCTTTGGCTTTTCTGCGCTTGCCTGTGACTGCCCGTGCCGAAGGGCCAACCAAGAGGCGCATACATCCCGACAAAAAGCGTCGGGACGTATGCGCCACCCGCCCGCCTGCCGACGGCCACCCAGAAAGCATGAAAATAGGCGAAGCGCCCCGGAGCGCGGCAGTGAAGCTGCCGCCCTCCCGTCGGAATTTTAAGGCGACAGCTTCGCTGTCGCGCTCCAAGGTACCCAGAAGGTCGCGAATTCGTGAAAATCGCGAAAATCTCACCCGCGTAACCAATGCAATTTCAATGGCTTACAATTGGCACTCGTCTTGCCATGCCTAGAGTTGGGAGTATGCTGATGGTCTTCTGGTCAACATCCCGCAAATTCTCTGGCGGCTGTGCCCCTCGGCCTCGGGGGGGTCGTGCTTCCGTAGCAATATTCCTGTTATCACTAGCTTTCGTGCCCGTTTTGCCGTGCGACGCGGAGCAGTGGCAGAAACTAAATCCCCAGGGGTACATCAACGACTTCGCCGGCGTGCTCGACGCGGCAACCGTGGAGCAACTGACGCAACTGAGCGCGGAAGTCGATCAGAAGGCGAAAGCGCAGATTGCCCTGGTCACGATCAAGTCTCTCGAGGGCGACCCGGTCGAAGATTTCGCGAACCACCTTTTCCAGAAGTGGGGCGTGGGCTACAAGGGAACGGATCGAGGCGTAATGGTGCTGCTGGCGACTGACGATCACAAGTACTGGACAGAGGTTGGGTACGGCCTCGAACCGATTCTCCCCGACGGCAAAGTGGGCAGCTTTGGACGCGATATGGTCCCGCTACTGCGGCAGGGTGACTACAACGGCGCTGCCAAGCAGATCATGAGCCAGATCGCGCAAGTAATCGCGCAGGACAGTCATGTTTCCCTGGACAATCTGCCCCAGTCCCCAGCCGCCCCTGCTCCCAACGACGACAGCCAAGGGCAAGAAAAACACCTGACAACAGGCCAGATTCTCGGGCTTGTTTTCATTCTGGTGGTGGGATTGATTCTCTTCGCAGTGTACGGCCCTTGGTTCCTGCTCTCCTTGTTCTTTGGAGACGGCGGGGGGCGTGGAGGATCCAGCGGGTGGGGCGGTGGGGGGTTTGGCGGAGGCGGCGGGGGATTCGGGGGCGGGTCCTCAGGAGGGGGAGGGGCCGGAGGAAGTTGGTGAACAACCCCGTTTGGCGTGATTGGCGAGCAACAGCCGCGAATGAAGATATGCAACTGATACGGATCGTTATAAGATTCGAGCAGGGTGCGGGGAACAACCTGCTTTACCTGAACAGAGGAGAGCAAATATGAGGACTCTACTGATTGTGCTCGGAGTGCTGGCGCTGATCTGCGTGGTTGTAGGAGGATCCTACGTCAACAGCCGCAATCAGATGGTTCGCAAGAACGAAGCGATCAAGCAAGCGTGGGCGCAAGTGGATGTGGCGCTGCAGCGGCGCGCCGACCTGATTCCTAATCTCGTGGCTACGGTGAAAGGTTACGCGCAGCAGGAACAAAAGGTCTTCGGGGACGTCGCCAATGCCCGCGCCAGTTTGCTGAATGCCCGGACGCCGGGAGAAAAGATCGCGGCGAATGGTCAATTGGATGGCGCCCTTGGCAGGTTGCTGGCCATCGTGGAGAACTATCCCACTCTCAAATCCGATCAGAACTTCCGCGCCCTTCAAGACGAACTGGCGGGAACCGAAAACCGCATCGCCGTCGAGCGCCGCCGTTACAATGAGGCCATCCAGGATTACAACACCTACATCGGCCTGTTTCCGAACAACATCTTTGCAGGCTGGGCCGGATTCCAGCGAAACAACGATTACTTTGCGGCTTCGGAGGGCGCGCAAGTCGCTCCCAAGGTGGATTTCAGCACGCCCAAGTAGTGAACCGGAACGCAGGCTCATAGGGGTAGGGCAGTGACAGGAAGAGGCTACAGACGGCCAATACGGAATGGAATTGCTCTTCGGGGAGGAGATTGCGTGGGGAGAGCAGAGATGTTGTTGCGGAATGCCTCACTGACCGCTTGGTTCCTGCTGGGAAGCCTGTTCCTGACGAGAGGCGCCCACGCCCAGACGGCTGGTGCCGCGAGGCTCTACCTCCGAGACTTCGGCCAAGCCATCGTCACGGCACCGACGGGCGCCCTGGCTACTTCCCTTGTGCCGCCCGCGACGTCCTCGTTTTCCAATTACGTTTCTCGCCCCAGAGGTTTTGGACCGGCGTCGGCCGGGGAATGGCACCACTATCGAGTGGCTCTCGCCGACGACGTCAGTGGCAAGCTTTTGCGCAAGTTGATCATTCCGGCGGTCTCCAAAGAAAGGGATATCTACGTGACGGACCGGCAAGGCGCGTTCTTTCAGCGCCTTATGCGAGCAACTCGTCACAGTCTGTTTTCGGGCTCGACTAAACTGAACTGGTCGGATTTGCCAGGCTCGGCCGTGGCCGCCGCCATTTCAGACCTCTACCAACCGACTGCGCAGAAGACCTGGGCCGGAACTCTGAAAAGGTTCGGCACCAATAGCGCTGGATACTGGATCGCGGACGAGGTGTGGGAGTTTGACCTGACTTGCAAGGCGCGATCGTGCTTGAAGATGATCCACTTAAATTGTAAACGTCCATCGGAACGCTGAACGAACCTCGAGCGGCATGATCATGTTTAGGAAATGTTTGCTAGCGAAGGAAAACTGAAAAAAACGGAGAGGTGGCGGGAAACCGCGTGGGAGATCAAACATGGAAAAGACGAAAACGAATCAGTGGTTGTTTACGTTGGTGAACGTGCTGGTGGCATTGGCCTTGGTTTACATCTTGAACAGGGCCCTGGTCGGCCCCGGGCCCAAGGAAGTTTCCTACAGCGAGTTCCTGGCGGAGGTACGCGCCGGGCACGTGGCCGAGGTTCAGATCTCAGACAAAATATTGGTCGGAGTGCTGAAAGTGGAGAAGCCGAATCCCAATAATGCGGCCCCTCCTCCGATGTTGAAGGCGACACGCTTGCCAGGGGTCCCGGACACGACGCTGCTGAAGGAACTCGATGACCATGGAGTCAAATACTCGGGGAAAACGGACACCACTTCCGCGTGGGTTTATGCGCTGCTCTCCTGGGTGCTGCCGTTTCTGATTATGGCCGGGATCTACGCCGTGGGCCTGAAACAAATGAAACAACCCGGCAACCCGCTGACCTTTGGCAAGAGCGGAGCCAAGATCCATGACGAATCGGCGCAGAACAAAGTCACCTTCGACGATGTGGCGGGTGAAGACGAAGCCAAGGCGGACTTGGTTGAGGTGGTGGATTTTCTCAAGAATCCCAAAAAGTATCAGGCGCTGGGCGGGCGCATTCCGAAAGGCGTGCTGCTGGTGGGGCCGCCCGGCACGGGCAAGACACTTCTGGCCAAGGCCGTGGCGGGCGAAGCCGGGGTTCCTTTCTTCTCCATTTCGGGCTCGGAATTTGTGGAGATGTTCGTCGGAGTCGGCGCGGCGCGGGTGCGCGATCTCTTCAACCAGGCTAAACAAAAGGCCCCCTGCATGATTTTTATCGACGAGCTGGACGCCATCGGCAAATCACGCTCCGCGGCAGGAGCGTTCAGCAACGATGAACGGGAACAGACGCTGAATCAATTGCTGGTGGAGATGGATGGCTTCGATAGCTCGCAAGGCGTGATCATCATGGCGGCGACCAACGAGCCCGAGGTGTTGGACCCCGCCTTACTGCGCGGCGGAAGGTTTGACCGCCAAGTGACTCTGGACCGGCCGGACTTGGCGGGACGCGAGGCCATCCTGCGCGTGCACACGCGCAAAGTCAAGCTCGGCCCTGATGTGGACCTGAGCGTTGTCGCTGCGCGCACGCCGGGCATGGTGGGTTCGGACATGGAGACCATCGTCAACGAAGCAGCATTGGGGGCCGCGCAACGCGGGGCTCCACAAGTCGAGATGCGTGACTTCGAAGCGGCGATCGACCGCGTGATGATGGGGCTGGAGAAGAAGAAAACGGTGATGAGCCCGGACGAGAAGGATCGGGTGGCCCACCACGAAACTGGGCATACGCTGGTGGCGCTCACGGTGAAGCACGCCGACCCGGTGCATCGTGTTTCGATCATCCCGCGCACCGTCGGGGCGCTCGGTTACACGCTGCAACTGCCTCTGCACGAGAAATACCTCATGACCCAGGAGGAGATCGAAGACCAGATCGCGATCATGCTGGGCGGGCGCGCTGCGGAGGAACTCTGCTACCAGGGAGTCGTCTCCACCGG
>Ga0187784_10003906_pt1 | contig 12072 bp, 8 predicted proteins | sample 1015_SJ02_MP15_2_FD_132964 | JGI IMG/M metagenome (GOLD analysis project Ga0187784, IMG submission 132964) | Tropical peat soil microbial communities from peatlands in Department of Meta, Colombia - 1015_SJ02_MP15_20_MG | ecosystem: Environmental > Terrestrial > Soil > Wetlands > Peat | place... | reverse complement strand
TCCGGCAGCGGAATATGTTGTGTCCATTCACGGCCCGCGATGGGCAAAAAGTGCTGGTCCGCGCGCGCATCTCGCTTTACGAGCCGCGCGGCGAGTACCAGCTCGTGATCGAGCACATGGAGGATGCGGGACTCGGCGCCCTGCAGCGGCGGTTCGAGGAATTGAGGAGGAAGCTCGCCGCCGAAGGACTGTTTTCGCCGGACCGAAAGCGTGCCCTGCCCGCCCTTCCGAAGCGGATCGGCGTCATCACCTCGCCCACCGGCGCCGCGGTGCGCGACATCCTGCACGTGCTGGAGCGGCGTTTTCCGGCGATCCCGGTGCTGATCTATCCGGTGTCGGTGCAGGGCTCGCAGGCGGCCGGGGAGATGATCGCGGCGCTAAGACTTGCAGCGACGCGACGCGAGTGCGACGTGCTGATCCTCGCGCGCGGCGGTGGCTCGCTCGAGGATCTTTGGGCTTTCAACGACGAGCGGTTGGCGCGCGCCATCGTCTCCTCTCCCCTCCCCGTCGTGAGCGGCATCGGGCATGAGATCGATTTCACCATCGCCGACTTTGCCGCCGACGTGCGCGCGCCGACACCCTCGGCGGCCGCCGAGCTCGTCGTCCCCGATGCGGGCGAATGGCTCGCAGGTCTTGCGCCTTTGGGCTTGCGGCTCGAGCGTTGCATGCGCCGTCGGCTCGATGCCCACGGCGAGCGGCTGCGCTGGCTCGAGCGCCGGGCGGCACAGCTGAGTCCGCTTGCGCGGCTTGAGCGCGACGGTCAGCATGTGGACGAGCTCGAACAGCGCCTCGTGCGCGCGCTGCGCAGACTCCTCGACGGACATCGCGAGCGGCTCGGCTGGCTGCAAGGCAGGGCCGGCCTCGCGAATCCCGTGGCGCGCATCCGCCAGCGCCTGCTGCGGCTCGAGGAGCTCGAGCACCGCCTCATCCGCGCGCTGCGTCACGCGCAGCATGCGCGCATCGCGCTGTTTCGCGAGCACAAGAGCCGTCTGTGGCAGGCGAGTCCCGTGGCGCGGGTGCGCGATGCTGCTGCGCGTCATGATGCGCTCCGAATCCGACTCGAGGCGACGGGCGTCGAGTGCGTTCGCCGAGCGCGCGAGCGGTTACTGCCGCTCGAGCGCACCCTGCATGCGGTGAGTCCGCTCGCGACGCTCGAGCGCGGCTACGCCATCGTCACCGACGAGCGCGGGGCGATCCTGCGTGACGCGGCACACGCACCCGTGGGCGCGACCGTCGAGGCCCGGCTCGCGAGAGGACGCATTCGCGCCAAGGTCGAAAGCTCGTGACGGGGATCGGACGGCTGCTGACAGCGCTCGTCGTGTGTGCAGCCCTCATTCCTTCATCGCCTGCGCTCGGGGCCATGGAGCTGCCGCAGGAGAGCGCGGTTCCAGGAGGCGTGAAGATCCTTCGCCTGGGCACGCTCGATGATGCGCCTCCCGATGTCGAGGCCGAGGGACACCGCGCGCTCGTGGTGCGAGACGGCGAGACGTGGGTCGCGGTGGTGGGCATTCCGCTCGCAGCGCCGCTTGGGACGCGGCGAGTGGTGGTGCGAGAGCCGACCGGCGAGCGCGAGATCACATTCACCGTCGGCGAGAAGCGCTACGCGAGCCAATCGCTCAGCGTCGCACCCCGTCAGGTCAACCTGTCACGGGCCGATCTCGCCCGTGTCGACCGGGAACGATCCGCGCTCGAGCGGGCGCTCGATCATTGGAGTGAGCCGCCACCCTCGACCCTGCGCTGGCCCCAGCCGGTCCCGGGCACACGCTCGAGCTCCTTCGGAATGCGGCGAATCTTCAATGGTGAGCCGCGCAGCCCCCACAGCGGCATGGACATTGCCGCGCCCGCCGGCACCCCGGTACTCCTGCCTCTCGAGGGCACGGTGCTCGAGACAGGCGATTTCTTCTTCACCGGCAATACTGTCCTCATCGATCACGGGCGGGGGCTGATCAGCATGTACTGCCATCTGAGCGCGATCGACGTCAAACCTGGGGAGCGCATCGCCGCGGGCACGCGGATCGGCGCCGTCGGGATGACCGGGCGGGCCACCGGTCCCCATTTGCACTGGGCGCTCAGCCTGAATCGAGCGTGGGTCGATCCGGAATTGTTCCTGCCGAGCTCTTAAGCTCGCGCGCGGGCGCTCCTAGCCGGCGCCCGAAGCTCAGCTCCCGCCCAACATCTTCTCGACCGATGCGCCCTCGAGGGGATTCGAAGCCGGCGAGGCCATGGCGGCGGCTTGACGCATCCGTGCGCTGTGCTCCTGTACCGCGGTGCCGGAGGGTTGCATCTCGACCTGGCCCTGAAAGAAGGCGCCCTCGGTGATGCCGACACGCGGTGCGAACACGTTACCTCGTACCTTCGCGGTCGCACGGATGTTCACTGATTCGGTAGCGTACAGGTCGCCTTCCACCTTCCCGTCGATGATGATGATGCGGGCGCGGATGTCGCCCTTCATCGTGCCATCGGTGCCGATGGTGAGGCTCTGCGTGTGAGTGATCGAGCCTTCGACGCTTCCCTGAATGATCAGATCCTCCTGCGCCGATAGCTCGCCACGAAAGCGCAAGGTTGGCCCGAGCACCGATGCCCGCGGGTGCTCCGGCGCACGTGCTTCGGGCGCACGCGACTCCTGCGGGCGGGGCTCCGGAGCGCGCGGTTCCGACGGACGGGGTGCCCGGGGCTCGACGCGCGGCTCCATGCGCGGCTCCATGCGCGGCTCGCGCGGCTCAGGGCGGGCCGCCGCAGGCTCCGCGGGCGGCCGCCCGCTTGAATTAGGATTCAACATATCATTGCCTCCATCGTCGGATTTTTTAAACCACGCCATCGCTACGCCGCGCTGATCGAAGGTCTAGGAATGCGAACGGTGTCGTTTTTGCTGCTGTCGCTCTTGCTGCTCTCGCTTTTGCTGCTCTGGGCTTGACCGTTCTTACTGCTCATGTCGATGCTGCCCGTGAAATTGGCGCCCTCGACGATGCTCACCGTCGGCGCGAAGATGTTGCCCCGCACCTTCGCGGTCTCCTTCACGAACACGGATTTATCCGCTTGCAGATCGCCGTCGACGGTACCCTCGACGATGATGAGTTGGGCCTGGATGTTCGCCTTGACCGTGCCCTGGGCGCCGACGGTCAAGCGCTGGGTATGTGAGATCGATCCTTCGACGCGTCCTTGGATCAACAAGTCCTCTTCAGCACTGAGGTCCCCTTTGAAGTACAGCGTTGGGCCAAGGACCGATGCGCGCTCAGCCGCGCTGTTGTAGGGATTGCTCATACACGTTCTCCATGTGCGATTAAATGCCGGTGAGAGTACCCGGCATAATCGGCCATGAAGTGCGATGGCCGTCACGAAACCGCGGGAATAGCGGCGCTCATCGCGCTGCGATGTCGCCATTTGCGGACGCTGTTCTCGCCTTTGTCATGCGACGGTCACGTTTTTCGCCATTGCAAGCGTGCCACCGCTATGCGAGCGGCGTTACGCGATCGGCGCCGCTTTGCCTAGATGAGGCCGCGGCTCGCGAGACATTCGGAAACTGCACGCTCCGCCTGATCCATGGCTACGTTGGTGAAGGCGGCGGCGCCTGAATCCGCATTGGCGATCGCGATGCGCCCGAACGGCCTGCGCCCGAGCACGTGGGGACGGTCGCTGTCGGGCATGTCCGGATCGCCCAGCGTGTCATAGGTGTAGGCATATCCGTGCGGCCACCGATTCACCGTGAGGGCGAGGATATCGCGCTGCGCATCGAATCCGGCGGGACCGAGCATACGCTGCAGTTGCTGCCGGACCTCGCGCTCGGTCGCTTCAAAGGGTGTCGCCAGCATGTCGGCCCGCCCGAGTCGGTGCTGCTCGCGTCGCGCTACCCCCGGCCGATGCGGATTGCGCACCATTTGAACGACGATCGGCTGGTCCGGCTCATGCACGCTCTCGTAGCCGCCGATGACGGTCGGCAGGTCGAGCATCGCCTCCTGGTGGTAGCCGTTCGGCGCGTGGATCGAATGCACCCGCAGTCTCTCCCACGGTTCCCACGTGCGCAGCAGGACGTTGGTGATCTGCATGGGAACCTTGGAGGCGTAGTGCAGCGCCTGCTTCTGCGATTCGGGCAGGCTCGGCACGATGTAGGGAATGATGTTGTTGAAGCAGGCCAAGATGACGTTTGCCGCCGTCATCTGCTCGAGCCGGCCGCCGCGGCTGTACACGACCCGCACTGCCCTCTCGGTGGCGCGGTCCGGCTCGCGCAGGTGCTCCACGCGCACCGCGGTGCTCTGCAGCCGAATTCGAGTTCGGCTGTCGTCGGAGTCGAGGCGCGAGTAGTCCGCGCGCGCGAGCACGACGGACTCTTGATTCAGTGGGCCGGAGAAGACGGCCGGCACGAGCCGACTCACCAGGAGGCGCGCGAAGCTCGCGTTGCCGTCCGGGAAGTGGAACAGCGGCGTTTCGAATTCGGGCTCGGCGCGAATCTTCATGCCCGCGAAACCGGCGGCACCACCGCGCCATGCCTTGAAGGCAGGACAGGTGTCCGATTGCATGTTGTTGCGAAAGCTCCAGCCCATCCCATTGAAGAAGGCGAGGCTCGCCTCCGCGAGGTGCGCCTCGTCGGCGAGAAAGCTCCTGTAGCTCATTCGCTTCAGAGCCTGCGCCTTTTGTTCAGGATCGAGGTGCGGCAGATAATCGATTGTGGATTCGTGGATACGAATGAGATCGGCGCGCACGGCGGCCGAGAGCGGCGCCGCTGCGAAGAACTCGCGCCAGGGACGCTCGCCGAATCCGGCCACCACGCGCTCCCCGGCAAAGTGCTCGCGGTCGAAAAACACCCCGGTGCTCAAACCCTTGAATCGCTCGGGTCGGTAATAGCGCGGGAAGCTCTCGAGCTCGATTCCGAGCTCCTCCGACAAGGCCTTGGCGGCATGGCTGTAAGGAAAGGGAGTCAAGACACTCATCGTTCCGCCAAACGAGAGGTAAGTCCGTCCGCCGTAGTGAAATTCGTTGCGCTTGGCGTGCCCGCCAAAGTCATCGTGGTTGTCGAGAATCAGCACGCGCACCTCGGGTCCGAGCGCTTTGCGATACAGATAGGCTGCAGAGAGACCCGAGATACCGGCGCCCACGATCGCGAGATCGTAGTGCTCGGCGGTATCGATCGCGTCGAGGCCCGCGGCGTACTGCCCGTCGCGCACCGCGTGCGCAATCTCGAACGACCCCGGGTACTGACCGCGCAGCCCGGTTCGCAGCGGCGGATACGTGTCGGCGGAGGGAGTGCGCTCGCCAGCCGCAGCGGCCGGCGCAGCCGTCCCTACCGGCTCACTCGATCGTGCGGGCTCAGTCGGCGGCGGCCCCGTCGGCGCCGGCGGCTCGCTCTGCGGCTCCGCGCGAGAATCGGGTGCACCGATGAGCGCCGCGCTCGTTGCGAGAGCGCCGAGGAAGTCGCGTCGCGTGATCCCCTGGAGAGCCTCGCCATCCCGAGTAGGCACGCCTTACCTCGTCGCGACGGCGACCGCCGCGGCCGCCATCAGCGTGCCGCTGCCGCGGTTGACGATCTTGATCGTGCGCGGCTCCTTGAGCCATGCACGCGCGCGCGCGGCAAGGAGCACGTAGCCGCCGAGCGTGACGGGCAGGATGATCGCGATCGCGCCCGCGATCTCGAGATGGCCGAATGCGCTCAACGTCTCTAGCGGGACGACCGTGGGCAGCAGCGCGAGAAAGAATAACATCGGCTTGGGATTGCTCAGGGTCAGAGTCAAGCTCCCGAGAAAGAGCGCGTGCGGCGGCCGATCGAGGGATTGATCCGCCGTCTCCGCGAGAGCCCTCGCCGGCATCGACCAGAGCCTGTAGGCGAGATACAGAAGGTATAGCGCGCCCGCGTATCTCACGATCACGAAGGCCGTATGGGCCGTTTGCGCGAGCGCGGAGAGTCCCAGCACCGCCGCCAGGAACCACATCAGGTCTCCAGCGAGAAACCCGGCGATGAATGCCGGCGCACCCGAATAGCCGCGGGCCAGTCCCTGGGCGATGACCGCGGCGACTCCGGGGCCCGGGGTCACCACGGCGAGGAAATACGCGACGCAGAAAGTCGCGAGCCCGTACCACGACATGCCTCACTCCGCTCGACCGAGGAGCGGTAGTTTACGCTATTCGAGGCTTTCCCCGTGCAGCGAGATATCGAGCCCCTCGCGCTCCTGCTCCTCCGTGACACGCAGGCCGATCGTCCAGTCGATGACTTTGAGAATCGCGAAGCTCACGCAAAATCCGTAGAGCACGGTGGTGACCACGCCCTTCAGCTGCGTGAGGAGCGAGCCGTCGGCACCGCTGATCTGCTTGCTGGCGAGAAGGCCCGTGAGCAGTGCCCCCGCGATGCCGCCGATGCCGTGCACGCCGAAGGCATCGAGCGAATCATCATATCCGAACGCGCGTTTCAACGACGTGGCGGCGAGGTAGCACACGACGCCCGCCACGATACCGATGAGCACCGCCGCGCTCGGGCCCACGAATCCGGACGCCGGAGTGATGGCCACGAGACCCGCCACCGCGCCGGAAGCGATGCCGAGCACGCTCGGCTTCCCCTTGCTGAACCACTCGGCGAACATCCATCCGAGCGCGGCCGCGGCGGTGGCTATTTGGGTGGCCAACATGGCCATGCCCGCACGCCCGTCCGCGGCGGTCGCAGAACCGGCATTGAAGCCGAACCATCCCACCCACAAGAGCGAGGCGCCGATCACCGTCAAGGTCAGATTGTGCGGCGCCATCGCCTCGCGTCCGTACCCCAGACGTTTGCCGAGCACCAGGCAGCTCGCGAGGCCGGCGATCCCCGCATTGATGTGCACGACGGTTCCGCCCGCATAGTCGAGCACACCGGCTGCATTCAGCCAACCGGTCGGTTCCCACACCATGTGTGCGATCGGCGCGTAGACCGCGAGCGACCACGCCGACAGGAACAGAAGCAGCGCCGAGAACTTCATGCGGTCGGCGAAAGCGCCCGCGATCAGTGCGGGCGTGATGATCGCGAATGTCATCTGAAAGCACACATACACGGTTTCCGGAATCGTGGGCGCCAGATGCGAGACGGTCACCTTGCCCTCATCGTGCATGAACGCCACCCCGTTGAGGAGCGCCCGAGTGGACCCGCCGATGAAGCCGTTGCCGGGGGTGAACGCCCAGGAATAGCCGATCACCCACCACAGAATCGACACCACGCAGGTGCACGCAAAGCTCTGCATCAACGTCGACAGCACGTTCTTCTTGCGCACCATGCCGCCGTAGAACAGGGCGAGGCCCGGCACGGTCATCATGAGCACGAGCGCCGTCGATGCCAGCATCCACGCCGTGTCACCCGAATTCAACTTATCGGCGTGAATCAGCACGGGCTCGGTCGGGGCGCTTGCCCCGGGGGGAGGGGCCGCTGGCGATGCGGCGGCGCCCTCCGATGGGGCTGCAGCGGCGCCCTCCGAAGCACCCGTCGCCGCGCCCGCCGAGGCTGCGCCGGCCGTCGCCGAGGCCGATGGGCTGACGGCGCTCGCGGGCGCCTCATCGGCGCTTGCGATCGGCGCCGACAGCGCCAGCGAGCAAAGAAGTACTGCGTGATACAGCTTGATCATCGGTTTTCGACTCCCTAAATCGCGCCGGCGTCGCGCTCGCCCGTGCGTATGCGCACGACATGCGCAAGCTCAAACACAAAGATCTTTCCGTCGCCTACCTTGCCGGTTCGCGCCGCCTTGTAGATCGCCTCGATCAGCGGGTCGACCAGCGAATCGGCGACTGCAATCTCTATTTTGGTCTTCGGCACGAAATCGACGCTGTACTCGGCGCCGCGGTAGATCTCGGTGTGACCGCGCTGCCGGCCAAAGCCTCGCACTTCGGTGACGGTGACGCCCTGCACGCCGAGGTCGCTGATCGCCTTGCGCACCTCATCGAGCTTGAAGGGTTTGATGATGGCCGTAACGAGCTTCATGGTCACGCGAGAAATTGGGGTTTTAAAGCAACGCTCGTGCCAGAAGCGAGGACCCGAACTCAATCAACACGTTAGCGCATTTACCCAGCGCGAGACGCGACACGCGGTGCACCGTGATGGCGCACACCCCGTCGTGGCATCGCACCCCTCTGATGCACGCGCGCGGATCCACAGCCAGCGCCCCTCACCGCAGCGAAAGCTCCAAGCGCACGGCACCGTCCTTCGCCTGCGCCTTGTCGTTCGCCACCAGGAACACCCGTTCGGGGTCGATCTCGGTCCCGCTGAGCAGCGCCTGCTGCAGAGCTTGTGCGCGCTGCTGGCCGAGTGCTCGCAGTGGCTCGTCGCCGACCGTCAAGTGCTCTCGAATCCTCTGGGTCAAGAAGTCGATCTTGGCGGAAATCTGATCGGGCTTCTGCTTGATGGATGTCACCTCGTCGGGATACTTGGGCTCGGCGCCGAAATCGCGCTGATAGAGGCGAGTCAGCAACTCGAGCTTCGCTGCAGGATCGAGTGCATCGAAGCTCGGCGGGACGGCGCCGTGCTGGGCCTTCTGCGCCTGAATCTCGGTGAGCTCCTTGCCGAGCGCCGTCGACACGAGCGCCGGGCGGTCCAGGTCGGGCACGACGGCGATGGGTACCTCGATCTTGAGTTGAGGCCGCTCCGTCAAGGCTTTGACGATGGTCTCGATCTTGTCCGTCGCGGTCGCGTCGAGTGTGCTTGCGCCGGGCTCGAAATCGACGAATTGCAGATCCGGCCCTTTGCCGAACAGCCGCCCGAGCAAGGCGAAGGGCGCGGTGACGGCCTTCTCCAGGATGTTGACGAAGACCTTCCAGATGATGGGCGCCAATCGAAACTGCGGATCGTCGAGTGAGCCGTTCACCGGCAGATCGAGATCGATCACCCCGTTGCGATCCTTGAGCAGGGCGACCGCGAGCTTGACGGGAAGCGAGACGGCATCCTTGCTCGTCGTCTTGTCGCCGAACTCGAGCTGCTCGATTCGCACGTGATGCTGCGCATCGAGCTTGCGGTCTTCGACCCTGTAGTGGAGCTCGGTGGTGAGCTTTCCCTTGGCGATGTTGTAGCCCGCGAATTTGCCCGAATACGGGTTGAAGATGCTGAGCTCGATGTTGCGAAAATCCATCGCAAGATCCGTATAGAGCGCCGCGCTCAGCAGGTTGACGTCGCCTTTCACCGTGACCGGGGAATAGGCATCCACCTCGCCTTTGAGATCCACGGTTGCGCGCGATCCGCTCTTCGAGGAGAGCCCCAGCACGCTCCCCTCCAGCTTCTGGATGCCGGAGGAGAAATTCGGTGTGACCGACAGATCCGTGAAATTCGCTCGCCCGTCCTGCACGATGATCTTCTTGATCGACATCGGCATGGTTGCCTGAGCTTGCGCGGATTGGACGGGCGCCGCTTGCGCACCACGCTTCGCCGGGGCGTGCGCCCCGGACGAATGAGCGGGCGCGGAGGGCGCCGCGGCGGCGGCCGTCGCCGGCGCCGCTGCCCTCGCCGGGGCGGGCGACTGCGAAGCGGCGGTGGGAGACGGTGCCGCGGATGCCGCTCCAGGAGCGGTCAGCACGCGCTTCACGTTTATGCTCGAATCGGACTCGATGATGACCCGAGCGTAGGGCTTGCGCACAACGACCTCGGCGATCTGGAGATGGCTGGGAGCCAGGCTGTAGTCGAGGCCGCGAATATCCAGGCGATCCCAGTTGATGAAATCGTCCTGCAGAGCGTTGTCGACGGTGTGCAGCTTCTCGACAGAGAGATTGCCGACGAATTGCAGTGAGGGGGCCTGCTGCGTGCCGCCGTAGTGGACCTGCCCGTCGGCACCGAGGCGCCCGCTGCGCAGAGTCATGGCCGTGTACTGCGCGATGTACGGCTGAGCGGCGGTCAAGTCGATGCCCGACACCTTGAGAGTGAGCGACGCGGCAGCCGGCTGCGCACTCACCTCGCCGCTCACGGCGAGCGAGCCCGTCTCGTTGATGCGGGTATCGAGCGCAAGCTTCACCGGCTTGCTCAAGTCGAGGCTCGCGTCGCTCACCTTGAGCGAGAGTGGCGCGAGCACCAGCTTGGCGGCCGGCCGTGTACTGCGATCCTCGGCCGAGATACTGGCGTCTTGCACATCGAACTCGCGCAGCGTGAGCTGCCAGGGCGCGCTCGGCGCAGCCGCTGCTTGCGCGCTCGGCACGGTCGCCACCCCCGCGGCCGATCCCCCCGCGGCCGGCTCCCCAGCGGGCGGTGTCTCGGCCGTGCTCGCAGGCGGCGCGAGTTCCCGCGCCGCAGGCGGCGGCGTCGCGGCGAGCTTGAGCAGGTTGATGCTGCCGTCCGGCTCGCGCCACGCGAGCACCGTCAGGCCCGACACTGACAGCGAATCGACTTGCGCGAGACGCTGGCTCAGGTCAGCCGTGGCGCGCGACAGCGTCAGGGCGGGAATGCGGATCCAATCGGTATCTGAATCCTTCGGTCTCACGGCGAGATCGCTCAGCTTCGCCTGTGTAATGCTCCCCTGGGCCGCCAAGCCGTTTTGCAGCGACACCTTGTACGTCGCCTCGACGTCGAGGCGGCCGGAATTGATCGCAAAATTGAGCCGGTCCTCGACATATTCCCAGATCGTGTGCGCCTGCAAATTCTCGATATGCAGCTCGCCGTCCGATTCGATGGGCTGAACGGATACATGCCCGTGCCACTCGACTCGCTCGCCGAGCTTCGAGGAGCCCGTGAAGGTGAAAAGCCCCCCCTGGACGCCGGTGGTGAACTCCTTGAGCTCAAAATTGATCGGCGCGAGAATCGTCGCGAACTCGGTCGCCCGGCTATAGTCGGCATAACTCAGCGACGCCTGGGTGACCCTGAAAGAACCGATGCGAAGCGCCGGAATCGGCTCGCTCCTCGCTTGGGAAGCCGGCGGGGCGGGCGCTGACTTGGGCTTGAGCTCGAGAAGATTCAACGTGCCGTCGCGTGCCACCGTCGCATTCACGAACGGCGCGGCAAGCTCGATCTGACCGAATGAATAGGCGCGGTGCCATAACGAGGAGAGCTCGAAATCGACGAACAGGCGCTGAAATCCCAAAAGCTTCGCGCCATCCTTGCCGGCGAGCGCGAAGTCATTCACCTGGACATGAAACAGAAAGGGATTGATGTGGATCTCGCCCACGGTGGGCGTGACGCCGAGCGTCTTGGGGATATCCTCGAGCAGCGCATGGCGCACGAGGCGAGGGGCGATCAGGAAACCGGCGACCGCATAGAGCGCCACGAGCAGCGCGACCACGATCGCGATGCGCACGCTTCTCCACCTGAGCACTTGCAGCATAGGTCTTTCCGCCTATAGGCCGTGAGGCCGGCTTGCCACCTCCCCCAGTGTACCAAAAGAAGGCTCAGCGCTTGTTACGCCGGATGAGCCGTTGTCGCTTGCGACGCTGCCGCGGAGTCAGCGGGTTGCGCTTCTCGGCGTAGGGATTCTCATCGCCGCGAAACAGCACCCGCACGGGAGTTCCTGTCAAGTCGAACGCGCGGCGATAGACGTTGATCAGGTAGCGGCGGTAGGCGTCCGGGACACGCTCGGTCTGGTTGCCGTGGATCACGATCACCGGCGGATTGCGCCCACCCTGATGTGCGTAGCGCAGCTTGATGCGTCGGCCGTTGACCAGCGGCGGCTGATGGCTCTCGATCGCCGCCTCGAGCACGCGGGTCAATTCCGGCGCGCTCATCTCACGCATCGCCGCCTCATAGGCCCGGCGCACGGCCGCGAACAGCTCTCCGACACCGCTCCCGTGGCGGGCGGAGATGAAATGAAGAGGCGCGAAGTCGGCGAAGGCGAGTCGCTCTGCGATTTGGCCCCGAATGAGGTCGCGCTGTTCGGGCACTATGTTGTCCCATTTGTTGACCGCGAGCACCAATGCGCGGCCCTGCTCGATCACGCTGCTCACGAGAGTGGCGTCCTGCTCCCCAACGCAGTCGTGGGCATCCATGACCGCAACCACCACGTGGGCGGTTTCGATCGCCTGCAGCGTCTTGATGACGCTGAATTTTTCCACTGCCTCCTCCACGCGCGCGCGGCGGCGCAGGCCGGCCGTATCGATGAGCGTGTAGCGCTCGCCGTCACGCTCGAAGGGCACCATCACCGCATCGCGCGTGGTGCCCGG
>Ga0187784_10003904_pt1 | contig 12073 bp, 12 predicted proteins | sample 1015_SJ02_MP15_2_FD_132964 | JGI IMG/M metagenome (GOLD analysis project Ga0187784, IMG submission 132964) | Tropical peat soil microbial communities from peatlands in Department of Meta, Colombia - 1015_SJ02_MP15_20_MG | ecosystem: Environmental > Terrestrial > Soil > Wetlands > Peat | place... | reverse complement strand
GCCCAGATCGATAAGTATGGAAACATCAATTCCACCGGTGTAGGCGACTGGACAAAGCCGGAGACCTTCACCTATTTCGCCGGGAGCGGGGGCGCAAACGACATGGCGACTTCCGCCAAGCGCGTGCTGGCCATTATGCCCCAGGACCCCAAGAAGTTCGTCGAAAAGGTCGACTATCTGACCACGCCCGGGTTCCTGGATGGACCCGGCGCCCGGAAGCGGGCCGGGATGATCGGCGGAGGTCCGGATGTCGTCGTCAGTACGATGGGTGTCTACAAATTCGACCCTGAAACATGCGAAATGTATCTGGCCGAATACTTTCCCGGCCAGTCTGCCGAGAAGGTAAGGGCCAACTGTTCCTTTGACCTTAAGATCCGGCCCGATGTGCACGAAACTACCCCGCCTACTGAAGAGGATATAACCATTCTTCGCAATATCGATCCGACAGGGTTCTACTTGGGATAGTGTGGTTTTTTTGATACAGAACGGCCTGCATGGCTGGACCTGCCAGGTTCGAATGTGGCCGATTTGTGTAGCCGGAGGTAACTTTTTCCCTGATTTTTCTTGACATGAAATAGGAGGCAAAGAATAATCATGTGATAGAAATCACGAAGCTCGGATTTTTTTTCGACATCCTGCTGAAGCATGCAATGGGACCTAATCTGCACGGAGGAAGCTGATGAAGACAGGAGTAAATTCCAAGATCACTGAAGTAACTCAGGTAAGTCCGGACATTCTGGAAAAACAGGCTCAACGGAAAGAGGATTTCCAATACTGGGGGATGACGCCCGAGACGGCGCGGAAGACCGCCGTGGCCAAAAAGAAAGGTCTTTACGACAAGCGCATGACTCTGAAAGAGGCTGTAGACAAGTACGTAAAGGACGGAATGAATTTAGGCATAGGAGGGTTTGTCAACACCAGGGTGCCTACTGCCCTTGTCTGGAACGTCGTGAAGAAAGGCGCAAAGGACCTAACCATTTCCCTTCAGTCGAACTCGATCTGCTGCGAATGGCTTGCCGGCGCCATGGTGTGCAACCCGAATCACTTGACGCTCAAACGCGTCGAGCTGGCCTGGTGGGGCTATGAGGTCATCGGAATCGCACCCTTGTTTCGCTATCTGACCGCTAACGGCATGATCGAGGTGGACGACTATACGAACTATGGCATGTCGGTGCGGTTCAAAGCCGCTGCCATGGGGCTGCCCTTCATCCCTATACGCGATCACGGCGGTTCCGACATGGAACTGGTCAACCGGGGCGTGATGACAAAGTGCCCCTTCAGCGGCAGAAACACCTACCTGGTTCCCGCCTGCTATCCTGACGTAGGGCTGGTCCACGTCACAGCCGCCGACATGTACGGCAATGCCCGCATCTTCGGCTCGCTGTGCACCTGTCCGGAAATCGCCATGGCCGCCGGTCACACCATCGTTTCCTGCGAGACGGTGATCAGCAATGAGGCCATTCGCAGATATCCCAATTTTACGGAAATCCCGTACCCGGTGGTCGATGCGGTCTGCGAGCAGCAGTTTGGCGCCTACCCGGGAGCAGTATACGGCATGTACTGGTTCGACATGGAACACTTTTTGATGTTCCGGAGCCTTGGCGATGAATTCCGCAAGACAGGGGATAAGAGCAAGCTCCAGAAGTACTATGACGATTATTTCTTCAGCTGCGACACATATGATGATTTCATCGCCAAGATCGTTCCCCACAAGAAACTGGTCCAGCTCAGGAAAATGGATGGCGGTCAGCCTATAATCCTTTCTTAAGGCAAACACGCTTTTTCTTCGGATATCAAGGAGGTTCTGATTATGGTAGACATAGCTGATGTGAATCCTTTTGAAATGATCGCCTACACCGGCTCAAGGGTCTTGGAAGATAATACGATTGTATTTGTGGGTACGGGTCTTCCGATCATAGCGTCCATGCATGCACAGATGACCCACGCCCCCAACATTAACCTCATCTTCGAGGCCGGATCGCTGGCCTCCATTCTCGAACAAGGCATGCCGCTTTCGGTCGGGGACACCAGGGCATTCCGCAAGGCGGTCTTTGCCAAAGGTCTCTGCGGTCTGTTCGAACTCACCCAACGAGGCTATGCCGACTATGCGTTTATCGGCGGCGCGCAGATCGACATGTACGGGAACGTATGCTCTACCTATGAGGGCGGCGACTACCTGCGGCCCAGGGTCAGATTCCCGGGGAGCGGCGGCGCCGGGGCAATGGCGGCCAACTGCGAGAAGACCATTGCGATCATGGCCCTCGAAAAAAGAAGATTTGTGAAGAAGGTGGATTTCATAACCAGCATAGGATTCGGCGACGGATCGGCCGATTACCGGGACAAGGCCGGCGTCATGGGTGCGGGCCCCTACCGGGTCATTACGAATCAGGCACTCTTCGGGTATGATCAGGAGTCGAGGAGAATGATGCTCCTTGAGTATCTGCCCGGTAAGAGTCCGGCTGCAATCCAGGAACTGGTGGATTTCGATCTTCTTATCGCCCCGGACTGCAAGGAAATGGCCGTTCCGACGGAGCACGACTTGATGCTGCTGCGGACCAAGTGTGACCCTGACGGCTACTTTCTCAAGAGAAAGGTCGTTGATAAGTAAGCCTGCTTTGAAAAGGACTACGCCTCAATAATGCCGGGGTTGCGGGTTCCCTGGTTCCGCCACCTCGGCGCTGGGCATCTGTGGGGAATGGGCTGCGGCCGTCATATTGGATTGCGCGGCCGCCCGTTCCACACCCTGAGCATTAAAGGATCGCTCTTCCCCCCAGGGGGAGGAGTTGATTCCGGTGCTCCATCCGTCCAATGCGAGCCTGTATACCGCCGCCCATTTAATTCTCCGCATGAATTCCAATCACCACTGATTTTTCTCTTATGACCGATCATAAAACATCCGATTTTCCTTGTGATGTTGACGGATAACGATACGCATGGCGCCAGTCCGGTCCCGGGGTGGTGAGTTTGTTTAGATTTCGTGCATCTGGAGGTTCATCGCAGAGGTGACTGGTTTTGAGGAATTAGATGAGGATAAGCTGTATCGCCCGCTGAGGGAATACGCAAGAGTGACCGCGTACCTGCCCATCAGGGTGCGGCCGGTTTCGGAAGAAGAACGGCGAAACCTCAGGTCGCGCATTGTGGTCGAATCCGCTTTGACAGAGCACCCGGAGATGCCTGAAATCGAGGATGAGGCCCTCGCGGCCTGTTTACAGATACTCAACTCCAAGCTGGATTCGATCATCAGGATGCTGGCGTTTCCATCGTCGAACCCCAGAGAACTGGATTTTGCCAAGGTTAACATCAGCGCCGGGGGACTGAGCATATTTTCCAGCGGGCATCATGCCCCGAACGATCTTCTCGAAATAAGGCTGATGTTGCCTACTGCCCCTTTCATGATTTTTTACATCTTCGGGAGGGTGGTCAGGTGCGAGGCTGCAGCCCAGAGGTATGAGCTTAGTGTCGAGTTTGTCGAGATTGACGATGATATCCGCGAGCAGATTGCAAAATATGTTTTCGAAAAGCAGCGCGAAATTCTTCGGAAAAAGAGGAGCCGTAAAGATTAAATGTTTGTATTCATTGGAGCTGCAATAGTTATTGGTTCGGTCTTTGGCGGATATTTGATGGAGCAGGGGAATGTCAATCTTCTGTTTCAGCCTGCGGAACTGCTCATCATATTCGGCGCCGCAATGGGCGGCTTCGTCATCTCCTCGCCTCTGAAGGTGATCAAAGCGGTACAGGGCGCTGTCCTGCGCATGTTCAAGAGTAGAATCTACTCAAGCAAAGACTACATGGATGCGCTGGTGCTGTTGAGCGAGATATTTTACAAGATCAGAAAGGAAGGACTGGTTTCAATCGAAACGGATCTCGACGAACCTGGAAAAAGCCCAATTTTTAAAAGGTACCCGACGTTTCTTAAGAATCATCACGCTTTGGCTTTTCTTACCGATACCCTGCGCACGCTCACTATTACGGACATAGAGGCCCACGAACTGGGTTCTCTTCTGGACTACGAAATCGAGGCACATTACGAGGAAGCGGTCATTCCGGCCAAGAGCATCGCCAGTATCGCCGACTCACTCCCCGGACTCGGTATAGTGGCAGCGGTGTTGGGTGTCGTAATCACGATGAAGAAAATCAGCGAGCCCCCCGAAGTGCTTGGCCACAGCATAGGCGCAGCCCTCGTAGGTACTTTTCTGGGCGTTCTGCTGTGCTACGGTTTTGTTGGACCGATGTCGCGCAACCTCGAGCATATCGCGAACGAGGACCGGGAGTTTCTTACAGTGATCAAAGAGGCTTTGCTTGCGTTCATAAATACCCCTTCTCCACAGGTAGCAATCGAGTTTGCCAGAAGGGTCGTTCCGGGTGAGCTCAGACCCTCGTTCCTGGAACTCGAGGCTGTGGTCAGAAAATCGAAGAAAAGGTAGGCATGGAAGAAGAAAAGCCCAAAAAAATAATCGTAAAAAGAGTAAAAAAAGGCCACGACGGAGCCCACGGGGGATCCTGGAAAGTGGCTTATGCCGACTTTGTCACCGCGCTGATGGCCTTCTTTTTACTGATGTGGCTCCTGAACATGACTTCTCAGGAAAAGAGGGCGGTTCTGGCCATGTATTTCAAGCATTTCAGCCTCTTTGAAAAAGGCGGACAATCGTTTATGCACGAAGGAGGGTTGAGACCCACCGGGCAGAATTTCGGAGGCGAAGACGTAATCGATACCGGCGAGCACCAAACCGGCATTAGCAATGATGAACTTGCCACAAAACTTATGACCGGGATTGACCAGAATGTGCAGGCGGGGAAGGAGCAGTTTTTCATTGCCATAACCGAGGAGGGCATCCGGATTCAGATCGTGGACTCGGTACAAAACCCGATCTTTCCCGTCGGGAGCGCTCAACTCACGGACACGGCCAAACAAATCATTCGTACGGTTGGAAACATCCTGAAGAATTTTCCGAACGAGATTGCAGTAGAAGGGCATACCGATTCTGCGCCTACGCGGAGCGAACAGGTTTCGAACTGGGAGCTGTCCGTCGCCAGGGCCTCTTCGGCCAGGCGCGAACTGGAACAGTCCGGCATCGAACCGAGCCGCATTTGCAGGGTGGTAGGTTTTGCCGATAGAGTGCCTCTTTTTACAGACTTGCCCGATGACCCCAGGAATCGCCGGATCAGCATCCTTTTTTGCAAAAACAAGAAATTGAAACCTCCCGACCGGCTTCAATGGCTTATGAAGCCCCCCGATTAGGGGACAGGGGTCTACCGGCGCCCCGCGACTTATCTGCGACCTGCCATTTCATAAAAAAGAGCGGCCGCCGCGCGAATTCCTCGATAAAAATCCTGGAGGCAAAATCGTTCGTTGGGGGAATGAGCGCCGTCGTCCGGGCTTCCCCAGCCAAGGAGCAGGATGTTCTCCTGTCCGAGATGTTTCTTGAACAGGTTTACGACGGGAATTGACCCGCCTTCCCTTATGAACACCGGCTTTTTACCGAACCCGATCTCTATTGCTTTTTCCGCCGCCAGCATGGCCGGCGTGTTCCTGGGCACCAGCACGGGGTCGGCGCCGTGCAGACTGGTGACTTTCGCACTGACTCCCTGGGGACAGTTGGCGATCACGAACCGCTCGAACAGTTGGTCTATTTTAGCGGGGACCTGGTTAGGAACCAGCCGCATACTCACTTTTGCTCCTGCTTTTGCCGGAATTATCGTCTTTGCCCCTTCACCGGAAAAGCCGCCCCACAGTCCGTTGATATCCAGAGTCGGCCTGGCCGTCTTGCGCTCGAACATGGAATATCCAGGCTCCCCCGTGAGTTCGGAAACACCCAGGTAATCCTTAAGAGACTGTATATCGACCGGAAGAGAGGCCATCTCTTGTCTTTCCCCATCTTGCAGGGCAAGCACGTCGTCGTAGAAACCCGGAACGGCCACTGTTCCGTCGGGGTTCTTCAGTTTTTGGAGAACGTCCGCCAATACCTGAGCGGGATTGTGGATTATGCCGCCGAATGCACCCGAATGCAGATCGAAACGTGGCCCCAAAATATCTACCTGCATATAGCTCAAGCCCCGTAAGCCGTAAGTAATGGCGGGAATTCCGTGGGCAAATTGCGAGCCGTCTGAAATCGCTACGGCGTCTGCGCGCAGCTCATCGCGGTGGTCGGTCAGAAATTTTCCCAGGCTTTGGCTTCCGATTTCCTCCTCACCTTCTCCCAGGATGATCAGATTGAGCGGCAGTTTTTGTCCTGCGCCCAGTATAGCCTCTATGGCTTTGATATAGGTGAGAAACTGGCCCTTATCGTCGGCGGCGCCGCGCGCGTATATGTAACCATCCCGAATAACGGGGGAGAAGGGAGGAGTCTGCCATTCATCGAGAGGATCGGGCGGCTGAACGTCATAATGGCCGTAAATCAGCAAAACGGGGGCGCCGGGGACATCGGGCGAATGCGCCAGCACTATCGGATGGCGCTCCGTGGAATAGATTGCTCCGCTGAATCCGCGCCTCTTTACCTGGTCGAGCACCCACTCCGCTGCGCCCAGAACGTCTTTCGTGTGCTCGCTCAGAGTGCTCACGCTGGGGATCGACAGAAATTGTTCCAATTCCCGTTGAAAGGTACCAATATTATCGCTGATGAATGAAGAGACTGAATCTGGAAGCATCTTAATCTCCTTCGGAGTTTTTATATATGCGGCCTGGAAAATTTTGAAGCACAGGCGCATTGTTTTCGAGTTGTGATACAATGAGACACGGTACTTATAATTAAGAGTATGTAAAATAGTACAGGAGAATGTATCTCGCCAGATGGAAAGCCAGGTAAAAATATTGACGCGAATCGAGGAGATTTCACCCAAGGAGTGGAACAGTCTCGCATTTAATGCAGCCCCTATGCTGGAGTTCGAGTATCTGCATGCCCTGGAGAAGTCCGGATCCATCTCGACGAACAGGGGATATACGCCGGCACACCTGGCGTTCTACGACGGATCGGGAATTATCGCCATCGCTCCTCTTTATCGGCGGGATCGCGCCTGGGTGGAATTCGGTGACGGAGGGCTGATAGAGTTCTTGACGGAACTGACCGGTTTGCCGTTCGGTTCGGGCCTCGTTGGCACTATTCCTTATACGCCCGTACCGGGCTATGACTTTCTGCTCGGCGGCCGGCACCAGGACAGCGCGCGGATTTTTGCGGATCTGCTGAATAAAATCGATGAGGTTGCAAAAGAACGAGGTCTTTCCACAACGCGCTTCTACTTTGTCGCTCCGGAGTCAATGCTGCACCCCATCCTGGCTGAACGCGGATACCTGCGGCTGAGCAGCGCCCATCTGCTTTGGTTCAACCGTGGATACCGGGGATTCGACGATTTCCTTCTCACATTCAAATCCAGACGCAGGACCAAGATAAAAAGGGAATGGCGCGCCGTTCACGAGTGTGGAATCGAGTTCGGCATGGTTGAGGGTCCGAGCGCCCCTCCATCGTTCTACCAGGACTTGTACCTGCTTTACAGGCGAACCTGGACCAAACACATGGGTCCCGAAATACGGCCCTTCCTGAATGAATCCTTCTTCAGGCTTCTGGGCGAAAACTTCAGCCACAGGTGCAGTTTCTCGGTGTCTCAGATGTCGGGAAAGCGGATCGCCATGGCCCTTTTCTACAATAAGGCTGAAAAGCTTTACGGCAGATACTGGGGGACCGTCCGTGAAGTTCCCTTCCTGCATTTCGCTACCTGTTACTACTATCCCATAGCTTATGCTATCGAAAACGGTGTAAATATGATCGACCCGGGTTTCGGAGGAGAACATAAAACCTTGCGCGGCTTCGAGGATTCGTACGCATACCACTACATCAAGTTCTACGATGAAAATCAGCGTCGCATCGCATTCGCGGTACTCGACCAGATGCGCGGTCAACTCAACTCCAAGTAGCGTCACGGTAGGAGGAGCCTACAGAACACTTCCAGCCGCCCTGGACCCGCAAGCATAGCTCTCCTGCTTCATCTCGAAACAGGCCCCGCCTGTGGGGCGGTGGTTTTTTCATCAGGTTTCGGCGGCCCCCCGTCAGGAAGTCCCATCGATTATCATTCATGACAAGGAGTCCCAAGCATGGCACTCAATCTGAACGTAATCGGAAAAAAGACGGATCCCGTCGCCTTTCACTACGATAAGGATAGGGTGATCCTCTATGCCTTGGGGATCGGGGCGGGTATCGCCGACCTCGATTTTGTCTATGAGAAAAACCTCAAAGTCTTTCCCACCTTTGGGGTAATTCCACTCATGACGCCGCTTTTCTCCTTCATGTCGGCTGCCGGGCTCAACATGCACGCGGTGCTGCACGGTGAGCAAAAGATCATCCTGCACAAACCCGTTCCCGCCTCAGGGACCCTCTATACCGTTACGACCTGTGAGTCGATTTATGACAAAGGGGACAACGGAGCGGTGGTCAACATCGCTTTTCAAACAAAGGACGATTCGGGTTCGCTGTTTTTCGAGAATAAAACGGTGATCGTGGACCGCAGCGCCGGAAATTTCGGTGGAGATCGAGGCCCTAAAGCAGAAAAGCTCGATCCTCCGGAAAAGACCGCCCCGGATTTTCGCGTGGAGCAGAAGATCCACCAGGACCAGGCTGCTCTCTACAGGCTAAGCGGAGACAAGAATCCTTTGCACATCGATCCTGCCTTCGCTAAAGAAGGCGGCTTCGACCGGCCGATTCTTCACGGTCTGTGCACCTTCGGGTTTGCGGCAAGGGCCATCCTTCGAGCTGCCGGCGTCGGGGACCCGGCGCGGCTCAAGTCCTATGCCGTAAGATTCATGAATGTGGTCTACCCGGGTGATACCCTTATCACCGAAGGCTGGAAAGTGGACCCCGGCCGCTACATCATCCGCACCTCGAACCAGGACGGCAAAGTGGTTCTGGGAAACGGATCGGCCTTGATAGAACAGTGAGGCGATCGAAGCCTGGCGTCGTTTCTGTAGCCTGCGTCGCGGTCAAAAGAAAAGACCGGTGGAAGGAAAGGGAATTGGGCGGCATAGCGAACGGCAGAATTATCGGGTTGGATGCGGTAACGCCTCGCTGCAAAATACCATAAAATAAGGACCGGTGTTGGTGGGGCTAACTGCGTCAGGGTGCATCAGGGCGACAACCCGGCGTGGAATTGCGGAGCAAAGATCCAAGAGGGGCAACGCGTATTTATGGCAACTTAGCGACGTCTATCCAATACTTGCCGAAGGTATTGGCCCTGACCACCAGTTCTTCGAACTTGGCGCACTTGGTCATGAACGTATTCGCGCCGAGCCGGTAGCATTGACTGACGTCGTTTTTTTCGTTGCTGGTCGTATATATCACCACCGGAATGGCCCTGAATTCCGAGTGCGACTTGATCCACTTCAGGGCCTGCTTCCCGTTCATTCGCGGCATGTTGAGGTCCAGCAGGACGATTTTGGGACAAGGATATTCTCGGCTGCCAATACAGTTCTCCAGGTAGTCGATCAGTTCCATTCCATCGTTCGTGAACCGGAAGTCAGCCTGGATACCGGCCTCTAAGAAGGCTTCCTTGATCAAAACCTGGTCGTCCGGGTCGTCGTCGCAAACTAAGATTACCGGCACCGCACGCACCAATTGACCCCTCCCTGATGATCATTAAAAGCTGGATTTGAAACTGTGGAATATAATAAAAACTAACATTTCTTATGGCTTGAGGTCAATTCCTAATTAAGAAGCTAATGCGGAGAAAAGAAAATTTGGCGAAAAATCCCTGGTTGTCTTTGCGGCTCTCCGCGCCTGCGACGGCATCTTGTCTAACCTCGGTGCTGTCTCTGTCTAACCGAGCGAGCACGCCCGGGGCGCCCTTCGGCGACGCTCGTCCGGTTCAAATCTAACCATCCTTAAGAACAACTGGACATGGTCCCGTAAAGTGTTTGGTCAGGAGGCAAGGGAAGCGCATTCCTTGATGAGGGTGCGAACCTGAGAATACAGCCGCTCAGCTTTTTCCAGATGCTCACGCGCCTTCTCTTGTGCCCTCAAGTTCCCTGAAAGCCGCTTATATTCATTTGCGTGTCGGGTGGCCTTCTCGTGCAGACGGATAAGACGCTTCACCTGATGGATGGTCATGAACTCCTCCTCCGGACTGAATATGCCCCGTAAGATAGGAGGACCACGTAAAAAATCGACTCCGGTAAAAACAGTATATTCCTGGTGGTTTTTCTGTATTTTGACGCCTGGATGGCCTGCATGTCTCAGACGGAAGGCGTGACACATGGCGGAGAAAAAGACAAAAAAAGAGAAGACCAAGTGGAAGGAGGGGGAGCCACCTGGCCTTCTCCTGAGGAGGAAAGATGTTTTCTTTCCAAGCTTAATGATAACCCCTTATCGAGGTGAAATTGAAGCCGTCCGGGAATTTTTTTCTAAGATTTTCAATATTTTTTGCATCGGACGATGGCACGCGGATATCTCCCGGTCGCCGCTGCCGCCCTGGTGTTTTTCATGTCTTCCCGGCGCTTTTCGTATTGAGAACTCCGGTTGCGTTAGAAAACCCCAAAATTGCGCCTTCGCAGTTCGTCTATCAGTGCAGCGTCCGGTTTGAAAGGAATACACGGCGGGCAGGGCATGGGGATTCTCAGTTCGTTAAACGGGGTCTCGCCCAGCTTCATGTTGAAAGCCTGCACCATCAGGTTTTCGAGGTTGACAGTGTCCGCCATGTTATAGGCCAGAAGCGTTTCCAGGGCTTTCACATTGCCTGTCTTTCTATATTCGTTCCACAATAGAACCGCAAACCAGCCGTCAACGCCGTCCAGTTCACCCCTGTCGAGCCCCAGGCTCCTCTCGCACCCCTTCAATCCGCCCCGGTAGCCGAGATTGCCCAGCAGATAGCGCAGATCGATGTGGACGTGGTCAACTGCGACGCCGAGGCAATTCCTTATAAACGGCAGATCGAAACAACTTCCGTTATAGGTAATGAGAATTTTGTACTTTCTCAGATCTCGTGCAAACAGGTCGAGGTTATCGCCGTGGATGTAGTAGAATACTTCCCTGCCGTCGTAGACCGCTGCGGTCGTAATGTGATCGTAAGGCCCGCCGAGGCCGGTAGTTTCTATATCCAGGTAGGCGGCGCACTCCCTGAAGTCTGCGAACAGCCTCCAGAGATACTGCGCAGCCAGGGTGCGTGCAAAGTATCCCGGATCGGCAACTCGCAGCCTCTCACGGCATACTTCGAGACGGCGGCGAAGGGCATCGTATCTCTGGGGGCCGAAAGGCGAAAGCACCCACCCATGCTCATCGCGGAAAAATTCCCACGAATCGATTCCGTTTTGCCATAGAGAGCGTTCCGTCTTGGCGCCGATCCCCGGCAGATGGACAAAAGTGTGTTGGAGCATCCTGTCGTCAGTCGCTGCGTCTCCCGAATATCCGGAGCAAGAGCAGGAACAGGTTGATAAAGTCGAGGTAAAGCCTCAGGGCGCCGATGATCGCCCCCTTTCGCTCCTCCTCGGACCCGGCGAATCCGGCATAGGCCATTTCCTTTATGGCCTGCGCATCGTAGGCGGTCAGCCCGACGAAAATGGCTATTCCCGCGTAGGTTATCAGCCAGTAGAAAGCAGGGCTTTTGAGAAAGAAATTCACGAACGAGGCAATTATTACACCGAACAGGCCCATCATGAGGAAACTGCCCATAGAAGTCAGATCGCGCCTGGTGGTGTACCCATAAACGCTCATGACCGCAAAGGTCCCCGCGGTTACGAAGAAAGTGTTCGCTATTGACGCTTTTGTGTAAATGAGGAAAATGGTCGAGAGCGTGAGGCCGTTAAGAAACGAATAGGCAAAGAACATGAACAGGGCGGTCGAGGACTGGAGTCTGCCGATTGCAGCGCTTATCGCCACTACGAGGCCCAGTTCGCCCACTATCAGCACCAGCATGACCATTGGATTGAGAATAGAGTAAATGAGCCCGCTGTTAATTGCGAAGAGGGCGGTAATTGCGGTTACTGCCAATCCGAGGGCCATCCAGTTGTATACGCGACGAACGAATTCAGTTTGGACGATTGCGCGGTCCCTTTGAAAAACTGTGGTTCTTTCCATTGCCATCCCCTTTCAGAATGATT
>Ga0187784_10003903_pt1 | contig 12075 bp, 14 predicted proteins | sample 1015_SJ02_MP15_2_FD_132964 | JGI IMG/M metagenome (GOLD analysis project Ga0187784, IMG submission 132964) | Tropical peat soil microbial communities from peatlands in Department of Meta, Colombia - 1015_SJ02_MP15_20_MG | ecosystem: Environmental > Terrestrial > Soil > Wetlands > Peat | place... | reverse complement strand
TAGATCTTGAGCTTGGACATCGTGCTCCCAACGCCTTGGCCGCAGGCCGTCGCCATCGCAGGACGAGCGTATCACAGCCGCGGACCGGCCATCTCCAATTCGCAGCCGGCAAAATCCCTGGCTTTTCGCGTCGCCAAGGCGGCGCCAGAGCGCGCTATGGCGCGGCGTTGGCAGGAGCGGGCGCCGCTCGCGCCAACGGGTCGGGTATATTGCCGGCTTGGCGCCTCCGCCTCATAATGGCGCATGTCGCGCAATCAGAGACGGCTAGAGCGCAAGCGCGCCAAGGACAAGCGGCGCGCGCCGCCGCCGGTGGGCGGCCTCTTGCGCGAGGCGGTCGCACATTACCATGCCGGCCGGCGGACAGAAGCGCTCGCAATCTGCCTCGATGTGCTCGCGCGCGAGCCCAATCGCGCCGATCTCCTCGGCTTTGCCGGCGGCATTGCGCTCGAGCTCGGCGAGCATGCGCAGGCGACGGCGCTCTACCGCAGGGCGCTCGCGCTCAGGCCCGATTACCCCGATGTGGAGTACAATCTGGCGCTCGCGCTCGAGCGCTCGGGCGCGCTTGAGGCGGCTTCCGAGGCCTATCGCCGAGCGCTCGCGCGCCACCCCGAGCTCGTGCCGGCCTGGCACAATCTCGGCACCGTGCTGCTCGGCCTCGGCCAGCCAGAGGAGGCGATAGCCGCCTATCGGCGCGCGCTTGCCTTCGGCCCCTTGGCCGAGAGCGAGCGCAGCCTCGGCATCGCGCTCGAGCGGCTCGGCCAGCTCGAGGAGGCGGTCGCCGCCTATCGCCGCGCGCTGGCGCTCAAGCCCGACTGGTCGGTCGCCCACAACAATCTCGCCTACGGCCTCCTCGCCTTGGGGGACGGTGCCGCGGCGCTTGCCGCATGCGAGCGTTGGCTCGAGGCGTTCCCGGCGAGTGTCGAGGCGACGGCGCTCAAGGCGCTCACCTTGAACGAGGTCGGTGCCGTCGAGGAGGCGCGGACGCTCTACGATTTCGACCGCTTCGTGCAAATCCACGATCTCGAGGCACCGCCCGGCTACAGCAGCCTCGCCGCCTTCAATGCCGACCTCGTGCGCCACGTCGAGGCGCATCCCACGCTCAAGGTGCCGCCCGAGGACCACCCGACCTATCACCATCCCGCACTCGAGATCACCGGGGAGCTGCTCGCCGAGCCCAAGGGGCCGATGGCGGCGCTCGAGAGCCTCATGCGCGCGGCGGTCGCGCGCTATCTCGCGAGCGTGCCGCCATCGCCGCCCCATCCCTTTCTCGCGCGCTTTCCCAAGCGCTGGACGCTCACCTCCTGGGCGACGCGGCTCTGCGGCTGGGGCAACCTCGTGCCGCACGTGCATTTCGACGGCTATCTCGGCGCTGTCTATTATCCGCTCCTGCCGCCGGTCGTGGCGGCGGAGGACGGCGGCGAGGCGGGCTGGTTCGAGCTCGGCCGCCCGCCCGAGCAGTTCCGCCTTGAGGCAGCGCCGCTCATCCACCGCATCCAGCCCAAGGAGGGACGCCTCCTGCTCTTCCCGGGCTACATCTACCACAGCACCGTGCCCTTCACTGCGGCCGAGCGCCGCATCTCGATCGCCTTCGATCTCGTGGCGCTCGGCTGAGCCTCTTGCACCCGGCGCTTCGCTCCCTCGCCCCATCGCCATAAGCTCCGCAATTCCTACCGATGCGACGCCCACCGACTTACAAGGATGAGACCAGGTCTTTATGCCACACACCAATTTCCCCCATCCTGAAGAGCACTCCGAAGGGGCGCGTCTCGAAGAGCCGACGATGACCGTGCAAGCCTCAAGGCGGAGGGGGAATGCGGGTGCGACGATCTTTGCCCAGGCGGCGAGGTGCCTTGGCAACATCGGCAGGAGCTTCACCTGGGCGTGGCTGGACACGGTCTGCCGCTATCGGCGCTCCAAGATCGGGCCGATCTGGGAGACCATCAACATCCTATTCCTGGTCGGCGGCATGACGGTGGTGTCGAGCGTGGTGATCGGCGGTCGCCCCGCGCAGAACCTGCCCTATATCGGCCTCGGCATGATCACCTGGACCGCCATCTCGGCGCTCGTCAACGACGGCACGGGCACCTTCCTCGTCAACGCCAGCTACATCACGGGCTCGACCATGCCGATCGACCTCTACATCGGCCGGACGGTGTGCAAGAGCTTCATCACCTTTTGCCATCACATCGTCCTCTATGTCCTGGCGCTCATCTTCCTGCCGATCTATTTCGGCTGGCTCAGCCTGTTCTCCCTGATCGGGCTGGCGCTGCTTTTCATCAACGGCTTCTGGGTGGTCGGCGTCCTCGCCTTTCTCTCGGCCCGTTTCCGCGACCTCGAGATGATCGTGCGCAATCTCATGCAGGTCATATTTTTCGTGACGCCGATTTTCTGGAGCCACACGCTGCTCGTGGGAGCGCGCCGCGCCATCGTGCACTGGAACCCGTTCTTCTATTTCCTCGAGCTGGTGCGCCGGCCGCTCCTCGGCGAGCTGCCGCCCATCAGCTTTTATGTCGTGGCGCTCGGCGTGACCGCGATCGGCTATGCGCTGCTCTATCTGGTCTACCGCCGCCTCCGGCCCTATCTGCCTTTGTTCGTCTGAGCGCCCCCGGGACCGCCGCGATGACCCATGTCAGGCTCGCCCACGTCGAGGTCAAGATCCCGATCTACGAAGGAGCCGCGCGCCGTTTCATCCGCCTGCCCTCGCTCAGCCGCGCACGGGTCGGCTCGGCCGATGTCACCCGTTCCCCCGGCGTGCTCTGGGTGCACGCGCTCCACGACCTCACCCTGTCGCTCGCCGAGGGCGAGCGGGTGGCGCTCATCGGCCACAACGGCGCCGGCAAGACCACGCTGCTTCGAGTTCTCGCCGGAATCTACCCGTGTTCGAGCGGCGCGCGGGACGTGAGCGGCTCGGTGGGGGCGCTGCTCGCCGCCAACATGGCGCTCAACAACGACGCGACGGGCTATGAGAACATCAGACTGGTCTCGACGCTCGAGGGCTGGCCCAAGGACAGGCTCAACGACTATATCGCCGACATCGAGCAGTTCACCGAGCTCGGCGAATATCTCGGGCTCCCCTTGCGCGTCTATTCGACCGGCATGGCGGCGCGCCTCTCCTTTGCGATTGCGACGATCCACGCGCCCGACATCCTCCTCATCGACGAGAACATCGGCGCCGGCGATGCCCTGTTCCAGGAGAAGGCCCGGCGCCGCGTCGATCAATTCCTCGGCCGCGTCAAGATCATCATCATCGCCTCCCATTCGACGGAGCTCTTGCGCTCGATCTGCAAGACGGGGCTTCTCCTCCACGGCGGGAAAATGGAATTCTTCGGGGCACTCGACCAGGCGTTGGCACTCTACGCCCGCATCGGCCAGCGCCCCGCGGCGGCGGCGACATGATCCGGGCCCGGCTTTCCCTTCTCTTCAGCCGCCATGGACTTATGGCGTCCAGGGTGCGACAGGAGCAAGTCACAGCGTCCGCATCAGGGATGGGGATTGGGCGCGAGCCGCACCAGCGCCTCGACACCGTCCTTGGTGAAGGCGGCCGAGTCCGCGGTGATGCGCTCGACGCGCCAGCCCTCGACCACGTCGCCGGTCCGCACCCGGTAGGACTTGCCCGTCGCCTGCGAGACGATGAGCGCGTGCTGCTCGCGCGCGGAGACGACGACCCCCTTGAGCTGGAACTGCCGCGGCCCGCTGTCCGGCTCGCCGGCCGAGGACGGCGGCGGCCGCCGCGTGGGCGAGAAGAGCGGGCGCTCCACGATGGCGCGGAAATGCTCGAGCGGGACGCCGCTCAGGTCGTCGGCAGCGGCGGGTGCCGCGGCGAGAGCGGGCGTGTTCGTCGCCGCGGGCTGCTGTGCCGCCGCCGCCCCCAGCAGCAGGGCGACCGCCGCAACAATGAGAGGCCGGAGAACGCTCCGGTGCATCCCGTTATTGAAGCATTCGCGCGGTCCCATGCCGCATCCCCCTCAGAGCTGCGGCCCCGCGCCTGCGGCGCGCGCGAGCGTGTAGCCATAGAGCTCGAGGCTGACGGTGAGCTGCACGGGCTTGGCCGGATCGAAGCGCGCCGTCGCGAGCGCTCCGGCATCGCTGATGCGGATGCGCAGATTGTCCGCGAAGAGTGCAGGCTTGCCCGCCTCGAGGCGGTAGAGAATGCGGCGCACGGCGGCGATGTCGCCGCTCATGGTGAGCCGCTCGCCGATGCGGACGAGCGGCCCATCGCTCTTCTCGGGTAGGACCTCGACGGTGTCGGTATGCGCGCTCGCCTCGCTCACCACGTCGTCGACGAGATGCTGGAGCGCTGCCGTCGCCTGATTGACGGTCGCCGCGTTGAAGAGGCTGGCATCATGCGCCTCGCCGCGGCGGAGTGCCATGAGCCGGCTCTCGAGCGCCGCGCGCCCGTGCGCGAAGGCGGCATAGCGCGCGACGTCGGCCTCGACCCGGCCGAGCGCCTTGCCCTGCGCGCGCAATGCCACGAGCGACCCGACCACGCCCGCGACGACCGCGGCGACGGCCAGGATGAGGAGGGCGAGCGCCAGCGCGCGCGACGACCGGGGTCCGAGTGCCGCGATCACGGCGTGGCTCCCTTCCCCGCGCGCAATGCGGCACCGATCTGGAAGCGGTCCATCCGGAGCAAGGGATCGCGCACCAGGTTGGCGCGGAATTTCACGTCGGAAAAATAGGGCGAACGCTCGATGAGCGGGATGAGGGCGGCCGCGTCCTGGGCAAAGCCGGAGAGCTCGACGCCCGTGCGGCCGAGATGGAGCTCGGTCAGCCAGCTCTCGTCCGGCAGGAGCGCGCTCAAGGCCTCGAGAAGGACGATGAGAGGAACGGTGCCCGCGGGGCGGTTGACCAGGTTGGGGTCGTTGCCGCTCAAGCGCGCGAACTCGACCCGCAGCACTTCGGCATGCTCGGCCATGCTCCGTGCTGAGGCAAACTGCGCCTGGAGCGCGTCGATGCGGTGCTGGCGCCAGTAATGGAGCGCGCCGCAGCCGAGCCAGAAGAGGACGAGTGCCGCGAGGGCGGCGGCAAGGAGGCGGCCATGGCGGCGGTCGGCGGCGGGCACGGGCAGGTCCTTGCCGAAGAGCCTTGTTCCGCCACCCGTGCTCTCGCCTTCGGCCGCGGCGAGCTCGAGCGCGGTCGGCGCCAAGCCCCATTCTCGCAGCCGCTCCGTCACGGGGGCCACGACCGCGGCGGAGATCACGGCGAGCTGTGCCGTGAGCTCGCGGCTGGCTGCTCGGCGCTCGGCGACCTCGGCCGAGAAATAGACCGCCTGCGCCGGCCAGGGGGTGAGACGCTCCATCTCGTGGGACAGGATCTGCCGCAGGTCCCGCTCGGCCGCAAGCGGCAGCGGCACCGTCCGCCTGAGGCCGGTCTCGGCGGGAAAGCGCAGCACGATGGCGCGCGCGCCGCTGCGGCGGAGGGCCTTAACATGCTCGATCTGGTGCTCGGCCGGATGCTCGAGCGGGAGCGCGCCGAGCGGGGTCTCGCGCCTGCCCTTGCGCCGCGCGAGCCGCAGCTCATGGCCCCGCCAGTCGAGCACGAGCGCGTTGGCGAAGGGTGCGAGCGAAAGCGGCCCGGCCGGGGTGAAGACGGCGGAAAGCTCGCCCAGCCACCAGGCGAGAAAGCGCTGGCCGGCCGCCGCGGTCGATTTGCGTAGGTCGATGTTTGCCATCTTTCCCCAGGGGCCTGCCTAGAGCGCCCGGTCGCGCCGCTCGATCACGCTATAGGTGCTGCGCGTCTGCCAAATCACGAAGTCGGCGGCCGCCGCCGCACCGTCGTCCGTGCGCGCCTCTACCGAGATCGTGTAGAACGGCCCCACGTCGCCATTGAGCCAGGGGCCCGCCCCGGGGAGATGCTGCATGAAATCCCGCGCATCGTTCAAGTCCGCTGATGCGCTGCTGGCCATGGCCTGGAGAAGGTCGGGCCGGTCGATGCCGATGAGCGCTGCCAGCACTGCGATCGACACCGTTCCGCGGTGGACCGCGGCCTTGCCCGAATAGACGGTGACGAAGGGTGCGAGCGCATCGTAGAGCGGCCCGGAGACGCCGTCTATCGCGCGCAGCTCGACGATGTTGTGGAAGGCCTTGCGCGTCGCGTTGTTCGTGCCCGCGGGGCCGGCGGCCGCGCGCCGGCGCTCGATCTGCGCCACGATCGCCGTCGCGTCGCGCTCGGCGACGCCGAACTCGGCAAGGAGGGACTTGAGCGCGGCCGCGGGCGCGGCGTTGAGATCGATCTTGCCGCCCTCGTCCGCGATGCGGAGGGCGATCGTGTTGCCGGCGAAGGCGAGGTCGTGGACGCTGCCGTCCGGCTGCCAGCGCCGGTTGCGCACGGGATCGGCAAGCCCAACGATGGCGCGGTTGAGGCCGGCCGCGAGCAAGGCGTGGGCGCGCGCGTGCGCCGCCTCGTTGGCGACGAGGCGGCGCCCGGTGAAGGTGGTGCGGCTGAAGACGCTGACGACGAGGGCGATGGCGACGAGCGTGAAGAGCACGATCACGAGCGCCACACCCCTCTCGCGCTCGCGCTTTCTCTCGTTGCGGCGGGCTGCCACGGCGCTCAGCTCCCGCCCGCGCAGGCCTTGACCTGGCTCGGGTCCGGGCATTCGGGATCGGCCTCGGCCGCGGGCCCCACGATGATGTCGGGCCAGAGGCGGCTGCCGCTCCAGCCATCCGCGATGCGCAGGCGCACGAGACGGGGAAGCGTCTGGGCGTCGAGCCAGGTGGCGCGCCAGGCATGGCCGTCGAAATAGGCGAAGCTGATGCGGGCGGCGGTGCTTTCGATGAGCGTGCGCGGGCGCGCGTCGGCGTCCGCGGGCACTGGCGTCCCGGCGGAGGCTCGGCGGCTGTAGCTGAGCGTCTCGCCGTCCGCGCTCGAATGCACCGCGAAGCGCACCTGGTAGAGGCCCGCCGCCGTAGGGTAAGAGGGTGCCGCCACGGTGAATTCGAGACTCTCCGCGTGGCCGGCGAAGTCGAGCGGCGCACGGATGCCGCTCGCCGTGTGCAGCCGGAGCGCGCGCTCGAGATCGTGGCGGAAAAGGCCGTCGAGGCGGGCGATCGCGAGCGTGTCGTCGGTCAAGCGCTCGCCCGCGCGCGAGGCCTTGAGCGAGAAGCCGAGGCCGCCCGCGAGGGCTGCCATGACGAGGCCGAAGACGGCGAGGGCCAGCACGACCTCGAGGAGCGTGAAGCCCGCCTGACAGCGGGAGCGGCTTGCGGCCCCGCTCACGACGCGGGCCCGAGCGCGAGCGTGGCGAGCTCGTAGGAATGATGGGGGCCCCATTCGACGGTGACCGTCACGCGGTATAGGCGGAGACCGGTCTCCTCGGGAGCCGGCAGCGAGGCGTCGTCATAAGGGACGACCGCGACGTTGCAGCGGTAGCCGTCGATCGCGTGATCGCTCGCGGCGTCGCGCGGGTCCGTGCGCTGGCTTGCGTCCGCGAGCACGGACTCGGCGACCATCACGGCGCGGAGGAGGCCATCGGCCTCCGCGGCGCTCTTGAGCCCGCTCGAGAGCAGGCGGTAGCAGGCGCCCAGCACGAGGCCGAGAACGACGAGGGCCACCAGCACCTCGACGAGGGTGAAACCCTCGGCTTGGCGCCGCCGGCTCATGTTACGGCCGCCTCTCACGGAGGCTGACCTGGCCGGTCAGCCAATCGACCGCGACGACGACCGAAACGCCCCGCCCCGCAAGCTCGACCCCGCCGCCGGTCGAGGAGCCGTCCGGGAAGAAGCGGATTGCAGGGGTGCCGTCGGGCAGGAGCTCGCTTTCGGCGGTCAGCACCGTCATGCGCACGTCGCGCGGCACGAGATGGAATGATACGGCACCTTCGGCGGCGAAGCGGTTGTGCTTCGGATCGACGATCAGGATTTTGGCATCGTCCGTCGCGATCGCGGCGCTGCGCACGAGCCTGAGCTCGGCCGCGAGATCGGCGGCAGCGGCGTGGAGCGCCACGGCTCCGCCGCTCGCAGAAAGCCGTGGTACGGCGAGATAGAGCAGGCCCGCGAGGATGGCGAGGACGACGAGGAGCTCGATGAGCGTGAAGCCACCCCCGCCCTCACGGTTGCTGGTAGCAGATGACGCCACTCTCACCTCCGCTTTGCGCGTCGCCGCCGGGTCCGCTCGAGCAGAGGTCGAAGGGGCCGTTCTCTCCCGGCGAGCGATAGATGTAGGGGCGCTTCCAGGGATCGCGCGGCACGCTCGCGAGCATCGGCCGCGCGCCGTCGGTGCAGGCGGGCGGACAGTGGGTGAGCGCGTCGAGCCCCTGGCTGGTGGTCGGGTAGGAATGGTTCTCGAGATAATAGAGATCGAGGATGTCGGCAAGGTTCTTCATCTGGAGCTGGACCGTATCCTTGCGCGCGCCGCCGAGATAATCCAGCACGCGCGGCGCCACCAGGCCGGCGAGAAGTCCGAGGATGACGAGGACGACGAGGAGCTCGATGAGCGTGAAGCCGCGCTCGCCCCGTCGCCTTCTGCGCCATGCAGCCGGAAGCGGCGAGACGGGCGATACGCGCGGCAATTCCCCTCCTCCTGCGCTAAAGCATGTTGCGATGGCGCGGCATCACCCCCTCACCCAGCTCCGGCTAAGCTCGACTTCGTCTCGGCTCAAGCCTACGCAACCCTCTCCCCCTCCGAGGGGGAGAGGGTAGGGTGAGGGGGCTGCTTCCAAATCAACGGCACATGCGCTAGCCCGCCAGCTCGTTGACCTTGATGACGGCGATTATAATGGAAAAGACGATGCCGCCAACCAGCAAGCCGAGCGTGAGGATGAGCGCCGGCTCGATGAGCACGAGCAGGCGCTTGAGCGAGCGCTCGAGCCTCTGCGCAAAGAACGACCCGACCTGCACCGACGCCTGCGCCAGATTGCCGCTCTCCTCGCCGACCCGCAGCATGCTGACCGCGAGCTTGGGGAAGAGGCCGCTCGTCTTGAGCTCGTCGGAGAAGTGCCGCCCCTCGCGCACGCCGAGAATGGCACGGTCGATGTCCTCGGCGAGGGCGCGGTTGCCGACGACGCCGCGCGCGAGAGCCAGGGCCGCGGGCAGCTCGAGGCCGCTCTCGAGCAGCGTCGCCAGCGTCTCCGAGAGACGCGCCGTGGCATTGTCCAAGATGAGGCCGCGCACGAGCGGGAAATGCAGCAGCAGGCGGTCGCGCAGCAGGCGCGGCCCCGGCCGCCGCATCGCGCGCTCGTAGAGGAGAAGCAGGCATGCGAGCGCCAGCGCGAGCATCCAGCCGTCGTCGCGGAAGAAGCGGCCGGCGGCGATGACGATCTCCGTCGGCCGCGGCAACGCGGCATGGGCATCGGCGAAGAGCTGCTCGAACTGCGGCACGACATAGCTGAGGAGGAGGACGAGCGCGAGGGCGGCGACGCACACCACGATCGCCGGGTAATAAAGGGCCGCGAGCACGCTTTCGCGCAGGCGTGCGGCATTCTCGCGATAGTCGGCAAGCCGTGCGAGCACAAGGGCGAGCGCGCCCGTCGCCTCGCCCGCGCGCACGATCGAGACGTCGAGCGGAGTGAAGATCGTCCCGCCTTCCTCGAGCCCGCTGCTCAGCGTCTGGCCCGCGCGCACCTTGGCTCTTATTCCGGCGACCGCGCGGGCGAGGCGCTTGCTCGCGGCCGTGCCCTCGAGGACGCCGAGCGCCTGGTCGAGCGGGTGCCCCGCAGCGAGAAGCGCCGCAAGCGCCCTGAAGAAGCCGGCGATCTCGCGGGCCCCCACCGGGCGCCGCCATGGCCGAGACGGTGCCGCAACGGCGTCCGCGGCGGTCACCTCGCGGGCCTCGATCGGCAGATGTCCGTGCGCCTGGAGGTGCGTGACTACCGCCTGCGGGCTCGAGGCCTCCATGCGGCCGCTGACGCGCTCACCGCTGGTATCGAGGGCCCGATATTCGTAGACGGGCACGCTCACCAGGCCTCGGTCACGCGCGCCACCTCCGCGAGCGTGGTGACCCCGGCGAGGCATTTGCGGAGGCCGTCGCCGAACATCGTGACGACACCCTGCTCGCGTGCCGCGCGCTCGATCTCGCGCGTGCCCGCGCCGGCGCGCACCAGCTCGCGCACGCCGTCGTCCATCTCGATGAGCTCGAAGATGCCGGTGCGGCCGTAATAGCCGGTCCCGGCGCAGGCCTCGCAGCCCACGGCGCGGCAGAGCGTCCCCGCCGCAACGTCCGCGATGCCGTGCCGAGCTGCAAGGGCCGCGAAGTCGGGAGGCGTGGGGACCGGCTCGCGGCACTCGCGGCAGAGGACGCGGACCAGGCGCTGGCCGATCATGGCGCGGAGCGTCGAGGTCAGCAGGAACGACGGCACGCCCATGTCGATGAGGCGCGCAATGGCACCCGCGGCGCTGTTGGTGTGGAGCGTGGTCAGCACCAGGTGACCCGTGAGCGCCGCATGTACGCCGATGCTCGCGGTCTCGCCGTCGCGCATCTCGCCGACCATGATGATGTCGGGGTCGTGCCGCACCATCGAGCGCAGGAGCCGCGCGAAGCTCAAGCCGATCTCGGTCTTGACCTGGACCTGGTTGATGCCGGGGATCTGGTATTCGATCGGATCCTCGACGGTGAGGATGTTGCACTCCTCGCGGTTGAGCATGTTGAGGGCCGCGTAGAGGAGCGTCGTCTTGCCGCTGCCGGTCGGGCCGGTCGCGAGCACCATGCCGTGGGGGGCCGCGAGTGCGCGCCGCAGCGCCTCCTCGGCCTCGGCCGAGAGGCCGAGGCTCGCGAAGCTCGGCGCCTCCGCCATATCCTCGAGCAGGCGGATCGAGATGCTCTCCCCATGGATGGTCGGCATGGTGGCAATGCGCATATCGATCTCCCGGCCGCCGACGGCGAAGCGCGCGCGGCCGTCCTGCGGCAGGCGGCGCTCGGCGATGTTGAGCCGTGCCAGGATCTTGATGCGCGAGGAGATGGCGCGCGCGAGCCGCGCTGGCGGAGCCGGGATGTGGCGGAGCGCGCCATCCACGCGGTAGCGCAGCCGGAGCTCGTCGCGGAAAGGCTCGATGTGGATGTCGGAGGCGCGCGCCTCGACGGCAGCCGCGATGATCTGGTTGACGAGCCGGATGACCGGCGCCTCGCGCGCGAGGTCTTGGAGGCGCTGGATGTCCTCTTCCGCACCCTCGCCGCCGCCGGCAAGCGCCTCCGCCGTGGAATCCGTCCGCGCCTCTCCGGGCGGGAAATAGCGGTTGAGCGCCGCTTCGATGTCCGAGCCGGCGGCGACCCAGGGGATCACCGGCCGGCCGCTTGCGAGCCGCACGGCATCGATGACGTAGGCCGCACCCGGGTCGGCCATGGCGAGCACGATGCCGTCCTCACGCAGCGCTATGGGCAGCGCCTTGGCGTCGCGCAGGAACTTGGGCGAGAGGCCCAAGAGCGGCGGCGGGCTCGGCGGGAAGTCCGCCGCCTTCGCGAGCGGCAGGTTGTAAACCCTGGCTACGGCGAGCGCCTTGGTCGAGCTCGAGAGCAGGCCGAGATGCTCGAGCACGTCGTCCAAGGGCTCGTCGGGATTCTGCTGCGCCCGGCGTGCGCGGCCGAGGTCCTCCGGGCTGAGCTTGCCCAGCTCGACCAGCACCTCCGCGACGGTCTTCATGCTCCCCTCGATCGCGCTCGGCGGCGGCTGTCAGTGCGCCGGCCCATAGGTCGGCTCGCAATTCGCCAAGAGGCCGTGCGCGATCTCGCCCTGGAAATAGCGCGCATCATCGCCGGGCGCCAGCCGAGCGAGCCCGCCGAGCGGCCCGGCGGCCGCGACCGTGGCGATGCAGGCCGAGACCTTGCCGGCGACATAGAAGGGTGTGGCGATCGCGGTGGCAGCGTCGGCTCCCGTCTGCGTCGGATTGTCGGCGCAGGCCGCAAGCCCCAAGACCGCAAGGGCCGCGAGCGAGCCCTTTCCCATCGCTCCCCTCCCTGTTCTTCGGGTCAATCCGGAAGTCGCCATACTCATAGCATGCGCCTCCGCCCGCGTCGATGATTACGCCGCTTGCGGCGCGGAGGGGGCTCGCCTGGCGCGGCGCACCGGGCGCGAGGTTGCTTCGCCTTCGGCTCGCAACCAGGGGGCGTGCGCGGGGCCGTTCGGCTTGACCGCATCGGCATTAT
>Ga0187784_10003902_pt1 | contig 12076 bp, 6 predicted proteins | sample 1015_SJ02_MP15_2_FD_132964 | JGI IMG/M metagenome (GOLD analysis project Ga0187784, IMG submission 132964) | Tropical peat soil microbial communities from peatlands in Department of Meta, Colombia - 1015_SJ02_MP15_20_MG | ecosystem: Environmental > Terrestrial > Soil > Wetlands > Peat | place... | reverse complement strand
TGTCACCGCTTACGCCCAAGTGCCGCTGCTCAACCGAGCCCAGCTTGTGACCGCGTGGCGCGAGCTGCTGCCTAAAACCCGCGGCTCCGAGCACGAGCGGATTCCTGTGGACCTGCATCAGAACGGCCTTTTCCTGGTCGAGGTCGCGAATGGCAGCTTGCGCGCTTACACGCTGCTGATGATTACGGACCTGTCCATGGTCTCCAAGAATTCTCCCGGCCAGATCCTGCTTTTCGTGGCCAATCGAGGTTCCGGCGCGCCCATCGCCGGGGCAACCACGGTGATCTTCAATAATCACCAGGAAGTGGCACGCGGAAGTACGGATGCGGCGGGCGTGTGGACCGGGAGGTTGGACAAAATCAAGATTCAAGACGCGATTATGGTGGCGCAGTCGGGCAGAGACGTGGCAGCGACCAGCATCGAATCGTGGTGGTTTGTAGGTACGTCCTCCACCAACGTCGTGGGCTACATTTACACCGACCGCTCGGTTTACCGTCCCACGCACGAGGTTCAATTCAAGGGCGTCCTGCGCGCGCAGCGGGCTGGCGCGTTCAGCCTTGATGTGCCCGGACCTGTCACGGTTGAAGTGAAAGACCCGAACCAAAAAACTGTGTATCAGCAGAAGCTCGAGCTTTCGCGTTTTGGCTCTTTTCACGGCTCCCTGACCCTCAGTCCGCTGGCGGCCCTCGGGGTGTACGAGATCACGGCGCACTCAGGAGACAAATCCGTCCGCGGAGACTATGAAGTCGAGGAGTACAAGAAACCGGAATTTGAGGTTTCAGTCTCAACGAGCAAGCCGCGTTATTTGCAGGGCGAGAGCATTGAGGCCACCATTGAGGGTCGATATTATTTTGGCGCGCCGGTCGCAAAAGGAAAGGTGAAGTATTCCATTTACAGGTCCGGCTACAGATTCCCTTATTGGCGAATACTGTGGGGTGATGAGGAATTCGAGGGCGGCGAAGACGAAGGCGGTTATGAGGAGAGCTACTACGGCCAGGAAATCAGCCAAGGGAACGGCGAACTTGACGCAGACGGACGGCTGACCGTCAAGATCCCGACAGACGTCGACGAAAACGGAAAGCGCGATGCGAAATACCGGATTGAAGCGCACGTCACCGATGCCAGCAACCGTGAGATTTCAGGAGGCCGCAGCGCGCTGGTGACGTATTCGACAGTGGTCGTCATTCTGGATACCGACCGCTATCTCTACCGTGCCGGCGACCAGGCGGAGATCACGGTACACACGCTCGATTACGATTCGAAACCAGTCTCAGCGAAGGTGGATCTGGCTTTCTACGCCTATGAAGGGTATAGCCCTCCATGGCAGGCGGCGCGGCGAGCGGAGAATCGCAAGGAACTCGCCACCGGCTCGGTGACCACAGATGCGAACGGCGTGGCGCATTATGAATATACGGTTGCATCTGTAAACGGGATCACCGTGGAAGGGATGGCGCTCGACTCCAATCATCGCCAGGCACACTTCGATACCAGTCTGTGGGTGGCGGGCGCACAATATGCCGGAGTAGAAGCAGCCTACCAGCGCCCCGAGATTTATCTGGACAAACATTCCTACAAGCCGGGCGACACAGCGCACGTCCTCATCGTTACTCGTCGAACGGGCGCGCAAGTGCTGGTCACCACCGAAGGTCAGCAGGTCTACACGTGGAACCTGCACGGGGATTCAACCGGCTCGCTGACCGTGGACGTTCCGATTGAATCGCGCTACCAGCCAAACTTTTTTGTCGCCGTAGCTTTCGTGAAAGATGAGCAACTTTATGAGGCCAACAAAGAAGTGCTGGTGCCCACGACTGACAAGATTCTGAATGTCACGGTGGAAACCGACAAGCCACAATACAGGCCCAAAGACAAGGTGAGCTACACCATCACGACCCGCAACTCCGACGGTAAGCCGGTGAGCGCGGAGGTGAGCCTTGGGGTAGTGGACGAAGCTATTTACGCCATCCGACCGGACGCCACCACGCCTCCCGACAAAGTATTCTACGCCCGCGTCTGGGACCAGGTGCAGACGCAGTTCTCAACCGTATACTGGTTCACGGGCTATTCCGGCAATGCGCGAATGCAGTTGGCGCGGTTGCGGGCGCCGACTCAGCTCGCGGACTTCAAAAATCCTGCCCAGCTCGTGCAGCCGCAGGTGCGCAAGTATTTCCCGGACACGATTTACTGGATGCCGACCCTGGTGACGGACGCCTCCGGCCAAGCGCGGGCTACCTTCACATTTCCCGATTCCCTCACCACGTGGCGAGCCACGGCGCGCGCCGTGACCGCCAACACCCTGGTGGGCCAGGTCACGCAAAAAGTGATCACGCGCAAGAATTTGATCTTGCGGCTGGAGGTGCCGCGCTTCCTTTCCCAGGGCGATGCTCTCACGATCACGGGCATCGTGCACAATTATCTGGATCAGGACAAAACGGCGCACCTTTCCCTGGCCACCAAGGGCGTCGAGTTGCAGGGCGCTCCGGAGAGCGTGGTCAACGTACCCCGGAACGGCGAGGCTGTGGTCACCTGGAATGTGCAGGCCTCCACCATCGGCACCGCGAATTTTCTCGGCAAAGCGCTTACGGATGAGGAGTCCGATGCGCTCGAACTCACTATTCCTGTGCGTCCTTGGGGGTTGCACTTGAACGCCGCACGCTCCGGCTCATTGAGCGGCGACAAAACCGAGACCACCGAGACCATCACCCTGCCATCGGACATCAACACCGACGCCTCGTCGCTGCGGATCGACCTCGCGCCCTCCGTGGCAGGGACGCTGATGTCCGCGCTCGACTTTCTAACGAATTATCCCTACGGTTGCGTCGAGCAGACCATGTCCAGCTTCCTGCCGAACATTCTGGTGGCCCGAGCTGCGAAAGACCTGGGCCTCTCGGCGCCGCCTCCATCGGTCGAACTGGAATCCAAGATTGCGGCCGGGTTGCAACGCCTTTACCAGTTCCAGCACGAAGATGGCGGCTGGGGTTGGTGGGAAACTGACCAGACTCACCCGTTCATGACCGCCTATGTCGTGGCCGGCTTGGCCCTGGCGCGTGACGCCGGATATACGATTGATGAGGACCGCCTGGAGCGCGGACGTGAATCGCTGGTTCGGCAGATCAATGAGAATCCGCGCGCTTTGGCCGACATCCGTGCTTTCCTGATTTATGCCTTGGAGACCAGCCTGAAACCGGGGATGCCTCTGCCACAAGCCTTACAGGCGACGCAGAATGAGCTTGCGCCGCCTGATTCTTACCGTATGAGGCAGCGACAACGGGAGGGTTCAGAGAAGATGCCAACAGTCGATTCCCGTGTCATCGATGACACCGCCAATGCGGGAACCCGACTTTCGCCTTATGGCGATGCGCTGCTGGCGCTGACTTTCGCGCGCATGAACGATTCGCGCGCCCAGGACTTCGCCAAACGGCTCGAGCAGTCGGTGAAGATCGAAGGGCCTTACGCGAGTTGGTCTTCCGCGCGGCAACCCATGCTGGATTTCTCTTCCGACAATTCTTTCGAAGCCACCGCCTATGCCTTGAAAGCGCTTTCCATCCTCGAGCCCAAGAGCGATTTGTTGCCCAAAGCCGCGCGCTGGCTCATCGACCGGCGCTCAGAGGGTTATTACTGGACCTCGACCGAGCAAACAGCCAGCGCTATCTTCGGCTTGATCGATTATCTGAATGTTTCGGGCGAACTGAAGCCAAACTACAAACTCGACGTCTTTGTGAACGGCCAGAAAGTGGTGGAGCGGCAGGTGACGGAGAAAGACGCGCAGAATCCATTGCCGATCACGGTGGCTGCAAACGCCTCCCAACTACATCCAGGCGACAATCAGGTGAGGATCACACGGGCCGGACCCGGCGTGCTTTACTGGTCGGCATTCGCCTCATACTTTAAACGCGAACCAAACCCCTCGCCCACGGGAGCAACCGCGCTCAACATTCTGCGCGAGTATTACAAGCTGGTTCCGGAAAACAACGAGGGGCATATCGTGTACAGGGAGCAGGCAGTCCAGGGACCCTTCAAGAGCGGCGAGGTGATGGAAGTGCGCCTGACGGTCAGCGCCACGGGCGCCGAACAGTATTTGCAAATCGAAGACCCGATTCCCGCCGGATTTGAGTTCGTGGAACAGGAGAATCTCTACGAACTGAAACAGCGCCCGGCGTGGTGGGACTTCTATTACACGCAACGCGAATTCCATGACGATCGCGCTGCCCTCTTTTCTACTACGTTCCAGCGCGGTCAGGGGCAATTCCACTATTTGCTGAAAGCAGTTGAACCGGGTACCTATCGGGCGAATCCGGCGCGCGTACTGCCGATGTATGAGCCGGCACGGCAGTCTTCGACCCGAAGTGCGACGCTGACGATAAGCAGGTGATTGACCATGTCAACTGGATTGAAACTCGATTGGCACGCTTGGACGCAAGCTCTCGCTGTGCTGGCGCGTAGTCCGCTTTATATTCTGGCATTGGCGGCGATCGTCGGCCTGTGGGGTTGGGCTGGATACGAGTGGCTTTGGCTGCCGGAATCGTCCTGGTTCGTACTCGCACTGGCGCTCATCTGGATTCTTGCCCTCGCCGCACTGGTCATCGCGGCAGTGTCCGGCACCGTGTCCAGTGTTTCAGCGGCAGCCGCCGAAGCTGAAGACCACTTGAGTCTGCGAAGAGTTCTAAGTCTCCACCGATTTGGAATCACAGCGCTGGTTGTGCTCGTTGCGCTGTTAGGAATTTTCTTGCTTGAAGCGCTCTTCGGCTGGATTAACGACAACACCGTGTCCATCGCATCTTTTTTGACATTTCATTTCCAGCATGCGGTTAGCTACAGTGTCATCGGAGGAATCTTTTGGGTCATGGAGGCGCTGATTTGGATTACGGTCGCCGGCGCATACATGAAATGGCTGATTTTGGCTTCAAATCCGCGCTCGCCGGACGCCCCCTCCGTCTGCTCGCGTTTGAGGCAATCCAGCTTGATGACCCTCGTCACGGGCATCCTGGCTGTCGGCGTTTTCGGGGCATTAGCCTGGCTGTTAGCCACATGGCGCCCGATCGTCAGGCCGGGGGCGTGGGATTACGTTCAACTGCTGATTCGGAATATCCTGGCGCTGTTTCTGCTTACTCTTGGATGGCTCTTCTGGGCGTTGTCGCTGGCCCGGATCACAGTTACGGGGCTCACGGGGCCAGTGCCTTCGCCTCCTCCCTCTTAAGCTGGTTCAGATCATCGCGGTTCGGTTGTTCAAGTATCCTCCAAACCGCATTCTGCCCCCGCTTTGCCGAGATTCGGCGGACCAGGCTAGCGGCTCGCGCATAGGCCGCGCGTATCTCCCTGGCGGACTGCGGGTGAGCGATGGCTTCGCCAAGAGTGCGGCTGTTTTGGGTTTTCAGCGCACTCTCTTCAACGCACTCGCCGGTAAGCAACAACACCAACCCTTCCTCGAACCACGCCGGAACGCCCGGGGCACGTGCTCGGTGTACGACGACATGCGTCAGTTCGTGGCGTAACGTCGCGTCCAGAATGCGTTTGGCGGCAAGAGTGCGGAGCGGTTGCAGAAAAATGGAATTTCCGTCGCTGCTCCCCCCCACCCATCCTGGCTCGCCGGTGGCGTGAATGAATTCCTCCGTAGTGTCCCACGTCTGGACGCATACTCTGCCGCCACCCGGGTTCGCGTGTTCCGCGAGGATTCGGCGCCAGTTTTCGAGCTGGCTTAGTACATGGCTTACCCACGGTTTTTGACTTTCCGGGTAGGAGAGCTCGAAGTGCTCGCTTGACGCGATGGGATCGCGGCTAGAGTTGGCTGAGGATGCCGGCGCGACAGGCGGCGTTACGCGTTCGCCGATTTCGCCCAACGTCGTGCCGGGAAAATAGTGGGCGAGAATATTCTCATACCCGGCGCCGAGACCGGCCATGGCATCTGCACCCGCTTGGCACAGCCCGACGCCGTGCCCCAGGCCGTGTCCCCAAAAGACGAAGGCATCGCCCTCGCGTTCGACGGTGTAGAGGTTGCTCTTCAAGATGTCCCAGCCGAGTTTTCTGCCGACAGCATATCGAAACTCGTTGGCGTCGATTGAAAACCTGGCATTGGCTAATACTTCGAGCGTGCTTACGCGGCCTGAGGAATCGCGTCGTGCCACACTGACCCTTTGCACGCGTCCAACGGGAAGTTTCAGTTCATCGCGCAGCACGGCGGTGAGGGGCCCGAGCGCAATTTCCCGCCGCCAGTCGGCATGTGCGCTGGCACGGCAGTAGGGATCAGCAATGCTGGGAAGATAGGGCAGATCGCGATCTGGCCAGAGATTGGCGGCAGCCTCCCCCATTCCGCCGCAATCCGCGGTGAAATACGGATCGGCCAGTTGGCCACCGTACTTCAGTACCCGGTTTCGCGTGCTCGAGACTGCCTCTACGATCGGCGCTGGATAACGGCCGCCGGAATCAGCAAGCCATCGAAAAGCCTGGCAATGCGTCAAGGAGCAGAAATCGAATCCCTGCGCACGGTGGCGCCCTCGATAGCGCAGTGCCCAGGTGCGCGCCAGGATCGCCATGGCCTGAAGAGCAGCGCGGTTTTTGAGGACCGAGGCCTCCCCGGCGAGAACACCTTCAACGTAAGTGTCGAGATCAACTGTGATTTGACGCGATCCGAATTTCCGCACATCGGCTTGTGAGGCGTCCGACGGTTGGGCGGGAGAAATAATACGAACGCGGAATTCCTGAGCCAAAGCGCGGTGTGAAACCAGCGATAAGAGCACGATGGCGTGGAACAGACTGGTCCGAAGATTCGCGGTGGCCGCGGCTCTTCCTGCGGGCGCGTCACTGGCTGTCGAATGGCTCATTCACACGACCTAGTTTCTCTTCCCGGCAAAGTAGTAGCGGAGCAATTTCCCGGCCAGCGGAGCCGCGTCGTGGGACCCGGTTCCTCGCTCCAGAAACACGACCAAGGCAATCTCGGGCCGCTCGGCGGGAGCGAATCCGACGAACCATGCATGGGTGACGCCACTGCCGTCGAGCGCGCTGGATGTCCCGGTTTTACCAGCCACTTCCACTCCGGGCACAGCCGCTGCCTGGCATGTGCCGTACTCAACGCACCCCACAAGACCGGTACGGAGAGCTGCGTAGGTTGAATTCTTCAGGTCGATCCGCCGGCGGGGCTTTGCACGGTGCTGGCTGGCTTGGCTGGTCCACAAGCCATACTCTGTTCCCTGATTCGCAATCAGAGCGTATGCGTCGAGCAATTGCGCCGCGGTTGAGACCACATCTCCCTCGCCAAGCGCCGCCAACGCTTGCGAGCGCACGCCGGAGGGCTTGCGCAGCGCGCCCGCCGCTGTTGGCTTTCCATCAAGCAATGCTGCCGCTCCGAACCCAAACACTGAATACCAATGGAGCAGCGCTTCCGGATTCTCCCTCATGCTCAATGTGACGAAGAAGAAATTGCATGAGTTCGCGAGGGCTGAGGAGACGGTAAAGCCCTCTGGCGCCGGTGGATGAGTGCAGACGTAACTGGATCCCAGGAGGGGCGGTACATGCTGGCAGATCAAGTGTTCGCCAGGTGTTACGTGCCCTTCTTCCAGAGCCGCGGCCAGGATAACAATCTTCACTGCTGATCCAGGAGGATAAGCGTCGTTGACAGCGCCCTTCAAATTCCAGGCAGCCAGTACGTCACCGGTTGAAGGATTGATGGCGATCAACGAGCCGCGTCTGCCCTGGGTGAGCGAAGTGAGATATGACTGCATACTCCCATGAGTCCGAAGCGGCGAGGCATGCCCCAGCCCGGAGACTAATGAGATGCCGATGAGGACTACGATGCCGAACCGCCTTGCCATGCTATCTCACTGATTCTTCACGAAGATTTGCAGACGCAGGAAGCATTATAAGGTGATCCGATGTCCTTGGTTAAGCCGTTTGGCGCCGGGAACAGTGGAAGATGATTTGGCATTTGCTTCTTCGCGCTGCGTGGCGGACCTTGATGTCCAGGTTCGCTCGGTGAAATGGCGGTCACTTTCTCTGGTATGGTAGGTTGATTACCGCTTGGAAGGAGATTGCCATGAAAGCATCTGCGATATCCGACGCCTTGCGTGTCCTTATGGGAGCTCACAGACCAGTATTTATCTGTGGGGGACCTGGCGTAGGAAAGAGTAGTGTTGTGAAGCAGCTTGCCGAAACGTTGAACGTCCCGCTGCGAGACGTGCGGGCGCTTTTGCTCGATCCGGTCGACCTGCGCGGCCTACCATTCCTGGGAAGCGACGGACGTTCAAAGTGGGCCACGCCGGAGTTCCTGCCGCAGAACGGAGCCGGTATTCTCTTCCTGGACGAACTGAATACGGCGCCGTCGCGAGGTCATGGGCAACCTCTGTTATCAGCTCCCGCGTTTCCAGGGGCTCCAGCCATCTTGCAGGAATCCGGCTTGCGCCGTGCAGGCAGCCGAGCATGTTCCACGCAATTGCCCCGATCGAGTCGCTGTAGGCTCGATGTAGAAGGGATTCCGCTCTTCTGATGCTATCTGCGGCGGCCTTTTGAGAGTATTCGTTTATTGCTTACGCGCCGCCATGAACTGCTCCCTACATTGCCTAGCAAGCGCGCGCAGTCCATCAAACTCCGCCTTCGACCGAATTCCCGCGAGCAATGGGTCCGACTCAATGCCTGGATAAGCGCAATACCCGGCCGTAATCGCCGCGCGCAACATGCGCAACGCCCCTTCTGGCTGCCCCGCGTACGCCAGGTGCGCCGCTGCACAATAGTTCATTTCGGGATCGGACACGGGTTTCATGGCACGCGCCATTGCCGCAATCTCGCTCGCCGGATGGTGCTCCAGGTAAGCGTACAAAACCGGAAACCCCGCCCAATCGGGCGCCGTGGCCGGCCCGGCCTGCAGCGCTTCCGTTTCCTTGCCCTCGCGCAGCAGAACGTCCATGGAGAGAGCTTTTTCCAACTCCGATCCCAGATCGAGGTGCAGAAAATCGCGCGCCCGCTGGTAATCTCCGTGCAGCAGAAACGCGATCGCGCAGGTTCGCAGACCGGAGTATTGGGGATCGAGCGTCAGGCCCGTGTTGCACTCCTTCTCTGATTCTTCGAGCAACCCCGCGTAGCGCAGCGCATAGCTTAAAGAAAAATGCGCTTTCGAATTCTCGGGCCGCCGCCGTACCAGATCGGCTGCCTCGCGATAAGCCGTCGCCACGTGATTGTCTTCGGTCTCGATCACGGTGCGAAGCCAGGGTCCATACGTTATCAGGATCGAGCGCGGCCGCACGCTTGGCCGCATTCATGGCGCACTGCGCCGCCTCCGCCCCGCCACCGCTATACCAGCTTTCGCCCTGGCAGAAGCCGCTCAGAGAAGCCCACGCGGGTGCGTATCCCGGATCGAGCGCAAGGCTTTGTTCGAGCATCGCCCGCGGCTGCTTCCAGTCACCAGGGGCGTTGCCCGCCGACATCGCGCGGAGAAACAGGTCATAAGCTTGCTGATTCTTGGGCCGGGTGGAGCTCTCCAACGCCATGTCCGCACGCAGCAAAGAAGCCAAAGTGAACTCTCTGGCTCCCAGGTTGGGACCCAGCCCGCTGCGCGTCCGCGACGCGATCTCGCCTTCCAACCTCAGGGTGTTTCCGGCCGGAATGGTGAAGGCATCTAGCCACAAGGAGTGGCTTGTTTCGACATCCAGCGCGTCGATCGTGACTTGCAGTTGATCGCCCTCTTTCACGAAGCGACCTGTGACTACGCTCGAGGCGCCGAGTTCGCGTGCCGCCTTTCGCGGGTCCGTTTGCGCGCGGCCCGGATCGAACGGCCGCACCGTGAGCGAATGCGCGCGGCCCAGCACGCGCGCGATCTCATCCGGAATCGCGGATCCCAAGAAATCCATGCTGTGATCGGATCCGGCGTTCGCGAAAGGCAGAACCGCCACTGTCCGGGGCGGCGTCTTTACCGCCGCTCCATTCCCACCCAGCGTCAAGGCGAGCGAACCCACAAAGAGCAACAGGCCCGCCACCAGCGCCGCCACGGATACCGCCGCCCAGTTTCGCCGCAGGAACTTGGCGGCAACATACAGCGGGCTGTCGGGATGCGCCTCGAGCGGCTCCTGCTTCAAATAATGGTCGAGGTCGCCGATGAGCGCCTTCACGGAAGCGTATCTGCGCCGCCGCTCCTTATGCATCGCCGTCAGGCACAGGACGTCCAGGTCCGCCCACGACGCGGTGCGCGTGGCGCGGTTGCCCATGCTTTGCCTCGCCATTGCAGACGGCTTCACCGGGTCTTCCGTCGTGATCAGGTTCGCCGCCTCGGCCGGAGTCTTCTGGGAAAGGTCAAACGGCAGCCGCCCGGCCAGCAACTCATAAAGAATTACGCCCAGCGAGTACACATCGCTCGCAACCGCCACTGCTTCCCCGCGAATCTGTTCGGGCGACGCGTAAGCCGGGGTCAGCAAGTGCATGCCGGTGCGCGTCAGGTTCGACGCCTGAGTGCCCGCGTCAATCTGTTTCGCGATCCCGAAATCGAGCAGCCGCACCGACCCGTCCGCCCGTACCAGAATATTGGACGGCTTCAGATCCCGGTGAATCACCGCGTGCTGATGCGCGTACTCGACCGCATCGCACACCGCGCGGTACAGCTTTAGCCGCTCTTCCACGCTGCAGTCGCGCTCACGGCAATACTCGGTGAGCGGAACGCCGTCCACGTACTCCATGACAAAGAAAGGCGAGCCGTCCGGCGTGATGTCGGCATCGTAGAGGCGCGCGATGCCGGGATGATTGAGCTGCGCGAGCGTCCGCTGCTCCGATTCGAATCGCTGCCGCCGCGCCGGCGACGCCCACGCTTCGCGCAGAATTTTCAACGCCACCAGATTGCCCAGGTCCGTGCGTGCGGCCAGGTACACCGCGCCCATCCCGCCTTCGCCAAGCTGCCGGATAATCTGATAGGGGCCGAACTCTTTAAATGGGAGAGATGCTGCGCTGGATTCGTTGAAGACCAGGTCAGCGGCTTGGGCAATGTCGCGGTCAAGCAAGGAATCCCCGCGTGTGTCTTCGTCGATGAGGACGAGAACGTCGCCAACTAACCCCGGATCACCTTTGCACTGTGCTTCGAGAAAGTCGCGCCGGTCAGCCTCGGGTAGTTCCAAGGCCTCGTGAAAAAGGGTTTGGACTTTCTCCCATCGGGCGCTGTCCATCGTCGTATCCGCGTAGGGGCAATCCGTCGGCCGACGGATGGTTGCCCCGCCGCGCTCCCAGGGCTGCCCCAAGGTCACCGCGACCTGCTACTGCTGCCGCAGTTCGTGGGCGAGCCAGGCCTTCGCTGCGCGCCAATCTCGCATCACGGTGGCTTCGGAAACATTCAGCAGTTGGGCTGTTTCCGGGACATCCAACCCTCCGAAGAAGCGGCTTTCCACCATCACGGCCTGGCGCGGATTCATGCGCGCCAGGGCGTCCAAGGCGGTGTTGAGGGCCAGGATTTCTTCGCTTCCGGAGGGCTTTCTCTGGACCGCCTCGTCAAAGGTCACGGTAATCTCCGCGCCGCCGCCTCGCTTATTCGAGCTCCGGCGACGGGCAGCCTCCACCAGCACCTGCCGCATGGCCCGAGCCGCAATGCGCTTGAAGTGCAGCCGCGACCTCGCGCCGAAATTGGGAGTTTTCGATAATTTCAGCCACGCTTCATTGACCAGAGCGGTGGGGTTGAGGGTGGTAATTGAATGGTCGCGTCGCACAGTGGCGGCGAGGCGGCGTAATTCTTCGTAGGTGACGCTAAACAGGTAGTCGAGTGTCTGGCGGTCCTCGAAGGCCGGGCCGCCTTCTTCCCCGAACAAAGTATCGCTCTCGCCAGAATTTTTCAAAGCCATGACAGTTTTTCCCTAGCTTTTGCGTATTGCAGAGTAAAGGGCCATGAGCTGATAAGGAGCGTAGAAAATGGCCAGTGTCGGTAAGCCCGTTTGTTTGTTAGTTCCCGCGCCTGTACGGTAAGGGATAATTCTAGCACTCAAACCTGACTTGCCGCAATGGGCAGTGGCGGGAAGAACAGAATTTTTCAGTTGCTGGAGTGTGCATGGCACCATTTGCAGCGGCGGTCTGGCGCCGCACGGCGGCGAGGTGTACCCGCCGTTACAGCACTGTAGGGGCGGCC
>Ga0187784_10003901_pt1 | contig 12077 bp, 13 predicted proteins | sample 1015_SJ02_MP15_2_FD_132964 | JGI IMG/M metagenome (GOLD analysis project Ga0187784, IMG submission 132964) | Tropical peat soil microbial communities from peatlands in Department of Meta, Colombia - 1015_SJ02_MP15_20_MG | ecosystem: Environmental > Terrestrial > Soil > Wetlands > Peat | place... | reverse complement strand
GGCGTGCGCGCCGAGAGGTGTAGCCACCACGAGAGCCAGGGCAAGGCCGGCAAGCTCCGCGACGATGACGGGATAAAGACGGCGCCGGGCCGCCTCAAATGCAGCGTCCGCCATCGACTTCAAGTGCCACGCCGGTGATGAAGGCGCCCTCGTCGGAAGCCAGATAGAGGGCTGCGTTGGCGAGGTCCGCTGGCGTGCTGAGACGCCCGAGCGGTATGGAGGCGATGAAGCGCGCGCGGTTCTCGGGCGTGTCTCCCCCCATGAAGTCGCCCAGCATCGGCGTGTCGCCGGCGACCGGGCAGAGCGCATTGACGCGGATCTTCTTCGCTGCCAACTCGATCGCCATCGCCTTGGTAAGCGAGATCACCGCACCCTTGCTGCCGTTGTACCAGACGAGGCCCGGGCGCGGCCGCAGCCCCGCGGTCGAAGCCATGTTGATGATGGCCCCGCCCCCGCGCCGCTCGAGCGCCGGTACGGCATGGATGGCGGCGAGGTAAATGCTCTTCACGTTGACGGCGAAGATGCGATCGAAGGTCGCCTCGTCGACCGCGAGCATGGGACCGTTCCGTTGCGGCACGCCCGCATTGTTGACGAGGACGTCGAGCCCGCCGAAGCGCTTCGCCGCAGCACCCACCATGGCCGCGACCTCGCTCGCGATGCTGACGTCGGCATGGACGTAATGCGCCTCGCCACCCGCTTTCGCGATAGCCTCCATGACGCGGCGCCCCTGTTGGTCGTTGATGTCGGCCAAGATGACCTTGGCCCCTTCGACCGCGAAACGGCGGGCGATGCCCTCCCCGAAGCCCGAGCCCGCGCCGGTCACGATCGCGACTTTATCCTTGAGACGCACCACCCGTACCCCTTAGGCGGCCCGCGCCAGACTCAAGCCGAACCAGTGACGCGGATCGCTCCATTGCGCCGCCGGCTCGAAGCGGCAGCCGGCGAGCGTCTTGGCGAAGTCGGCGAGATCGAACTTGCGCGAGATCTCCGTCTCGATGGTCTCATCGCGCGCGAGACGCACGATCAAGTCGAGCGCCGAAAGCCTCACCTCCTGGGCCGCGAGGCTCACGAGGTGCATCTCGATCTGCCGCTCCTCCCGATTGTAGAACGCGCGATGGGCGAAACGGTCAAGGGCGAAATCGGCGCGGAAGCGGCGGTTGATATGGCGCAGGATGTTGAGGTTGAAGGCGGCCGTGACGCCCTGGCTGTCGTTGTAGGCCGCATCGATGATGCGCGGGTCCTTCTCGAGATCGGTGCCGATGAGGAGCCAATCGCCGGGCCGGAGCGCTGCGCGCGCCGTGCGCAAGAAGTGCAACGTCTCCGCCACGGTGAGATTGCCGATCGTGCTGCCGAGGAAGACGAGAAGACGCGGGTTGCGTGCATCCCCCGGCCGCGACGCTGCAAGGAGGGCCAGTCCCGCCTCGTAAGTGCCGACGATCGCATGCACCGCGAGCCCGGGATTGCGGGCGAGCAGCCGAGCGGCGCCGCGCTCGAGGCTCGACGGGCTCACGTCGATGGGCACATAGCTGAGCGCCTTGTCGAGCCTCGCATAGGCATCGAGCAGGTGCTGCGTCTTGAACGAGCTGCCGCTGCCGAGCTCGACGACCTCGCAAGCACCCGTGCGCGCCGCGATCTCGCCCGCGACATCCTCGAGGAGCGCTCGCTCGGTGCGCGTGAGGTAGTACTCCGGCAGGGCCGAGATGCGCTCGAAGAGCTGCGAGCCGAGCTCGTCGTAGAAAAATCGGCACGGCAGGCGCTTGGGCGCTTCTGTGAGGCCACGGCGGATCTCCTCGCCGTCCTCGCCTTCGCGGCCGGGCTCCGCTGCGACGGTCCAGTCGAGACGGTCGCGCTTGCGCGCGTAGGGCGCGTGAGGCAGCGATCTAGGAGTCCATGGCATAGCGGAGTCCTGCGAAAATCTGCCTTGTGTCGGGGGCATACCAGTTGCGGAAGCTCGGGCGCAGCACCGGCGGCAGCGTCGCCCAGCTGCCGCCCTTGAGCACGCGGTGGCGGCCGTCGAAGTAGGCTGCCGAATAGCCTCGGTAGGGGAAGGGTGCAAAACCCGGATAGGGGGCAAAGACGCTTGCGGTCCACTGCCAGACTTCGCCCAGGAAGCCGCATTCGGGGCGCTGGGCCTGCGCGCGCTCCCATTCGGCCTCGCTCGGCAGCCGCGCGCCGATGAAGCGGCAATAGGCCTCGGCCTCGTAGGCGCTGATGCCGTGGACCGGAAGTGCCGCGTTGCCCCCCGTCCAGTAAAGCGGGCGCTCGACCCCGTTGGCGGAGCGCCAGGCCCAGCCCTCCTCCGACCAGAGCGCCGGCTCCTTATAGCCGCCCGCCACCACCAAGCGGAGGTATTGGCGCTCACTCACCGGCCGGCGCGAGAGGCGAAAGGCGGGAAGCTCGACGGCGCGGACCGGTCGCTCGTTGTCGAGCGCCTCCGGCCCGTCATGGCCTTGGCGCGCAAGCCCTGCCGGCACTGAGATCAGCCCGTCATCCTCCACGGGCGCGAGGGTGCCGGGCGGTAGCGCGTCGATGCCGGCAAGCCGGCGCACGATCGAGATGGTCTCGGCGTGCTGAGCCTCGTGCTGGAGCACGAAACGCCAGATCGGAAGCTCTTCGTCGGACAGTCCGCTCTCTAGTCGCGCGAGCACGCGGGCGCGCACGGCGGCGAGATATTCCGCAAGCCGAGGTGCAGACGGCAGGTTGCGCCGCGCCCTTTTGGGCAGGCCGTCCTGCCGGAAGAGGAGCTCCCATTCCGGGTGGGCATCGGCTCCCGGCGTGAGCCAGAGCGCTTCCGTATAAGCGATGTGGCCGATGTGCCAGCCGATCGGGCTGAAAGCCGGATCGGGCTGGGCGCGCAAGGCCTCGTCGCCGAGCGTGCCGGCGCGCGCGAGCGTTGCGGCGCGACAGGCCGCCATGGCGGCGCTCAGCTCAAGCCGAGGTTCACAAGGCAGATTGGTCGCTTGAGTGACGGGCGTCACACCCTTCCCGCTTTGGCCGCCTGAGTCCCTGTTTGGGGGGAAACGAGAGCTCCGTTCGGCGTCTCGGGGCGAATTCTCCCACAGAATATGGGTGCCGTGAACCCCGAGCGCAGCTCACGGCCGGGTAAAATTTGCGTAAAATCCCCGCTCGTAGCGCTGCCAGGGCTTTCGCATTTGAATACCCTTGAATGTGATTATCCGTCGTCCCGGCGAAAGCCGGGACCTATTTCAGAGCGGGTGCGACGTCTTTCCTTAATCCAACAATGGTGATCCTGGCCGATGGATACCGGCTTTCGCCGGTATCGCCGGGCCGGTAAAGCGCGGGATCGCCATAATGCGATTGCCCTGGTAGCGCTGCCGGCTCAGCGGTAATGCACGGCGAGCCAGATGGTAGGCGTGCCCTCGGCCGTCGCCTCGACCCGGTGGCGGCGGTGGGCAGTGATGTCGACGTGGTCGCCCGGTCCCATCAGCAGCGGCTCGACCTGATCGGCGAAGCGCAAGATCGCCGAGCCCTGCAGCACCACCACCCACTCGTTCCACTCCTCGTCGTACCAGAAGCCGGGCGGGCTCGATTGGCCGCTCGACAGGATGCGCTCGATGCGGACATGAGCGCTCTCGGCCAAGAGCGTGAAGCGCTCCTCGGCACCGGCTTGGGGAAGCGAGGAAAAGAGATTGCCGAGCATGCTATCCAGATCTCCGGCCGGCGCCGCGTGCCTTCGTCAATTCCCCAGGAAATCCTCGATATAGGCGCGGATGATGGTATCGATGTCCGGCTCGGCCGTGAGGCCCAAGGCGGCCGCCTTGGCCCAGCCGGTGCCCGTGGGCCAGCCGGCCACGATACGCGCGATCGCGGGCTCGGGCCTCACCTCGATCGGCCCCAGCTTGCGCCCGGCCGCGACACGGCTTAAGGCGGCGATCATCTCGCTCAAGCTGACATCGAGGCTGGGGAAGCTCACGGCGCGGTCGGCGCCGATCGTCTCGCCCACGGCCTCGTGGAGCCGGATCAGGTTCTCGACGATCGAGCGATAGCCGAGCACCGGCATGATGGTGTCGAGCCCGACCGGCAAATGGCACGGCTCGCCGTTGAGCGGCTCGCGGATGACGCCGCTCACGAAGCTTGAGGCGGCCTTGTTGGGCTTGCCCGGCCGCACGATCACCGTCGGCAGCCGCGCCGAGCGGCCGTCGAGGAAGCCTTTGCGCGTGTAGTCGTTGACCAGAAGCTCGCCGATCGCCTTGGTGATCCCGTAGGTCGTCTGCGGCGTCTCTTTGGTGAGATCGTCGACCCGGGGGCCCATGCCGGGGGCGCCGAAGACCGCGATCGAGCTGGTGAAGACGAGGCGGGGCTTGGATTTGCGCTTGCGGCAGGCCTCGAGAACGTTGCGGCCGCCGTCGAGATTGACGCGCATGGCGAGGTCGAAGTCCTGCTCGGCCCCGGCACTCACCACCGAGGCGAGATGGAAGACCGAGATATCGTCGCGGTCGATCAGGCCTTCGATCGCGCTGGGGTCGGCTACGTCGCCGGAGAGCGCTTTGACGTGGCCCGCGAGCGGGGCGGGCAGGCTCGGCGGCAGCACCGCATCGAAAAGGACCAGCTCGTCGATCTGCGCCTGAGTCCCCGAAGGGCCCGTGAGCTTGCCGCGCGCGAGAATGCGCGCCGCCAGCATGCGCCCGATGAAGCCGGTGCCGCCCGTGATGACCACCTTCATGTCGCCCTCGCGCTTTTTTCGAAAGCCGCTGTCCGACCCCAGAAAGCGCCGCTGCCGCGGCCCGGGTCAAGCGCAAATGGGGAGCTCGACCAGCCGGCGGAACGCCCCGCTCGCGATGAGCTCGGCAACGGCGGCGATATCGGGCGCGTGCGCGCGGTCGGCGTCGTAAACGGCGGCGCGCGCCCGCAAGAGGGCCATCACCTTCGCGAGCGCCGGGCTCGTCGCGAGCGGCGCGCGCAGCTCGACCCCCTGCGCCGCCGCAAGCAGCTCGATCGCGAGGATGTGGCGCAGGTTCTCGGTCATGGCGATGAGACGCCGCGCGGCGTAGGTCGCCATGCTGACGTGGTCCTCCTGGCCCGCCGAGGTGGGCAGGCTGTCGATACTCGATGGAGCGGCGAGCGCCTTGTTCTCGCTGACCAGCGCCGCGGCGGTCACTTGCGGGATCATGAAACCGGAATTGAGCCCCGCCTCGCGCACGAGGAAGGGCGGCAGGCCGGCGCTGAAATTCGCATCGACGAGAAGGGCGGTGCGGCGCTCGGAGAGGGCGCCCGTCTCGGCGATGGCGAGCGCCATCGAGTCCGCCGCGAGGGCCACCGGCTCGGCGTGGAAATTGCCGCCCGAGAGCACGTCCCCGCTCTCCGCGAAAACGAGGGGATTGTCCGACACCGCATTCGCCTCCCGCTCGATCACCGCGGCCGCGTAGCGCAACTGATCGAGGACCGCACCCATCACCTGCGGCTGGCAGCGCAGCGAGTAGGGGTCCTGGACGCGCGTGTCGCCGACGAGGTGCGAGCGGCGGATCTCGCTGCCGGCGGTGAGCCGCGCGAGCGCGGCAGCGACCGCACTCTGGCCCGGCTGGCCGCGCACGGCCTGGATGCGCGGATCGAAGGGCGCGTCCGAGGCGAGGCCGGCGTCGATGCTCAAGGCCCCCGCCGCAAGGGCGGCGGCAAAGCCGTCCTCGGCGGCGAAGAGGCCGGCGAGTGCCAATGCGGTCGAGACCTGCGTGCCGTTGATGAGGGAGAGCCCCTCCTTGGGCGCCAGGGTCATGGGCGTCAAGCCGGCCCGCGCCAGCCCCTCGCCCGCGCTCAAGAGCACGCCTTGGTGGCGCACCTCGCCCACCCCGATGAGCACGGCCGAGAGATGGGCGAGGGGGGCCAAGTCGCCCGAGGCGCCGACCGAGCCCTTTGATGGCACGCGCGGGTAGACGCCGGCATTGGCGAGTGCGAGGAGCGCCGTGATCAGCTCGCGCCGGCAGCCGGAATAGCCGCGCGCGAGGCTCGCGGCCTTGAGCACGAGGACCAGGCGCACGACCTTGTCCGGGAGCGCCTCGCCCACGCCCGCCATGTGGGAGAGCAAGAGGCGCCGCTGCAGCTCGGCGAGCTCGTTCTCTGGAATGTGCGTGGTCGAGAGCCGGCCGAAGCCGGTATTGACGCCGTAGATCGGCCGGCCCTCGGCGACGAGGCGTGCCACCGTCGCCGCGGCCGCGTCGATCGCGGCAAAGGCGCCTCTATCGAGCTCCACAGGGTGCTCGTGCTCATAAAGCGCGCGCAAGTCTGCAAGACGAAGCCTGCCCGGGGTGAGGATGAAAGTCTCGGCCATGCGCCCTCGCGTCCTTCGCCAGCCACAGGGAGCGCGAGCTTAGCGCGGTCGAGCGCGCCGCGCAGCAGTCGATCGCTTTTGCCCCGGCCTCGGCTTGGCGCCTGATGCACCGCTGTCCTATGATGGCTTTCATGGCCTTTCGCCCCGCAACACTCGGCCGCGCATGACGCGCAGCTATCCCGAGCGGCCCATCGCAGGCGTCGGCGCGCTGGTCTTTCGCGGCGAGGAGGTGCTGCTGATCAAGCGCGGCAAGCCGCCGCGCGAGGGGCAATGGAGCATCCCGGGCGGCGCTCAGAATCTCGGCGAGAGCGTCGTCGAGGCGGCCCGCCGCGAGGTGCGCGAGGAGACCGGCATCGAGATCGAGGTCAAGGAGGTGATCGCCGTTGTCGACATGGTCCGCCGCGACGACGGCGGCCGGGTGAAATACCATTACACGCTCGTCGACCTTCTCGCCGAATGGCGCGCCGGCGAGGCCACGGCCGGCGACGATGCCGCCGAAGTCGCCTGGGTGCCGCTCGACCGGCTGGCACCCTACCGCCTCTGGCGCGAGACCGAGCGGGTCATCCTACTCGCCGCCGAGCGGCGCAAGGCCGCGGCGGGCGCCCCGCCCGCCATCCTCCTGCTGCGCTGAGCCCGAAAATCGTCACAATTGAGCGCTTGCGGCGGGCCTTTCGCCTCCTCTATTTTCGCGCGCCGGACGCACCTTGTAGCGGCCTGAGGCGATCCTCGGCGCCCTCGGAGCGCAGGATCGCACGCCTCGGCCCGTATGGAGTCGGTGCCCGGGATCGCACCTCGAGGCGACCTGCCGCTGCCCCAATTACGATCGGAGTTCCCCGATGACCCTTGCGAAAAGGCTAGCCCCCTGCCTCGTGCTCTTGGGATTGCTCGCCGCAGCCGCGGCACCCGCGGGTGCCGAGGAGAGCCCCACCTCGCCCGTAGAGGCGGCCAAATTCATCCAGGAGCTGGGCAATCGGGCGGTGGCGCTCTTCGCAAGCTACACGCCGGCCGAGGCGGCCAAGAGCGAGGCGGAGTTCAAGCAGATCTTCCACGACGGCTTCGATCTCGATCTCATCGGCCGCTTCGTCCTCGGCAACTCCTGGCGCACGGCAAGCCCCGAGCAGAAGGAGCAATACCGCACCCTGTTCGAGACCTGGGTCGTCAACACCTACACGCGGCGCATCGGCGCCTACAGGGGCGAGACCTTCAAGGTCGTCGGCCAGCAGCCGATCGCGGAGACCGACGCCCTCGTCGAGACCGAGATCGACCGCGCCGAGGGTCCCCCGATCAAGGCCGGCTGGCGGGTACGGAACATGCAAGGCCACATGAAGATCATCGACGTGGTGGTCGAAGGCATCAGCATGGCGCTCACGCAACGCCAGGAGTTCGCCTCCGTGATCCAGCACGAGGGGCTCGATGGGCTCCTCCACGAGCTCCAGACCCGCGTCGACAATCTCAAGGCGGCCTCGAGCAGCAATTGAGCGCGCGCCTGCAGCAGCCGCGCTCGCAGGCGACACTAGAGACTATCCCGTTGTGATGGTAGCGCCCCCTCACCCTACCCTCTCCCCCTTTGAGGGGGAGAGATGCTATGGGGCGGGCGGCGAGGTATAGCACCATCGTCGTTTGCACACGAATGATGGAGCATGCCATGCCAAAGCCTAACGACTTGAGCAGGTCCCTCACCGCCCTGGATCAGGATAGCACGCTGATCGCCGTCATCGAAATGAGCCTGTCGAGATGGTTGGTCAGCGCGCTGGTTCCTGGCCTCAAGCGCGATCCGCTGAAGCAGCAGGGTCCGGATGCGGAGGCTCTGCTCCGGCTGCTGCACCGCTGGCGGGACGAGGCGGTGAAAGGGGGGCGGGTGATCACGCGGATCTGCGTGGCCTTCGAAGCCGGGCGGGACGGTTTCTGGCTGGCGCGCTGGCTGCGGGCGCGCGGGATCGAGGCCCATGTGATCCATGCGGCGAGTATTCCGGTCCAGCGGGAGCACCGGCGGGCGAAGACCGACCGGCTGGACGTCGGCTTGCTCAAGCGGGCCTTTCTGGGCTGGCTGCGCGGCGAGGCGAAGCACTGCAGCATGGCGGCGATCCCGACGCTGGCGCAAGAAGACGCCAAGCGGCCGAGCCGCGAGCGGGAGAATTTGGTCGGCGAGCGGAGCCGGATTGTGAACCGGATGAAGGCAACGCTGGTCCGCCTCGGCATCCGGGGCTTCAATGTGAAGCTGCGCCAGGCACCGAAGCGCCTCGAGGGGTTGCGGACGCCCGAGGGCGAGCTCGTGCCGCCGAATACAGCGGCCGAGCTGCGGCGCGAGATGGCGCGCCTGGACTTCCTCAAGGCGCAGATCAAGGTGATCGAGAGGGCGCGGCTGGAACGGCTCGAGGCTGCCCCGGCAGAACGTAAGCATGCGATGATCCAGCTGCTCGCCAAGATACGCGGCATCGGCATCGAGACGGCCGACATGTTGGTCCATGAGGTGCTCGCGCGCAACTTGCGCGACCGTAGAGCGGTGGCGCGCTACGGCGGCATCACCGGTTCGCCCGACGAGAGCGGCAGCAAGCGCCGCGAGAAGGGGCTTGCCAGGGCCGGCAATGCCCGGGTGCGTCGAGGCATGATCCAATTGGCCTGGCGCTGGCTCATGTTCCAGAAGGACAGCGCTCTCGCGCAGTGGTACAGGCAACGCACCGCCGACGCGCGCGGCGACACACGCAAGACGATGATCGTCGCCTTGGCACGCAAGCTGCTGATCGCGCTGTGGCGCTTGGTGACGAGCGGGCAACTGCCGAGCGGCGTCGTCCTGCAGCCGGCCCCATGAGCGCGCCGACCGAAACCTTGGTTTGCTTCCCCGCAGCGGGCAGGCTTCTGCCCCTGCGGGCATGACGATCCGAGGTGGCGGTGACCCGCCGCAACCCATGGCTTCCATGCCGAGGGAGAGAATGGGCCCGCCGCCCCGGAGCTTCGCTGTCGATGCGCATGACTGCATCATGGTTCCGGGTCCCATCGACCCGACCGAATACAAGGTTGTGGCGCGAGGGTCGCGCCCGCAGCAGAGCTCGCCTCAGATCGTCCACTCGAGGAGGTCCGAATGGTCTTGACAACAAAAGCCCCATACAAGGGTTGCGCAGCCTTAACGAGCGTAGCGAGCTTAGGCAAAGCTGGGTGAGGGGGCGATTCCACTTCGTCGGATATTGCTCTAATTATTATTGAAAATGCCTGCCATCGAAAGCGCGTGGGTAGAAGCTCAGTGATCCACGGATCGTGGCCGCCACCCCAGCCAAAAGGTCTTCGAGAATGGGGGACGAGGCGAGTGCTGCGGGTGAGCCGGAGCCAACCAGCGTCAATGCTCCGCTGCTCCCCCGCCATAGAGCGTCCGCGCGCGCTCCTCGAAGGCACGGACCATCCGCCGCACCGCCTCGTTGAAGAGCAGCGCCATCGCCTTTTGCAAGATGCGCGAGTGGAATTCGAAGTCGACGTAGAAATCGATGACGCAGGTGCCGCCCGGCTGGCGCTCGAAGATCCAGTGATTGTTGAGATACTTGAACGGCCCCTCGTGATAGGTGACATCGATGCGACCGGGCTCTTTCAGCACCACGCGCGAGGTGAAGCGCTCGCGGATCATCTTCCAGCCGATCACGAGGTCGGCGACGATCACCTCACCCTCGCGCCTGCGGATGCGCGCGGCACGGCACCAGGGCAGGAATTCCGGGTAGCGCTCGATATCGGCGACGAGGGCGAAGAGCTGGTCCTGCCGATAGGGCAGATGGCGCCGCTCGGCATGGGTCGGCATCGCCCGCCCGCGCCTAGCGAGAGGCGAGCAAGCGATCGCGCGCCTGGCGCAAGCGGAGGAAGTCGTCGCCCGCGTGATAGGAGGAGCGCGTGAGCGGCGAGCTCGCTACCATGAGGAAGCCCTTGCCGAAAGCCATCGCCCTCAAGGCTGCGAACTCCTCCGGAGCGACGAAGCGGGCGATCGGCGCGTGCTTGGGGGTCGGCTGCAGATATTGCCCGATGGTGAGAAAATCCACCTCGGCGCTGCGCAGATCGTCCATCACCTGATGGACCTCCTCCTTGCTCTCGCCCAGGCCCGCCATGAGGCCCGACTTGGTGAAGATGGCGGGGTCGAGCTCCTTGACGTGCTGCAGGAGGCGCAAGGAGGCGAAGTAGCGCGCACCCGGCCGGATCGCGGGATAGAGCCGAGGCACGGTCTCGAGATTGTGGTTGTAGACGTCGGGCTTGGCCGCGACCACGATCTCTGCAGCGCCTGACTTCCTCAAGAAATCGGGGGTCAGGACCTCGATGGTGGTGCCGGGTGCAGCCTCGCGGATGGCATGGATCGTCGCGGCGAAATGCCCGGCCCCGCCGTCGGGCAGGTCGTCGCGGTCGACCGAGGTGACCACGATGTGGGAGAGGCCGAGTGCGGCGACCGCCTCGCCGACATGGGCGGGCTCGTGCGGGTCGAGCCGGTCCGGAAGCCCGGTCGCCACGTTGCAGAAGGCGCAGGCGCGCGTGCACACGCTGCCGAGGATCATAACCGTAGCATGGCGCCTGGCCCAGCATTCGCCGATGTTGGGGCAGGCCGCCTCCTCGCACACCGTGTTGAGACGGTGCTCGCGCATGAGCTTGCGCGTCTCGTGGTACTCGCGGGAGACCGGCGCCTTGACGCGGATCCATGCCGGCTTGCGCGGAATGGGATGGTCGGGCCGGTTGACCTTCTCGGGGTGGCGCGGGCGGGGAGCCTCGACCGCCATGAGCTATGCGCCTCGCAGCGTCACGCGGCCGAAGATCTTGCGCGCGCGCAGATCCGCCTCGACGTCCTCCACGAGCTTGTCGCAGGCGGCCTGGTTGTAGCCGGGCCGGGCCGCATCGAGCACCAGGCTGGTCTCGACCACGGTGACCACGTCCCAGCTTCCGTCCGCATTGGGCTGGAGGGCGGTGAAAATGCGCTTGACCGAGGCGTTGCCCCTGAGGCCCGCCTCCTCCATTGCCACGCTCGGAACGATGATTTTCACGCTCTCACCCGCGTCGCTTTACCGACCGTCTAGAAGTGGATCGCGCGGCCGTACGCGTCAAGCACCGCCTCGTGCATCATCTCGCTCAGGGTCGGGTGCGGGAAGACGGCGCGAATGAGCTCGACCTCGGTCGATTCGAGCGTCTTGGCGATGCCGTAGCCCTGGATGAGCTCGGTCACCTCGGCGCCGATCATGTGCGCGCCCAGAAGCTCGCCCGTCTTGGCGTCGAACACGGTCTTGACCATGCCGTCCGGCTCCCCGAGTGCGATCGCCTTGCCGTTGCCCACGAAGGGGAAATGGCCGACCTTGACTTGATGGCCCTTGGCCTTGGCCGCCGTTTCGGTCAACCCCACGCTTGCCACTTGCGGCATGCAGTAGGTGCAGCCCGGCACGTTCGTGACATCGAGCGGGTGCACGTCATTGAGGCCGGCGATCTTCTCGACGCAAATGACGCCCTCGTGGCTCGCCTTGTGCGCGAGCCAAGGCGGCCCCACCAGATCGCCGATCGCGTAGACCCCGGGCTCTCCGGTCTCGAGCCACTCGTTCACCACCACGTGCGTCTTCTCGACCTTCACTTTGGTGCCTTCGAGCCCGATGTTCTCCACGTTGCCCGCGATGCCGATGGCGAGGATGACGCGCTCGAAGGTGGCTTCGCTCGTCTTGCCGCCCGCCTCGATCGTGGCGGTAACGCTTCCGGCTCCCCTCTTGAGCGACGTCACGGAAGCGCTCGTGTGGATCTTCATCCCTTGCTTCTCGAAAGCCTTCTGCGCAAAGGCGGAGATCTCCTCGTCCTC